>Ga0299906_10005629_pt1 | contig 10182 bp, 8 predicted proteins | sample RVTome_14_FD_200259 | JGI IMG/M metagenome (GOLD analysis project Ga0299906, IMG submission 200259) | Soil microbial communities from uranium-contaminated site in the Upper Colorado River Basin, Wyoming, United States - RVT145D125 (version 2) ...
AACCTCATCCTAATACTTTCTTGGGCGAACCTTTGCCAACACCTTAAACGGCAGTCCGGCGATGCGCAGGAAGCCTTCCGCATCGGTCTGATCGTAGCTGCCGCCCCCCTCCATGCTGGCGATCGCGGCGTCGTACAGGCTGTTGGGGCTGCTGCGGCCTTGAATCTCCACGTTGCCCTTGTAGAGGCCAAGCCGGATTTCGCCCGCGACCGGCCGTTGCGCCTCGCGGATGAAAGCCAGCAGGGCGTCCATTTTCGGCGTGTACCAGAAGCCGTAATAAACGAGCTCGGCCACCTCAGGCGCCAGGCGCTCGCGCAGGTGCAGCAGGTCGCGGTCGAGGGTGAGCTGCTCCAGCGCGCGGTGCGCGGCATACAACACGGTCATGCCCGGCGCTTCGTAAACGCCGCGGCTCTTCATCCCAACGAAGCGGTTTTCGACGATGTCGATGCGGCCCACGCCGTTGCGCCCACCGGTCGCGTTGAGCGCCGCGATGAGGGCATGCGCCTCCATCGCCTCGCCGTCCACGCTCACCGGTACGCCGGCATCGAAGCCGATGGTGAGCGATTCCCCCGCCTCGGGCGCTTCGCGCGGGGAGACGGTCATTTCGAAATCGATGATCTCCAGGCCGTTGACATTCGGATCCTCGAGCCTGCCTGCCTCGTACGATACGTGAAGGCAGTTCTGGTCTGAGCTGTAGGGCTTGTCGGCGGTAGCCGACACCGGGATGTCCTTTTCCGAACAGAACTGCAGCATCTCGCGGCGGCCCGGAAATCGTTCGCGAAAGCCGGCGTCGCGCCAGGGCGCGATGACCCGGATCGAGGGGTCGAGGGCTTGGGCGGCCAGTTGAAAGCGGCACTGGTCGTTGCCCTTGCCGGTGGCGCCGTGGGCGAAGGCGCGGGCCCCGACCTCGCGCGCGACCTGCAGGCAGGCCTTGGCGATCAGCGGCCGGGCGATGGCGGTGCCGAGCAGGTAGATGCCCTCGTACTTCGCCTGCCACTGCAGCACGGGAAAAGCGAAGTCGCGGCAGAGTTCCTCGCGCACGTCGACCACGCGCCCGCTCGCGGCGCCCGTCGAGCGCGCCTTTGCGAGGATGGCGTCGCGGTCCTCGGCGGGCTGCCCGACGTCGACGTAGACGCAATGAACCGCGAGGCCGCGTTCCTTCAGCCAGCCGAGGATGACGGAAGTGTCGAGTCCGCCGGAATACGCAAGGACACAGCTTTCCATTCAGGCACTCCATTTGACTGCATCAGACGCGGGCCAGGGCCGATATACTATCGAAATTCTCCTGCCCTACGGCGGTGATCACGAAGATCATGAACAAAGTGCAGCCCTCACTGAGCCTGTCCCAGGAATCCCTGGCCCGCATCCTGCAGGTCACACAAAAACTGGCGCAGCCTTTCGATCTCGTGCACCTGCTGAACGAGGTCATCGAGGCCGGCAAGTCGGTGCTGCTGGCCGATCGCGGGGCGGTGTGGCTGTTCGACCGCAGCCAGCAGGAACTGGTCATGAAGACGCCCCAATTCAATCCGGCGCCACGCGTGCGCGCCGGCGAGGGCCTGGTTGGCGAGTGCTTCAGCACCCGCAGCATCATCAACGTCGCCGATGCCTATTCCGACCCCCGTTTCCATGGTGCCATCGACCAGGCCACCGGCTATCGGACGCATTCCCTGCTCAACGTGCCTTTGCAGGACAGCCAGGACCGCATGATCGGGGTCCTGCAACTGCTCAACAAGGCATCCGGGGCTTTCGATGAGCGGGACGAACTGGTGGCGAGAACATTGGGCGCCCAGTGCGCGGTGGCCATCCAGCGCACGCAGCTCACCGAAGCGCTGTTCGTCAAAGAACGGCTCGACGAGGAGGTCTCGCTGGCGCGCGAGATCCAGATGAGCACGCTGCCCGACGTGATGCCGGAGGTCCCCGGCTACGATCTGCACGGCGAGTTTCGACCCGCCGACCGCGCCGGCGGCGACATGTTCGACCTCGTCGTGCTCGGCGGCAAGCTGTTCATCCTGCTGGGCGACGCCACCGGCCACGGTTTCGGGCCGGCGCTGTCGGCCACGCAGTTGCAGGCCATGCTGCGTGTGGCCTTCCGCTGCGGGGCCAATCTCGACCAGGCGTTCCAGCACGTCAACAACCAGATGGTCGAGGACCTCCCCGACGACCGCTTCGTGACGGCCTTCATGGGTTTTCTCGACCCGACTAGCCACGAATTGCGATTCCACTCCGGTGGCCAGGGGCCGATCCTTCACTACAGGAACGCCTCCAGGACCTGCGACTGGTATAAGCCCACGACCTTCCCGGTCGGCATTCTCGAAATGGCGGAAGCGAAGAATGCCAGCGCCCTCAACATGGAGCCGGGCGATATCCTGGTGCTCCTTTCCGACGGCGTCTACGAGTACGTCAATCGCCAGGGGGCTCAGTTCGGCGAGGAGCGCGTCGCCGGGCTGATGAAGTATCACTACGACCTGCCGATGCCCGAGCTGGGGCGGCAGATCTTTTCCGCCCTGGAGGATTTCGGGGCCGGTGCCGAGCAGGCCGATGACATCTCCATCGTGCTGGTGAAGCGCGATGAAGCGGAATCTGAACTAGAATAGGCGCGGGAGACCAGCATGCCCGTGGACGCGTGCACCCGCAAATCGGGCAGGGGAGAACGCCTTGAAAAAAGAATACAAACGGAGTTTTGACGAAATTCAAAACATCGTCGCCGACACGGCCCGGTTTTTCGAGGAGGAGAACATCGATCCCTCTCTACGGCTCAAGGTCGATCTGTCGATTGAAGAGCTGTTCGTCAACATGGTGACCTACGACACCGAAACCGACCGCAACATCCTGATCGAGATGAATCCGATCGAAAACGGCATCGAAGTCAGCCTTTCGGACTTCAACGTCGAGCCCTTCGACCCCACCAAGCCGCGCGACGTCGACATCAACGCCCCGCTGTCCGAGCGCGATCCCGGCGGACTCGGGCTCTACCTCGTGCTGAAAATGGCGGATTCCATCCATTACCGCTACCACGACCGCACCAGCACCATCACGTTCTGCAACCGCGTGGGTAAAGCCGATGTTTGAGATCGACTTCAACGACGCCGGTGCGGTCGTCATGATCGGCCGCCTGGACGCCGTCCAGGCCCCCCTCGCCCAGGATTTCCTGGACCGCGTGCCAGGCGATTGCGTGGTCGACATGGACAGCCTGGAGTACATTTCCAGCGCCGGGCTGGGCGTGCTCCTGAAAACGCACAAGCGCCTGATGGCAACATCAAACGGGCTCAAACTCATCAACGTCAACTCTCACATCAACGACATCTTCCGCTACTCCGGCTTCGACAAATTGTTCGAAATCGAAACGGATTCGGAATGAGCGGCAAACTTTCTCGGGCGTGACCAGTAATTATGGGTAATAGCCGGGATCAGGCACTGATCGAAAGATGCCAGCGCGGTGACCGGCGAGCGTTGGAAGAATTGCTGGAGACTTACCAGCGACCGGTGTACAACGCGGCATTCAGGATGCTGGGGAACCCGGAAGACGCCTCGGACGTGACGCAGGCGGTGTTTCTGAAGGTGTTCGAGCATCTCGACCGTTACGACCCGGAGTACAAGTTTTTCAGTTGGATTTATCGGATTGCGATTAATGAATCGATCAACCAGTTCAAACGCGCGAAGCGGGAAACGAAGCTCGATGACACCGAGCTTTCCGGCGCACGCGGACCGGTTGAAGAGGCCGAACTGGACGCCGATTCACGGCGCGTCCAGGACGCGCTCATGACGTTGCAGGAGGACTACCGGATGGTCGTCGTACTCAGGCATTTCTCGGAAATGAGTTATCGCGAGATCAGCGAAGTCCTGCACATCCCTGAGATCACGGTGAAGTCTCGGCTGTACACGGCCCGCCAGCTCCTCAAGGACCGGCTGGTCGCCGGCGGGGAGGGCTGACCATGTTGCACGAACACACTAAAGACCTCATCAACAGGGCAGTCGACCGGGAGCTGTCCGAGCCCGAGAAGGCCGAGTTCAATGCCCTGCTTGCCGATTCGCAGGAAGCGCGGTCCTACAGTGACGGGCTCACCGGGCTGGTAAGCCTCCTCGAGCGCGTGCCGCTCGTGGAGCCGCCCGGTAACCTGCAGCGCAGGATCCTCAACCATATTCAGTTACCTCGCCCCCAACGCTGGTTCACCTGGTCGGCCGCCTGGATGCAAGGCAAGCCGGTTTCTCACGGCATGGCCGCGGCCGCCGGGTTGATGGCGGCGGTGGCGATCTACGAGTTGGGCCCGGTCACGGACACCGACTATGCCGCGCTGGTGGGCACCCTGGCGCGCGGGGAGGGACTGAACGGCGTCGTCCAGCTCAGCTATCTGGACATTGACCTGCCGGCGGTCCACGGCCGGGTGCTTCTGAGTGGCAGCGACGACCTCAAGCTGTTGCGATTCGACGTCGCCTCGGATGCCCAGGTCGAATTCGAAGTCCTGTTGGGCGGCTCCGGGCTGACCTTCGGCGGCTTCGCCCAGGAAGCCGAGGCCGGCACCGATAATTTCAGCTATTCAGAAGGCAATCTCAGCGTCTCGAACTTCGGGCCGCAGCGATTCACAGTGATCCTCCGGGATGTATCCGCCGAGGCGGCCGAATCCGGTGGCATCGTGGTATCCGTGAGCCAGGAAGGTGAGGCTTTGTATCAGGGTGTGCTCAGCCTGTGAGCGCAGGCCCCAGGCACCGAACCACCAACTTTTTGGAGCACGAAGAGTAATTTAATCACAAGGCCCGGATTCGCCGGGCGGCAGTAGAACTTGATTGGGAGCGATCAGGAGAGTGAATATGAATATTCTACAAAGAGGCAATTCCAAGGTGTGGATTCTCGTAGCAGGGCTGGTAGCTGTCGTACTGGTGATCCTGTACGTTGGCGGCAATTTTCCGCCCGGTAGTGACGACGAGGCGGCCGGCACCATCGTTCCCGCCGAACGGTATCGTAGCGAAGAAGCGCTGAGCGAGGACGCGATCGACCTCGGTGACCAGACGATCTCGGAGTTCGTTCAAACCGATGCGTTCGAGGTCCTGGTGAACAATCCGGAGCTGGCGGGCGTACTTGGCAGCCAGGCCTTCCGTGATGCGCTCAACAGCAGCGACTTTCTTGACGCGCTCAACAGCAGCGACTTCCGCGACGCGCTCAACAGCAGTGCCTTCCGCGATGCGCTCAACAACAGCGCCTTCCGTGATGCGCTCAACGGCCAGGCCGCCCGCGACGCCCTGAACAGCCAGGACTTCCGCGACGCGCTGAACAGCCAGGCCTTCCGCGACGCGCTGAACAGCCAGGCCGCGCTCAGTGCGCTGAACAGCCAGGATGCGCTCAACGCCCTCAACAGCCAGAATGTTCGTGACGCGCTGGCCAACGAGGAAGTCCGCAATGCGCTCGCCAACGAGAACATGCGGAATGCACTGAGCAACTCGGCATTCCGCGATGCACTCAATAGCCAGAACTTCCGCGATGCCCTGTCCGCCCAGTCCCTGGCCAGTGCAGTCGTCAGCGCCGGCGCAGACAACGCCCTGATGGCCAACGACGCATTCTCCAGCGCCCTCGCCAACGAGGACTTCCGCTTGGCGCTGAGCGACGACAGCGTGCGCAATGCGCTGGCCAGCCAGGCATTCCGCAACGCGCTCAATGCCCAGGCCTTCCGCGACGCGCTCAATGGCCAGGCCTTCCGCGATGCGCTCAACAGCAGCGACTTCCGTGACGCGCTCAACAGCAGCAACTTCCGCGACGCGCTCAACAGCAGCAACTTCCGCGATGCGCTCAACAGCAGCGCCTTCCGCGATGCGCTCAACAGCAGCGCCTTCCGCGATGCGCTCAACAACAGTGCCTTCCGCGATGCGTTGAACAACAGCGCCTTCCGCGACGCGCTCAACAGCAGCGCCTTCCGCAACGCGCTGAACAGCAGCGCCTTCCGCGACGCGCTCAACAGCCAGGCCTTCCGCGATGCGCTCAACAGCCAGGCCTTCCGCGATGCGCTCAACAGCCAGGCCTTCCGCAACGCGCTGAACAGCAGCGCCTTCCGCGACGCGCTCAATAGCGAGCTCGCCGCTCGGAATGCTCGGGACGCTCGGAACTAGCGAAGACGCCTTCCAGAGAGTAATTGGCGTAATGAGAATGGCCACCTGAATGATTCAGGTGGCCTTTTCTTTTTCCCCTTTATTTTTCCCTATTATTTTTCCCTATTATTTTTCCTTGGGGCACCCGATACTGATCGTCAAGCTGCCGGGGAGAGGCCAAATGTTTGGAATCCGATGTGCAATCCGGGGGTTGTGCTGCTGGGCCATGCTGGCCTGCGGCATGCTGCACGCCCAGTCATTCGAGCTGGACAGGCTCGAGACCGACGACATGCGGCTGATCTATTCCGATCCGCTGCAGACCTACCTGGTGCCGCATGTCGTACGGAGCTTCCATAATTCCATGGAATTCCAGAAATACATCTTCGACTGGACGCCCTGGGAGAAGAGTTCGGTCCTGCTGACAGACTTCAGCGACTACGGCAATGCCCGGGCAGGCTCGGTGCCATTTAACTTCGTGCAAATCGACATTGCACCGCTGAGCCGGACCTTCGAAACCTTTCCCGCCAGTGAGCGCATTTACATGCTGATGAACCACGAGTTGGTTCATCTGGCCACGGGTGACGTCTGGAGCCAGCAGGAAGCGTGGTGGAGAAGAGTATTTTTCGGCAAGCCCTCGCCGGCGCAGGAGCATCCGGAATCACTGCTCTATGCCTACCTGGCAGCGCCCCGCGATGTTGCACCCCGATGGTACTTTGAAGGCAGCGCCGTGTTCATGGAAACCTGGATGTCCGGCGGCCTGGGACGAGCCCAGGGGGCTTTCGATGAGATGGTCTTCCGCGCCAAGGTTCGTGACGGGGCCCATTTCTACAGCAACCTTGGACTGGTTTCCGAGGGCACGCGCATCGACTTCATGGCCGGGACAAATGCCTATCTCTACGGAACCCGGTTCATGAGCTACCTCGCCTGGCAGTACTCCCCACAGGCCGTCGTCGAATGGCTCAAGCGCGGCGAGGACAGCGAGCGCTATTACGCCCGCCAGTTCGAGCACGTATTCGGCAAGCCGCTGGAAGAGGCCTGGGACGACTGGATCGAATGGGAGCATGAATTTCAGCAGGAAAACCTCGAGGCCGTCCGGAAACATCCGTTAACCGAGGTGCGGCGCCTGGTGTCGACCGGACTGGGTTCCGTCTCGAGATCCTTCTACGACCCAAGTAACGATAGCTTGATCGGGGGTTACATGTACCCCGGCGTGGTTGCGCACATTGGCGTTCTTTCAGCCGATGACAGTGAGGTCAAGCGCCTGACGGACATCAAGGGCCCGATGAAGTACCGCGTCACGGCAACCGCCTGGGATCCCGCGAGCAGGACGTTTTTCTACACCACCGACAACTCCGAATACCGCGACCTCATGGCGCTTGACGTGGATACCGGCAAGAAGCACATGCTGCTCAAGGACGCGCGGATCGGGGACCTGGCCTTCAACCGCGCTGACCAATCGATCTGGGGCCTGCGGCACCTCAATGGCTACGTTACCCTGGTCCGCATCCCCTTTCCCTACGACTCATGGAGCCAGGTTTATACCTGGGCATACGGCAATGAGCCGTTCGAACTCGACGTCTCGCCCGACGGGGCCCTGCTGTCGGCGTCCGTGGCCGAAGTCAGCGGCCAACAGTTCCTGCGGGTATTCCGAACCGATGAGCTGCTGAACGGCAAGGCCGAGCCCACCGCCGAGTTCAATTTCGGAACCGCGATACCGGAAGGCTTCGTGTTTTCGCCCGACGGGCGCTACCTGTACGGCAGCAGCTACTACACCGGGGTTTCCAACATTTACCGTTACGAGATCGCCACCGAGGAGATCGAAGCTGTCAGCAACGCCGAGACCGGCTTCTTCCGGCCCATCCCGCTCGAGGACGGTTCGCTGATCGTCTTTGAATACACCGGCGAGGGCTGGGTGCCCGCCCTCCTCGACCCCGAACCGCTGGAGCACGTCAGCGCCATTACATTCCTCGGCAACGAGATTGCGAAAAAATACCCGGTGGTCCGCGAATGGTCGCTAACCGCGAAGCTGGATGACTTCGAACTCGACAGCCTTGTCACGGACAGGGGCAAGTTCAACCCCAATCGGGGCCTGGCGCTGTCCTCGGCCTACCCGATCATCGAGGGATACCGGGATACCGTCGCGCTGGGCTACAACTGGATGTTTCACAATACTTTCGCCCTCAGCTCATTGCAGACAAACCTGTCCTACAGCCCCGACGATTCAATCGAATCCAGCGAGCGGCTGCACGCTGATATCGAGTACCGGGGAATCTACTGGAGGCTGCGCTACTGGCACAACAACGCCGATTTCTACGACCTGTTCGGGCCTACCGAGCGCGGTCGCAAGGGTGACGCGGTAATCGCCGGTTACCAGCGGGCGCTGATCTTCGACGAGCCGCGACACCTCGATTTTGAAGCCGAACTCGCCTGGTACACGGGCCTGGATACCCTGCCCGGCAACCAGAACGTCGCCTCCGACTTCGACGACCTGTTGTCAGCCGCCGTGGAGCTTGATTACACCCACACCCACGAGTCCCTCGGCGCCGTCGACCACGAAAAGGGCTGGCGCTGGAGGGCTGCTGCATACGCCGACCACGCCAATGGCGACACCTTTCCCCGCGTGCTCGGGGGAATCGATTTCGGCTTCGCACTGCCCTTCAGGCACGCCTCACTGTGGCTCTACAGCGCCGCCGGTGTCGCCGACGGTGACCGCGAGGAGTCGCTGGCCAACTGGTATTTCGGCGCGTTCAAGAACAACTACGTCGACGACCGCGAAATCCGCCGCTATCGCGAGCCGTACAGCTTTCCGGGATTCGAAATCGACGAGCTTTCGGGGCAGGACTTCTTCAAGTCGGTTCTCGAGCTCAACCTGCCGCCGATCCGCTTCGAGGAAGTCGGCACGCCCAGCTTCTACCTGCAGGACCTGCGCACCGCGCTGTTTGCCGGCGCGCTCGTCACCGACATCGGTGACTCGGTGTTCGAGGAAAGCTACACCAGTCTCGGGGTGCAGATCGATCTCGCCTTCACCATCGTCCACCGCCTGCCGATGACGATTTCCGTGGGTTACGCCCAGGGCTATATCGACGGGCGCAAGTGGGACAAGGAGTGGATGGTTTCCCTGAAGATACTGTGATCCACCGCCCGATGGGGCAAGATAGGCGGCACACCGAAGCCAAGAAACCGCCAACCAGATATGACCCCGGAAATCCTCCTGCTCGCGCCTGTCGGCTTGCTTCCGGTACTGGTGTTCCTGTTCGTCCTGGTCTACATGGACAGCTACAAGCTGGTCAGCCTGCGCACCGTACTCGCTGTGATCGTGGCCGGCTGCCTGGCCGCCATAGCCGCCTATTTCCTGAACCCGGTGCTGATGGCGCACCTCGAGCTGGAGTTCATGCCGTACTCCCGTTATGTGGCACCGCTGGTTGAGGAAACCCTCAAGGCGCTGGTCATGGTGTTCCTGTTCCGCACCAGCCGCATTGGTTTCCTGGTCGACTCGGCGATTTTCGGGTTTGCGGTCGGCGCCGGTTTCGCGCTGGTCGAGAACTTCTACTTCCTACAGTCGGGTTCGACCACCCACATGGGCGTGTGGGTCGTGCGCGGCTTCGGAACGGCGATCATGCACGGCGGGGTCACGGCGATTTTCGGTATCCTGGCGCAGCTTCTGAGCGAACGCAGCATGCGCATCAACCCCGTCTATTATCTGCCGGGCCTGCTCGCTGCCAGCCTGCTGCACTCGATCTACAACCACTTCTTCGTTGCGCCGGTTCTGCAGGCGGTGGGTACGCTGCTGATTCTCCCGCCGCTACTCGCGCTGGTCTTCCGCCGCAGCGCGAATGCCATGCACGAGTGGCTGGAGCTGGATTTCGATGCCGACGCCAGCCTGATCGAGATGATCGGCTCGCATGAGTTCTCGGAATCGAAAATCGGCCGTTTCCTCCACGATCTCACCCGCAAGTTCGAGGGCCCCGTGGTGGCCGACATGCTCTGTTACCTGCGCATTTACACCGAGCTGGCCCTGCGCGCCAAGGGCGTACTGATGATGCGCGAGAACGGGCTCGAGATGGAGGTGGGCGAGCGCACCCGCGAGAAATTCCAGGAACTGCACTA
>Ga0299906_10005630_pt1 | contig 10182 bp, 7 predicted proteins | sample RVTome_14_FD_200259 | JGI IMG/M metagenome (GOLD analysis project Ga0299906, IMG submission 200259) | Soil microbial communities from uranium-contaminated site in the Upper Colorado River Basin, Wyoming, United States - RVT145D125 (version 2) ...
TGGGCCTGACCGAGAAGCAGGGCGGCTCGGACGTGCGCGCCAACACCACGCGGGCCGAACCGGCCGGCGACGGCTGGTACCGCCTCACCGGCCACAAGTGGTTCTTCTCCGCGGTGATGAGCGACGCCTTTCTCGTCACGGCGCAGGCGCCGGGCGGGCTGTCCTGCTTTTTCCTGCCGCGCTTCGCCCCCGACGGAACGCGCAACCCGATCCATGTGCAGCGCGAAAAGGACAAGCTCGGCGACCGCGCCAACGCCAGTGCCGAAGTCGAGTTCCACGGCGCGCTCGCGCGCCTGGTGAGCGAGGAGGGGCGCGGGCTCGCCACCGTCCTCGACATGGCCAACTACACCCGCCTCGATTGCGCCAACGGCTCGGCCGGACTCATGCGCGCGGCGCTCGCGCAGGCGGTCCACCATGCGCGCCACCGGCATGCCTTCGGGCGCGCGCTCATCGATCAGCCGCTCATGCGCAACGTGCTGGCCGATCTCGCGCTGGAGCTCGAAGGGCACATCGCGCTGTGTCTGTACGTGGCCGCCTGCGTCGATCGGCAGGACGCGAGCGAGGAGGCCGCGCTGCTCAAGCGCCTGCTCACGCCGGTGGCGAAATACTGGGTGTGCAAGCGCACTGCACCGCTGGTGGCCGAGGCGATGGAGGTCACCGGCGGCAACGGCTACGTCGAGGACGGGCCGATGCCGCGGCTCCTCCGTCAGGCGCCGCTCAACTCGATCTGGGAAGGTGCCGGCAACATCATGTGTCTCGATGTCCTGCGCGTGCTCGCCCGCGAGCCGCGCGCAGGTGCGGTGCTGATCGCGGAGCTGGAGCACGTGCGCCGTCGCGTGGCGGGTTTCGATCGCGCGCTCGACGCGCTGAAGAGGCAACTCGGCACGCCCGCCGAGGCGGGCGACGCGCGCCGTCTCACCGAGCGCCTCGCGCTGGCGGTGTCCGCGGCGCTCCTGCTGCAGGACGGCGCAACGCCGGTGGCCGAAGCGTTCTGCGCCAGCCGTCTCGATGCCGCCCCGGGCGGCGCCTTCGGGACGCTCCCGGCGGCCACGGATTTCGCAACGCTCCTCGAGCGCGCCGGCCCATGACCGCGGCCTCTCCGCAACGCCGGCCGGCACCCAGGTACACGGACTTGCGGCAACGCAAGAAACCGTTCCCCGCATACGACTAAAGTCCAATACCAGGCGGCCGTAAAAATTCGGGCCGGCGCGCGCCTCACCGCGGCGCCGACCTTGCGCGTCAAGGGCACACCCGGCGAAAGCCGGGGCCGCAAAACCTCCGGGCTTCCCCTGCTCGCACGAGCCGGCACGCCAGCGGGGTTGCCGTAACTGACATTCGTACCGTGCTCTTGGCGCTTCGTGACCAGGATCAGGAGACGCGCAAAGTGAAGTTTCGACTCACCCTACTGGCAGCCGCCATCGGCATGGCCCTTCCCCCGCTCGTCCACGGCGAGGACCTGTCCCTCCTTGCCGCGCCGCTCACCAGCAACGAGCTCAGCTACAACCGGGTGCACAAGCAGGTCAAGTCCGACCTCGCCCACGCGCGCGGCTACACCGGCCTCGGCGCGGTGGTGGCGGTGTTCGACACCGGCGTGCGCGGCACCCACATCGAACTGAACACGCAACTGTCCGGGACTCAGATGTACGACGCCTCGCTCGGCCGCTACGTCGCGCAGACCGACGGCCACGGCCACGGCACCCACGTGTCCGGCATCATCGCCGGCTCGACCGGCACCGGCTACAGCTACGGCATCGCGCCGGACGCGAAGATCCTGCCGGTCAAGGTGTTCTCGAGTTCGACCTGGACGGCGAGCAGCACGGCGCTCGCCAGCGGGCTCAAGCTCGTCACCGGCAACCCGGCCGTATCCGTCATCAACATGAGCCTGGGCGGCGGCAGCAGGCTCGGCAGTACCTTCGAGAACGCGCTGCGCGGGGCCATCGCGGCCGACAAGCTGATCGTGGTCGCGGCCGGCAATAGCGGCGGCGCCGCGCCCCAGTGGCCGGCGCGCTACGCGAGGGAAACCTGGGCCAAGGGACAGATCATCGCGGTCGGCGCAGTCGATGCGAGCAATCGCATCGCGAGCTTCTCCAACCGCGCCGGCGACACCGCCAAGTGGTTCATCGTCGCGCCCGGCACCAGCGTGTTGTCGGCCGGCAACAGCAGCAACTCGAGCTACGTCTATATGAGCGGCACCTCGATGGCGGCGCCGGTGGTAGCCGGCGCGGCGGCGCTGCTGGAAGGCGCCTGGCCGCAGCTGAAGGCGGGCCAGGTGGCCAGCATCCTGTTCCAGACCGCCACCGATCTGGGCGCGGCCGGTGTCGACAGCGTGTACGGCTGGGGCCTGCTCAACGTCGATCGGGCCATGCAGCCGGTGGGCACGCTCGGCGTGCCGCTCGCCGGCTCCACCACGGTGAGCGCCTCGACCGCCACCCTGCGCACCTCGACCGCCTCGTGGAGCGGGCTGCGCGCGGCGGCCGATGCAGGCGGCTTCCGCGGCATCACGGTCGACGAGTTCAATCGCGACTTCCGCACGGACTACTCGGCCGGCATCCGCGCGCCGGCCCGTGAGCGCATCTCCGACACGCTGGCGGGGGCCGGGCGCGCGCTGCAGGTGGCCGAGCGGGTGAGCGCCGACGGCTCGCGCTTCGTCACCGCGGTCGAGGAGCAGCGCCCCGTCGCCTACCTGTCAGGCGAGCCCACCACGCGCACCCTGCTCGCCAGCAGCGCGGTGTTCAAGCTCGCCGGCGGGCGCGAAATGGCATTTGCCACGGGCGGACTCGCGGGCAGCTACTTCGGCCTGGCGGAGACCGACACGACGCTCGCCAACCCTTATCTCGGGCTCGCGCAGTCGGCCGCCCAGATGGCGTTCGGCTTCACCCAAGGCGCGTTCAACGTCAAGGCGGGCGTGCTCGACGGCGGGCTCAACGCGGCGATGGGCCGCCAGCACGTGGCGGGCGAGGTCGCCAGCGGACGCGCGGCGGTCACCGAACTCAACTACGCGCTCGGACGCGATGCCACGCTCGGCATGCAGATGGCCGACGTCGCCGAGGGCGAGGCCTTCCTCGGCACGCTCACGGGCACCGCCATGGCGCTGGAGGCGGGCCGCACCCGCACCATGACCGCGCATGCGAGCTACCGGCTGTCGGACGCGGTCACGCTCGCCGCACAGTACTCGGCCGGCCGCACCGCCGACGCGCGCGGCACGGGCCTCCTGGCGGCCACCGAAGGGGTCCGCTCCGAGGCCTTCGCGGTGGGTCTGATCGGGCGCGACGCGTTCAGGCGCGACGACCGCCTCGCGGTGACCCTCTCGAGCCCGTTGCGCATCGCCGCCGGCAGCATGCGGCTCGCGATGCCGGTGGCGGTGGGCGCGGACGGCGAAGCGGTATTCGAGTCGCGCCGCGTGTCGCTGGCCAGTACCAGCCGCGAGATGAAGCTCGGCCTCGACTACGCCATGCCGCTGTCCGGGCGCGCCAGCCTGTCGTGGGTGCTCGCGCTGCGGCACAATGCCGACCATGTGGCAGGCGAGCGCGAGGCGCAGGCCGGCGTGGTCTACCGCACGACGTTCTGATCCCGACCCGGTGGCGGCCGCGCTTTGGCGCGCGGTCGCCACCCTTCACAGGAAGTCGCCATGGCGGTACGCGAGATTCTCAAGATGGGCGACCCGCGCCTGCTGCGGGTGGCCCGCCCGGTCGAGCGCTTCGGCACGCCGGAACTGGCCTCGCTGATCGATGACCTCTTCGACACCATGCGCGCGGCGCAAGGCGTGGGGCTCGCCGCGCCGCAGATCGGCGTCGATCTGGCGCTGGTGATCTTCGGCTTCGAGCACAACGAGCGCTACCCGGACGCCCCCGCCGTCCCGCAGACGGTGCTGCTCAATCCGGTCATCACGCCGCTCTCGAGCGAGCAGGAAGACGGCTGGGAGGGCTGCCTGTCGCTGCCCGGTCTGCGCGGGCTGGTGCCGCGCTACACGCACATCCGCTACACCGGCCGCGACCCGGCCGGCGCCCCCATCGAACGCGAGGCGGACGGCTTTCATGCGCGCGTGGTGCAGCACGAATGCGACCACCTGGTCGGCACGCTCTACCCGATGCGCATGGCCGACCTCACCCATTTCGGGTTCACTTCGGTGCTGTTTCCCGAGCTCGACACCGCGCCGGACGCCTGACACGCAAGGCGCGCAGCGCGCTCGCGCGCGGCGCCGCGCGCCTGCCCCGCCGCGCCACGCGGACCACCGGGGCGGCGGCGTCCCGCGGCGGGATCCGCGGGGTCAGTAGCTGGGCATGTAGAGCGGATAGAGCACCTGCTCCTCCTTCTGGATGCGCTCGCCCAAAACCTTGCCGATGGTGGCGAAGTCCTTCGCGAACGGCACCGCCAGCTCCGCGTCCACCCCGATCGCCTCGTACTTCTTCAGGAAGTTCATCGCCACCCGGCCGATGCCGTCCATCTCGCGGCGGAAGCCGTGGATGAGCTCCGAGCTGGCCTCGTCGCTTGCCAGGCAGCGATCCAGGTAGATGTAGAGGCGCACGTTCTCCGTCAACAGGTGGCCCTGCAACGCGCTGCGGAAGGCGTCCAGCAGCTCCGACACCCGCGCGTAGTCGCCCGCGCCGAATGCGGCCTGGATCTCGCCATAGATGCCGAGCAGCTTGCGGTGGTCCCCCACCAGATGACCGACCAGTTCCGGGTGATACCGGATTTCGGTCCCCGGGGCCGCCGCGTACTGGGCCGGCGGCGTCCCGCGGACCTTCTCTTTGGGTTTCCCTTTCCTTTTCAGGAAGTCGAACATGGCGCTGCCCTCGCGATCGGTGCGACTCAAAGAGTGTCGGTATAAGGGAGAGCCCGCCGGGTGTATTTGATACGCATCAACGCGGGCCCCACGCGGCGGCGCGATCCACCGCCCGAAGCGCGGCAGTCGCTCACGGCAGGTCGCGCTCGCGCACGATGCTCGCGAAACGCGGCAGGCCGCCCGGCGTGAGTTCGCGGTAGCGATAGGTCACGGTCGCCCCGATCGGCGGCGGCACCCGCCGCTGGGCGTCGGTGAACCCGCTGCCGAGACGAAAGCGGCGTCCCTCGGGCGTCTCCACCTCGAGCGCGCCGAGCATCCCGCGATACTTGCCGCGCCCGGCCAGATGCGCCACGACGCGCGCCTCGGCGTCGCGCCAGGGCTTCATCTTGAGGAGCGCCGGCGTGCGCCCGGTGAGCCACGGCGCGTCGGCCCGATGCAGCATGAGCCCCTCGCCGCCGGCGCGCAGCACGCGCTCGAACTCACGGGCGAGCGCGGCGCGATCGGCTACGCGGCGCTGTGCCACCACTTCGAGCCAGGGCAACCCGGCGGCAGCGACGATTTCGCGCAGGCGCGCGAGGCGCTCGGTGAAGGTCCCCGGCGCGCCGGGCAACTCGAACACCATGAAGCGCAACGTGCGCCATTCGTGGTCCACCGGCTGATGCTTGCGCACGATGCCCGACAGGCGATCGAACGCTCCGCGTCCGATCCACAGCTCGCCATCGAGCGCGACCGGGGGCAGGCTGGCGACGAACCAGGCCGGCGCCTGGATCGTGTCGCCGCTGCGAAAGCGCAAGCTCCGGCCGTCCCAGAACGCGCGCACGCCGTCGAGTTTCTCGCTCACCCAGTAATGCGCGGGATCGACCTCTTCGCCGTAGAGTCGGGCCAGCGGCAGCGCGGGGGGCGCGCGGTGGGAAGCTCCACCGCGCGAGCCCGGCGCGTCGGGCGGCGGTAGCACGCCGCCCGCGTGCGCCGCAGCCACCAGCAGCGCCAAGGCCATCGCCGCCCCGGCGCATACGCCGCGTCCCCATGCCGCCCGCTCCGCTCGCCCGACCATGGCCCCGCTCCCGTCGTCCCGTCCCGGGTGGGCCCCAGCGCCCTGCACCCGGCCGCCCGGCGGACGGCCCCCGCAATGATGCCACCCTTGAATGCTGATGTCCTATACCGGATAGCATGACGGGACTATGGAATCTGCTCCTCGAGCGCGAGGGTGTAGTCGGCCAGCTTGCTGCGAAGGTGATCGCGCTGGGCCGGCGTCGCGTTATTGACCAGTTCCACGCCCAGCGCGACGTACGCGCGGCGTACTTCGTCGGCATGGCTGCGCAGCGCCGCGGTGCGCTCTTCGTGCCAGTCGAGCGCCCAGCGGCGCACGGCTGGATGGGGCGGTGGGGCATCCGTGTCGCCGGCCACGCGCCTCAACAGGGCGATGAACTGCGCGTCGCGGCGGGCCCGGTCGGCGTGCCAGCCGACATAGTCGGCCGGGATTTCCGCCAGGCGGGCACGCAGCCACTCGCGCTGCTGCGGCTCGAGCCGTCCGAGCCAATCCTCGATGTGGCCGCGTATGCGCTTGTAGCGGGCACGCCGTACGTCCTCCGGCGGCGCATCGATCCAGGTCGCCGCATATGCGGCGGCGCGTTCGGCCAGGCGCTGCTCGAGGGCGGTGATCTGCGCCGGGCCGAGGGTCGTGAGCAGTTCGGCCGACTCGTCGATGATGCGCCCGACCACCAGCCGGTAATGCGCGAGCAGCGTGTCCATCAGCCACTCGCCGTCGTCGACGACCAGCGGTCTGGCAAGCCGCCGTTGTGCCTGTTCCAGGATGCGCAGCAGGGGCCCGAGCTGCTCGGCGCGGTGCCACGCATGCACCCGTTCGAGGCGCGCCCGGAAGCTCGCGCGCTGCGTGCTGTCGAGGTCGAAGTATTCGGCCGCGCGCCACATCAGCAAGGTGGGCGCGTGCTGGTAGCCGAGCGACACCATGCTGCACGCGGCCACCAGCAGGACGACGAGGCCGACGGCGCAGCGGGTCGGCCAGGAGTTTCGGGAACGCGGTCTCATGCGCGGTGAGAGGCGGGCGTGTCGACCGAGGTTCCGCCGCACCGGCTGCGACAGGGTGAAGCGCGCCCCGCTTCGTCGTTACAATCGAGCCCTTTCCTCCTCGCCCACCGCCGGCCCTTTTCCGCCATGCCCGCTTCCGCCCTCCTTCTGCTCGGCCCCACCGCCAGCGGCAAGACCGCCGCCGCGCTGGCGCTGGCGCAGGTGCTGCCGGTCGAAATCATCAGCGTCGATTCCGCGCTGGTGTATCGCGACATGGACATCGGCACCGCCAAGCCGAGCGAGGCGGAGCAGGCACAGTGCCCGCATCACCTGATCGACGTGGTGTCGCCCGAAGAGGCGTATTCGGCCGCGCGCTTTCGTGCCGATGCCGTGCGCCTCATGGACGAGATCGTCGCGCGCGGGCGCGTGCCGGTGCTGGCGGGGGGCACCATGCTGTACTTCAAGGCGCTGCGCGACGGGCTCTCGGCACTGCCCGCCGCGGACGCCGCGCTGCGCCGCGAGATCGATGAGGAAGCGGCGCGCCTGGGGTGGCCGGCGCTGCACGCGGCGCTCGCGCGGCTCGACCCGGACGCCGCGGCGCGGCTCGAGCCGGGCGATGCGCAGCGCATCCAGCGCGCGCTTGAGATCGTGCGCCTCACCGGCCGTCCGCTGGCCGACAGCTATGCGCAGCGCGAGATGGCCGCCCCCGCGCTGCGGCTCCTGCCAATCGCCCTCGTGCCGTCGGAGCGCGCGGTGCTGCACGCGCGCATCGCAAAGCGCTTCGACCTCATGCTCGCGGCCGGACTGGTGGACGAAGTACGCGCGCTGCGCGCCCGCTACCGGCTCGACCCGGCGATGCCGTCAATGCGCTGCGTGGGCTATCGGCAGGTGTGGGAATACCTCGACGGGGAGGCGGATCTCGACACGATGCGCTTTCGCGGCATTGCCGCCACGCGCCAGCTCGCCAAGCGCCAGCTCACCTGGCAGCGCCAGTTCCGCGAGACCTGGCCGGAGCTGGTCGAGCTGGACTGCCTGCGCCCGGACTTGCCGGGCGCCGTGTGCGCCACCGCGCTGAGACGGCTGGAAGCGCCACGATAGAAGCCTCACTCGGCATGCCGGAGAGGCACGCGAATGCCCCGCGTGTCGTCGTCCGGCGTGCGTAGCGCGCCTTGGCGTGACGTGTCGGCGCGATCCGTCGCAACGGGCTGGGCCCTTCCGGCCGGCGCATGGCACGCCGTTCTGCGCACCGAGGCGAAGTGACATCGCGATTCGCCCACCGTTCGGACATCGTCCGCGTGGTGGTGAACGCCGGCGTGCACATCGTCGGCGCAGCGCGCCGCACGGCGCGCCCGAATCAGGCCGAGGCCCGCAGCGGTGACGCCGGTGGCTGGTTGTCGGGGCGGGAGGCGTTGTCGAGGTAGAGCTGAACCGCCGGCCGGCTGGCGGCGGCGGGGGCATCCGGAACGCGCTCGGCTGCGGCGGCCTGCGCCGCCGCACGGGCGCCATCCGGTTCTGCCGTGCGGGCGCGCACGGCTGCCGCGGCGTTCGGCTGGCCCGCAGGCGCCACGCGCTCCACGGCTGGCGCCGAGGACACGCGCGGTGCGACCGCGGCATCCGCGCTCGCCGCCCGCTCGGCGGCACGCCCGGCCGCGCTGATGGCGACGCTGACACTCGCCGCGGGTTCGGCTGCCGCCGGCAGCCCGGCGTTCACGGCACCCTCCTGCGCGCCGCGTTGGGGCACAAAAGGCAATGCCGGCGCTGCGGCGATGTGGGTGGCGGACAGCTTGAGCGAAGTATCCATGATCCTCTCCTGAGGCACGCGACGCGCGGGTCAGTGCGAGGCCGGAAGCGGCTGGGCCGTTTCGATCGGGTTGCGTTCGCGGCGGGCCAGCAGAGTATAGACCGTCGGCACCACGAAGAGCGTGAAGAAGGTCCCGAGCAGCAGCCCGCCGACGATCACCCACCCAATCTGCTGGCGGCTCTCGGCGCCTGCGCCGGTCGCCAGCGCGAGCGGAATCGCGCCCAGCACCATCGCCCCGGTGGTCATCAGGATGGGGCGCAGGCGCAGCACCGATGCTTCGATCACCGCCTCGCGCAGCGCCCCACCCTTGTCGCGCAGCTGGTTGGCGAACTCGACGATGAGGATGCCGTGCTTGGTGATGAGGCCGACCAGCGTGACGAGCCCGATCTGGCTATACACGTTGAGCGTGCCGCCGGTGAAATACAGCGCGGCGAGCGCCCCGGTCATCGACAGCGGCACCGTCAGCATGATGATGAAGGGGTCGCGGAAACTCTCGAACTGGGCCGCCAGCACCAGGTAGATGAAGGCGAGCGCGAGCACGAAGGTGAGCGCGAGGCTCGCCGAACTGGTGCGGAATTCACGCGACTGGCCGTTGTAATCGACCGCGTAGCCGGGGGGCAGGATGCGCGCCGCGGCCGCGTCGAGGAACTCGAGCGCCTCGCCCATCGCGTAGCCCGGGGCGAGGTTGGCGGAGATCGTCACCGCGCGGCGCTGGGCGAAGTGGTTGAGCTCGCGCGGGCTCACCGTCTCGCGCACGCGCACCAGGTTGGCGAGCGGAATCATCTCGCCGCTCTTGCCGCGCACGAAGAGATCGTCGATGTCGCGCGGATCGACGCGACTCCCGGCCTCGACCTGCACGATCACGTCGTACTGCTCGGCGTCCTTCTTGTAGCGCGTGACCTGGCGCCCGCCGAGCATCGTCTCGAGGGTGCGCCCGATCACTTCCACCGACACGCCCAGATCGGCCGCCTTGTCGCGATCCACGTCGATGGCGAGCTCCGGCTTGGTGAGCTTCAAGTCCGTGTCGGGCGACACGAACCCAGGATTGTCGCGCACCGCGTCGAGCATCCGGTCGGTGTAGGCGAGCAGATCCTCGTACGAGGCGGAGGTCATGATGACGAAGCTGATGGGGCGCTCGCGCGGGCTCTGTCCGAGCGAGGGCGGCGTCACCGGGAAGGCCATCACCCCCGGCACGGCGAAGAACTGCGGCTGCATGCTCTTGGCGATCTCGGTGGAGTGGCGCGTGCGCGCCTTCCAGTCGGTGAGCCCGACGAAGGAGATGCCCTGCGACACGGTGGGATTGCCCGACACCACGAAATAGCGCTGCACGTCCGGCGTTTTCGCATAGATCGCCTCGATCTGGCGCGCATAGCGCTCCATGTAGTCGATGGTGGCGCCTTCCGGACCGGTGAACATCCCAATCACCACCCCGCGATCCTCCACCGGCGCGAGCTCCGACTTGAGCGCCTGGAGCAGCACGAGCGAGGTGCCGGCCACCAGCGCGAAGGCGAGCATCACCGCCCAGCGCAGCTCGAGCGACGCGACCAGCGCGCGCCGGTAACCGGCGGTA
>Ga0299906_10005631_pt1 | contig 10179 bp, 9 predicted proteins | sample RVTome_14_FD_200259 | JGI IMG/M metagenome (GOLD analysis project Ga0299906, IMG submission 200259) | Soil microbial communities from uranium-contaminated site in the Upper Colorado River Basin, Wyoming, United States - RVT145D125 (version 2) ...
GACCCCGATTTCCGGGTCTACTCGTAGCGCACGTCGATGATCTCGTAGCGCTTGAGGCCGCCGGGGGTCTGGGCATCGACCGACTCGCCCGCCTCCTTGCCGATCAGCGCGCGCGCGATCGGCGAGCTCACCGAGATGCGGCCTTCCTTGATGTCGGCCTCGTCCTCGCCGACGATCTGCCAGGTCGACTTCTCGCCCGCCCCGTCCTCGACGTCGACGGTGGCGCCGAACACGCAGCGGCCGTCGGCGTCCAGCAGGGTCGGGTCGATCACCTGGGCGTTGGCGAGCTTCGCCTCGATGTCGGCGATGCGCGCCTCGATGAAGCCCTGGCGCTCGCGCGCGGCGTCGTACTCGGCGTTCTCGGAGAGGTCGCCGTGCGAGCGCGCTTCCGCGATGGCGGCGGTGATGGCCGGGCGCTCGACGCTCTTCAGCCGCTGCAGCTCTTCGCGCAGCAGCCCGGCGCCGCGCTGGGTCATGGGAGTTTTCATGTCGGGGTGGCCACCACGGTTTCGGGCTCTGGGCGCCGCAGTTTCGCATGCAAATCCTGCAGGCGGTAGGGTTCGAGCTGCGCGATGTGCTTCATCCCGGCGCAGGCGGCCCGGGCGCCGGCCACCGTGGTGTAGTAGGTGACGCGGCGCGCGAGCGCGGTGGTCCGGATCGAGCGCGAGTCCGAGATCGCCGTGCGGGTCGCCTCGACGGTGTTGGCGATGAAGCTCACCTCGCCGTTCTTGATCATGTCGACGATGTGCGGGCGCCCCTCGGCGACCTTGTTCACGTGCGTCACCGGGATGCCGTGCGAGCGCAGCACCGCGGCGGTGCCGCGGGTGGCGAGCAGCGAGAATCCCAGCTCGACGAGGTCGCGCGCCACCTGCACCGCGACCAGCTTGTCGCCGTCGCGCACGCTGATGAACGCCCGGCCGCCGGAGGGAAGCTTCACGCCGGCGGCCAGCTGCGACTTGACGAACGCCTCGCCGAAGCTCTCGCCCACGCCCATCACCTCGCCGGTCGACTTCATCTCGGGCCCGAGGATGGTGTCGACGCCGGGGAAGCGCGCGAACGGGAATACCGCTTCCTTCACGGAGAAGTACGGCGGCGTGACTTCCTCGGCGCGCTGCTCGCGCAGCGTGCGCCCGGCCATGCAGCGCGCCGCGATCATGGCGAGCGGCTGCCCGGTGGCCTTGGACACGTAGGGGACGGTGCGCGAGGCGCGCGGGTTGACCTCCAGCACGTAGACCGTGTCGCGCTGGATCGCGAACTGCACGTTCATCAGGCCGATGACCTTGAGCGAGCGGGCGAGCAGCGCCGTCTGGCGCCGCAGCTCGCGCTCGAGGTGGCTCGCGAGCGAGTGCGGCGGCAGGCAGCACGCCGAGTCCCCCGAGTGCACGCCGGCCTGCTCGACGTGCTCCATGATGCCGCCGATGAGCACGTCCTTGCCGTCGCACACGCAGTCGACGTCGATCTCGATCGCGTCCGAGAGGTAGCGGTCGAGCAGCACCGGGGAGTCGTTCGAGACGCGCACCGCGTTCTCCATGTAGCGCTCGAGGTCGGCCTGCTGGTGCACGATCTCCATGGCGCGCCCGCCGAGCACGTAGCTCGGGCGCACCACCACCGGGTAGCCGATCTCCTCGGCCAGCTTCACCGCCTGCGCGGCCGAGCGCGCGGTGCGGTTGGGCGGCTGGCGCAGCTTGAGGCCGGCGAGGAGCTGCTGGAAGCGGCTGCGGTCCTCGGCGACGTCGATCGACTCGGCGCTGGTGCCGATGATCGGCACCCCCGCCGCCTCGAGATCGCGCGCCAGCTTGAGCGGCGTCTGCCCGCCGTACTGCACGATCACGCCCCAGGGCCTTTCCCTGTCGACGATCTCGAGCACGTCCTCGAGCGTGAGCGGCTCGAAGTACAGGCGATCCGAGGTGTCGTAGTCGGTCGACACCGTCTCGGGGTTGCAGTTGACCATGATGGTCTCCAGGCCGTCCGCGCGCAGCGCGAGCGCGGCGTGCACGCAGCAGTAGTCGAACTCGATGCCCTGCCCGATGCGGTTCGGCCCGCCGCCCAGCACCATGACCTTCCTGCGGCCGGTGGGCTCGGCCTCGCACTCCTCTTCGTAGGTCGAGTAGAGGTACGCGGTCTTGGCGGCGAACTCGGCGGCGCAGGTGTCGACGCGCTTGTAGACCGGCCGGATGCCGAGCGCGTGGCGCCTCGCCCGCACGGTCTTCTCGTCGGTGTTGAAAAGGTACGCGAGCCGCCGGTCGGAGAAGCCCTTGCGTTTCAGATCGAACAGGCGTTCTCTTGAAATCTCTTCGAGCCGCTTGTCGTCCAGCTCCATTTCCAGCTCGACGATCTGCTGGATCTGGTCGAGGAACCACGGATCGATGCGCGTGAGCCGGTGCACCTCGTCGAGCGTGAAGCCGTTCTCGAAGGCGTCGCCCACGTACCAGATGCGCTCGGGGCCGGGCTCGCCGAGCTCGACCTCGATCTTCTCGCGGTCGCGCGTGCGCTGGTTGAGGCCGTCGACGCCGATCTCCAGCCCGCGCAGGGCTTTCTGGAACGACTCCTGAAAGGTGCGCCCGATCGCCATCACCTCGCCCACCGACTTCATCTGCGTGGTGAGCCGGTCGTTCGCCTGCGGGAACTTCTCGAACGCGAAGCGCGGCACCTTGGTGACGACGTAGTCGATCGCAGGCTCGAACGACGCGGGCGTCGCGCCGCCGGTCACCTCGTTGGCGATCTCGTCCAGGGTGTAGCCGACCGCGAGCTTCGCCGCCACCTTGGCGATCGGAAAGCCGGTCGCCTTCGAGGCGAGCGCCGAGGAGCGCGAGACACGCGGGTTCATCTCGATCACCACCATGCGCCCGTCTTCCGGGTTGACGGCGAACTGCACGTTCGAGCCGCCGGTGTCGACCCCGATCTCGCGCAGCACCGCGATCGAGGCGTCGCGCATCACCTGGTACTCCTTGTCGGTGAGCGTCTGCGCGGGCGCAACGGTGATCGAATCCCCGGTGTGCACCCCCATCGGGTCGAGGTTCTCGATCGAGCACACGACGATGCAGTTGTCCTTGCGGTCGCGCACCACCTCCATCTCGAACTCTTTCCAGCCGAGCACCGACTCCTCGATCAGCAGCTCCCCGGTCGGCGAGGCGTCGAGCCCGCGCTCGCAGATCGCGACGAATTCCTCGCGGTTGTAGGCGATTCCTCCCCCCGTGCCTCCCAGCGTGAACGACGGCCGTATCACCACCGGGAAGCCGATCCCCGCCTGCACCTGCAGCGCCTCCTCCATCGAGTGCGCGAGCGCCGAGCGCGGGCAGGCGAGGCCGATGCGGCGCATCGCGTGCTTGAACTTCTCGCGGTCCTCGGCCTTGTCGATCGCCTCGCGCGAGGCGCCGATCATCTCCACGCCGAACTTCTCCAGCACGCCTTCGCGCGCGAGATCGAGCGCGCAGTTGAGCGCGGTCTGCCCGCCCATGGTAGGCAGCAGCGCATCGGGGCGCTCTTTTTCGATGATGCGCGCGAGCATCTGCCAGGTGATCGGCTCGATATAGGTGGCGTCCGCCATCTCCGGGTCGGTCATGATGGTGGCCGGGTTCGAGTTCGCGAGGATCACGCGGTAGCCCTCGGCGCGCAGCGCCTTGCAGGCCTGTGCCCCCGAGTAGTCGAACTCGCAGGCCTGGCCGATCACGATCGGCCCCGCGCCGATGATCAGGATGCTCTTCAGGTCGTTACGCTTTGGCATCTTCCATCAGCTTCGCAAAACGATCGAAGAGGTAACCCACATCGTGCGGCCCGGGGCTCGCCTCCGGATGTCCCTGAAAGCAGAATGCCGGCCGGTCGGTCCGCGCGAGGCCCTGGAGCGAGCCGTCGAAGAGCGACACATGGGTCGCTCTCAAGTTATTTCCTATCGTGGACGGGTCCACCGCGAAGCCATGGTTCTGACTCGTGATCACCACCCGGCCGGTGTCGAGGTCCTTCACCGGGTGGTTCGCGCCGTGGTGGCCGAACTTCATCTTCAGGGTCTTCGCGCCCGAGGCGAGGCCCATCAGCTGGTGGCCGAGGCAGATGCCGAACACCGGCACCCGCGTGGCGTCCAGGATCTCGCCGATGCCCTCGATCGCGTAGTCGCAGGGCTCGGGGTCGCCCGGCCCGTTGGACAGGAACACGCCATCCGGCTTCAGCTTGAGAATCTCTTTGGCAGAGAACAACGCCGGTACCACCGTTATGCGCGCGCCGCGCTCGGCGATCATGCGCAGGATATTGCGCTTGATCCCGTAGTCGCAGGCGACGACGTGAAAGCGCGCATCCCCGGCGCGGCGAAAGCCGGCGCCGCGCTCCCAGCGGCCTTCGCTCCACTCGTACGGCGCCTCGGCGCTCACGACTTTCGCGAGATCCATTCCGGCGAGGCCCGGGAAGGCCTTCGCGCTTTTCAATGCCTGATCGAGATCGATGTCGCCCGCCATCAGGCAGCCGTTCTGCGCGCCCCTCTCGCGCAGGATGCGGGTCAGCCTGCGGGTATCGATCTCTGCGATTGCGACGACGTTGTTCTCGATCAGGTATTCGGAGAGGCTTCCCCGGGATCTCCAGCTCGAGTGGCGCCTCGGCAGGTCGCGGATCACCAGGCCCTCGGCATGCACGCGCGCCGCCTCCTGGTCTTCCGGGTTGACCCCGGTGTTGCCGATGTGCGGGCTGGTGAGCGTCACGATCTGCCGGCAATACGACGGATCGCTCAGGATCTCCTGGTAGCCGGTCATGGCGGTGTTGAACACCACCTCGCCGACCTTGACGCCGGCAGCGCCGACCGACCGGCCGCGGAACACCGATCCGTCGGCGAGCACCAGCACGGCAGGTTCGTGATTCACGGTCACTTTTTGAAAGTCGATGCGAAAAGCGGGAGAGGCGCCTACCTCTCCCGCTTCATTGGAGGCAAAATTATACGCGCCGGCCTACTTCAGGCCAAGCACGTCGCCCATGTCGTACAGGCCGGGAGGCCTCGATCCGAGGAACTTCGCCGCCCGCAGGGCGCCCAGGGCATAGGTCATGCGGCTTTGCGAGCGCACCGTCACCTCGACGCGCTCGCCTGCCCCGGCGAAAAGCACCGTGTGCTCCCCCACGATGTCGCCGCCGCGGATCGCGTGGAAGCCGATCTGCCCCGCCGGCCGCTCGCCGGTCTCGCCGTGGCGGCCGTGCTGCGCCTCTTTCTGAAGGTCCCTTTTCAGTGAGAAAGCAATGATCTCCCCGAGCTTCAACGCCGTGCCGGAGGGGGCATCGACCTTGTGGCGGTGATGCGCCTCGATGATCTCGACGTCGTAGGCTTCGCCCAGGGCGCGCGCCGCGATCTCGGCGAGCCGGAACACGACGTTCACGCCGACCGCGAAGTTCGGCGACATGACGATCGGAATGCGCGTCGCCGCTTCCTGGATCGACCGCTGCTGGGATTCGGAAAAGCCGGTGGTGCCGATGACGCAGGCCTTGCAGTGCTTCAGGTTCGCCAGCGTGCCCTCGGGGCGGGTGAAGTCGATCAGCACGTCGGCTTTCGCGATCGCGCGAGGATCGGCGCTGACGCCGCTCGCCGCATCCTCGGAGACATCGACGGCGGCCGCAAGCGTGAGCTCGGCGTCGGCGCGCACCGCCTCGACGAGCGCGCGGCCCATGCGGCCGAGCGCGCCGGCGATCGCGACCTTCATCGGCCCGCCGCCGGCGAGCCCGCGGCGGCGATGTCGCCGTCCACGCGCTCGAGCCTGCCGTCGGCGAAGAACAGCGCCAGCCGGCGGCTCTCGCGCTTGCCGTCGGATGCCTCGCGCCAGTACACGTAGTCCCAGCGCTCGGCATGGAAGATGTCGGTGAGCAGCGGCGTGCCCAGGATGAAGCGCACCTGGTCCTTCGTCATCCCGGTCTTGAGCTGGGACACCTGCTCCTGCGACACGTAGTTTCCCTGCTGGATCTCGATCTTGTAGGGCGTGACGCCCGGGATGCGCGGCGCGCTCGAGCAGGCGACGAGAGAAAAAGCGAGCAGCGCGGCGAACGCCAGTCTGGACATGGACGCATATAATGACAGCCGATGACCACGGTGCAAAGCCTGAAGGACAGCGGCCTCAAGGCGACGCTTCCCCGCCGCAAGATCCTCGAGCTGTTCGAGGCGAGCAAGGTGCGCCACCTGTCCGCCGAAGACGTGTATCGGGCGCTGATCGCCGAAGGCATCGACGTGGGCCTCGCCACCGTGTACCGGGTGCTGACGCAGTTCGAGCAGGCCGGGCTGCTCTCGCGCCAGCACTTCGAGACCGGCAAGGCGGTGTTCGAGCTCAACCAGGGCGGCCATCACGACCATCTGGTGTGCCTGCAGTGCGGGCGCGTCGAGGAGTTCTACGACGCCGACATCGAGCGGCGCCAGACCGAAGTCGCGCTGCAGCGCGGCTTCCGGCTGCACGGCCATTCGCTCGCCCTGTACGCCGACTGCATGAAGCAGGACTGCCCCTACCGGCCGGCCTAGCCGCCGAGCAGCTCGGCGGCGTGCCTGCGCGCGCTGGTCGCCGCCCCGCCGAGCATCCGGGCGAGCTCCTCGACCCGGCCCGCTCGATCCAGCTGCGCCACGGAAACGCTGAGCCTGCCGCGCGAGCCGGACCTGGCGACCGACCACTGCGCGTCGGCGCTCGCCGCCACCTGGGGAAGATGCGTCACGCACAGCACCTGGCGCTCGCTTCCGAGCGTCTTCAGCGCGCGGCCGATGGTCTCGGCGACGGCGCCGCCGATGCCGGCGTCGACCTCGTCGAACACCAGCGTGGCGACCGGGGAGGCCTTGGCAGCGACGAGCTGGATCGCGAGGCTCACGCGCGAGAGCTCGCCGCCCGAGGCGACCTTGGCGAGCGGCCGCAGCGGCAGGCTCGGATGCGAGGCGACCTCGAACTCGACTTCCTCCGCGCCGCTGGCGCCGGGCTCGGCGAGCCTTTTCAACGACACCGAGAACCTGCCGCCGGCCATGGCGAGCTGCTGCATCGCCGCGCTCACCGCCTTGGAGAGCGCCTGGGCTGCGCTCGCGCGCTGCGCCGACAGCCTTGCCGCCGCCGCCTCGTAGCGCGCGCGGGCGAGCGCCACTTCGCGCTGCAGGGCCTGGGGATCGACCGCGAGGCGCAGCTCGCCGAGGCGCTTCTCGAGCTCGGCGAGGCGCTCGGGCAGCGCTTCGGGCCTCACCCGGTGCTTGCGGGCGGCGGCGTGCAGCGCCTCGATGCGCGCCTCGATCTCGCGCAGCGCCTCTGGATCGAGCTCCACCCGCGAGGCGTACTGGCGCAGCTCGCGCGCCGCCTCGCCCGACAGCGCCGCGGCCGATTCGAGCATCTCGACCACGCCGCCCAGGCGCGCGTCGTGCGCCGACAGCGCGCGCAGCCGGCTCGCGACCGCGGCAAGCTGCGCGAGGCAGGCGTCCTCCGACTCGGCGAGCGCCTCGAGCGCGGACTGCGCGCCCGCGAGCAGGCTGGAGCCGTGCTGCAGCCGCGTGTGCTCGGCAGCCACGCGCTCCCATTCGCCTTCGGCGGGAGCAAGCTTCCGGAGCTCGGTCGCGAGCTCCTGCAGCTCGGTGCGCTCGGCCTCTCGCGCGGCATGGCTCTTCTGCGCTTCGAGCACCAGCGCCTCCAGCCGCTTCCAGTCCCGGAAAGCCTGCGCCGTTTCGCCGGCGAGCCCTGCCGCGCCGGCGTGCGCGTCGAGCAGCTCGCGCTGCGCCGCCGTGCGCAGCAGCGACTGGTGGGCGTGCTGGCCGTGGATGTCGACCAGGAACTCCCCCGCCTCGCGCAGCTGGGCGGCCGTGGCCGCGTGCCCGTTGACGAAGCAGCGCGAGCGCCCCGAGCGCTCGATGATCCGGCGCAGGATGAGCTGGCCGGGATCGCCGCCCAGCTCGCGCTCCCCCAGCCAGGAAGCGAGCGCCCCCGACTCGAAATCGAATTGCGCCGCGAGCTCCGCGCGCTGGCAGCCTTCGCGCACGATTCCCGGGTCGGCGCGGCCGCCGACCAGCAGCTCGATGGCGTCGACCAGGATCGACTTGCCGGCGCCGGTCTCCCCGGTGAGCACGGTGAAGCCCGTGCCCGGCTCGAGCGAGGCCCTCTCGATGATCACGAAGTCGACGACTTCGAGCGCGCGCAGCACGGCGTCAGTCCGCGACCCGGCCCCTTTGCAGCGGCGCCTCGCTCCAGCGCAGCTTCTCGCGCAGCGTCGCGAAATAGCGGTAGCCGGGCGGATGCACGAAGCGCATCACGTCGGCGGAGCGCCGCAGCAGCAGCCGGTCGCCCTCGGCCATGTCGGCATGCGCCACGCCGTCGAAAAACGCTCGCGCGTCGAGGGCGCGCTCCAGCGAGATCTCGATCCGGCAGCGGTCGGCGACGCTTACCGGGCGCGCCGAAAGGGTGTGCGGGTTGAGCGGGACGAGCGCGAACGCGGGCACCGCGGGATGCAGGATCGGCCCCTGCGCCGAAAGCGCATACGCGGTCGAGCCGCTCGGCGTGGCGACGATCATGCCGTCGGCGCGCAGCGTGTAGACGAACTCGCCGTCGAGCGACAGCGTGAACTCGATCAGCCGCCCCTGCGATCCCTTGCCGACCACCGCTTCGTTGAGCGCGATGGTGCGCAGCACCGTTTCGGCGCCGCGCCGGATCTCGGCGTCGAGCAGCGAGCGCTCCTCGATCGTGAACCTGCCGTCGAGGATGGCGCCGATGCCGGAGCGCATGTCGGCATGCCCGATGTCGGTCATGAAGCCGACCCGGCCCAGGTTGATGCCGACGAGCGGCACGCGGTGCCGCACGAGATCGCGCGCCGCGGCGAGCAGGCTGCCGTCGCCGCCGATGACCACGGCGAGATCGGCCGAGGTCTCGCCTTCGGCGAGCACCTCGCAGTTGCGCTCGAGCAGGAACGCCCGCATGTCGCGCAGCGAGGCTTCGATTTCCGGGCTGCGCAGCTTGCCGATCAGCGCGACACGGCCGAATCTCGGCTTACCGGCGGCGGGGGGCATGCGTCGAGTGTACAATGAATCGATGCTCGACAAGCGCGCCCAGATCCTGCTCAAGACCTTGATCGAGCGCTACATTGCGGAAGGCCAGCCGATCGGCTCGCGCACGCTGTCGAAGTACTCCGGGCTCGATCTGTCACCGGCCACGATCCGCAACGTGATGGCCGACCTCGAGGAGCTGGGATTCATCGCCAGCCCGCATACCTCGGCCGGGCGCGTGCCTACGCCGCGCGGCTACCGCTTCTTCGTCGACACGCTGCTGGTGGTGAAGCCGCTCGAGTCCGACGCGCTGCACCGCATCGAGGGCGAGCTGCATCCCGACAACCCGCAACGCGTGCGCCAGGCCGCCTCGCTGCTGCTTTCCCAGCTCACGCAGTTCGCCGGCGTGGTGATGACGCCGCGCCGCCGCGCCGTGACCTTCCGGCAGATCGAGTTCCTCAGGCTTTCGGAGAAGCGCATCCTGCTCATCGTGGTCACGCCCGACGGCGACGTGCAGAACCGGATCCTGTTCACCGGGCGCGACTTCTCCGCCTCCGAGCTGATCGAGGCGGCGAACTACCTCAACCAGAACTACTCCGGGCAGAGCTTCGAGGACGTGCGCGCGCGGCTGCAGGGCGAGCTGCGCGAGCTGCGCCGCGACATGATCCAGCTGATGACCGCCGCGGTCGACGCCGGCACCGATGCGCTCGGCGAAGGCGCGGAGCAGTACGTCATCTCCGGCGAGCGCAACCTGCTCTCGGTGCAGGACCTGGCGCACGACATGTCGCGCCTGAAGCAGCTGTTCGAGCTGTTCGAGCGCAAGACCTCGCTGCTGCAGATCCTGGACGTGTCGCTGCGCGGCCGTGGCGTGCAGATCTTCATCGGCGGCGAGTCGGGCGTGAGCGCACCCGACGAAGTGAGCGTGGTGAGCGCGCCGTACCGGGTCGACGGCGAGGTCGTGGGCACCGTAGGGGTGATCGGGCCGACCCGCATGGCCTACGAGCGGGTGATTCCGATCGTCGACGTCACCGCGAAGCTGCTTTCCAGCGCGCTCTCGCAACACTGAAGGGCATCCTCCTCGTCAATCTCGGCACCCCGGCGGCGCCCGACGCCGCGGCGGTGCGCCGCTATCTCGCCGAGTTCCTGTCCGACCCGCGCGTGGTGAAGCTGCCGCGCTGGCTGTGGCTGCCGATCCTTCACTGGATTGTTTTGAAAGTCAGACCCGAGCG
>Ga0299906_10005633_pt1 | contig 10177 bp, 6 predicted proteins | sample RVTome_14_FD_200259 | JGI IMG/M metagenome (GOLD analysis project Ga0299906, IMG submission 200259) | Soil microbial communities from uranium-contaminated site in the Upper Colorado River Basin, Wyoming, United States - RVT145D125 (version 2) ...
CTCCACCGGCATCGCGGTGGGCATGGCCACCAGCATTCCGCCGCACAACCTGCGCGAGGTGGTGGACGCCTGCCTGGCGCTGCTGGGCGAGCCCGACGCCACCGTGGAAGAGCTGATGCAGTTCGTCCCGGCGCCCGACTTCCCGACCTACGGCATCGTCTACGGCATCGAGGGGGTGCGCGAGGGCTACCGCACCGGCCGCGGCCGCGTGGTGATGCGCGCGCGCACGCACGTCGAGGAATTGGACAAGGGCGCGCGCTCGGCGATCGTCATCGACGAGCTGCCGTACCAGGTGAACAAGGCCAACCTGCTGATGCGCATCGGCGACCTGGTGCGTGAGAAGAAACTGGAAGGCATCGCCGAGATCCGCGACGAATCGGACAAGTCGGGCATGCGCGTGGTGATCGAGCTCAAACGCGGCGAGATCCACGAGGTGGTCCTGAACAATCTGTACAAAGACACGCAGATGCAGGACACCTTCGGCATGAACATGGTCGCCCTGGTGGACGGCCAGCCGCGGGTGCTCAACCTCAAGGAGCTGCTCGAAGCCTTCCTGCGCCACCGACGCGAGGTGGTCACGCGCCGCACCGTCTACGACCTGCGCCAGGCGCGCAACCGCGCCCACATCCTGGAGGGCCTGGCGGTCGCGCTGTCCAATGTGGACGAGATCATCGCGCTGATCAAGGAGTCGCCCTCGCCGGCGGAGGCGAGGGCACGCCTGACGGAGCGCGCCTGGCGCTCGCAGCTGGTGGCCGACATGCTGGTGCGCGCCGTCGCCGAGCTGGCGCGGCCGGAGGGGCTGGTGCGCGAGCTCGGGCTGCAGCCCGACGGCGGCTACCGGCTGTCCGAGGCGCAGGCGCAGCGCATCCTGGAGATGCAGCTGCAGCGCTTGACCGCGTTGGAGCAGGACAAGATCCTGAACGAGTATCGCGAGGTGATGGACACCATCGCCGACCTGCTCGACATCCTGGCGAAGCCCGAGCGCATCACCTCGATCATCGCCCACGAGCTCGAGCAGGTGAAGCAACAGTTCGGCGACGCGCGCCGCAGCGAGATCCAGTTGAACGCGCAGGACCTCAACCTGGAGGATCTGATCGCGCCGGCCGACGTGGTGGTCACCCTGTCGCACACCGGTTACATCAAGTCCCAGCCGCTGTCGGAGTATCGCGCGCAGAAGCGCGGCGGCCGTGGCAAGCAGGCCACCACCACCAAGGAAGACGATTTCGTCGAGCACCTGTTCATCGCCCACACCCACGACTACATCCTGTGCTTCTCCAGCCGCGGGCGGGTGTACTGGATCAAGGTGTACGAGGCGCCCCAGGGCACCCGCCAGAGCCGCGGCAAGCCGATCAACAACCTGGTGCCGCTGGTGGAGGGCGAGAAGATCACCGCGGTGCTGCCGATCAAGACCTTCGACGAGGCGCATTACGTGTTCATGGCCACCGCCAACGGCACGGTGAAGAAGACGCCGCTGTCGGAGTTCTCGCGCCCGCGTCCCAGCGGCATCATCGCCGTGAGCCTGGACGAGGGCGACCGCCTGGTGGGTGTGGCGGTGACCGACGGCCGGCACGACGTAATGCTGTTCTCCGACGCCGGCAAGGCGGTGCGCTTCTCCGAGCAGGACGTGCGGCCCATGGGCCGCGAGGCGCACGGCGTGCGCGGCATGACGCTGGTGCCCGGCCAGCAGGTGATCTCGCTGGTGGTGGCCGACGAGGAGACCAAGCCGGTGCTGGTGGCCACCGAGAACGGCTACGGCAAGCGCACCCCGGTGGGCGAGTTCACCCGCCATGGCCGCGGCAGCCAGGGCATGATCGCGATCCAGACCAGCGCGCGCAACGGCAAGGTGGTCGCCGCGCGCCTGGTCGCGCCGGACGACGAGGTGATGCTGATCACCACCGGCGGGGTGCTGATCCGCACGCGCGTGTCCGAGATCCGCGAGATGGGCCGCGCCACCCAGGGTGTGACGCTGATCAATCTCGACCAGGACGAGAAGCTGGCGGGTTTGGAGCGGGTCGTGGAAAGCGACGAGAATGGCGCGGACAACGGCGGCGAACACGACCCGGGTTGATAATCTGCCGGATCGCGCTGCGCCCGGTCCGGGCTGCGGTGGGGTGCAGGCCGGTTGCGCGGATGCAGCTGCGCAGCGACGTGATCCGGGTGAAGGCAAAGGGGGTCAGCAGTGGGAGCGATCGAACAGGCGAATGCGGGCGCGCTGAGCGTGCACCGCGTCTACAATTTCAGCGCCGGCCCGGCCGTGCTGCCGGAGGAGGTGCTGCGCCGCGCGCAAGCCGAGATGCTCGACTGGCACGGCAGCGGCATGTCGGTGATGGAGATGAGCCACCGCGGCAAGGAGTTCATCGCCATCGCGGAGGCGGCCGAGGCCGACCTGCGCGAACTGCTCGCCATGCCGGCGGGCTACAAGGTGCTGTTCCTGCAGGGCGGGGCCACCAGCCAGTTCGCCATGGTGCCGATGAACCTGCTGCGCGGGAAGACCGCGGCCGACTACGTTCACACCGGCGAATGGGCCAAGAAGGCGATCGCCGAGGCGAAGCGCTACTGCAACGTCAACATCGCCGCCAGCGGCGAGGATCGCCACTTCAGCTACGCGCCGCGTCAGCCGACCTGGAAGCTGTCGCCCGACCCCGCTTACGTGCACTACACCGGCAACGAGACCATCGGCGGCGTCGAGTTCCATTGGATCCCGGACACCGGCGAGGTGCCGCTGGTGTGCGACCTGTCCTCCAGCCTGTTGTCGCGCCCGCTGGACGTGTCGCGCTTCGGCCTGATCTACGCCGGCGCCCAGAAGAACATCGGCCCCGCCGGGCTCACCATCGTCATCGTGCGCGAGGACCTGCTCGGGCAGGCGCTGCCGTTCACCCCGTCGATGTTCGACTACCGGATCCAGGCGGACAGCGGTTCGATGTACAACACGCCGCCGACCTATGCACTGTACATCGCCGGGCTGGTGTTCCAATGGCTCAAGCAGCGCGGCGGGCTGACGGAGATGGAGAAGGTGAATGTAGCCAAGGCCCAGCTGCTCTACGATCTGCTCGACCGCAGCGGCTTCTACCGCAGCCCGGTGGCGCGCGCGGACCGCTCGCGCATGAACGTGCCCTTCACATTGCGCGACGCGGCGCTGGACCAGCCTTTCCTCGAGGCCGCCGGGCGTCACGGCCTGCTCCAGCTCAAGGGCCACCGTTCGGTGGGGGGCATGCGCGCCTCCATCTACAACGCCATGCCGATCGAGGGCGTGCGCACCCTGGTCGAGTTCATGCAGGACTTCGAGCGCAAGAATGGCTGACCGGCTGCGCATCCTGACGCTCAATTCGATCTCGCACGCTGGACTGAAGCTGCTGCTGCCCGAGCGCTACGAGGTGGGCAGTCACCTGGAGAGCCCGGATGCGATCCTGGTGCGCTCGCACGACATGCACGGCATGCAGATCCCGGACACGGTGCAGGCGGTGGGGCGCGCGGGTGCGGGCACCAACAATATCCCGGTGGAGGCGCTCAGCCGGCGCGGCGTGCCGGTGTTCAACGCCCCCGGCGCCAACGCCAACGCGGTGAAGGAGCTGGTCCTGGCCGGGCTGTTCATCGCCGCCCGCAACCTGCTGCCGGCGGTGCGTTTCGTCGAGGGTTTGAGCGGCAGCGACCAGGAGCTGTCGCGCCTGGTCGAGGACAACAAGAAGCACTACGCCGGCATCGAGCTGCCCAACCGCACGCTGGGCGTGATCGGCCTGGGCCGGATCGGCAGCCTGGTGGCCGACGCCGCCATCCGCCTGGGCATGAATGTGCTGGGCTACGATCCCGAGATCACGGTGGAGGCCGCCTGGAGCCTGCCCTCCCAGGTGAAGAAGGCGCACAGCATCGAGGAGGTGCTCAAGACCAGCGAGTTCGTCACGCTGCACGTGCCGCTGCTGCCCGCCACCCGGCACCTGGTGGACGCCGAGCGCCTGGCGCTGATGCGCCACGGCGCGGTGCTGCTCAATTTCGCGCGCGAGGAAGTGGTGGACGTGGACGCCGTGGCCGATGCGCTGAGCGCCAAGCGGCTGAAGTACTACGTGTGCGATTTCCCGAGCGCGCGCTTCAACGGCAACCCGGCGGTGGCGGCGCTGCCGCACCTCGGCGCCTCCACCCGCGAGGCGGAGGACAACTGCGCGGTGATGGTCGCCACCCAGGTGCGCGACTACCTGGAGCACGGCAACATCCGCAACGCGGTCAATTTTCCAGACGTGGTGATGGAACGCGAGTCGCCCTACCGCGTGGGCATCGCCAACGCCAACGTGCCCAACATGCTGGGGCAGATCTCCACCGCGATGGCGGCCGCCGGCCTCAACATCCACAACATGCTGAACAAGTCCAAGCGCGACATGGCCTACACTCTGGTGGACGTGGACAGCCCGCTCGCCGCGCCGGTGGAGGCCGCGCTGTCGGCGATCCGGGGCGTGCTGATGGTGCGCTATCTGCCGGCGGAGGCGAGGTGAGGAGACGCGGGTGAGCGAGGAGGACCTGAACGCGCTGCGCAGCCGTATCGATGCCATCGACGAGCGCCTGCTGCAGCTCATCAACGAGCGCGCCGACCTCGCGCGCCGCATCGGCGAGCTGAAGGGCGACGGTCCGGTGTATCGGCCCGAGCGCGAGGCGCAGGTGCTGCGGCGGCTCACCGCCAGCAACCCGGGCCCCCTGCCGGCCGAAGCGGTCGAGCGCCTGTTCACCGAAGTCATCTCCGCCTGCCGGGCGGTGGAAGCCGCTCTGTCGGTGGCCTTTCTCGGCCCGCGCGGCACCTTCAGCGAGGAGGCCGCCCACAAGCGCTTCGGCGGCGGCGCGCAGGGCGTGCCCTGCGCCTCCATCGACGAGGTGTTCCGCCAGGTCGAGGCGAAGCAGGTGGGCTACGGCGTGGTGCCGGTGGAGAACAGCACCGATGGGGCAGTGGGGCGCACGCTCGACCTGCTGGTCGCCACCACCGCACGCATCTGCGGCGAAGTGCTGCTGCCCGTGCACCAGTGCTTCATGAGCCGCGCCGCGGACGCCGGCGCGCTCACCCGCATCTATGCCCATAGCCAGAGCCTGGCGCAGTGCCACGAGTGGCTCGGCCAGCACCAGCCCAAAGCGGACCGCGTGCCGGTGGTGAGCAACGCGGAGGCGGCGCGCCTGGCGAGCCAGGAGCAAGGCGCCGCCTGCATCGGCAGCCGGGCGGCCGCGGCGCTCTACGCCCTGAACCTCCTGGCCGAGAACATCGAGGACAGCCCGAACAACACCACGCGCTTCGCCGTGATCGGCCATCATCCGGTGCCCCCCTCCGGGCGCGACAAGACCTCGCTCGTGATGTCGGCGCGCAACCGGCCGGGCGCGATGCACGACCTGCTGGCGCCGCTCGCCGCGCACGGCGTGAGCATGTCACGTCTCGAGTCGCGCCCCTCGCGCACCGGCATGTGGGAGTACGTGTTCTTCGTCGACCTGGAAGGCCACGAGCAGGACGCGTCGGTGGCCGCCGCGCTGGAGGGCGTGCGCGAGCGCGCCTCGTTCCTGAAGATCCTCGGATCGTATCCCGCCGCGGAGTGAAGCAGATGATCGACGCCTGCGAGCTGTCGCCTTCCTACATCCGCGGCATCGCCGCCTACCAGCCGGGCAAGCCCACCTCGGAGCTGGCGCGCGAGATGGGGCTGGACGAGGCGAGCATCGTCAAGCTCGCGTCCAACGAGAATCCCCTCGGGGCGAGCCCGCGCGCGCGCGCGGCGGTCGAGAAAGAGCTGTCCGAGCTGGCGCGCTATCCGGACGGCGGCGGCTTCGCGCTCAAGCAGGCGCTCGCCGCGCACCACCGCGTCGAGGAAAGCCGGATCGTGCTGGGCAGCGGCTCCAACGACGTGCTGGAACTCGTCGCGCACGTGTTCCTGGCGCCCGGGGCCTCGGCGGTGTACGCGCAGCATGCCTTTGCCGTTTACCTGCTGGCCACGCAGATGGCGGGTGCGCACAGCATCGTGGTGCCGGCGCGCGATTTCGCCCACGATCTGCCCGCGATGGCGGGGGCCGTGCGCGAAGACACGCGCGTGCTGTGGATCGCCAATCCGAACAACCCGACCGGCACCTTCGCCCCGGCCGAGGCCGTGCGCGCGCTGCTCGCACGCGTGCCGCGCAGGGTGATCGTGGTGCTGGACGAGGCCTACAACGAATACCTGCCCGATGCGCTGCGGGTGGATACCATGCGCTGGCTGGAGGATTTCCCCAACCTGGTGATCACCCGTACCTTCTCCAAGGCTTACGGCCTGGCCGCGCTGCGCGTGGGCTTTGCGCTCGCGCACCCCGACGTGGCGGATCTGATGAACCGCGTGCGCATGCCCTTCAACGTCAACTCGGTCGCGCAGGCAGCGGCCGTGAAGGCGCTGGAGGACAAGGCCTTCGTGGCGCGCAGCCGCGAGGCCAACGACGCCGGCATGCGGCAGCTCACCGCCGCCTTCCGCGGCATCGGGCTCGACTACATCGCCTCGCTGGGCAACTTCGTCAGCGTGCGGGTGGGGGCGGCGGGCGCGGTGTACCAGCGGTTGCTGAAGCAGGGGGTGATCGTGCGTCCGGTCGCCGGCTACGGCATGCCCGAGCACCTGCGCGTCACCATCGGCCTGGAATCAGAGAACGCCCGCTTCCTGGCCGCGTTGCGGACCGCGCTGCACGCCTGACCGCCCCTTGTCCGACCTCACGCTGCACAAGCTCGCCGTTTTCGGCGTTGGCCTCATCGGCGGCTCGTTCGCGGCGGCGCTGAAATCGGCCGGCATGGTGCAGCGCGTGGCCGGCGTGGGGCGCAGCCGCGGCAATCTCGAACGCGCGCTGGCGCTCGGTCTGATCGACGAGATCGCCGAGGACGCGGCCGGCGCGCTCGCGGGGGCCGATCTCGCGCTGGTGGCGGTGCCGGTGCAGCAGACCGAGGCGGTGCTCGAGCAGATCGCCGCGCACTTCTCCCCGGCTTGCGTGGTCACCGACACCGGCAGCACCAAGCAGGACGTGGTGGCTGCGGCGCGCCGCGCGCTCGGGCCCGGCGTCGCCCGGTTCGTTCCTGCGCATCCCATCGCCGGCGCCGAGCTGTCGGGCGCGGAGGCGGCCAGCGCAACGCTCTACCGCGACCGCCTGGTCGTGCTCACGCCGTTGCCGGAAACCGAGCCGCGCGCCTGCGCGCTGGTGGAGGCGTTGTGGCGTGCCTGCGGCGCGCGGCCGATGCAGATGACGCCGCAGTGCCACGACCAGGTATTCGCGGCGGTGAGCCACCTGCCGCACGCCCTCGCCTTCGCCCTGGTGCACATGATCGTCGGACGCGCCGACGCGCAGCAGCTGTTCGCCTTCGCCGGCGCCGGTTTCCGCGACTTCACCCGCATCGCCGGCAGTTCGCCGGAGATGTGGCGCGACATCTGCCTCGCCAACCGCGCCGCGCTCGGCGCGGAGATCGCAGCATTCCAGCACGCACTGGCGGCCCTGGCCGCGCATCTGGAGCAGGGCGACGGGCAAGCCATCGAGCGCCTGTTCGAAGCCGCCCGCGCCGCACGCAGCCGCTGGCTGCAGGGCGTAGAGTGAGGCGATGAGCAGCTTGCCGCCGCATCTCGATCTGCCGCCGCTCGCCGCGGCCCGCGGCAGCGTGCGTCTGCCCGGCTCCAAGAGCATCTCCAACCGCAGCCTGCTGCTCGCCGCCCTGGCCGACGGCGTGACCGAGATCCACGAGCTGCTCGCGTCCGACGACGTCGAGCGCATGCTGGAGGCCCTGGGCAGGCTGGGTGTGCGCGTGGAGCGCGCCGGCGAGCGCGTGCGCGTGCACGGCTGCCGCGGGGTGTTCCCGGTGAAGCAGGCCGACCTGTTCCTCGGCAATGCGGGAACGGCGTTTCGTCCTCTCACCGCCGCACTGGCCCTGTCCGGCGGGCACTACCGGCTGAGCGGCGTGCCGCGCATGCACGAACGCCCCATCGGCGACCTGGTGGACGGCCTGCGGCAGCTCGGCGCGGACGTCCGCTATCTCGGCAACCCCGGTTTCCCCCCGCTGGAGGTGTTGCCTGCGCAGGTTCGGCTGCAGCGGCCGGTGCAAGTGCGCGGGGACGTGTCCAGCCAGTTCCTCACCGCCCTGCTGATGGCTCTGCCGCTGACCGGCGAGCGCGCAGTCGTCGAGGTGGTGGGCGCGCTCATCTCCCGGCCCTATGTCGACATCACCCTCGATCTGATGGCGCGCTTCGGGGTGCGGGTCGAGCGCGAGGGCCGCTTTGCCGAGGACGCCGTGGGGTCGCGCTTCGTCATTCCCGCCGGGCAGCGCTACGTCAGCCCGAACGTCCTGCATGTCGAGGGCGACGCCTCGAGCGCATCCTACTTCCTGGCCGCCGGCGCGATCGGCGGCGGGCCGGTGCGCGTGCAAGGCGTGGGGCGAGCGAGCATCCAGGGCGATGTGCGGTTCGCCGACGCGCTGGCCGCGATGGGCGCACGCATTGCGGCGGGCGACAACTGGATCGAGGCCGCCGCACCGGCGCAAGGCGGGCTGCGGGCTTTCGATCTGGACCTCAACCACATCCCCGACGCCGCCATGACGCTGGCGGTCGCCGCCCTGTTCGCCGACGGTCCCTGCCGGCTGCGCAACATCGCCAGCTGGCGGGTGAAGGAGACCGACCGGCTGACCGCCATGGCCACCGAGCTGCGCAAGGTCGGCGCCGCCGTCGAGGAAGGGCCGGACTACCTGGTGGTGACGCCGCCGCCCGGCCGCCGCCTTACCCCTCACGCCCGCATCGACACCTACGACGACCACCGCATGGCGATGTGCTTTGCCCTGGTCGCGCTGGGCGGGGTACCGGCGCGGATCAACGATCCGAGCTGCGTGGCGAAGACCTTTCCCGACTTCTTCGAGCGCTTCGCCACGGTCACCTCGCCGGTGCCGGTGATCGCTATCGACGGCCCGTCCGCGTCGGGCAAGGGCACTGTTGCCCGAGGGGTGGCTCAGGCGCTCGGGTTCGCGTTCCTGGACAGCGGCGCCCTGTACCGGCTGGTCGCGCTGGCGGCCCTGCAAGCCGGGGTCGATCCCGGCGACGAGGCGGCCGTGGGGCGCATCGCCCGCGATCTCGATGTCCGCTTCCGGGGCGAGACCATCCATCTTGCCGGGCAGCTGGTCACCGACGCCATCCGCCGTGAGGAGGTGTCGGCGGCCGCATCCCGCGTGGCGGCCCTGCCCGCGGTGCGCGAGGCCCTGCTGGAGCGCCAGCGCGACTTCCGGCGGCCGCCCGGCCTGGTCGCGGACGGGCGCGACATGGGTTCGACCGTGTTCCCCGGCGCCGCGCTCAAGGTATTTCTCACGGCGAGCCCCGAGGAGCGTGCAAGGCGCCGGCATAAACAGTTGATGGAAAAAGGAATCGATGCTACACTCGCTTCCCTTTTGCAGGACATCGAGCAGCGCGATGCGCGCGACGCCGAGCGCGGCGCCTCACCGCTTATCCGCTGCGAGGATGCACGGCTCCTGGATACCACCGACCTGAGCGTGGATCAGGCGATCCAGCAGGTGCTGCAATGGTATCGGGAAGCGAGCAACGAACAGGACCGGCTGGCCGGTCTGCGGCGCTGAGCGTCGCGGCCGCCCCGGTTCATTTGATCAACCGGCCCCGTCCCCGTGATGGGTTTTTCGTAGAGCAACGTGTGCTGATGACGACCGCCACCCCAACCATAGCCTCCGACAAAGCCGAAAACTTCGCCGCGATGTTCGAGGAAAGTCTGTCCCGCAAGGAAATGCGCGCGGGCGAAGTGATCACCGCCGAAGTGGTCCGTGTGGACGCCAACTTCGCGGTGGTGAACGCCGGCCTCAAGTCGGAGAGCTACATCCCGATCGAGGAGTTCAAGAGCGATCGCGGCGAGCTGGAGGTGAAGCCCGGCGACTTCGTGCAGGTGGCGATCGAGGCGCTGGAAGACGGCCACGGCGAGACGCGCCTGTCGCGGGAAAAGGCCAAGCGCCTGGCGGCCTGGACCGAGCTGGAGCAGGCCCTGGAGCAGGGCACGGTGGTGCAGGGGCTGGTGAACGGCAAGGTCAAGGGCGGCCTCACCGTCATGATCAACGGCATCCGCGCCTTCCTGCCCGGCTCGCTGGTGGACCTGCGCCCGGTGAAGGACACCAACCCGTACGAGGGCAAGCAGCTCGAGTTCAAGGTCATCAAGCTCGACCGCAAGCGCAACAACGTGG
>Ga0299906_10005634_pt1 | contig 10176 bp, 9 predicted proteins | sample RVTome_14_FD_200259 | JGI IMG/M metagenome (GOLD analysis project Ga0299906, IMG submission 200259) | Soil microbial communities from uranium-contaminated site in the Upper Colorado River Basin, Wyoming, United States - RVT145D125 (version 2) ...
AGCAGATGGAAATATTCATCACGGCGGCGCGGAACCGCGGTGAAGCACTCGATCACGTGCTGATCTTTGGTCCGCCGGGACTCGGCAAAACCACGCTCGCTCACATCATTGCATTCGAAATGGGGGTCAATCTGCGCCAGACGTCCGGACCTGTCCTGGAGCGTCCGGGGGATCTCGCGGCTATCCTTACCAATCTCGAACCCAACGACGTGCTGTTCGTGGACGAGATCCATCGCCTGAGCCCGATCGTCGAGGAAGTGCTCTATCCGGCGCTGGAGGACTTTCAGCTGGACATCGTGATAGGGGAGGGACCTGCCGCGAGATCCATCAAACTCGACCTGGCTCCGTTCACGCTCGTTGGCGCGACCACACGGGCCGGGTTGCTGACCTCGCCTCTTCGCGATCGCTTCGGCATAGTGCAGCGCCTCGAGTTCTATTCCATCGCGGAACTCGAGGCGATCGCGCATCGTTCGGCCAGGATTCTCAATCTGCCGCTGGAGCCCGGCGGTGCGGCGCAGATCGCGAGTCGCGCGCGCGGCACGCCGCGAATCGTCAACCGGCTGCTGCGCCGCGTGCGGGACTTCGCGGAAGTGCAGGCGGACGGCGTGGTGACCGAGCAGGTGGCGGTTAATGCGATGGACATGCTGGCAGTCGATCCCAACGGCTTCGATGCCATGGATCGCCGGCTGTTGCAGACGATCATCGACAAGTTCGACGGCGGTCCCGTAGGCATCGAGAGTCTTGCAGCTGCCCTCGGCGAAGAGCGAGGGACGATCGAAGACGTGCTCGAGCCGTACCTGATCCAGCAGGGATTCATGATGCGAACCGCCCGCGGCCGGGTTGCGACGCGGAATGCTTACCTGCACTTCGGGCTGTCGCCGCCGGCGCGTGAACCGATGCCGGAGCTGCCATTGTTCCCCGAATCCTGAGTGACGGTTTATTGGATAGTCGAGATCGAGTGTTCACATGGCCCGTGCGCGTCTACTACGAGGACTCGGATGCCCAGGGACTCGTGTACTTTGCCAACTACTTCAAGTTCATGGAGCGCGCCCGCACGGAGTGGTTGCGGTCGCTCGGCGTGGAACAGGATGTTCTTCTGTATGAGAAGAGACGGTTCTTCGTCGTGGTCGATACGCAGGCGGACTTCCTGCAGCCGGCACGTTTCAACGACGAGCTGATCGTCACCGCGGGCCTGGTAAGCCTGGCTCGCGCCAGTTTTCTGATCGAGCAAAAAATCTTTCGGGACCATCCGGATGGTGGACTACTTTGCCGGGGCACGACGCGGGCAGCGTACCTGGATGCCGACAGCCTGAAGCCCGCGCGACTGCCTGACACGCTATTCAAGGAATACCAATGACAACCGACATGTCGTTTCTGCACCTGATCATGGGCGCCAGCATCCCGGTGAAACTGGTGATGCTGATCCTGCTGGCCGCCTCTTTCGTTTCCTGGAGCATCATCTTCTCGAAGAGAAGCCTCATCAGTCGCACAAAAGATGCCTCGGATACGTTCGAGTCGAATTTCTGGTCAGGAGGAGACCTCCAGACGCTCTACCGCAGCGCCAATCGCCAGAAGGGTGGAAGTATCGGCATGGCCAGCATTTTCGAGTCGGGCTTTCGCGAGTTCAATCGGGGGATTGCGCAGGAGAACGTGCAACCGGACAAGCTCGTGGAAGAATGCCGGCGCGCAATGCGGGTGTCCATGATGCGCGAAGTCGACAGGGTGGAACAGGGACTCGCTACCCTGGCGACTATCGGTTCCACCAGTCCTTACGTGGGCCTGTTCGGCACCGTCTGGGGCATCATGAATTCGTTCCGCGATCTGGCTGGCCAGCATACCGCTACGCTTGCCCAGGTGGCGCCCGGTATTTCGGAGGCCCTGATCGCGACTGCCATGGGCCTGTTCGCGGCGATCCCGGCCGTGGTCGCCTACAACCGTTTTGCGGACAAGGCAGTTCGCCTGGAGACCCGCTACGACGGCTTCATGGAAGAGTTCTCCAGCATTCTGCAACGGCACTCCGTGTCCAAACGAAAGGGGCTATGACATGGCTACGCCAATGCAGAAGCGCAAGCTGATGGGCGAGATCAACGTGGTCCCGTACATCGACGTCATGCTGGTGCTGCTGATCATTTTCATGGTCACGGCACCGCTGCTGACGCAGGGCGTCAAAGTCGACCTGCCGAAAGCCGGCGCGGAACCGATTGCGGATGTACCGGATCACCGGCCGATCGTCGTGAGCGTCGATGCGGACGGCAATCTGTATATCAATCTCGGCGACGACGAAGACAAGCCGGCGAAGAGCCAGGAAATCGTCGCAAGAACTTCGGCGGTGTTACGCAACAAGCCGGAGACGCCGATTCTCGTCAAGGCAGATCGCGCGGTGCCCTACGGCAATGTCGTCGGCGCCATGGTGTTACTGCAACAGGCCGGCGCCGAAAATGTCGGATTCGTGACGGACCCGCTGGATACATACCCGATTCCCGAATGACGCGGCAGGCTGAGTGAATCGCAACGATCACAACATCGTCCCGGTCTTACTGGCCGTCCTGCTGCATGCCCTGATCATCGCGGGGATGGTGTTCGGCCTGGACATCACCCGCAGGGCTCGCCCGGTCGTGCCGCTTGCAATACAGGCAAGCCTCGTGAGCGAGACAGAGATGCAGCAGGCGCCGCCGGCAACGCAACCGCCCGAGGTGGAGGAGGAACCCGAGCCGGAGCCTGAACCGGAGCCCCCGCAGACCGATCCTGCGGAGCAGCAGCGCATCGAAGCGGTGCGCCTGAAGCGCGAGCAGGAGCTGGAACGGGAGCAGGAGCGAATCCGGCAAGAGCAGGTCGCCGAGCAGCAACGACTCGAGCAGGAAGCCGAAGAGCGCCGCCAGCGCGAGGAGGCAGAACGGCTGCGACAACAGCGCGAAGCGGAGGAGCGCCGCAAACGCGACGAAGCCGAACTCGAGCGGCAGCGTCAGGAGGCCGAAAGAAAACGGCTGGAGGACATCGAGCGGCAGCGACAGGAGAATGAACGAAAACGGCGCGAAGCCGAGGAGGCCGAGCAGATGAGCCGCTTCGAGGCGGAGGTGGCGGAAGAGCAGCGGCGGCTGGATGCAATGAGTTCGGGCGAACTCGACCGCTATATCTTTGCGATCACGCGCCGCATACAGCAAGCATGGGTTCCCCCGGCGAGTGCTGCACCGGGTCTCAAGTGCGTTGTGCAAGTGCGCCAGGTTCCGGGAGGACAGGTGGCGGGAGTCACGATTACGTCTTGCAATGGCGACGCAGCCGTGCAACGTTCCATCGAAGCGGCGGTCTACAGGGCATCGCCGTTGCCCGAGCCCGACAACCCTGCGTTGTTCGACAGAAACTTGCGGATTACCTTCGAACCTGAACAATAGGCATCGAGTCGTCGACGCGACCAGGCCAATACATTCACGAGCGGACATTTACCAAGGAACTTACCAGGGATGCCACGGATATCAGCCATGACAACAAACTCAGGAAGGCGCATTTCCCTCTTTCTGATCGCACTGCTGGCGAGTATGAACGCGCTTGCCGAGCTGGAAATCCAGATCACCCGTGGTGCGGGTAAACAGACGCCCGTCGCGATTGTTCCCTTCGGGTGGCAAGGCAATAGTGCCGCGCCGATGGACGTAGCCGGCGTGGTGGCGGCGGATCTGCAGCGAAGCGGAAGGTTTGCGCCCATTGAAGAGGGAGACATGCTGCAAAAGCCGACTGCCGGTGTCGACGTCGATTTCGACGACTGGTCGATACTGGGCGTCGAGGCGGTCGTCGTCGGCCAGCTGACACAGACCGGTGAGAACGCCTTCAGTGTGCAGTTCCAGCTGTTCGACGTATTTCGCGGCGAGCAGCTGGTCGGCTACCGGATGCCCGCGACCCGCGGCACACTGCGTCGCGCGGCACACCGCGTCGCCGACATGGTCTACGAAAAGCTGACCGGTATCCAGGGAGTATTCGACACGCAGATTGCCTACGTGACGGCGCGGCGCACAGGCAACGGCCGGACCTACGCGCTGGTTGTCTCCGACGCCGATGGTGAAAACGAACACACGATCATGGAATCGCCGGACCCGATCATGTCACCGGCGTGGTCTCCGGACAGCCGTCGCCTGGCGTACGTCTCGTTCGAAGGAAACGCATCGTCGATTTTCGTGCAGACGCTGCGTACCGGTAACCGTATCCAGGTTTCGAATCGCCCGGGCATCAACGGCTCTCCGGCGTTCTCTCCGGACGGCCGCAAACTGGTGCTCACCCTGGGTGGCGCCGACGGCAACCTGGACATTCACGTCATGGATCTGGCTTCGCAAGACGTCAAGCGCCTGACGACGAATCGCGCTATCGATACCGAAGGCAGCTGGTCGCCCGACGGACGACAGATCTATTTCACCTCGGACAGGAGCGGCGGCCCGCAGATCTACCGCATCGGTGTCGACGGCGGAACACCGGAGCGCGTAACCTTCGAAGGCAGTTATAATGCGCGGCCAAGGCTGTCGCCGGATGGCAAGGAACTGGCGACGGTGCACGTGGATCGGGGCAGTTTCCGCATCGCTGTCATGAATCTCGACGAGCGGGGTGTGCTGGTGTTGTCGACTGGGCAGCAGGACGAATCACCAAGCTTTGCCCCGAACAGCGACACCCTGATATACGCCACACGGCAGGGGGGCAACGGGGTGCTTGAAACAGTATCGGCGGATGGACTTGTGCGGCAGCGTCTCGCACCGGGCCAGGGCGACGTGCGTGAGCCCGTCTGGTCACCGTTTCCCCTCGACCAGTGACGGTCTGGTGATGAGATATCATATTAAGGAAGTACGGTAAAACGCTGAATAGTAACCGAAAATGAAAGACGTAGCCGGTTCGAATACACTCTCAAAGGATATCGACATGACAGCTTACAAATTCCTCGGCACCGGGTTGCTGTGTTTCCTGCTGGCGGCCTGCGGCTCGACTCCCGTGCCGGACCCGGAACCGGTCGACAGCGACGTCGCCGGCTCGGGGCGCGATGGTTCTGCGAGTGGTGTGGACAGCGACCGCTTCGGTCAGGGTGAAGAGTTCGGCGATGATTTCGACGCCGCCGGCGAGCTGGGCATGATCATCTATTTCGATTTTGACCAGTCGGAGCTGCGGCCGGAGTATGGTGACCTGCTGGCCCGACATGCGGCGAGGCTCGCAAACAGTTCGCGTGCCAAGGCCCGTCTCGAAGGCCACGCCGATGAGCGCGGTTCGCGCGAGTACAATATCGGACTTGGCGAACGCCGTGCACAGGCCGTGCGGCGGATGCTCCTGATCCAGGGGGCGACGGCCGAACAGATTTCGACGGTCAGTTTCGGCGAGGAACGTCCCGCCGCCATGGGCAGTGACGACGAATCGTATGCCCAGAACCGTCGAGTGGAAATCAAGTACACCAACTAAGCGAGAGCCGCGTGTTTAAAACGATGAAATTTTCGCTCGCACTGCTTCCACCACTTTTGCTGGCCGGCTGTGCGATGACGGATCCCGCTGACGATCCGGTCGTATTGAAGCTCAATGACCTGGAACGCCGCCTCATGTCCGTCGAACGTATCCTGGCGAGCGGCAGCCTTGTCGATATCGCCATGCAGGTCGATAACCTCCAGCGCCAGGCGGCGGAGCTGCAGGGCAGAACGGAAACGCTCGAGTACGACGCGGAAGAAACGGGCGAGCGTGAACGGGAGCTTTACCAGGACCTCGACCAGCGCATCCAGAATCTGGAGCAGAGGTTCCAGGGGCTTGGAGGTTCGGCCAGCGGCGGAGCCCTGGTGCCCGGGCAACTGCCGGTGCCGGGTGGTTCGGATCGCGACAACTACCAGGCCGCGTTCGAGCTTCTGAAGGAACAGCGTTACGAGGAGGCGGCCGCCGCGTTCAAGCAGTTCCTCACCAGCTACCCCGACAGCCAGCTGTTGGACAACGCGCAATACTGGCTTGCCGAGTCGTATTACGTCACCGACAAGTTCGAGGAGGCGCTGACAAATTTCGCGGTGGTGATCGACGATTACCCACGGTCGCGAAAAGTACCCGACGCTTTGCTGAAGGTAGGGTATGCAAGCTATGAACTGGGACGATGGGAGGACGCGCGCACCGCGTTGTCCAGGGTGCAGCGGGAACATCCGGACACGACCGCCGCACGGCTGGCCGAGCAGCGGCTCAATCGCATGGCCGAGGAAGGGCACTGAGGAGCCTTTTGGGAGCGCCTACGGCGCTTCGATCGCGGGTTTTGCACAGCCTCGCCGACTTGTGATTTACAGTCGGTTCGGTATCATCCCGCGCGGCAATTCGGGGCGTTAGCTCAGTGGTAGAGCATTCGGCTTTTAACCGACTGGTCGTAGGTTCAAATCCTACACGCCCCACCATTTTTCGGCGGGTACTACGCCGCGGACAGACTTCCAATACTGTCGCCGCCCGAAACTGATTTCAAATAAAACAGGCGACGACCTGCGCGTCGGCCGCTATGATTAGCCGCTTTGCGCGTGGGCTGGTCTTAATTCTTGTCCGAACGACATTGGAAAATTCATAAATTCGGCGGTAGCAGCCTTGCCGATGCCGCCTGTTTCCGGCGCGTCGCCGACATAATTGCAGACCAGCCCGATGGACGTCTGGGTGTCGTGGTCTCGGCCATGCGGGGCGTTACCGACGCGCTGCTCAACCTCGTCAGCCTCGCGGTGCGGAACGACGGGCAATATCGCTCCCAACTCCACCAGATCGGAAATCGCTACGCGGAAGCCGCTCGCGATCTTGTTGCGGGTAACGCCCGCGTTCTTCTCCTCGACCAATGGAGCGAAGACGCCAGGTACATCGAGGAGCTTCTCACGAGCGCTGCGGCTGCCCGATCGGCGTCGCAACGGACCGCTGATGTCGTGGCCGGTTACGGAGAAATCTGGTCCGCGCGCCTCCTCGCATCCTATCTTGAACATCGGTTGGGGGCTGCCCGTGCAGGCACCTGGATCGATGCACGGCGCGTTGTCACCGTGCGTCATGGCGAGTTGGGTCCCGCCGTGCTGTGGGAAGTTTCCGGAAGAAAGTGGAACAGCACCCTCACGGAGGACTGCAGCAATATCGTCGTCATCACCGGCTTCATTGCGTCGGACGAAGAAGGGCTGCAAACCACTCTCGGACGCAATGGCAGTGATTTTTCTGCGTCGATCTTTGCGGCCTTGACGGGCGCTGCCGAACTGACGATCTGGACCGACGTCGACGGCGTCATGAGCGCCGATCCCAACCGGGTGCCTGAAGCAAAGGTCATCGACAGTCTTTCCTACAACGAGGCCATGGAGCTCGCCTATTTCGGCGCCAAAGTCATTCATCCGCAGACACTGGGGCCAGCGGTCGACAACGACGTTCCCGTCCTGATCCGCAATACGTTCGAACCGACCAGACCCGGCAGCTACATCCAGGCAGGACTCGGCTCGGACGAGCTCATCAAGGGAATCACGGCGGTGGGGGGCATGGCGCTCGTGAATCTGGAAGGCTCCGGGATGATCGGTGTGCCCGGCACCGCGGACAGACTGTTCGCGGCTCTGCGCGAGGCCGGTGTGTCGGTGACGCTCATTTCGCAGGCAAGTTCGGAACATTCCATATGTATCGCGGTCCCGGAGATTCTTGCGGAACGCGCCAGGGCTGTAATAACGGACGCGTTTGCGGATGAACTCGCCACCGGTCAGATCCAGAGCGTCGACACAACCGGATCGCAGAGCATCATCGCAGTCGTCGGAGACGGCATGGCCGGGTCGCCGGGTATCGCGGGCAGGTTTTTCGGCACCCTCGGGAGAGCCGGGGTCAACGTACGAGCGATCGCCCAGGGCTCCTCGGAGCGTAACATCTCTGCGGTTGTCGACACTGCAGACGCGACGCGGGCGTTGCGTGCCGTCCATTCGGGCTTCTACCTCTCCGCAAAAACGATATCAATCGGGCTGATCGGTCCCGGTATCGTGGGCAGCACTTTGTTGGAACAGCTCCGGCAGCAAAGCGATCGCCTGCGCAACGAGTTCAATCTGGATCTTCGAATACGGGCGATCGCGCGTTCCGGGACCATGCTTCTGGGCGACCGGCATATCGACCTCGGTTCGTGGCGCAGTGACATGACGTCATCCGCTGTCCCTCTCGATTTCACGCGCTTCGAGCAGCATGTGGACCCCGAGCACCTGCCGCATTCCGCGATCATTGACTGCACGGCGAGCGACGAGGTGGCGGCACGGTACCCCGGATGGCTCAGAGCCGGCATACACATCGTCACACCGAACAAAAAGGCATTCAGCGGCGACGCTGTTGCCTACGAGGAACTTCGTGTCAGCGCTCGCGCCGGCCGTTCGCATTGTTTTTATGAAGCCACGGTTGGAGCCGCGCTGCCGATTATCAGGACCATACGCGATCTGGTCGATACCGGAGATCGCATCCATTCGATTCAGGGGATTCTGTCCGGCACGCTTGCCTGGCTTTTCAACGTGTATGACGGCCGCGTCCCGTTCTCCGAAATCGTGCGTTCGGCCAGGCAATCCGGTTACACCGAACCGGACCCGCGCGACGACCTCTCCGGCATGGACGTTGCGCGCAAGCTGACCATCCTGGCGCGGGAAATGGGATCAGCGATCAGCATCGGCGATTTCCCCGTGCAGAATCTGGTGCCGGAACCGCTGCGGCACGTCACTCTCGATGAGTTCTTCGAGCGGCTTCCCGAATACGACGCGCAGATGCAGACGTTGTATCGCGAGGCGAGCAGGGAAAATCGCATACTTCGATATGTCGCGAAGCTGACCGCGGATGGTGCCGCCTCCGTCGGGCTCGAGATGTTGGAAGCGTCGAGCCCGTTTGGCAACATCAACCTGACCGATAACATCGTGCAGTTCGTGACGGACCGGTACTCGGCGAACCCGCTGGTCGTGCAGGGGCCCGGCGCCGGCCCGGAGGTGACCGCCAGTGGCGTCTTTGGCGATCTGTTGCGGCTGGCCGCGTACCTTGGCGACGGCATCTCGATATGAGGAAAGACGGATGGATTACAGCGTTCGCGCCTGCGTCTATCGGGAATGTCGGCGTTGGCTTCGACATGCTCGGGCTGGCCCTGTCCGGCGTGGGGGACCGGGTCTCGGTGCGCCGGCGCGACGAAGAGGGCGTCATCATCACCGCGGCGCTTGCTCCGGACGGGCGGGCGCACCCGAAGCTGTCAACTGACGCGCAACGAAACACAGCTTCGATCGCCGCGCGGGAATTGTGGCGTTCGGCGGCGGCCCCGGGTGGGGTCGAAATCGTGGTACACAAAGGCATCCCGCTGCTGTCGGGCATGGGAAGCTCTGCGGCCTCCGCGGTGGCGGCTGTGGTCGCGGCAAACGCGCTGCTCGAGTCTCCATTCGATAGCCCCGACCTGCTCAAGTTCGCGCTCGAGGGAGAGAAGTTCGCGAGCGGCGGCCTGCATGCCGACAATGTGGCCCCCAGTCTCCTGGGTGGACTGGTTTTCTGTCCGCACGAGCTGCTGCCACGGACGATCCCGCTGAACCCTCCCGACGGTCTGAGCAGCGTGCTTGTGCATCCGGAGCTCGAGATCGACACCGCGACCGCACGGCGCAATCTCGCGCGCGACTGTACGATGGAACAGTGGCTGACGCAGCAAAGTTACCTCGCCACGTTCGTGATTGCATGCGAAAGGAACGATCGGCGGCTGATCGCGCAGTCATTGCGCGACGTGATCATCGAACCGCAACGCGCGGCTTCGGTCCCGTGTTTTCCATACGTGAAGGAAGCCGCCCTGCACGCCGGGGCGCTCGGTTGTTCGCTGTCCGGAAGCGGACCAAGCATATTCGCGCTCTGTGACAACGAGCGCGCGCCCGCCATTGCAGGGGCGATGGAAAACGCCTGTCTCGGAGCCGGAGTCTCCTCCCAGTCGTGGATCAGCCCGATGGACTCGCCCGGCGCGAAGGTGGTGTCGGCGCATGGAACTGGCAGTATGATGCCGACAGCATGAAGTTCACGAGCACCCGGGGCAGCGAGGAGGCCTCCCTCGACGAGGCGCTTGCCGCCGGCATCGCAAGGGATGGCGGTTTGTTCCTGCCTGACTCATTGCCGCAATTCCGGATTGAGGACTTCGATGGAGCGTCCTCCGTCCGCGAAGTCGCGAGTATTGTGCTGCGGCCGTTTTTCGAGGGTTCGCGACTCGCGTCGGAC
>Ga0299906_10005636_pt1 | contig 10174 bp, 10 predicted proteins | sample RVTome_14_FD_200259 | JGI IMG/M metagenome (GOLD analysis project Ga0299906, IMG submission 200259) | Soil microbial communities from uranium-contaminated site in the Upper Colorado River Basin, Wyoming, United States - RVT145D125 (version 2) ...
AGTCGGCCAACACCGGCAAGATCGGCGACGGCAAGATCTTCGTCACCGACCTCGACCAAGTGGTTCGCATCCGCACCGGCGAGACCGGCGCGGAGGCGCTGTAAGGGAGAAATCGGATGAAAAAGTTGCTCGCTTTGCTCGCGCTGCTCGGCGTGGCGGGGCTCGCCGCACCGACGTGGGCGCAGGACAAGCCGGCCGAGGCGCCGGCCGCCACGGCGCCGGCCGCGCCCGCCGCGCAAGCCGCGCCGGCCGACAAGCCGGCCGAGCCCGCCCAGGCGACGCCCGCGCCGACCCCCAACAAGGGCGACGTCGCGTGGATGCTCACCTCCACCGCGCTCGTCATCATGATGAGCATCCCCGGCCTCGCGCTCTTCTACGGCGGGATGGTGCGGTCAAAGAACATGCTGTCGGTGCTGATGCAGGTGTTCGTGACGTTCTCGCTGATCGTCGTGATCTGGTGCGTCTACGGCTACAGCCTCGCGTTCACCGAGGGCAACGCGTTCTTCGGCGGGCTCGACCGGCTGTTCCTGAAGGGCACCTTCGACTCATCGACCGGCGCGTTCGCCATGGCCGCCACGTTCAGCAAGGGGGTGGTGATCCCCGAGCTCGTGTTCGTCGCGTTCCAGGCGACCTTCGCCGCGATCACGTGCTGCCTGATCGTCGGCGCCTTCGCCGAGCGGATCAAGTTCTCGGCGGTGCTGATCTTCATGCTGGTGTGGTTCACGTTCGCCTACGCGCCGATCGCGCACATGGTCTGGTTCTGGATGGGCCCGGACGCGTACACCGATCCGAAGCTCGTCGACGAGCTGAACGCCAAGGCCGGGTACATCTGGCAGATGGGCGCGCTCGACTTCGCGGGCGGCACCGTGGTGCACATCAACGCCGGCGTCGCCGGGCTGGTCGGGGCCTACCTCCTCGGCAAGCGCCTCGGCTGGGGGCGGGAAGCGATGTCGCCGCACAACCTGCCGTTGACGATGATCGGCGCCTCGCTCCTGTGGGTGGGCTGGTTCGGCTTCAACGCCGGCTCGGCGCTGGAGGCCGGCGGGTCCGCCGCGCTGGCGTTCATCAACACGTTCCTCGCCACGGCGTGCGCCGTGCTCGCCTGGACGTTCCTCGAGTGGCTGTTCAAGGGCAAGCCGTCGATGCTCGGCGCCGCCTCGGGCGCCGTCGCCGGCCTGGTCGCGATCACGCCGGCGGCCGGCAACGTCGGCATTCCCGGCGCCTTCGTGATCGGCCTCGTCGCGGGAGCGGTCTGCCTCTGGGGCGTGAACGGCCTCAAGCGGATGCTGCGCGCGGACGATTCGCTGGACGTGTTCGGCGTGCATGCGGTCGGCGGCATCGTCGGGGCGCTGCTCACCGGCGTGTTCAACGACCCGTCGCTCGGCGGGCCGGGGTTCGTGTCCGACTGGGTGAAAGCCACGGTGATCTCGGGCGCCGATTACTCGATCGCGAGCCAGGTGTGGATCCAGTTCAAGGCGGTCGTGGTCACGATCATCTGGACGGGCGTGGTGGCGTTCGTCGCCTTCAAGATCGCCGACCTCATCGTGGGCCTCCGCGTGAGCGAAGAGGACGAGCGCGAGGGCCTCGACACGACCTACCACGGCGAAGCGGCCTATCACGGTTGACGCGTCGGGGCGGAGCCTCAGGCTCCGCCCCGCGCCGGTTCGAGAGCAGGGGCGAGCCCGGAAGGGCTTTGCTTTCAGGGCGCCGGGTCCCGGCGCCCTTTTTCTTTTCGCCTCCCCCCGAGGGCCTAGGGCGGCCGCCGGATGGATCGGCCGCGGCGGGTCGTGCCAGGATCGCGAGCCACCCGCCTGGCCGGCGAGCGCGACCCACGAGTGTGACAAAGTTCTCGCTCGGTCGCGCCCGCCGGACCGGGGCCCGATCCAGGTGCGCGAGGATTCGCTCGCGAGGGGTGCGGAGAGCTGATTCGCGATGAGGGCCAGGCTTCGGTGGTGGGGTTGCGCGCTGGCGGCGGCGCTCGTCGCCGCGCCGGCCGGCCACGCCTGGGCCCAAGGGGCCGGGGTGCAGTTCATTGCGGCCGTCGGCGACGTCCGGATCGTCGGCCGCGACGGCACCCAGCGCGCCGCGGCCCGCGGTGCCGAACTGCGCGAGGGCGAGACGATCCTCACCGGCGCCAACGGGCTCGCGCAGCTGCGCCTCGCCGACGGCGGGATGATCTCGGTGCGCGGCGAGACGGAGCTCAAGCTCGACCGGTTCGCGTACCGCGGCAAGGACGACCGCAGCGCGAGCTTTCTCGTCTCGCTCCTGAAGGGCGGGTTCCGCTCGGTCACCGGTCTCATCGGTCAGCTGAACCGCGACGGCTACAAGGTCAATACGCCGTTCGCGACGATCGGCATCCGCGGCACCGTCCACAACCCGTTCGTGCAGCTTCCCGCCTCGCCCGGCCAGCAAACGCTCGTGGCCCCGGGTGCGTACGACTACGTCGAGCAGGGCGCGATCGCCATGCAGACCCTGCAGGGGCAGATCCTGAGCATCGGCGCGCAGCAGACCGGGTTCGTCTCGCAGGCGGGCGTCCCGCAGCTCCTGCCGACCGTTCCGCCGATCTTCCAGCGCGGCGTAGTCCGTCCGCCGCCGCCGCCGCAGACCGACCCGCGGCGAGCACCCAAGACTAGCGATTCGACCGCGCCCGGGACGGTGCGGCAGATCGACCCCGCGACACGCGCTGCGCCGACCAGCCCCCTGCAGACCGCACCTTCGCCCACGCTGCAGGCGCCGACCGCGATCCAGCCGGCGCCGGCGACGATTCAGACCGCGCCATCGACCACGATCCAAACGGCGCCCATCCAGACCTCGCCGCTTCAGACGTCGCCGATGATGAAGCCGGGGCCGGTGTCCCCGGCGATGACGCCGAAGTAACTACGCTCCCCACCGCCACGGCGGGTCGAGCGCGCTCACCGGGATCAGTTGCACAGGCCGAGGATCCGCTCCTCCGGCGAACACGCGCGCGCGGGCTTCGGCCGGGGTTTGGTCTTACCGGCCACGCAGCTGCGGATCTCTCTTGTCGTGGGACGGTAGTAGGTCCAACCCGGAGGCAGATCGGGGAGCGTCAGGTCGACCTCGCGCCATTTGGGATGGCCTTCGGCCTGCAGCTTCGGGAAATTCTGGCACAGCGATCGAGCGAACCGGGAAAGCGCGCCGATCGTGAACTGCAGGTTGTAGTCGTAGGTGACCAGGAAGGCGCCCACCGCAATCGTCGTGAAGTCTTCGGTCAGGAGCTTCGGATAGCTGCTCGCGCGGACGGTGGAGTACGTGTAGTTCACAAGCGTCGGCTTGCTCAAGGGATGGTTGGGATCGAACTTCAGGAGCTTGATGAACTTCTGCGCCTCGGGCTGCATGTTGGCGATCAACGGCGCCGGCTGTCCGGCGGCGACGACGACCACGTCGACCGACTTGTCGCCGATCAGCTTCACGAGCGCCTCCTCCATCGCGAGGTAGCTGGCGTTCGCGTCCGGGATCGGGCCGCCGAACATCATGCGGTAGAGCGTAGCGGTGATGAGCGCCGCGCCGCTGCCGAGCAGCCCGCCGTTGATCTTCGCGTCCTTGATGTCGTGGATGTAGTTGAGCTCGGAGTCGGCTCTGACGATGTAGTGGATCTCGGTGTTGTAGAGCGGGAGGATGACTCTCAGCGGGCGGATGATTGCGCCCGCCCCGGGGTTTCCGGCGCTCGCCCGATCGACGAACGCCTGGTAGACGTCGGCCTGGACGATCGCGAGCTTTACCCCCGGCTCGTAACGCAGCAAGTGGATGTTCGCCGCGGATCCCGCCGTCGGCAGGACCTCGAGATCGATGTCCGCTACCGGGGCCACGAACTTGGCGAGATCGTTGCCGATCGCGAAATAGGTGCCGCGTTCCGACGCGGTCACGATCTTGTACGCGACCGACGCCGCCGGCACCGCCGCACCGTAAACACACAGCGCTGCAGCGACCGCCGCTCCCGCGAATTTTCTCCCTAGCATGCTATTCCCTCCGTTGAACTGCTTCCGGGACGCACAGCCCAAGCGCTGCCGCCCCTTCGGTGCAAGCCCCTATCCGGAGGGGGGGCAAATCGAGGATCCCCCGGTCAGCGTCGGTGGAGCGGGGGCGCGCGACCGCTGCGGGTGCGGAGGCGGCAGCTTCCGGCTGGGCGTCGGCCGCGACGGGAGGCGTCACCGCCAGCGGCGAAGTCGGCGCGCCGGACACCCCGCTACCTTCGCTTGCCGACCGGCTGACCGGGGGGGCACCCATGGCGGTAGGGCTGCCGCTGGGTTTGACGACGCCCCTTACCTCGGGGACCTTGTGGACGTCGAGAACCGGACGCTCCCGGAACGCGGAGTACCCGACCGCGGCAAGGACGGCGAGGACCGCCCCAGCGACGATGACGGCCAAGGGCCGACGACGGGCGATCAATGGCCGAATCCGGAACGCCGGGAACCCGGCGATCGTCGACGCGCCCGCCTCGGTGTCGGCCATCAGCCGCCGTAGCTCCTGCAAGGTGGCGAGAATCCTGGCATCGCGGTCGAGTCCGGCGACATTCAGCGAGAGCTGCGTGCCCGGCTGGGCGCTCGGCTGCGGTCTGCCTCCGGGGGTCCGCGCTCCGGACTCCGCGGCGCCCGGTGTGTCGGGGCCGGAGACCGGCCGGGCCAGCTCGCCTGGCGCGTTCTGCGGAAGCGCGGCAGCGCATTGGTGACAGCTCGTCGCTGTCGGATCGTTCACCGCGCCACAGCTCGGGCACGGGACCAAGTCGATCGCCGTGCCACAGGCGTTGCAGAATTTTGCATCCGGCGGGTTGACGTGCTCGCAGAGCGGGCACGCTGCAGACCACTGGGGCGCGTTCAGAATCATTCGACCTCGGAGGCCCGCGGAGCGATTCGGCGGATGCCAGGACCTTTCTCTGAGACATTCTAGACCCGTCCCCGGGAAACGGGGGCCCACGGCCGGCCCGCCGCGGGACTATTGCCCGAGGCGGCGGAGCGCATCGAGGAGCCGCTCGCGCTCCGCCGGCGTGAACCGGGCCGCGACCCGTGCTTCGTGAGCGGCGACCCGCCGCTTCATCCTCCCGAGCAGCGCCCGGCCCGCAGTGGTGAGCCAGAGGCCGTTGGTGCGCCGATCTTCGCCCTGCCGGCGTGCCACGAGCCGGCGGTCCTCGAGCTGATCGAGCAGCGCCACCATGGTCGAGCGATCCAGGCCGACGGCCCGCGCGAGCTCGCTCTGCGTCACGCCGGGGTTGGCCTCGATCAGCACCAGCATCCCGAACCGCCCCGGCGTGAGGCCGAGGTCGGCGGTGGCGCGGTCGAAGTCGCGGAACACCGCGAGTTGGGCGAGCCGCAGCTGGTAGCCGACGAGCCGCGGCAGCAGCCCGTGGTCGAGCGCGTCGACGGCGCGCGACGCCGGGCGGCGCGCCCGACCCGGGCCAGATTGTTTGGTACCCAAACTATTTGACATCCGAACGTTCTGTGGCTATCGTAGGCGATCCCGAGATCCCGCGCAAGGCGCCCGGCCGACAATGTCCATCCAGATCGCGGTCGAGGGCGCCGCCGCGCCGGTCGCCGCCGAGCCCGGCGACACGATCCTCGACGCCCTCATCCTGGCGGGCGTGCCGTTCCCCTACTCCTGCCAGGCCGGGAACTGCGGCACCTGCAAGTGCGAGCTCGTCGACGGCGACATCTTCGAGCTCGAGCACTCCGAGCACGCGCTCGCCGCCGAGGAGCGCGCGCGCAACATCATCCTCGCATGCCGGACCCAGGCCTGGGGCGACACGCGCGTCCGCCGCCTCGAGACCGAGGAGCTCGTCATCCACCCGTCGCGGGTGATGCGCTGCCGGGTCGTCGCCCTGGACGACCTGACGCACGACATCAGGGCGGTGCGGCTCGCGATCGAAGCCGGCGGACCGTTCACGTTCTCGGCGGGCCAGTACGCCCAGGTCGAGTTCGGCGCCGGGCTGTCGAAGCACTACTCGATGGCCAGCACGCCGTCCGAGCCCGAGCTCGAGTTCCAGATCCGGCGCATGCCCGGCGGCCGGACGAGCACGCACGTCGGGACCCAGCTCAAGGTCGGGGACATCGTCAAGGTGTCCGGACCGCTCGGCTCGTCCTACCTCCGCGACCACCACACCGGCGCAGTGCTGCTCGTTGCGGGGGGCAGCGGCTTCGCGCCGATGCAGTCGATCCTCGGGACGCTCCTCGGCCGGAACTATCCGGCGCCGGTGACGCTCTACTTCGGGGTGCGGAGCGAACGCGACCTGTATCGTGAGGCGCTCCTCAAGGACCTCGCCGCCAGCCACCCCACCTTCCGCTACCACGTGGTGCTCTCGGAGCAGATCGGCGATCGCGGCCGGAGATACGGGCTCGTGCACGAGGTCCTGGCGCAGGATCTCGCCGACCCCGCCGGCTACAACGCCTACCTCGCCGGCCCGCCGGTGATGGTCGAAGCCGCGACGGCGCTGCTCGAGGCGCGCGGGCTCGCGCACCGCGACATCCACGCCGACGCGTTCTACAACCAACCCTGAGGGACTCATGGATCTCAACGGCCGGGTAGCGATCGTCACCGGCGGTGCGCGCGGCATCGGACTCGCGATCGTCGAGGACCTGCTCGCGCACGGCGCCGCCGTCGTCGCCGTGGATGCGGGCGTCTCGATCTCGGGCGAGCCGCTCGAGCCGAAGCTCGCCGAAGAAGTGCTGCGCAACAAGGCGAACGCCGCCGCGATCTGCGGCGACATCGCCGACCGCACCATCGCAATCGAGGCGGTCGAGCTCGCGCAGGAGCGCTTCGGCGGCCTCGACATCATCGTGAACAACGCGGCGATCATTCGCGACGGGTTCATCTTCAAGTCGAATCCCGAGGCGTGGGATGCGGTCATCCGCACGAATCTCACCGGCGCGTACCGCCTGCTCGCGGCGGCGACGCCGGTCATGCGCGACGCCGCGAAAGCCGGCCGCGCCCCGGGCGCGATCGTCAACATCGTCTCGAGCGCCGGGATCTACGGCAACTTCGGCCAGGGCGCCTATGCCGCCGCGAAGGCGGGCCTGCTGGGCCTCACGCGCGTCGTTGCGCACGACCTCGCGCGCTCCGGGATCACCTGCAACGCGATTGCGCCGTTCGCCGCGACGCGCGTGACCGAGACCATCCAGCCGGCGAACGAAGCGCAGGCCGCCTACAAGCAGAAGGCGCTGCAAGTGCCGGCGCTCTACGTCGCGCGGCTGGTAGCGTTCCTCGCGACGTCCGCCGCCTCGCACATCTCGGGCCAGCTCTTCGGCGTGCGCGGCCGCGAGGTCATGATCTTCAACCAGCCGCGGCCGGCGTCGAAGCTGCTGCAACCCCAGGGTGGCTACGACCTCCTCGGCTTCGCGCAAGGCATGAAGGCGCTCGCGCCCCACTTCGCCGACCTCGTCACCGATCTCGAGGCGTTCTCGGCCGATCCCGTACTCTGAAGGAGGCCTCCATGTCCGCCTATCCGCCAGTCAAGACCGTCGCGGAGTTCCTTGATCAGCCCGCCGAGTACCAGGACGCGGTGCGGAAGATCGTCCGCAGTCACGCCCTCAACGAGCTCTACGGCGCGCAGGTGTTCGACGAGCCGGCGATCGCGCTCGCGCCGACGCCCTACGCCAAGTGGCTCACTTGCCGCGTCGCGATGGAGGAGTACCACCATCACGTGCGCTTCAAGGAGCTCGCGGACCAGATCGGGGTGAAACCCGAGGAGCTCGACACGCAGCACAAGCGGCCGCTCAACATCTTCGAGTTCCCGCTCAAGACCTGGGAGGAGTTCTGCGTGATCAAGATGCTCGGCGACCTCGCCGAGATCCTCCAGGTCGAGGACCTGCTCCACTGCTCGTTCGTGCCGCTGCGGAACATCGCGCGCACGACCATGCCCGAGGAGAAGTTCCACGCCCAGTTCGGCGCCGACTTCTGCGTCGACCTGGTCGAGGCCCCGGAGAGCCGCGCGCGGGTGCAGGACGCCATCAACCGCTTCTACCCCGAGGCGCCGAAGTTCTTCGGCGCGAGCGGCTCCAAGAACAACGAGCTGTATCGGAAGTGCGGCCTCAAGCTGCGCAAGAACGAGGAGATGCGCGCCGACTACATCGCGCGCGCGAAAGACATCGTCGGCAAGCTGGAGCTCGAGCTGCCGGAGATCGCGGTCGCAGCGTGAGCGCGTGAGGATCGAGTCTCCGGCGGCGTGGTTCTGCACGCTCGGCGAGCCGCTCGGCCAGGCCGAGGCGGCGGAGATCGCAGCGTATCTGGCGGCGCTGGGGCTTGCGCCCAAGCTGCCGACGCTCGTGGTCGCGAGCTGGCGCCAGGCGGCGGAGATCGCGCGTACGCCCGCCGAGCACTGGTGGGACGCCGAGGAGGCGGAGCGCGCGCGGCTCGAGCGGGTTGCCCGGCTCGACCCCGCCGACCGCGAGTGGCTGGCGCTGACCGATGCCCTGCACGGCGCGGCCGGTGCCGGGGACGAGCATCCCTTCGTGCGAAAATACGCGCTCTTCTCCGGCGGCCGCTGGCCGCTCGGGGTGTACGGCGACCGGTTCGCGATCTTCTAGGGAGCAAGCGATGAAAATGGAATACGTGATCTCGACGTGGGACGTCCCGTCCCTGCCGATCGTGGGGGAGAACGCGCGCTTCCCGGTGCGGCGCATCTTCTGCGTGGGGCGCAACTACGTCGAGCACCAGAAGGAGATGGGGAGCGACGGGCGCGAGCTGCCGTTCTTCTTCATCAAGTCGGGGCACGCGCTGGTCGCGGGCGGCGGCGAGGTGCACTACCCGCCGATGACCGAGAACTACCACTGGGAAACCGAGATGGTCGCGGTCATCGGCAAGAGCGGCGCACGCATCCCGGCCGAGAAGGCGAACGACTACGTCTGGGGCTACGCGGTCGGCCTCGACATGACGCGCCGCGATCTGCAGCAGCAGGGCAAGGATCAGCGCCGCCCGTGGGACTTCGGGAAGGACTTCGACGAGGCCGCGCCGGTCGGGCCGATCACCCCGGCCGCCAAGATCGGCCATCCGGCCAAGGGCCGCATCCGGCTGACGGTGAACGGCGAGGCCAAGCAGGACGCCGACATCGCCGAGATGATCTGGAGCGTGCCCGAGCAGATCGCCTTCCTCTCGCAGTACTACACGCTCGAGGCCGGCGACATCATCATGACCGGCACGCCGGCGGGCGTCGGCAAGGCCAAGGTCGGCGACGCGCTGGTCGCAGCCGTCGACGGCCTCGGCGAGCTGCGCGTCAAGATCACCGCGCCGCGCTAGCCGACGAGGCCGCCGTGGCCGCGCAGCTCAACGCGGCGGACGTGATCCTCGCGAAAGCGCGCGAACCGCGCTTCCGCGATCGGCCGGCGATCCTCCACGCCGGCGGAGCCGTCTCCTACGGAGCGCTCGACGTGGAGGTGTCGCGGGCGGCGCACGCGCTCGGCTCGCTCGGGCTCGGCCAGGGCGAGCGGGTCGGCTTCCTCATGAACGACTCGCCGCGCTTCTGCGCGGCGTTTCTGGGCGCGCTCAGGGCGGGCGGCGTGGCGCTCGCGCTGAACCCGCGGCTCGCCGCCGCGGATCTCGCGTTCGTCGTCGCCGACAGCGAAGCCCGGCTCATCGTCGCGGATCCCGAGTTCATCGAGGTCGCGCGCGCCGCGTGCACGGGCACCGCCGCGCGGCTGGTCCCGGCGCGTGGCGCGGGCGACACGCTGGAGACCGCCGTCGCGCGGTCGTCGCCCGATTTCCCGACCGCTGCGACCCGCGCCGACGAGCCGGCGTTCTGGATGTACTCGTCGGGCACGACCGGGAAGCCGAAGGGGATCCTGCACAGCCATGCCAACGCCGCCCATGCCGGCAAGCTGTACCGCGAGGTGCTGAAACCCGAGGACCCCATGGTCGTGCTCGCGACCTCCAAGCTCTTCTTCGCGTTCGCGCTCGACCACGCGTTCCTGGGCGCGCTCGCGTGCGGCGCCACGACCATCCTGAACGAAGGCTGGCCCGAGCCCGAGGCGATTCTCGCGCAGGCGAGGCAGCATCGCCCGACGATCTTCCTGACGGTACCGACCTTCTTCCGGCGCCTCCTCGCGCTGCCGAAGGAGGCGCTCGCGCCGCTCGCGACGGTCCGGGTCAACCTCACCGGCGGCGAGCGCTTTCCGGACGCCGTCGCGGCGCAGTGGCGGGAGGCGGTCGGCACCGAGCTCCTCGTCGTGTACGG
>Ga0299906_10005637_pt1 | contig 10172 bp, 9 predicted proteins | sample RVTome_14_FD_200259 | JGI IMG/M metagenome (GOLD analysis project Ga0299906, IMG submission 200259) | Soil microbial communities from uranium-contaminated site in the Upper Colorado River Basin, Wyoming, United States - RVT145D125 (version 2) ...
CCGTCGACGTCCAGAAGAGCATCCGCATCAACGCGCCCGTGGAGAAAGTGTTCGGGCTCTGGGACAACTTCGAGAACTTCCCGCTGTTCATGACGCACGTCCATCGCGTGCGCCGCGTCAGGACCGGCGAGAACAAGGAGCGCTGGCGCTGGAGCGTGACCGGCCCGACCGGCACGGAACTCGACTTCGATTCTGCCGTGACCGCACGCGAGGAAAACCGCCTGATCGCATGGCGCACCGAAGGCGATGCCTTCGTGCAGCACGCGGGGCAGGTGCGGTTCGTGAGCAACGCCGATGGATCGACGACCGTGGACATCAGGATGGTGTACAACCCCGTCGCCGGAGCCGTCGGTCATGCGATCGCCCGACTGTTCGGAACCGATCCGAAGCACCAGATGGACGACGATCTCCTGCGAATGAAGAGCTTCCTGGAGACCGGCAAGCTGCCGCGCGATGCCGCCGAACACGTGGCGGAAATTCCCAAGGCATTGAAGGAACAGGTAGAGGAGCAACGGACGGGCGGAAACGGCGCAAACCGCGAAGCCGGCTAGCCGCGGCGACGAAAAAAACCGCCGTAGGAGCCCGTCATACGGGCGATTGCGAAGGCGTCAACCGAAAGCGGGTGATCGCCCGCGGGGCGGGCTCCTACAGCTTTCTCTGCCAAGCGAATGCCAGCCATCCGTCGCCGGTTGCCGTCAAAGCTCACAGCGTGAAAGAGGCTTTGCTCCTCGTGTAAGGATGGTGCTATTTTGCCGCCCGTCGTTATCTTTACCGGCAGGTGTCACCCATGGTTCGTTCCATCGCAATTGCCGTTTCACTGGCCGCGCTGTTTTCGTCCGTCGGCGCGGCCGAAGCAGCGGTCATCTATATTCGCGCGGGTCACCTAGTCGACACCGTCAACGGCAGGGTTCGCTCCGATCAGGTGATTCTCGTCGAGGACGACAGGATCGTCCGCGTGGCGGCGAGCGGTGACGTGCAGATACCCACGGACGCCGCGATCATCGACCTGTCCGGGCAGACCGTGCTGCCGGGCCTGATCGACATGCACGACCATCTGACCGGTGATCATCGCTTTCACGGCTACGAGTCGCTCGGGGTTTCGCTGCCCCGGGAGACGCTGTACGGGGTGTTGAACGCACGGAAGACGCTCATGGCGGGATTTACGTCCGTGCGCAACGTCGGCGCCGGCGGCTACAGCGACGTGGCGCTGCGCGATGCCATCAACGCAGGCGAGGTCGACGGCCCGAGGATGCGGGCATCGGGTCCGGCGCTCGGCATTACCGGCGGACATTGCGACAACAACCTGTTGCCGTCCGAGTATCAGGACACCGGCGCCGGCGTCGCCGACGGTCCGTGGGCGGTGCGGGCGAAGGTGCGCGAGATCATCAAGTACGGCGCGGACGTGATCAAGTTCTGCGCTACGGGCGGCGTCCTGTCCAAGGGCGACAGCGTCGGCGGGCAGCAGTACACGCTTCAGGAAATGCAGGCGCTGGTCGAGGAAGCGCACCAGCACGACCGCAAGGTCGCCGCGCACGCGCACGGCGCGGAAGGCATCAGGGCCGCGATTCTGGCCGGTGTCGATTCCATTGAGCACGGCAGCCTGATCGACGACGAAGGCATCAAGCTTGCGAAGGAAAACGGCACCTTTCTGGTCATGGACATCTACAACGACACCTTCATACTCGAGCACGGCGCCTCGGTTGGCATGCTGGAGGAATCGCTGGAAAAGGAACGCCAGATCGGTCAGTTGCAGCGCGACAACTTTCGGAAAGCCTTTGGAGCCGGCGCGCGCATGGCGTTCGGCAGCGACGGCGGCGTCTATCCGCACGGCGACAACGGCAAGCAGTTCGCGTACATGGTGGAATACGGCATGTCGCCGATGCAGGCGATCCAGGCCGCGACGGTGCACGCGGCGGAACTGATGGGCTGGCCCGACGACGTCGGCGCGATCGAAGCCGGACGTTACGCGGACATCATCGCCGTAGCCGGCAATCCCCTGGAGAACGTCCGCCTGCTGGAGAACGTCAGCTTCGTCATGAAAGGCGGCAAGCTCTACAAGACCCCCTGAGCAACTCCGTTCCGCAGAAAGTTGCAGAAGGCTTTCAGAAACTCTTCCGGCCTCTCCAGGAACGGGCTGTGGCCGGTAGCCTTCATCGTCACTTCTTCAACCCGGCCGCCGTTCGACTTGTATCGTCGAAGGATTTCGCGCATCTGCGCGACCATGGGCTGCGGCGGAAAACCCGCACTCCCGGATGCGGGGTCCTGACCGGCCGCCGCCGCAAGATCGAAAAGCGAATGGTCGCTGACGATTCTGTCCGCTTCGCCGCGAATCCAGAGAACCGGCGGTTTGTCCGGGATATCGGCGATCGAGCTTGCATTGAAATACTTCGGGCTGAGCGCATTGATCGGACCCCAGACTCCGGGAGCCACATGCGGCCAGTGCGGTGAACGGACGAAATCCCCGGGATAGCGGCGCTCCCCCAGTTTCTGCTGCAGCATCGCCCGAACCAGCGTCTTTTCCCGCGCGACACGCGCCGGGGGCTCGACGAACACCGTTCGCAGAAGCTGCAACGGAGACAATGGCGAGTCGGACTCGACGCGGCCGAGCCGCAGCTCTGCGACAGCCTCCACATTGACCGTGCCCGCCCCGGAGCCCGCGAAATCCGGCGTACTCGGCGTGCCGTCGACGTCCCGGGTACCCCCGAAGCCGTAGGGACTGACCGGCGCGATGAGCGTCAGCGATGCGACGGCGCGCGGATGATCGATCGCAAACTGCATCGCGGCCGCGGCGCCGGCCGACCAGCCCGCGAGATGCGCCGCGTCGATCTGCAGCGCGGTAAAAAGTGACCGGAGATCGTCGGCCGTATCGCGCGCACCGCGCCTGGCGTCGATCGGCAAGTCCTCCGTTTCCCCGTATCCTCTCAGGTCCGCCGCGTAACAGGTGTAGCGCACCGGCATCACCAGCATCAGTTCCTCGAACCAGGCCGCCGACGACAGATTGCCGTGCAGGAAGATGACCGGAACGCCGCCGAGCGGGCCGCTCGTCAGCAGGTGCGTGCGAATCCGCTCCGTAACCACCATGCGCGACTCGATGCCGGGCAGATGCTCGACGCTCTCCATGATGTCTATGGCCCGAGCGCGCGTCTCAGAAATTGTACGACCCGGTAAGGCTGAAAGTGCGCGGCGGGTTGTAGTAGCCGAGTTCCACGCCCGGAAAGGCAGAGAGATCGAACGCGTGCGTGCGATATTCCTCGTCGGCCAGGTTCTTGCCGCCGAGCATCACCCGCCAGCGTCCGTCGACCGAGTCGTACGCGACGGAAGCGTTGTAGACCGAATAGGCGCCTTGCGCGAGATTCTCGCTGCTGTTCACCTCGAGGTAGGTCTTGTCGCGGAAGCTCCAGTCCGCCGCCAGCGTGAAGCCGCCGCCGGAGGCGAGCGGCAGGTCGTAGGAAAGTCCGACGAAGCTGTCCCACTCCGGCGAGTTCACAAGGCTGCGCTGGTCGCTGACGTCGACGACTTCGCCCGTGTCCGGATCGGTGCCGGCCAGGAACTCGTCGTACCCGGTATCGAGATAACCGACGTTCGCGGTCACGGACAAGCGGTCGGTCAGAAGCGCGGTCAGCTCCAGCTCGACACCCTGGATGCTCGCCTCGCCGGCGTTGGTGAATATCGGCAGAAACGTGGTGCCGTCGGGTGTTGCCTCGAAACTGCTGACCTGGAGGTCTTCGTAATCGGTATGGAACACCGCGGCGTTCGCGCGCAACCGGTCGTTCAGCCATTGCGACTTCAGGCCGAGTTCGTAGCTGGTCAGCGTTTCCTCGTCGTACGGCTCGAGCTGGCCCTCGGCCAGGCGTCCGTTGAAGCCGCCGCTCTTGAAGCCCTCGGACACCGTCGCGTAGAGCTGCGCCGTGTCGCTCAACTGGTATTTCATGCCTATTTTGAGCGACACGTTGTCGAAGCTGGCCGGATCCGGGGCCGCGGCCGGCCTCGCAACGCCGATGCCGCCGCCGAGTGCTAAGTCCGCGCTGCGGGGATTCAGCAATTCCGGATTCGCATAGCTGACCTCGAACGTATCGGGATTGACGGTCAACCCGGCCAGTGCCGTCAGGTCGAAGTCCTCGATCGTGCGCCGATATTCCTTTTCCTCATCGGTATATCGAAAGCCGAAAATGCCGGTGAACCGGTCGGTGAACGCGTAGTCGAGCTGGCCGTAGGTGGCATAGCTGTCGGTGCGAAAAGAGCTTTCGCCGGAAGCCGCTATGAGGAAGTTGCTGAAGACGCCGCCGTCGAACGTGCTGCCGTCTTCCTGGAAGTAGTAGAGCCCGCCGATGACGGACATGCGATCGTCGCTGTAGCCCAGTTGCACTTCCTGAGATACCTGCGATTGGTCATTGAAATAGTAGATGCCGAACGCGTTGATCGGCGTGCCGTCGAGGTCGAGCTCGGTACCGTAGTCGAGGTCGCGCCAGGAACTGATCGACCTGAAGGTCAATTCGTCGCTGATATCCCAGGTCACGTCGAGGCTGGCACCCATCGTCTCGGTGTGTTCGACCTTGTTGAAGTCCGCGTTGACGCTGAACGGATCGGCATCCGCCGGAAAGACTTCCTGGCTCAAGCCGAACGTGAACGGATCGACGATCAGCACACCGATCGGCGTTACCTTGGCGGGTGTCCGCGAGTGATCGGGGTCCGCATCCGTGTAGTCGAGCGCCAGTTGAACGGCGACGTTGTCGCTGGCCTGGAAATCCAGCACGCCGCGGCCGAACACCGTCTTCTGGTCGCCGTCGTCGCTGCCGTCGAAGCGGTTGTCCGAATAGCCGTCGCGGGAAAGGTAGGCAAGCGTTGCGCGTCCCAGCAACCGGTCACCCGCCACCGGCCCGCTCAGCGTGGCCTTGAAATCGGCGCGACTGTAGTTTCCCGCCGTAGCGGACACCCTGCCGGAAAACTCCTCGGTGGGCGCCGCGGAAACGTACTTGAGCGCGCCGCCGACCGTGTTCCGGCCGTACAGACTTCCCTGCGGACCGCGCAGGATTTCGATGCGGTCGACGTCGACGACATCGAGAAAGGCGCCCTGCGCCCGACCAAGATAGACGTCGTCCAGGTAGATACCGACGCCTGGCTCGAAGAAGGCAATGGAGTCGATCTGCCCGACGCCGCGAAGATAGACGACCGCGTTGTTCGCGTCGCCGACGTGGACGCTCAAGTTAGGTACCAGCGACTGCAGGTCGCCGATGTTGTCTACCTGCAGCGCCTGAAGCGTGTCGGCGGAAAAAGAGGATACCGAGATCGGTACATCCTGCAGATTGGCCTCGCGCCGCTCGGCCGTCACGACGATTTCCTCGATGGCGATGCCGCCCTCGTCCGGCGCCTGGGCATACGCCGTTGCGAGCGGCAGCGCCGCGGCCGTTGCCAGAATCGACAGAGCACGTACCCTGGAACCCGCTGACTTGCTCATTTCCGATTTCCCCCCGTGATTGGTCGGCGCTCGCAAAGTACTGCGCACGCGGGGGGCGCGTATACAGCCAATATATCCGCAATATTTGCCTGTACCCGAGAATTCGGGGCTCCACGCAAATCGCGATACAGGCGCTGTGGTCGCCGACCGCCATGGATGGCGGGAATGCAGATCACGCAGGAGCGGTTATCTGCCGCAATGGTGGGCTCCTACAGTCGCTTAACAGGCAACAGAGTATCTACAAACCCTGATCGAGTTTCGGCAGCATCTCGAGCGTGACGTTCAGCGTCCGGCTGAAGTGCCCGATCATGATCTTTTCGAGCCGCTCGCTCGGCACTACGATGGCCTCGCGCCGGTCCGACTCGCTCTGGCGCTTGACCAGGTAGCCGTCCGCCACGGCGCGCCGCACGCGTTCCTCGCGGGTGCGGTTCGAGCCGGTTTTCATCTGCTGGCAGGCGCGGCTGACGCTGAGCGGCGTGCCTTTCCAGGAGTTGATCATGCAATTGACCAGCAGGTACCAGAATTCCTGCGTGAAATAGCTGGCACTGTGCTCGAAGGTTTCGTCCCAGTCCCGGCCGTATTCTTCCAGAACCTCCATCCACAGCAGCAGGTCTTTTCGGGATTTCGTGCCGGGGTCGGACATAAGAGAAGGTGCGCCTGGTTTGACATGCTCGAGCGTCCGAGCCTGGACGACGGTGAGGCATTATAGCCTCCGCCGCGGGCGACGTTTTTTCGCAGCGTTTCATGAAGTTCCGCCGGGAAATGCCGCTTTGTTGCGCCGTCGGATTTGTAGTACATTCCCGTACTACCGAGGAATCCCGCCATGCCCACCAGCGTCCGGCTCGACCCGGAAACCGAAGCGCTCTTGCGACGTCTGGCCCGCCGCAGCGGCCGTACGAAATCCGAAATCATCCGGGATGCGCTGCAGCGGATGGCGGCCGGCACGTTCGAGGCGGCCGAACCGGCGAGTCTGTACGAGGCGATCTCCGATCTCGTCGGCATTGCCGACGATGGAGCCGAAGACTTATCCGCGAAGCACAAGCAGCGTTTTCGTGAAAAGCTGCATCGCCGGCGCTGATGCCTCGAGGGTTACTGGTCGACGCAGGGCCGCTCGTTGCCATCCTCAGTCGGCGCGACCGGCATCATCGCTCCTGTGTCGATGTTCTCAAAGCGACGCGTGGGCCGCTGCTTTCCACCTGGATGCCCGTCACCGAAGCCATGTGCCTGCTCGATTTCTCCATGGCCGGGCAAGGTGCGTTGCTCGAAATGATCGAGATGGGCGCGCTGCAAATCCTGGATATCGTTCCCGAGGATATGCCTGCCATTCACAAGCTGATGAAAAAGTATCGCGATCAGCCAGTGCAATTTGCCGACGCTTCCCTCGTGCAGGTAGCGAATCGCCTGGGCCTCGATGAACTATTCACCCTGGACCGGCGCGACTTCGGCGTTTACAGACTCACCAGAAACCGGCCTTTCAAAATCCTTCCTGCGTAGGACAGCGCCTCTATTGCAACTCGTGCAAAGCTTCCCGCATCACCCAGGCGCCGTAGCCGACCACCCGGCTCCTGTCCCCGGCCGTGTCGCCGGAGTTCTTCAAGTCGACCGTCGCAATCTCCATCGCGCGCCGCTTTGCCGCAACCAGAATGCCGCCGATCGGCACGGCACCGCAGGCGTCATCGTAGTCGATGCCGTGCGCGTCGAAGCGTTCGATCGCCCGGCAGGTCGCTGCGTCCCGGACTCTTGCCTCTTCGTAACTCAGGAAATGGCTGAGGTCGGAGCTGATCACGATGAGGGTTTCCGGCCCGTTCCAGAGCGCATCGAGCACATCCGCGACCGCTTCGGGTTCTGCATCCCCGGCGACGATCGGCACGAGCGTGAATGAATCGAGCAGGGCCTGCAGGAACGGCAGCTGCACCTCGAGGCTGTGCTCGCTCCGGTGCGCGGCGTCGAATACCCGGACGCCGTACCGCCCGAGACTCGCGAGCGCCGCGGGGTCGACCGGCACATCGCCGAGCGGCGTCCGGAACGCGTCCGCGCCGGAGAGCGCCAGGCCGCGCACGGGAACGCGGTGACATGGCCCGAGCAGAATCACCCTTCGGTACCGGTCGCGATACCGTTTCAAGTGGGCATAAGCTCGCGCGGCGACCGGGCCGGAGTAGACGTACCCGGCATGAGGCACGATCAGGACCTTGGGCGCCGGCCCGTCCGTTACCGGCGCCTCATCGAGCAATGCTGTGACCGTCGCCTCGAGTCTGCCCGCCGTGCCGGGGTAGAACTGCCCGGCGACGGCCGGTTCCCGGATTACGGTCATGACGCAAATGTTCTCACCGATTCGTGGTCTATTACAGACTCTGCCGGGTAGATTCCCTGCAGGCACCACGCAGAAGCGTACGATCGGAACATGAGCGGACAACGGCCGGAAAAGGCGGCAAAAGACGACGTCCGGGGCGTGCCTGGCCGCTACTGGCACCGGCTGGACGACGGCCGGCTGCAGTGCGACGTCTGCCCGCGCTTCTGCAAACTGAGAGAAGGCCAGCGCGGGCTTTGCTTCGTCCGCGGCCGCGCCAACGACGAGATCGTCCTGACGACCTGGGGGCGCTCGAGCGGTTTCTGCATCGACCCGATCGAAAAGAAACCGCTGAACCACTTCCTGCCCGGTACGCCCGTGCTGTCTTTCGGCACGGCCGGCTGTAACCTGGCCTGCAAGTTCTGCCAGAACTGGGACATCTCCAAATCCCGCGAACTGGACCGGCTGCAGGACAGCGCGTCGCCCGAGGCCATCGCCGACGCCGCACTGGCAACGGGCTGCAGGAGCGTCGCCTTCACTTACAACGACCCGGTGATCTTCCTGGAATACGCGGTCGACGTCGCAGCGGCCTGCCGCGATCGCGGCCTGAAGGCTGTCGCCGTCACGGCGGGCTATATCACCGAACAGGCGCGCGACGAATTTTTCGCCTGCATGGATGCGTCCAACGTGGATCTGAAAGCCTTCACCGAGCGTTTCTACCGGAAAGTCTGCGGCGGTCACCTGGACGCGGTGCTCGAGACGCTCGTATATCTCAAGAACGACACGGATGTCTGGTTCGAAATCACGACGCTCCTGATCCCGGAGGAAAACGACGGCGAGGCCGAGATCGAGGAGATGACGCAGTGGATTGCGGAGCACTTAGGGCTGGACGTGCCCCTGCACTTCACCGCCTTCCACCCCGACTGGAAGATGAGAGACAAACCGCACACGCCGCCGAAGACGCTCACGCGTGCGCGAGAGATCGCGTTGAAAAACGGACTGCACTACGTCTACACCGGCAACGTGCATGACTTTGCAGGTTCGAGTACTTACTGCCCGGTTTGCGGCACGGTACTGATCGGCCGCGACTGGTACGAACTCTCCACCTGGAACCTGACGATGCAAGGCGGAAAAGCGGTCTGTGCAAACTGCCTGTCCCCAGTCCCCGGCGCCTTCGAAGACAAACCCGGCACGTGGGGCGCCAAACGCCGTCCAATCCAGATCGCCGCAGCGTGACTGCCGCCCGTACTCGAACACCATGCAACAAAAAAGAGCGCTCATCGAATGACGGTTATGCGGAGAGGCAGGTCCGGTTTCTTCCACGTTTTGTCCGTCGTAAGCACCGGCAACTTCAAAGCAATGGCCAGACTTATGCACGCATGATCGCCCAAAGACAATCCGAATCGTTTCGTCTTTACCCAGAGTCTCCCCGCCACGTCCGCATGGGTCGCGGTAAATTCCTGAATCTTCAGACCCACCGCCTCGAGATCCTCTCGCATTCCGTCGGTTTCCACGCCGGCCGAAACACTTTTCTGAACAACCTCGGACCAGTTGACGGCGGAAATACACGATGCGTCGAGCACCTTTTCTACCGTCTTGCTTCCCGGTTCATCCTGCAAGTATGCCAACAGGGCCGAGGCATCGAGCACCGCTTTCATTTTCCCAGTTCCCGTTGCGCTTCCACGCGGCGCTCAGCCACCAGTTCCTGCGCAAGACTTCGGTCTTTCGACAGGCCGGAAAACCGCGCCTTGAGGCGCCGCCTGGTAACCTCTGCCTTCTCTACAATCAGACGTCCCTGTTCGGAACGGGCAATCAGCGTATCTCCCTGGCGAAGCCCGAGTTGACGCCTCAATCTGGCTGGTATCACGAGCCTCCCTTGCGCCCCCAGGTGTATCTCTTCCCGGAATTCAGCTTCTGACATGTTCCGCCCCTGTGTGGCATGTACCGTAATGAATGGCACATTATAGCCAATCGTGGCACAAGGGCATAGCGGCGAAGATTGACTCCTGCCGGCGTGTCGCTCACCGCTCCGAATCGCTTACGGCTGCTGTCGCGTCGGCGTCGGGCTCGCCGCGATGCCCGGATGACCCGAGTGCCAGCCGACGTGCGGCATCCGCGGCTGCCCGGACCATCGGGCCAAACCGGTCCGCCGGCGTGAGCGCCCCGCCCCAGCCGGACGGCGCCCCGAGCTGGCGCAGCAACGCACCCGAAACCGGCGGTGCATCGAAGCCGAAGCTCAAGGAAGGGAGGGGCTCCGGCGGCGCGTCGTAGTCGGCGGCCTTCAGCCGCCCGAGCGACACCGTCGCGACTTCGATTTCGGCGACCGGCTCGGCCGCGGCACCGGCCGCGGAAGCGCCGCTCCGTTTGCCGGACCGCCGCGGGCGTTCGCTCGCAGGACCGGCCCCTGCGTCGGCCGCGCGCGCGGCCCGC
>Ga0299906_10005638_pt1 | contig 10170 bp, 11 predicted proteins | sample RVTome_14_FD_200259 | JGI IMG/M metagenome (GOLD analysis project Ga0299906, IMG submission 200259) | Soil microbial communities from uranium-contaminated site in the Upper Colorado River Basin, Wyoming, United States - RVT145D125 (version 2) ...
GCGGCACCTCTCGGAGTTCTGGATGATCGAGCCGGAGGTGGCCTTCGCGGACCTGAACGATGATGCGGACCTGGCGGAGGCGTTCCTCAAGTCGATCTTCCGGGCCCTCCTGGAGGAGCGGGCCGACGACATGAAGTTCTTCGCCGAGCGCATCGACAAGGACTGCATCGCGCGGCTGGAGAAGTTCATCGACTCGAGCTTCGAGCGCCTGGAGTACACGGATGCCGTCAAGGCGCTGGAGGGCGCGTCCGCCAGGGGGAAGACGTTCGAGTTTCCCGTTTCGTGGGGCATGGACCTCCAGTCTGAGCACGAGCGCTATCTCACCGAGGAGCTGCTCGGCCGGCCCGCGGTGGTGATGAACTACCCCCGGGCCATCAAGGCCTTCTATATGCGCGTCAATGATGACGGGCGCACCGTGGCGGCGATGGATGTGCTGGCGCCCGGCATCGGCGAGATCATCGGCGGCTCCCAGCGCGAGGAGCGGCTGGAGGTGCTCGATGAGCGGATCAAAGAGATGGGCCTGCCGTTCGAGAATTACTGGTGGTATCGCGACCTGCGGCGCTATGGCACCGTGCCGCACGCGGGCTTCGGGCTGGGCTTCGAGCGGACGATCCAGTACGCCACTGGCATGCAGAACATCCGCGATGTGATCCCGTTCCCGAGGACGCCAAAGAATGCGGAGTTTTGATCGGGGCGCCATTCGGCTACAATCCGGCCGCATGGTGACGTTCGCGGACATTGCAGCGCTGGCCGGGCGCATCGCCGATGAATACCGGCCGGCGCGGATCATCCTCTTCGGCTCGCACGCGGCCGGCTGTGCGCGGCGTGACTCGGATGTCGATCTCCTGGTCCTGATGCCGAATCCCAAGGGTTCTTTCCAAACGGCGCTGGATATCCTGAACCGCCTTGAGCCTCGCTTTGGCGTTGATCTCGTGGTGCGGTCGCCCGAGGATGCTGAGTTGAGGTATCGCTTCGGCGACCCGCTGATTCGCGAGGCGTTCGACCGCGGGCGCGTGCTCTACGAGGCGGCGGCGTGAACCCGATCGTCGCTGAATGGATGGAGAAGGCCCGAAGGGACCGCTCAACGGCGGGGCGTGAATTCAGAGCACGCCCTGATCCCAACTTCGACGCCGTTTGTTTTCATGCGCAACAATCGGTGGAAAAACTGATGAAAGCAGTATTGATCGAGCACGGGCATACGCCAGCGCGAACGCACAATCTCGTCACACTGAATGACGACCTCGTATCGGTGTGCGGCGACTGGGCGGGTGCCGCGGACGACTTGCGCCTGCTTTCACTTGCAGCGGTCCAGTTTCGATACCCCGGTGCATCCGCGACGGAAGAGGATGCACGTCAGGCCCTTGCGGCGTGCGACCGAGTCCGGCAGGCCCTCCTTACGCTGTTGCCCCGACCGAATTGACGCCATCTTGCCGACAGGCGCGCACACGGCACATGGGATCGACAAACCGGGTGGATCGGTGACACGTAGACGAACCGGTCGATGTGAAGAAGACGATGACCTGCCTGATCTGCAAAGTTGGCGAAGCGACGCCCGGGCAGGTGACGGTGACGCTTCAACGCGGGGTCTCGACGATTATCATTCGCGAGGCCCCTGCCGATGTGTGCGGCAATTGCGGCGAGTACTATTTGAGCGATGAAGTGATGCGCCAGGTGCTGGCCCGCGCCGAGAGCGCGGTCAAGCGCGGCGAGGAAGTCGAGGTTCAGCGGTATGCGGCATGACACAGTCCGCTTGACGACATTGTCGCCGCGCCCCGCATTCGCGATGTGATCCCCGTCCCGCGCACGCCGAAGATTGCGGAGTTCTAGAAGTAGGCACGAGGCACTGGGCACTGGGCATCAGGGGAGTCAGCCGTGCAATGCAACATCGACGCCAGAGGCAAGGCCGGTCGACTGATCATCGGAGCCCTGTTCGAGGGTGTGGGCCTGTTCCTGCTTGTGCTGGCGTGGGTCGGCGTGCTGGGCGGAATATGGCCCTGGTATCTCGGCGTGCCGCTCGTGATCCTGGGCTGGATCGGCATTTTCGAAGGAATCGCCGGTTGGTGTGCGATACGAGCCCTGGGCATCTGATCTTGGATGTAGGGAGAGGGACCTGAGAATCGGGAATCGGCGCTTCGACGAGACGGACGGCAGGTCATGAAGTGCGCGCGCTGTGGTGAAATCATCGATGTCGGCGAAGGCCGCTGCCGGCGGTGCGGCGAGAAGCCGCGCGGTGCGCGCGCCATCGAGTCTCCTGGCCGTGACCGAGCCCCGCGCGGCCCGGGCCTGTTGCGCCGTCTCTTCCGCGCCCTCCTGCCGCGCTTCGAGTCCACGCGCTTCGCCGCGCGCATCACCACCGGCCCGAACGCGGGCTCGAAGCTCATCACGGAGTCGTACACCTGGCACGACTCGAACACCGGCGAGACGCGGCACTGGGACCGCTGGGAGGATGTGCCGCCGGACATCCAGAAAAAGATCACCGCCCTGCGCGGCAGGCTCCTGGGCGATCGCACACCGGCGGACGCCGATGTGGTGGTGACTGAGTCGGCGGGCGACCTCGATCACCTGCCGTCAGAACTACAGGCAAACGTCCGGGCGCTCATGGACACGAATCCAGCCCCGAATGTCACCATCCGCACCGTCCGCGACATCGATTTCGCCTGTACGGATGAATCGGGCGAGACGCGGCGGTACGAATCGCTGGAGGACATGCCGCCGGAGATCCGGGCCCGCCTGAAAAAGTTCATGCGCGAGCGCGGCGGGCGCTGACTGCGTGCGAACCGATGTCCGATAACGAAGGCGAACTGCCTCGCACCGCCGAATCCGCCCCGGAATTGCGACGATGTACGCGGAATGCACGCGATGCCGCGCGGTCAGTCCGGCCTCGTTTCGGCCAGTCCTCGCGACACTCCTGCGCCGCCGGGTGCGGCAGCGCCGTGTTCGCCCGAGCAGCTCGCGGCGCTCCGCGACGCGACGGAGCGGGCGCGGACGATCCGCAACGCCGCCCGATTGGCGACCTTCAACGCCTGGACGATCGGCATCTTCGCTGCGCCGGCGCTGCTCATAGGCCTGTTCAGCTTGCCGTCATTCATCATCGGCGCGGGCCTGGCGGTGGTGACGTTCAACGAGTATCGGGGCGCGCAGCGGCTGCGCCGCTTCGATCGATACGCTCCGCGCATGCTGGGCTGGAATCAGGTGGGTCTGGCCACGGGTCTGGTCATCTACGGCGCCGTCGGCCTGTACAACGCGCTGGCCGGGCCGGGGTACTACGCCGAGCAGATCGCCCAGATGCCCTCGCTCGCCGCGACGCTCGAGCCGCTCGGCCGGCTGTACTCGTTCATCGCGGTGATCACCTACTCCGGCGTCATCGGCGGCAGTCTGATCTTCCAGGGCCTCAACGCGTGGTACTACTTCACGCGCGAGAAGCACATCCGCGACTACCTGGTCCGGACTCCGCCGTGGGTGGTGCAGGTGCAGCGGGCCGCCGCGTGAGCCATTGGCTGGCCCGTCGTCCGTGTGAGGCGCCACCTCGCCCGGCGCACGGCTCATCGAGGCACGCCCGAGTCCGAACCGCTCCGCCGCGCCTGCCCGCCCCGGCCGCATCGGGGCCCTGGGGGGCCATTGCGCCGCCGACGCATCAAGGATTCATGGTGGCCAATCGCGCCGCGGTCGTCTAGGCTGCACGTGCGCCGCCGGGCCGATGCCGGGCTGCGGTTCCAGCACAGGAGCGACGGCATGCAGTACATGACCGCCGACGACAAGAAGCGACTCGAGGAACAGCTCGCCGATTGCATCAGCAAACGTCGCGAACTCTCGGACCGCATCGGCCGGGCCCGCGAGCTGGGCGACCTTCGCGAGAACGCCGAGTATCACACCTCCAAGGAGGATCAGGGACTCAACGAGGCCCGCATCCGCGAGCTGGAGCAGAAGATCGCCGGCGCGGTCGTGACCAGCACCGAGCATCTGCCGGAGGACACCGTCTTCATTGGCGCCACCGTCAAGTTGCGCGATGTCGAGTCCGAGGATGAGGAGCTGTACCGGCTCGTGGGCGAGGCCACCGGCAACTACGATGTCGAATACATCGAGGTCACGCCCAACTCGCCGATGGGCGAGGCGCTCATGAAGGCCCGCCTCGGCGAGGTCATTCGCGTCGATCTCCGCCGCGGCGAGCGCCGCTTCGAGATCGTGGCCATCATCAGTTAGGCTGATCGCCGCCCCGCCGCCGCGCCCGGCGCCCGCCGCGCCCATCTATGATCGGCGCGGAGGATGTTCCCATGGCGCTGAGAATCACCCAGGTGGACGCCTTCACCGACCGGCCTTTCGCTGGCAACCCCGCCGCGGTCTGCATCATGCCCGCCGCGCGCGACGCCGCGTGGATGCAGAACGTCGCCCGCGAGATGAATCTCTCCGAGACTGCGTTTCTGGTGCGGCGCGATGGCGCCTTCCACCTGCGCTGGTTCACGCCCGTCACGGAAGTGGACCTGTGCGGCCACGCCACGCTCGCCAGCGCCCACGTGCTGTGGGAGGACGGCCACCTCAACCCCGACGAGCCCGCCCGCTTCGACACCCTCAGCGGCCGGCTTGAAGCGCATCGCGGCGATGACTGGATCGAGATGGACTTTCCCGCCGAAGCGCCGCGCGAGATCGCCGCGCCGCCCCCGGAGCATCTGATCGGGGCCCTCGGCGGCATCGCGCCGGAGTGGATCGGCGCCAACCGCCTGGACTACCTGGTCGCCTTGCACCGCGAGGCCGATGTGCGTTCGCTTCGGCCCGACTTCTACGCCATCCGGCGTCTCGGCATGCGCGGCGTGATCGTCACCGCGCCGGCCGAACCCGGGCGCGACTACGACTTCGTCTCCCGCTACTTCGCCCCGCTTTTCGGCGTCGATGAGGACCCCGTCACCGGGTCGGCGCACTGCTGCCTCGGGCCTTTCTGGGCCGCACGGCTCGGACGCGAGGAACTCATCGGCTTCCAGGCGTCGGCGCGCGGCGGCACCGTCGTGGTCCGGCCCGCGGGCGCCCGCGTTCGCCTGTGGGGACAGGCGGTCACGGTCATGCGCGGCACGCTGACCGATGCGGCGCTCGAGACGGACCTCATGCCCACCTAGCGGTTCGCGGCGCGCCCGGCGACACCCGCCTCGACTGGATTGAACCATGCGACGACGATTCCTCAAGATTCTGCTCGCGGTCCTGCCGCTCGGATGGTTGACCGCCGGCGCCGGGGCCTCGATGAGAAGGAGCCTGCTCATGCAGGACCCCGTCACCGACGACCGCGATACGGTGGATGCCTCATTCGAGCTGGCCGACCTTGCCGCGCGGCAGGCGAAAGGGACGCGGCCCTATCTGCCGTTCTTCGAGAACCGCACGCTGAGCATGGGCCTCTACGTGCTGAAGGCCGGAGAGAAGGACCTGCAGACGCCCCACGAGCAGGATGAGGTGTACGTGGTGGACAAGGGCAAGGCCGTCTTGCGCGTGGAGGACCGGGACCATCCGGTCGGGCCGGGCTCGGTCGTGTTCGTGCGCGCCCGCGCGGCCCACCACTTCCATTCGATTGACGATGACCTCTCCGTGGTCGTACTCTTCTCCAAGGCCATGCCCGGCAGCGCGCCGTAGCCGAAAAGGGGACAGGTTTATTTTCTGCGACCGTCATCGCACATGCGTTCGCATTCCAATGCGGGCTCCGCCCTCCCTACACTTCTGATCGGAACTCATGCGCATCGCAATCGCCCAGATCGCCCCCGTCTTTCTCGACCGCGCCGCGACCATCGACAAGGTCCTCGCCCGCATCGACGAGGCCGCCGCGCAGTCCTGCCGGCTCATCGCTTTCGGCGAGACCGTCGTGCCCGGTTACCCCGCGTGGTTGTGCTGCACGGGCGGAGCGCAGTTCAACGACCCCGCGCAGAAGGAAATCCACGCCCACTACCTCGACCAGGCGGTGTGTCTGGAGCGGGGCGATCTCGATGCCGTGCGCGAGGCGGCGGCCCGCTACCGCATGTCGGTGGTCCTGGGCGTGGCGGAGCGGCCGGAGGACCGGGGCGGCCACTCCATATACTGCTCGCGCATCATCATCGGCGAGGATGGCGCCATTCTCTCCGTCCACCGCAAGCTGATGCCGACCTACGAGGAGCGCCTGGCCTGGGGCATCGGCGACGGCGCGGGGCTGGTCGTCCATCGCATCGGCGAATTCACGCTCGGCGCCCTGAACTGCTGGGAGAACTGGCTGCCCCTGGCCCGCGGGGCGCTCTACGCTCAGGGCGAGACGCTTCACATCGCCCTCTGGCCGGGCACCAACAACAACACAAGGGACATCACCCGCTTCATCGCCCGTGAATCCCGCAGCTACGTCATCTCCGTGTGCGGCATGCTGCGCGAGTCGGATGTCCCGGCAGACTTCCCCCACCGCGATGCGTTCGTCCCCACGCCGGGGGAAATGATCAATAACGGCGGCTCGGCCCTCGCCGGCCCGGATGGAGAGTTCATCATCGAGCCGGTGACGGACAAGGAAACGCTGCTCGTGGCCGAGCTCGATCCCGCGTTCGTGCGCCGCGAGCGGCAGAATTTCGATGTCGCCGGACATTACGCACGCCCGGATGTGCTGACGCTGACGGTCGATCGCCGGCGACAGGTTATGGCGAGCTTTGTCGATGAGTCGGGGGCGATCAGCGCGCGTGCCACGGCTCTGTGAGCCGTGCCGAATCACAATCGATCGCACCAGGGCGTCCGCGCGGCCGTGGCACGCATACGAGCCCGGAGCGCGAGCGACGGGGCCGTTCGCGCGCCGGCGTTCGAAAGCCAAACGGCCCCACTCGCTCGCGCTCGGGCCTCGTTGTCGATCGGGAGCCTGGTGTGCGTCCGCACGACCCGCCCGCGGATACGGCCGTGGCACACCGCTACTGCCGGCACTATCCCGCAGGGGAAAGACTGTCCAGATCCGGCACAGGGCGACGAGAGAGCGTATAGCTTCACCTCATTACGGAGCGCATTCTCATTGGCCAAGGAACGCATCATTTCGCCTGCAGCGCAGAAGCGCGATGACGTGCCCGCCCCCGGGGGTGGGGGTGGGGGCGGGGCCGCCATCCGCCCGCGCACCATGGACGAATTCATCGGCCAGCGCGACCTGGTGGAGAAGCTCATCATTGCCCTGTTCGCGGCCCGCCAGCGCGGCGAGCCGATGGAGCACGTGCTTCTGCACGGTCCGCCCGGGCTGGGCAAGACCACCCTGGCCCACGTCATCGCCGAGGAAATGGGCACGCGCCTGTACGTCACCTCCGGTCCGGCCCTGAGCAAGGGCGCGGATCTCGTGGGCACGCTCACGAAGATGCAGCCGCACGATGTGCTGTTCATCGACGAGATCCACCGCCTGCCCGCGGCGGTGGAGGAGTTCATCTACCCGGCGATGGAGGACTTCAAGATCGACTTCACGCTGGATGCCGGCATGCACGCCAAGGTGATCACGTATCACCTGAAGCCCTTCACCCTGATCGGGGCGACGACGCGGGCGGGACTGCTCACCGGGGCGCTGCGCAGCCGGTTCGGCATCGCCCACAATCTTCGTTTCTACGACGAGCCGGACCTGCTGGAGATTCTCCGCCGCGCCGCAGCGCGCCTGGCGCTGGATGCGATCGGGTCCGACGCCCTCAGCGCGATCGCCCGCCGCAGCCGCGGCACGCCGCGCATCGCCATCCGCCTCTTGCGGCGGGTCCGCGACTTCGGCCAGATCCGCGCGGCCGGGCGCATCGACGCCGGCGTGATCGACGATGCCCTCGCGCTGGAGGGGGTGGATGACCGCGGGCTGGACGACTTCGACCGCATGTACCTGCGGGCCATGGCCGATGTCTACGCGGGCGGGCCGGTCGGGCTGGAGGCGATCGCGGCGACGATCGGCCAGGATGCGGGCACGCTCGAAGACGTCGTGGAGCCGTTCCTGCTCCAGATCGGCTTCATCGCGCGCACGCGGCAGGGGCGCCAGCTCACATCGGTCGGCGCAGGGCATCTCGGCGCGGCAATCGCGGCCGGCGAGGATGCGCCGCCGCGTCTCTTTGCCGGCGAATGAGCATTCGCGCGAGCGACGTTACGATGCGCAGCGCTGCAAGGGCGGTGCCATGCCTCGCCGCTTCGGGCGAGGCATGTGGGCGAGGCATGCGATTGTCCATGGCAACCAAACATGCTTCGCTCAAAGCCGCGAAGCATGGCACCCGCCGCTCGCAGGGCTAAACCGACGGTGCCATGCCTCGCCGCTCCGGGCGAGGCATGCGGGGGTGCGCGCGGCATGCGATCGTCCATGCGCAACCAAACATGCTTCGCTCAAAGCCGCGAAGCATGGCACCCGCCGCGAAGCATGGCACCCCGCCGCGCGCGGTGAGTCATGAGTGTCCGCGCATCCAACACGGCTCTCAGAGCCGCGGCACATTCATACCCGCGCGGCAATATGATCGCGCCGCCGCGATTGCGCTGGACTTCGGTGCAACCTGAATGCACTCTTTCGAGTATCACCCACGTGAGAACCGGCGTCCGGCCGGCTGTCACCCACATCTTCTCGCAGGCCGCCCCCCTCATCTCTCAACAGCCTGCATCTCGCATCACGGAACCCGCCTCAGAAACGGACTGTGCTGCACGACAACTCAGCGGAATGACTCGTCGCCGTCGGGCGGCGTTGTCCATGTCTGTTCAGGAGTGCCGACGCCCGCACCTCTTCTCGGGTCGGTCCGCCCGTCGCATGTCTGCGGACCGCAACCCACCAGGCTCAGAAACGGTGCCGCGGGCCAGACCAGGCGTCCCGACAGGACGCTGTCGATGCGCAGTGGCATCCCCACGTCTCTTCGCATCGACCCGGCCCGCGGCGCCACTCACATCAAGGAGTGTCCGCATGAAACACACACGAGGATTCACGGTCATTGAACTGCTGGTGGTCGTCTCGATCATCGCCCTGCTGGTCGGCATCCTGCTGCCGGCCATCGGCAAGGCGCGCAATCAGGCGAAGCTCACGGTGTCGCAGTCCAACCTGCGCAACCTGTCCACCGCCCACGCGACCTACCAGGCCGAGTGGAACGACCGGCAGCTCACCTACATCAACGATAACTTCTCCACGTACGGCAACAGTCTGGATACCGCGTGGGCGGGCGTCAACGCCGCGTTCCCGAACGTCGGGCATCCGTCGATGCGCCTGGGCTGCACGCCGCCGAACGTATGCTGGGGCTGGACCGCCGGCGGCGCGGTGCTGATCCCGCTTGACTTCAACAACCCCGGCATCAACGCGTTCCGCTGGACCAACGGCAAGCAGCTCGGACAATACATCTCCGGCCGCTTCTACGATCCGGTCTTCTTCGCGCCCAAGGATGAGGCGGCGATCTCGTCGATCGAGACCTGCCAGGACTTCCCCGGCGAGTGGTGCCCCACTCCCAGCAGCGGCCCGGCCACGGGCGTCTGGGCGCCCAGCTACTGCCTCTCGCCGGCGGCGATGTTCAACCCCGAAGTGATGCGCAACCCCAACGACGGCGGCTGGCAGGACCCCTTCGGCCTGTCGGCGGGCTTCCGCAGCCCCACCGCCTCGCAGACCCTTTACCCGGACCTGAAGACGATGCTCATGGAGCACCACTGGCTCCAGAACCGTCTCCCCGGAACCGAGTACTGCAACAACAACGTCGTGGACGGCATGTATGACGGCTGCGAGCCGTACTACTTCAACGCCGGCTTCAGCTCCACCCCGACCACCCTTTTCTACGATGGCCACATCGAGGGCCTCGGCAACCTCCAGGCCCGTGCCGCCACTGACCGCAATATCCAGCAGGTCGGCTACGGCCTGTGGTCCATCGACACGCCGATGGCAGGCGACTGGACGGATGGCGCCGGAGGCGGCTACTTCGGCGACATCCGCGCCGACTGGACCTCCACATCGCACCACATCCTGACCACCGATGGCATCAAGGGCCGAGACAGGTTGGGTGACGGCTGACTTGTCGTGCCGCGGCGCATCGCGGCTCTCCTGAACACCATGCAGCCCCGCCGGCCGGCCGGCGGGGCTGTTATTCTGTAAATGCCTGCTGCATAAATACTTATGTGAAACGATCCCGTGCCAGGACCGCCCGCCCTGCCCACTGAAGGCCATGCCGTCCGTCCGCCTGGGGCCCGTGGAGGGGCCTTCGGGGGATTGGAGAAACCGACGAATCCGTGGGG
>Ga0299906_10005640_pt1 | contig 10169 bp, 11 predicted proteins | sample RVTome_14_FD_200259 | JGI IMG/M metagenome (GOLD analysis project Ga0299906, IMG submission 200259) | Soil microbial communities from uranium-contaminated site in the Upper Colorado River Basin, Wyoming, United States - RVT145D125 (version 2) ...
GCCGGAGTTGACGTTCCCAATGACAAGCGATTGATCATCGCGCTGCAATATATCCACGGCGTGGGACCGCATGTCAGCGCGCAGATCATCAAAGAAGTCGGCGTCTCGGAGGATGTGCGGGCGGGCAAGCTTTCGGAAGACGAGGTCAGCCGCATTGCGTCGGTGATCGACCGCAACTATGTGGTCGAGGGCCAGCTTCGTCGTCAGACCAAGCAGAACATCGACCGACTTCGCGACATCGGGTGCTATCGTGGGTTGCGGCATCGCCGGGGCCTGCCGGTACGCGGTCAGCGGACCCGGACCAACGCCCGGACCCGCAAGGGACCCAAGAAGACGGTCGCGGGCAAGAAGGGCGTCAAGGAGATGCATCGTGGCTAAAGCGGGAAAGCGTAAGGTTCGTCGTCAGGTAGCCAAGGGCATCGCCCACGTGAAGGCGACGTTCAACAATACGATGATCACCATCACCGACGTGAACGGCGAGACCCTCTGCTGGGCCTCGGCGGGCACGGTGGGCTTCAAGGGCACGCGAAAGTCGACGCCGTTCGCCGCACAGCGCGCGGGTGAGCGGGTCGCGCATGCCGCCCGTCGGTTCGGCGTCTCCGAGCTGGAGGTGAAGGTGCGTGGTCCGGGCTCGGGGCGGGAGTCGGCGATTTCCGCGTTGCAGCATGCGGGCCTACGGATTCAGTCGATCGAGGATGTCACGCCGATCCCGCACAACGGGTGTCGGCCGTCCAAGAAGCGGCGGGTGTAAACGGGCGTCGGAATCTGGGGCAATTGTCTGGACATACGAGCTGTCTTGGCACATGGGCCTCGGTGAATCCGGCGAAGGAAACGACAAGGTCAAGAGCGAAAGCAGCGAGTAACCATGGCACGACATCTGGGACCAGTTTGCCGCCTCTGCCGGCGTGAAGGCATCAAGCTCATGCTCAAGGGCACGCGTTGTGACACCGCCAAGTGCCCGATGGAACGGCAGTGGCGGAGCCAGCCGCCCGGCATGCAGGCGATGCGACGGGGTCGGCGGAAGTCGTCGGCGTACGGGATTCGGCTTCGGGAGAAGCAGAAAGTCAAGCGGTACTACGGGGTCTGGGAGAAACAGTTCATGCTGTATTTCCGCCAGGCCGAACGGGCCCGCGAGAAAACGGGCACGGTTCTGCTCCGTCTCCTCGAGCGGCGGTTGGACAACGTGGTGTATTCGCTTCAGCTCGCCCCGTCCCGTCCGTCGGCGCGGGTCACGATCGTGCACGGGCACATTTGCGTGAACGGTCGCAAGGTCGACCGGCCGAGCTACCAGGTCCGCGAGGGTGACGTGATCAGTGTCAAGTCGTCGGAAAAGAGCCGGAAGTTCATCCGCGAACGCATCGGGTCCGAGAGCCTCGCGCCTCAGCCGCCGTGGTTGGAACTCGATGTCGAACGACTCGAGGGCAAGGTGACGGCCATGCCGACGCGCGATGACATCAAAATCCCGGTGGAAGAGCAGTTGATCGTGGAGATGTGCAGTCGGTAAGACGTTGGCGGTAAGACGTTGGCGGTAAGACGTTGGCGGTAGTACGTTGGCGGTAAATGCGATGGCGCACCGGACGTCGAGCCCCGACGTCAGGCCGTCACGCGGTACACGGGCAAGCCCTGCGGGAGATCAGCCAGATGCATATCAGGTGGCGAGGTTTGGAGTTGCCAAGCCAGGTGATTCGTGACGAGCATGCGTCCACGGATCGGTACGGTCGGTTCATCATCGAGCCGTTCGAGCGCGGATTCGGGACCACCGTCGGGAACAGCCTGCGGCGGATCCTGTTGTCGAGTCTCGAAGGCGCGGCCGTGACGGATATCAAGATCAACGGAGCCGGCCACGAGTTCACCAGTCTCGAAGGCGTGCTCGAGGACGTGACCAACATTGTCCTGAACGTCAAGAGCTTGATCATCAAGTTTGACGCCGATTCCCCGAAGATGATTTCCGTGTCGCGGAGCACGAAGGGCGAGGTGCGCGGCGGCGACATCCAGTCGGACCCGTCGGTTGAAATCGTGAACAAGGATCACCTGATCGCGACGTTGACGGACGACGTGGAGTTCTCGATGTCGATGACGGTCAAGAGCGGTCGTGGCTATCAGCCCGCCGATGAGGACAGCGAAACGGAAACGGAGATCGGAGTCATCCCGGTCGACGCGATCTACTCGCCGGTGACGCGGGTTCGCTACAAGACCGAAGAGACGCGGGTCGGCCAGCGGGTGAACTACGATCGGCTCATCCTGGAGGTCTGGACCAAAGGTACGGTCCGACCCGAAGACGCGCTGACCGAGTCGGCCAAGATCCTGCGCAAGCATCTCAACCCGTTCGTGCAGAGTCACGAGCTGGGCGAGGACGAGGCGAGCGAACCGCCGGCATCCGAGTCGGCCGACACCGGTGCAGGCATGGACGCCGAGGTGCAGGAGAAGCTGGCCCAGCCGATCAGCGCCCTGGATCTCTCCGTCCGTGCCGTCAACTGTCTCGAGTCGGCCAAGATTTGCACCGTGGGCGAGCTGGCGAAGATGGCCGAGGCGGAACTGCTTCAGGTGCGCAGTTTCGGTCGTACCTCACTGCGGGAAGTCAAACGCAAGCTTCAGGATATGGGCCTGTCGTTGGGCAAGGGCGCAAGCGGCGGGAACGGCAGTAACGAATAGACGATTCCCTAGAGGCCTCGTCGGACCGGATCAGAAGTAGTAAGGTCGAATCATGCGACACAGAATTGCACACCGCAAGTTGAACCGCACCGCGTCGCACCGTCGAGCGCTGCGTCGGAACTTGGCCCAGAGCCTGTTCGAGCACGGTCGAATCACCACGACGCTGGCCAAGGCGAAAGACCTCCGCCCGTTCGCCGAGAAGCTCATCACCCTGGCCCGCCGGGCCAAGGAAGGCTCGAGCAGCGCACGCACGCGTCTGCTGCAGTTGCTCGGCGATCGTGGCATCATCGCGGCCGAGCACCAGGAGGCCTACTACACCATGTCCGACGCCAAGCGGGCCAAGACGCTGCGGTCGCGCAGCGGTCGCCGCTATCGCACCGGCGAACCCGCCAAGGGCATGAAATTCACGGCCGAAAGCGTCTATCACCGACTGGTCAACACCATCGTGCCGACGTTCGAGGACCGCCCCGGTGGGTATACCCGCATCATCAAGTTGAGCAAGCGCCGGTTGGGCGATGCCACGCCGACCGCGGTGCTGCAACTCGTCGGCGAAGAGGTTGCTCCCGGCAGCATTGCCCGCCCGGAAAAGACCGCGCGTCGCCGCCGGACCGACCGTCGTTATCAAGCGGTGGTCAAGCTGACCAAGGGCGGCGGGCCGGAAACCCGGCCGAAGAAGCCCCAAGACGAAGCGCCGCCCGCCGAAGCCGATGATGCCGGGGTGCCGGACGCCAGTGCGACGGACACTGCGACGGGCGGTGAAGGCGTCGACGAGAAGAGCAGCTAGCCGGCGGAGTGGCCTCGATTCATTGATGGTATGAACGCGGATTGGTAAGTATGGACGCCCCGGTCGACTGTGTCTTTTGCAAGATCGCAGCCGGCGAAATACCCTCCCTGAAGGTGTTCGACGACGCGACCACCTTCGCTTTCCTGGACATCAACCCACTGGCCGACGGACACTTGTTGGTCATCCCCCGCGCGCATTACGCCCAGCTCGACGAGATGCCCGACGACGAGGTGAGCCGGGTCACCGGACACTTGCCGCGTCTGGCGCGGGCCGTCGTCGCGGCGACGGGTGCCGAAGGCTACAACATTCTCCAGAACAACGGGGCCGTCTCCGGCCAGGCCGTCATGCACGTGCACTTCCACATCATTCCCCGCACCGGCGCCGACGGACTCGGTTACCGCTGGAACGCGGGGCAATACCCGACCGGTCGTGACCGGCAGATGCACGAAGCGATTGTCAGCGCGCTGCAGTCGTAAACGTGTGCGAATGTTTATGCGCTATCGCGGGTGACGCGTTCGTAGTTTTCGCGTTCACCCTGGCCACGCAGCGGATAGTCCTTGCGCAGGGGGTGGGCTTCGAAGGCGTCCCAGGTGACGATCCTGCGCAGATCGGGGTGTCCGTTGAAGTGCACGCCGAACAGGTCGAACACCTCGCGTTCGAGCCATTCGGCGCCGGCCCAGACCGCGGTGACCGAATCGACGGCGGGCTCGGGATCGTTGACGAACACTTTGAGCCACAGCCGATGACCGAGGGTGAGCGAGAGCAGGCTGTAAATCACGCCGTAGCGGTCATCGGCTTCGGGAAACTCCAGGTAGTCGATGCAAGTCAGGTCGCAGAGTTGCTCATAACGACAGGCCGGATCGTCGCGGAGAAAACGCATCACCGCGAGCAAGCGATCGGCCGGCGGACGCACGTAAAGTTGATCGCACGTCGGACCGGTGTGCAGCGGGCGCGGTGCAAGATTCAGGTCGGTAAAGGCGGATGCCAAGGCGACCAGATCAGGCCGAGCGCTCGTGATCGCATCAGACATCGGAGTGCGTTCCCGTCAATCTTCGTTCCTGGCGAGTTGCGGGTCAACCTCGACCCGGTAGGTCGGCTCGATGACCAGTTGCGCGCCCCGTCCGCGGTCGGCGCTGTTGCGGAGGCCCTCGGATTCGACGAGTCGCTGAATCGCCATCACGCCTTCGATCAGGGTCTCGGGCCGCGGCGGACAGCCGGGCACGTACACGTCGACGGGCAGGAACTGGTCGATACCCTGCACGACGGCATAGGTGTCGAAGACCCCGCCGGTGCTGGCACACGCGCCCATCGAGATGACCCACTTCGGCTCGCACATCTGCTTGTAGATGCGCTGCAGCACCGGCATCATCTTGATCGCGACCCGGCCGGCACAAATCAGCAGGTCACTCTGTCGCGGCGAGAATCGCATCACCTCGGCCCCGAAACGGGCGAGGTCGTATCGACTCGCTCCGGTGGCCATCAGTTCGATACCGCAGCAGGCGGTGGCGAAGGGCATGGGCCATAGCGAATACTTCCGGCACCAGTTCACTCCGTTCTTGCGGAAGAAGTCCACCAACCCGCTGAGCTTGGTGGTCAGGATGTCGTCCTTGGACATCAGCGCGCCGCCACGGTGCGCTTGGGGGCCTGCGTGCGCCTGGGGACCGGTCGCTAGCTCCATTGGAAGACTCCCTTGCGCCACGCATAGATGTACCCGACGAGCAGGATCGCCATAAAGACGACCATCTCGACGAGCAGGAAGCTCGGGGTTCCGGTTTGGCCGACGGGCGTGTCGGTGACGCCGGCGCGATGGAACAGCGGCGCCCACGGCCAGAGAAACACCACTTCTACGTCGAAGAGCAGGAACACCAACGCCACGAGATAGAACTTGACGCCGAATCGCCGTCGCGCGTCGTCGACCGGGGGCATGCCGGATTCGTAGACGCTCTCCTTGTCGGGCCCGCGACGCTTCGGGCCGAGGGTGTGGGCGAGCACGAGCATGGCGATCGCCATGGAGATGACGATCAGCAGCAGCACGAGCACCGGTTCGTAACCGGGAGCAATGGCGAGGATTGCGGTCGGATGGATCATATTGAGCGTCACCGTTCGTGGCCGATGGATCGGCCTGGTACTGTATCGGTTGATCCGGGTCGAGTCGCACACCCACTGTACGCGGGCGGCCGGGGAAATCAAGCATCCGAAGTGAGAAGTGAGAAGTGAGAAGTGAGAAGTGTGGGGGCGGGTTTGGTAGGATGGTGTGGCGCGGGATGTCGTTGGCGTTGTAATGGAGGATTCAGTCATGGCCAAGGTCGCGGTTTGTTTGTCGGGGTGCGGGTTCCTGGACGGCACGGAGATTCACGAGGCGGTGTGTACGCTGTTGGCGTTGGATCAGGCCGGGGCCGAGGTGGTGTGCTGCGCGCCGGATGTGGATCAGCTTGATGTGGTCGACCACGCCCGGCAAGAAAACGTTTCGGCCGAGCGGCGAAACGTGCTGGCCGAAAGCGCCCGGATCGCTCGGGGTAAGATTGTGGATGTTGCCTCGTTGACGGCGGCACAGATCGACGCGTTGATCTTTCCCGGCGGGTTCGGGGCGGCGAAGAACCTGTGTTCGTTCGCGACCGACGGCCCGACGTGCAGCGTCAATCCCGAGGTCGAACGACTGACCGGCGAAATGCTCGACGCGAAAAAGCCGATCGGCGCCATCTGCATCGCTCCGGCGTTGTTGGCGCGGATCGTGGGGCAGCGTGACCTGCACCCCAAGCTGACGATCGGGACGGACCGGCAGACGGCTTCGGCGATCGAGCGCATGGGGGCCGAGCATTGCGACTGCCCGGTACATGATCACGTGGTGGACGAGGCGCACAAGATCGTTTCCACGCCGGCGTACATGCTGGGGCGAGGACCGGCCGAGGTGTTCGCCGGGATCAAGAAGCTGGTGAACGACGTGCTGCGCCTGGCTGGTTGATTGAACCCTTTAATTACTCGCTGTCTTCAGTCCGTGGCAGCGCTTCGTAGGCCCCCATGTCGACGGCCACACTCTGAATCCTTGCGCTGTCGTCCAGATCCAACGGCGTCGGTTCGGTGGTATCGCCGTCGCCGTCGAGGTCGGCGATGTCCGGCGTCACCCGCGCGTTGTCACCGGTGTCGATGCAGGGCGAGTCGATCGCCAGCCGTAGATCGTCGTCGAGCGTGCCGGGGGTACCGTCGGTTCCGTGCGCGTCGACGAAGCTCGGGTCGTCGTCGATGTTGCCCGGGCCGGGGAAGATGAACGCATCGTCGGGGTCTTCGTCCTGAAGGCAGCTATGGCTCGCGGTCACTTTACCGCTTGCAATGTGGAATTGCGCCGATTCAGGTCCTTGTCCGTTCAGGTTGCCCCAGAGAACGGCGTTGGCCAGCAGCAGCTCACCGGATGCGTCGCTTCTCGGGGCGTCAAAGTAGATGCCGCCGCCTTGGGACAGGGCGACGTTCCCGCTCAACGTGCAATGGGTAGCGGTGGTCCGCGCACCGCGATGGACCGCGCCACCTTGTCCGGCCAGGTTGCCGGTGAACAGGCAGTTGACGTAATGGTGGGTGCCGCCGGTCGCGAACACGCCGCCCCCGCCACCGGCGATCGGCGGGTCGATCCCGGTGAGGGCACGGTCGCCGAACTCGGGTTTTTTCCCGACCACCCGGTTGCCCGCGAGCACGCAGTTGATCAGATCGGTGACGTTGCCGCCACCGTGGATGCCGCCGCCGGCTGCGCGGGCGACGTTGTTCAGAAGCACGCAGCGCACGAACCTTACGTTGAAGGCATTCCCGGCATGGATCGCCCCACCGAAGACGGCTCCGTTTTCCTCGAACGCACAGTCGATGACGGTGAGGTCGCGTCCGACGTCGCCGCCGTCATGATGAATCGCGCCGCCGCTTGCTCCATTGGCGGTGTTATGGGCGAAGGTGCATCCGGTCAGCGTGGCGGCACCGTTGAGATTGAACATCGCGCCACCACCGCGCGGTGTGGGCACCGTGCCGGCGATTGTGGTGCCGTCTGATTCGCGTTGTTCGCCCTCAGGTTCGTCCACGGTCGCGAAGTTCCGTTCGAAGTGACATTCGGTGAAGGTTGGGCTGCCGCCTTCGGCGTTGGCAACCGCACCGCCGCCGGTTCGAGCTCCGTTGTCGACAAAGCGGCAGTCGACCACGGTCGGCGCGGCGTTCTGGATCAACATGCCGCCGCCACGGTTGTTCGGGAACTCGCCGTCGGCCAAGCCGTAGGTGACGGTGAAACCATCGAGAATCGTCGCCGCACTGACGTCCTGCGCGGTGACGACGTGATAACTGTGGTTGCCGTTCCCGCTCGACCCGTTGAGTTTCGGAACGTCCGGGTCGAGCTTGCCGCTGAGAATCGTGGGATACGCACTCGGGTCGCGTTGAGCAAGGTCGGTCTCACCTCCGTCCGCGCGCGCCGCGCCGAGGAAGCCGCCGTAGACGGCGATACCCTCGACGAGGCTGAACGTAGCGGATCGGTCGCCGGTGTCGCGATCGGGAGAATACGTTCCCTGCGCGACCCAAATCGCCGCCACGCCGCCGTCGGCCTGCGCGGCGTCGGCGAGCGCGTCCTGGAGGTCGGCGTAGGCGGTGGCCCACGATTTCCCGTCGCCGCCGATGACCGTCGCATCCACGTAGATCACGTCGATGATCTGACATTCGTCGGGGACACCGTCCTTGTTGACGTCCTCGCTGCGTCCGTTGGCGATGTCCTGCTCGTCGTCGATCGCGTTACCGTTGCAGTCGGTGATCGCCGGCGTCGGCGAGGGCGGCAGTGGCGGTGCGGGCGGTGGCGGCGGCGGCTCGGGCGTCTCTTGCGGCGCCGGTTCTTCAACGGGCTTGACGGGAACCGTCACCGTGAGGACGCCGTCAACCAGCGCGAAGGGCGTTACAAATGTGAGCGGCTTGGTGTCGGGTACCGGCACGTCGTCGGTACCGGCCAGGCAGAACCGTACGTCGATGAACTCGGCGTTGTCGGGACCGAGGAATTCAAACTGGCCGGCTCCGATCGGCGCCTTCCACTCGTGCACCAAGTGATCGCCGATCGAGAAACGCACCTTGAAGATGACGTCCTGAACGGACGGATTGACGCCTTGAATGATCACGCGTTGGAACTGTGGAATCGGCAACGGTTCGCCGTCCGATCCGGGACCGGGGGGTAACTCGATCATGCAGTCGGTCGCCAGCAGTAGGGGTATTGCGACCATCCAAGCGATCCGGCGATAGCGTCCGAAAGTTCCGTTGGTCCGTTTATGGCTTTGCATCTGATTCACGCCCCCGAAGCACACCCGGTTGAGTTGAACGACCGTTCGCATCCATACCCTCGATGTTCCGCCCATTGTAGCAAAAACGCAATTGTTATAGCTACCCGCGTTTGTGGGCGCGGATGCCGGACGCGGCCCGTTTCGGCTGGAATACGGATTACGGGACCTCGCATGGATCGATTATGGGACGGACGCGGCGCCCGTATCGTCCGGATTATTTTCCGTATTCGGTGGCCCGGCGGAACCGTTCGATGTAGCGACCGTTTTCGCGCGGAGCCCGGGCCTTGATCGCGGCGGCGAGATCGTCACGCTGTTTCTGCGTGATGTCGGGGTCGTACTTTTCGACCATCGCTCCGAACTGGCTGATGTGGGCGGCGGCGGACTTGGCCTTGAGGTCGATGGTGTCGGTGATGTCGACGGTGTAGTTCGGTTGGGCGGAGTAGTAGAGGTATTGCACCGGCGTCGCCCAGGCCTTGAACCCTTCCTTCTCGAGTTCGGGGAAGTAGAGTCGCCACCCCGCGGCCCGCAGGGCGTCGACGGTGATGAACGCGCCGGTGCGATGGTCGCTCTTGTGCCACTGTTCGTAGGGGGCGCCCGGATCGATCGAGAAGACCGCGTCGGGCCGGTGGCGACGAATCTCGCGCGCCACCTGCATGGTCAACTTCTTGCGGTCCACGTATTCGAGCATGCCGTCGTCGTAGCCGAGCCAGGTGATGTTCGCCGGTGAGATGCCGATGATGCGGGTCGCGTCCTCCTCTTCGACGCGTCGGATCCGAGCGAGGCGTTCGTGGGTCATGGTCGGATCGTCCGAGCCGGCGTTGTCGTTGGTGTAGATGAGAATGTGGATGCGGTTGCCGTTCTGAGCCAACCGGGCGAGCGTGCCGGCCGAGGTGAACGTCTCGTCGTCCGGATGCGGCGTGATCACGAGGATCGTCTTGTCCTTCCAGTTTTCGATCCGATCGTCGCCGGCGTAGGGCGGATCGGGCTGAACCACCTGGGCGGAACAGAGCCCGGCGAGCAGGAGGATCAGTGCGCCTGCGGACATCAGGGTGCGTGGGTCGGATTTCGCCATCGTTCAAGCCTCCGTAACAGGTAAAAAGAAGTACGCCGTCGCCGAACCGGTCCGGCGGACGACGAGTAGTGTGCGGTGTCGCCGACGGCATGGCAAGCGGCGGTTTCGTCCGTACCTGTGACAGATTTGGCGGGGTTGTATGTGTGTCATTCAGTGGGCACTGTTCGCAGGTCGGCGGTAACCAAGCATGCGCGCCGTTTCGTGCTGAAGATCACGTGCAGGAGAATTCTTGACAGCGTCGTCGGCATGATCGTCGCCTTTCCTTCGCCCCTACCTTCTTGCCATATGGCACACCGCGCTGTTTAGCTGGTGCGTTGACATTTGGCAAGGAGGTACGATCATGGGCGTACGCCACCCACGTCGTGAGGAACTCAAGCGT
>Ga0299906_10005641_pt1 | contig 10169 bp, 8 predicted proteins | sample RVTome_14_FD_200259 | JGI IMG/M metagenome (GOLD analysis project Ga0299906, IMG submission 200259) | Soil microbial communities from uranium-contaminated site in the Upper Colorado River Basin, Wyoming, United States - RVT145D125 (version 2) ...
CAGGCCGCCGGAAACCTTGTAGGAATTCTGGTTGAACTTACCGCCGGCATGGAGCCGCGTCATGATGACTTCAGCGGCGGAGACACCCTCTTCCTTATGAATATCGGTGGGAATGCCGCGCCCATTGTCGGTCACGGTGACCGAGCCGTCGGCATTGAGCGAAATGCCGATGTCGGTTGCGTGCCCCGCGAGCGCCTCGTCGATTGCGTTGTCGACAACTTCGTAGACCATATGATGGAGGCCCGAGCCGTCGTCGGTGTCGCCGATATACATGCCCGGCCGCTTGCGGACGGCGTCGAGGCCCTTCAGGACCTGGATCGACTCGGCGCCGTACTCGTCAGGATTGGCGGGGACTACGGGGGGCGTTTTGGGGGCGGATTTCGCCATCGGCATTGGCCTCGAATCGGTCTGAAAATCAGCTTCTTTTGTAGCTCATCGGCACGGTCTTTTGGTGGCAAAGATTGCCTCAAAAGCAAGGTTTTATGGGCCCTTTGGGCCTTTTCTGGTAAGTATTGTCACGCATGTGGAATGAACATGGGTATGCCTCGTCCGACAGGTCTTTTTTGGCGCGAGAAATCGCTCAGGAAAACTTCGGCCGCGACTGATTTAAGTCGCCGATTCAATCCGCCCGGGGCTCACCTGAAACCGCTCACCCGCACCCTTGAGCGCTGCAAACGCGCTTTGGTCGACGCCCGAGATCCAGACTTGCGCGCCGAGTTTCATGAGGGCGTCGAGCAGCGCCGCGCGCCGCTCCTCGTCGAGAAATGCCGCCACGTCATCGAGGAGCACAATGGGGGCCGCGCCATGCATGGCCGCCACGAGGCGAGCGTGCGACAGCACGATGCCGACAAGGAGTGCCTTGCGCTCGCCGGTCGAAGCGCGAGTCGCGGGGATTCCTTTTCCGGCGTGGACGACCGCGAGATCCGATAGATGCGGTCCCTCAAGCGTGCGGCCGGCGACGCGGTCGCGCGGGCGGGCTTCGCGCAGGCTCGCGCGATAGCGGTCTTCAATCTCGATCGCGGCATTGGTGGCGAATTCCGCTTCCATCCAGCCTTCAAGCGTGAGCGACGCGGACGGAAAAAGCGATGCGGAATCGCGCGAGGATTCGATCTCGCCCATCAGGCGGCGCACGGTCTCGGCGCGCGCGGCGGCGACTGCAATGCCAAGTTCGGCGACCTCATGCTCGATCGCGTCGAGCCAGCGCGGATCGGGCGCGGATTCTTCCAGGAGCCGGTTGCGCGAGCGCAGTGCGCGCTCAAGCGCATTGACGCGGCTCCCATGCGTCGCATCGATCGCGAGGACGAGGCGATCGAGAAAGCGGCGGCGCTCGGCTGCCGGGCCGAGAAACAATCCGTCCATTTCCGGCACGAGCCAGATAACGCGCAGATGATCGGCGAAGGCAGCGGCCGAGGGCACCGGCTCGCGGTCGATGCGGCAGCGCCGGGACGGACCGTTCGCGGCCGGTGGCGGATCGATGCCGGTGCCGAGCTGGACCGCGCCAAGCGCGCCCTCAATTTCGGCCGCGACCGCCCAGGAGCCGTCGCCGTCCGTTGACGCCACATCCTCAAGCGTTGCGCGGCGCAGGCCGCGGCCGGGCGTGAGAAACGAAATGGCCTCAAGAAGGTTCGTCTTTCCCGCGCCGTTCGGGCCGATCAAAAGAACCGGGCCGTCCGCCACGGAAATTTCCGCACGACGATAGGAGCGAAAATTCGTGAGCAGCAGCCGGCGGATCGCGGCGCGCGGCGCGGCGTTCGGCGGAGGATGGGTCGCGGTCACACTCGCATCGGCATCAGAACATAAAGAGCGCCGGCGGAATCGCTGTCTTCGAGCAGCGTCGGCGATCCCGGGTCGGCAAGTTTGAGTGTCGCCTTCTCACCTTCGATCTGGTTGGTGATGTCGATCAGATAGCGGCTGTTGAACCCGATATCGATCGGGTCGGCGCCATATTCGACTTCCAGTTCCTCGGTGGCGCTGCCGGAATCCGGATTGGTCACGGAGAGTGTGAGCTTGCCGCTTGCAACCGAAAGCTTGACCGCGCGGCCGCGTTCGCTCGATACCGTGGAGACCCGGTCGACGGCGGCGGCGAATTCGCCCTTGTCGACAACGAGGATCTTGTCATTGCCGACCGGAATAACGCGACCGTAGTCGGGAAATGTCCCGTCGATCAGCTTCGACGTGAGCACGACCGAGCCGAGCGAGAAACGAATCTTCGCCGGCGAAATCTCGATTTCGACCTCTTCGCCTGCGTCTTCGAGAAGCCGCTGCACCTCGGACACGGTTTTGCGCGGGACAATAATGCCGGGCATGCCGGCAGCGCCTTTGGGTGCAGTCAGATCCACTTGCGCCAGGCGATGACCGTCGGTCGCGACCGCGCGCAGAAGCGCGGCCTTCTCGTCAACCACATGCAGATAAATACCGTTCAAATAATAGCGGGTTTCTTCGGTGGAGATTGCAAACTGCGTCTTGTCGACGAGACGCTTGAGATCGCCCGACGCGAGTTTGAAGCGATGCGGCAGTTCGCCCGCGGCGAGATCCGGGAAATCGGTTTCCGGGAGCGTCTGGAGCGTAAAGCGCGAGCGGCCGGCGCGGACCTGAAGCGAGTTGCGATCACTCCCGGATTGCAATTCGACCTGTGAGCCTTCGGGTAACTTGCGGACGATGTCATAGAACATGTGCGCCGGTACGGTCGTGGCGCTCGCCTGCTTGACCTCGGCGGCGACGGTTTCGACGATCTCGAGGTCGAGATCGGTCGCTTTCAGTTCGAGACCGTTCTTGCCCGCACGGATCAGGACATTGGCCAAAATGGGGATGGTGTTGCGCCGCTCGACGACGCGGTGAACATGGGCAAGCGCCTTGACGAGTTCGGCGCGCTCAAGAGTGACCTTCATGACCGCCTAATCCGGATTGGGTGCCAACGACCCGCGAAAATGGCCGGCAGGAGCCGGGCCGGGCCGGAGACTTTGGCTTCTCCGCCTCAAATCTGCAAGACCGAAACCCGCCTTCCGGACGCGCCGGGTGCGGCTATTCCTGCAACAGGCGCTTCAGGGAATCGATCTCCTCGGCAAGTCCCTTGTCGCCCTGAACGAGCCCTTCGATCTTGCGCACGGCGTGCAAGACCGTCGTGTGGTCGCGACCGCCGAACCGCCGGCCGATTTCCGGCAGCGAGCGGAGCGTCAGGGTCTTGGCGAGGTACATGGCGATCTGGCGCGGGCGGACGACATTTGCCGTGCGCCGCGACGAGAGCAGGTCGGCGCGCGAGACGCCGTAATGCTTCGCGACGATGCGCAGGATGTCCTCGACCCGGATCCGGCGCGGATCCGCCGGACGGACCAGATCGCGGATCACTTCGTCGGCGAGCTCGACCGTCACCGGGCGGCCGCTGAACTGATTGTGGGCGAGCAAGCGATTGACCGCGCCATCGAGATCGCGGCCGTTCTGGGTCACCTGCTGCGCCACATGCTGCAAGACCACGTCGGGCACTTCGAAGCCGGGGTGCTGCACCTTGAGGGCGGCGATGCGCGTTTCCAGAATGCGCTGGCGCAGTTCGGCCTCAAGCGGCGCGATCTCGACCACGAGACCCGCGGCCAAGCGCGATCGCACACGTTCTTCGAGGCTTTCCAGTTCGCCCGGCGTCCGGTCGGCGGCAATCACGACCTGACGGCCCGCATCCACCAGCGCGTTCAGCGTATGGCAAAATTCCATTTGTACTTTGGGGCCCTGCAAGAATTGCAGATCGTCGATCACGAGCACTTCGATGCCGCGCAGCGCTTCCTTGAAGGCGATCGCCGACTGGCTCTTCAAGGCGGCGACGAAGCCGTACATGAATTTCTCGGCGGTGAGGTAGATCATGCGGCGGCCGCTCGCTTCGCCCGCCCAAACAATGGCCTGCAGGAGGTGCGTTTTTCCAAGGCCGACGGCCGCGTGAATATAGAGCGGATTGAAACGCGCGGCGGTGCCGGTCTGTGCCTCGACGACCTGGCGCGCGGCGGCGTGGGCGAGCGCGTTCGAGCGCCCGACAAGGAAGGTTGCATAGGTGAAGCGCGGGTCGAGCGGCGACCCCCCCGCGCCATGCAGGCGCGTGTGCTCGATCGCGGGTCCGCCGATGCCGGCACGCGGCGGCATCGAGACGGTCCGGTCCGGCGCGGTGCCCGCGTTCTCGGCGCGGCCGAGACGAGCCGGCGCGGCGGACGAACGCATCAGCGTCGTGCGGACAACCAGTTCGAGCTTCTGCACTTCCTGAAATTCGGCACGGCAGAGTTCAATCAGCCGCTCGCCGTAATGGGATTGAATCCAGTTGCGCAGAAAGCGCGTCGGCACCGACAGCCGGATGCTGTCGTTCTGAATATTCTCGAGCGCAACGCTCGTGAACCAGCTCGAATAGACGTCTTCACCGATTTCAGCGCGAAGTCTGCGGCAGACGCGATCCCAGCGGAGAGCATCATTATCCGGCATATCCGACTTCGGCTCCTGCTTGGGAACGGCCATTACAATCTCCGACTGCGGGGGCCGGCGAAGCCGACTCACCCGCGGCGCAAGGTGCGCCGGGATCAAACTCAATACTGTCCGTGAGGCTTGGTACGAACGACTGAACTAGTCTTGTGCCGACGATCTCAATCGGAAACCGGCCAGCAAAAAACACGGCCTTGGCCCGTCGTCCGGCCCAACGCTCGTGCGCAATTGCGCAGACGCCGAACCTGGCCGGTCCAGCGCCAATGAAAACTCGGATTTCTGTTTTCGAATTGAATTCATCTTTGCCCCGCTCGTCGCCGCCCGGCAATGCCCGACAGCGTCCATTAATTACGACTGGTTAGTGGTCGCCCCCAACCCGACAGTACAATTCATCCGAGAACTGACCGCGCGAGAAGAACACGAAAGCCCCGTCCACTCTACCCGTACGCTACTCTTGTTGGCTCCTCGCCGGTTTGCGCGACAAATCCTGACATATTTTTTACGCTACTTACGGTCACGATCCATCCACGCTCATCGACGATGAGTTTCGAACTCAACCAATCTATTGAATGTCCGGAAGCGCTCCGGACGCGAGGAAAACGATACACTGCGCGCAGAAGCGGTCAACGGTATTCGTGCAGGAAACATCGCGCTGACCGAACGAAGTACCGTTCCGCAGCGGTTACGATCGCCTTGAGTCTTGGCCAAATCTCTGACTCAGCTTGCAGATTCTCGAACGTGCTTTACGTGCAACACGACATATCAATGACAATGCCGCGCCAACCGCGGCTTTTCGTTTCCGGAGCGCATTATCGGAAAAACAAAGTCCGCTTGTCGTCTTTGGCCGCAAGCTCATGCACGTGTTTGAATTTTTTTGTGCGGCGACCGAGGGTAGCCCGCATTTCCAAACAGCACCGCGTGCCGCAATCATTCGGTTTTCACGAGCCAAACGAAAAAATAGAGCAACTATCTGCGCAATGAGGGAGCGGAAATAAAAATCCGGCCTGCAGGCCGGATTTTTCTTCGAAGATCGATGGATGATGGAGTGCCGGGCAGGCGAAAAACTCAGCCTGCGAGCTTGCGAACACGCTTGGCGAGGCGCGCGACCTTGCGCGACGCCGTATTGCGGTGAATGACGCCCTTTTGCGCCGCACGCATGAGCTTCGGCTCGGCGGCGGTCAATGCTTCGCCTGCCTTCTTCGCGTCGCCGGCGGCGAGCGCTTCTTCTACTAAGCGTAAATGCGTACGCATGAGCGTGCGGCGAGACTTGCTCACCTCCGTACGGCGCGCGATGACCCGCGTCGCCTTTTTTGCCGATTTCGTATTGGCCATGCTGTTCGACCCGATCCGCGGCAGCCGCGATCGATTACGCGAATTGCCGAAAGTTTGATGAGAAAAGACGCCGTGGCGAGGGGCCACGGCGATTGGGCGGACCATACTCGTGGCCCCAAGGCCCGTCAACGGCGCAAAAGAGCCTCAACGGTGCTTGAAATCGGCCTTTCGCTTCTCGACAAAGGCGCTCATGCCCTCCTTCTGGTCGGCGAGCGCAAACATCGGGTGGAACAGCCGGCGCTCGAAACGGAGGCCCTCCGTGAGCGGCATTTCATAAGCGCGATTGATCGCTTCCTTGGCCATCATGGCGACCGGCAAGGACATGTTCGCGATCGTATCCGCGACCTTGAACGCCTCGGCGTTGAGGTCGGCGAGCGGAACGATGCGCGCGACCATGCCGAGGCGTTCCGCTTCGGCCGCACTCATATTGCGGCCGGTCAGAATGAGATCCATTGCCTTCGACTTGCCGATCTCACGCACGAGCCGCTGGCTTCCGCCCGCTCCCGGCATGACGCCAAGCTTGATCTCGGGCTGGCCGAACTGTGCGTTGTCCGCGGCAATGATGATGTCGCACATCAGGGCGACCTCACATCCGCCGCCGAGTGCGAAGCCGGCGACTGCGGCCACGACGGGTTTTCGGAAGCGCGCGAGCCGCTCCCATGATGCGATGAAGTCGTCAAGAAAGACGTCAGGATAGTCGAGCGCCTGCATCTCTTTGATGTCGGCGCCGGCCGCAAAGGCTTTTTCCGAGCCTCCAATGATAACGCAGCCGATGGCGCGGTCGGTCTCGAATGCGTCGAGCGCGAGCGCCAATTCCTTCATGAGCGCCGCATTGAGCGCGTTCAACGCTTTTGGGCGATTGAATGTAATCTTGCCAACGCGCCCCTGCGTCTCGACCAGGATATTTTCATAGGCCATCGGGCGTTCCTCCTGTTCTCGGTTCAACGCTGGCACGCCGGGCAATAAAAGGTCGAGCGCGTGCCCTGCACGATACGGCGGATTTTGCCGCCATCTCGGCGCGGACATGCCGCGCCCGCGCGGTCATAAACGCGGAAGGTGTGCTGAAAATAGCCAAGCTCGCCGTCGGGCTGACGGTGGTCGCGAAGCGTCGAGCCGCCGGCGGTGATTGCCTCGTTCAGCACGGCCTTGATGCCTTCGACGAGCGCCGCCGCGCGCGCATGCGGCGCGCCGGAACGAAGCGCGAGCGTCGAGGCAATGCGCTTCGGCGACAATTTCGCGCGATGCAGCGCCTCGCAGACATAGATATTGCCGAGACCGGCCACGACGCGCTGGTCGGAAAGGGCCGCCTTGAGGCTCGTGCGCTTTCCGGCGCACGACTTGGCGAGCATCGCCGCGTCGAATTCATTGCCGAGCGGCTCGGGGCCGATCGCGCGCATCATTTTGTCATCGGCCAATTTCGCCCGCGGGACGAGCGTCATGAAACCGAAGCGGCGCGGGTCGTTGAAAGTAACCGTCGCGCCCGATGACATATGAAAGACGACGTGGTCGTGCGGCAGCGCTTCCGACCGCGGGTGATGGAATTCACCCACCGGCTTATCGGCGCCGTTTTGCGCGATCCGGAACGAGCCCGACATGCCAAGATGCATAATGAGAACGTCGCCCGACGAAAGATCGGCAAGAAGGTATTTCGCGCGGCGGCCAAGGCCCATAACGGTCTGGTCCTTGAGGCGCGCGGCGAAGTCCTTGGGAAAAGGAAAGCGCAGGTCCGGACGGCGCGCCTCCACTTTGCGGAAACGGGCACCCTCCATGACCGGCGCGAGGCCCCTTCGCACCGTCTCGACCTCGGGCAGTTCGGGCACGTTCACTCTCTCTTCAGTGAGCCAAGCGCCGGTCATAGCGCCGGGGAAGGCCGCGCGCTATGGTCCCGACGTGAGGAGTTCATGAGTCAGGCAACCCATTTCGGCTTTCGTGACGTGCCGCTCGACGACAAACAGCGGCTGGTCGACGACGTATTTCATTCCGTCGCGCGCCGCTACGACCTGATGAACGACCTTATGTCGGGGGGGATGCACAGGGCCTGGAAAGAGGCGCTTGTCGCCAAGTTGCGTCCACCGAAGGGCGAGCGGCCATGGCGGCTGCTCGATGTGGCGGGCGGAACGGGCGACATTTCGTTCCGGGCACTCAAGGCCGCCGGGACGGGCGCGCAGGCGACGGTCGCCGACATCAATGGCGACATGCTCGCGGTCGGGCGCGAGCGCGCGGCCGAGCAGGATTTCGGCGGGCAGATCGAATTCGTCGAGGCCAATGCCGAGGCGCTTCCCTTCCCCGACAAGCATTTCGACGCGGTCACGATCGCCTTCGGCATCCGCAATGTCCCGCGCATCGCGCAGGGTCTGTCGGAAATGCACCGGGTGCTGAAGCTCGGCGGGCGTTTTCTCTGCCTCGAATTCTCGCAGGTCGATGTTCCCGCGCTCGAGGAAATATATAACGCCTTCTCCTTCCGCGTGATCCCGGAGATCGGGCGCGCGGTGACGGGCGACGCGGAGTCCTACCGCTATCTCGTGGAATCGATCCGCCGCTTTCCGGACCGCGAGACCTTCGCGGGCATGATGCGCGAGGCGGGCTTCGCCCGCGCCGATGCGACGCCGCTCTCGGGCGGCATTGTCGCCATTCATTCCGGCTGGCGGCTCTGAGGCCGGCGTGATCGCGGCCCTCACCCATTTCATGCGCCTTTCGCGCGCGGGCTTTGTGCTCGCGCGCGAAGGCGTTTTCGCGCTCGCCGAGCCGGCCGCGCTGCCGCCCGGACCGCGGCTTGCCGTGCGTCTCGCGCGCATGATCGAGCGGCGCGACGCGGGCCCGGGCTCGGCGCGATTAGCTGCGGCGCTGACGCGCCTCGGCCCGCCTTATGTGAAGCTCGGCCAGTTCATGGCGACGCGGCCCGATGTGGTGGGTGCGAAGATCGCGAAAGACCTGGAGTCGCTTCAGGATCGCATGGCCCCCTTCCCGCAGGCGGAGGCCGAAGCCGCGATCCTTGAAGCGCTCGGGAAGCCCGTGTCCGAACTCTTCACGAAATTCGGCCCGCCGGTCGCGGCTGCCTCGATCGCGCAGGTGCATCGCGCCGAAATTTCCGAACCCGAAGGCACGCGCCAGGTGGCGGTGAAGGTGCTGCGGCCCGGCATCGACCGGCAATTTCAGCGCGACCTTGATTCCTTCTTTTATGTCGCGCGCCTTGGCGAGCGGCATTCGTCCGAGGGACGTCGGCTCAGGCTCGTCGCGACGGTCGAGACGCTTGCGCGTTCCGTGGCGATCGAAATCGATCTGCGGCTTGAGGCCGCCGCCTATTCCGAGCTCGCGGAAAACGCCAAGGACGATCCCGACTTCCGCGTACCCAAAGTGAACTGGGAACGCACGGCGCGGCGCGTGCTCACAACCGAATGGGTTGAAGGCATTCCGCTCAACGATCACGCAAGGCTTAAGGCGGCGGGGCACGACTTCGAGCGTCTTGGGCGCGTGCTGATTCAATCGTTTCTGCGCCAGGCAATCCGCGACGGCTTCTTCCATGCGGACTTGCATCCGGGAAATCTGTTCGTTGACACAGACGGGCGCCTGATCGCGGTCGATTGCGGGATCATGGGCCGGCTCAATTTGAAGGAGCGGCGCTTTCTCGCGGAAATTCTCTATGGCTTCATCACGAAGGACTGGTACCGGACCGCGGAAGTTCATTTTGAGGCGGGCTACGTGCCGCCGCACCATTCGATCGAGGATTTCGCCCAGGCAATCCGCGCAATCGGCGAGCCGATCCATGACCGGCCGGCAAGCGAAATCTCCATGGCGAAATTGCTCACGCTCCTCTTTGAAGTGACTTCGCTCTTCGACATGCGCACGCGGCCCGAATTGCTGCTGCTGCAAAAGACCATGGTCGTGGTCGAAGGTGTGGCGCGCTCGCTCGACCCGAAGCTCGACATGTGGACCACCGCGGAGCCTGTCGTCCGCGAATGGATCGAGCGGCATCTCGGGCCCGTCGGCCGCATCGAAGACGCGGCGAGCGAACTTGGCGGACTTGGCAAACTCCTCGGCAATGCGCCGGGCGTGCTCGCGCGTGCGGCCGGCACCATGGAGAGGCTCGACGAGCAAACGCGCGACGGGCTCGTGCTCGCGCCCGAAACGGTCGAGGCGATCGGACGCGCGGAAGGAAAGCGCTGGCGCTGGGCGACGATTGCGCTTTGGGTAATTGCCGCGCTGATTGCCTATTGGCTGCTACGCTAGCGGTCTTATTTTAGAGTTCCCAATACGGGAATTTTCACTTGTTTCCCATATTGGGAAGTGCTATTAATACTCCATGCAGGTCATCGCGCGGAAGCGGTTGCGGCAGTTCTGGGAAAAACACCCCGAGGCCGAGACGCCGCTCCGAACCTGGTACGCGATCA
>Ga0299906_10005642_pt1 | contig 10167 bp, 10 predicted proteins | sample RVTome_14_FD_200259 | JGI IMG/M metagenome (GOLD analysis project Ga0299906, IMG submission 200259) | Soil microbial communities from uranium-contaminated site in the Upper Colorado River Basin, Wyoming, United States - RVT145D125 (version 2) ...
GTCTGATCAGGTGTTGATGGTGGTGGACATGGACCTGCCGTCGGTGAAGAACGCCAAGCTGGCCCTGGAGACGCTTCGACTCTTGAAGTTCTCCACCGCCAACATCCAGCTGGTGATGAACAGAAACAACTCGAAGGCCAAGCTCGACAACAAGGAGATCGAGGGTGCCCTCAAGATGGAGATCGCGGCAGCCATCCCTTCGGATGCGGCCGTGCCCAACTCGGTCAACGAGGGGCGCCCGATCGTCGAGACGGACCCCAAAGGCAAGGTTGCCAAGGGTTTCGAAAGTGTCGCAGAGCTAATCGCCGGAAAGATTCCGGAAGGCACGTCCAAGGGCGGCCTCTTCGGTCGGAAATAGGGGAGTAGAGAGCCGTGCCATCGTTATCTGAGAGAGTTGCAGCAGCCAGGTCCACCGAGACCCAAGACATCGGCGCCAACCGTTCCGATGCCCTCAGCGAGCTGCGCGGGCGTCTTCACTTCAAGGTCGTCGAAGAGCTCGGCCCCACCCTCTACGACCGCCAGATGTCCGACGCCGAGCTGCGGCTTCGCGTCCTTGAGATGCTGGAGTGGGCCGTCGATCAGGAGCAGGGGCTTCCGCTCACCTCCGCCGACCGTCGTGCGTTGCTCAACGAGATCGCATCCGACGTCCTCGGATACGGTCCGATCGACCCGCTGCTCAATGACCCCGATGTGACTGAGGTCATGGCCAACGGCCCCTACGACATCTACTACGAGAAGAGGGGCAAGATCATCCTCTCCGATGTCAAGTTCGTCGACGAGGTCCATCTCCGGCGAATCATCGACAAGATCGTCGGTCAGATCGGACGTCGTGTCGACGAGGCGACGCCCATGGTCGATGCCCGTCTCCCAGACGGCTCTCGTGTCAACGCGGTCATCCACCCGCTGGCCATCGGCGGTCCCTTCCTGACGATTCGTAAGTTCGCGGTCGACCCCTACCAGGAGGCCGACCTGATCAACTTCGGGACGATCACCCAGCGTGTCGCCGACTTCTCACGTGCTTGTGTCCGTGGCCGGCTCAACATCCTCATCTCGGGTGGTACCGGCTCGGGTAAGACCACGACTCTGAACGTGATGTCCTCCTATATCCCCGGCGACGAGCGGATCGTCACCGTCGAGGACGCCGCCGAGCTCCAGCTCCACCAGGAGCACGTGCTCAGTCTCGAGTCCCGCCCCGCCAACATCGAAGGCAAGGGTGCTGTCACCATCAGGGAGCTGGTCCGGAACACACTGCGTATGCGTCCCGACCGCATCGTGGTTGGTGAGGTTCGTGGCGCCGAGGCGCTCGACATGCTCCAGGCCATGAACACCGGTCATGACGGTTCATTGACCACGGTTCACTCCAACAGCCCGCGTGACACCCTGTCCCGTATCGAGACCATGGTGTTGATGGCCGGGTTCGACCTGCCGATCCGGGCGATCCGCGAGCAGATCGCTGCGGCTGTCGACCTGATCATCCACGTCTCCCGACTCCGTGACGGAACCCGGCGTGTCACTTATGTCACCGAGGTCGAAGGCATGGAGGGCGACATCATCACCCTTCAGGACATCTTCCTCTTCGACTACGGCATGGGTGTCGACGAAGACGGCGTTTACAAGGGTCGACTCAAGGCAACCGGGATTCGCCCGACCTTCTCCGAGGATCTGGAGAACCAGGGGATCAGGCTTCCCGCCGACCTCTTCGATCCAGAGCCATTTGCCAGGGGTCGGTAGGTTGAAACGAGTTTCCGCCTTAGTTGCGGCCCTGGTCCTTGGGTTGAGCGCTGTCGCCTCGGCGCAGACAACCGGCCCTGAGATCGAGATCGTCGACATCAACGGCGCCCGCTATGCCGACGGCGGGCAGACATTGATGGTCGTTGAGTTCCGCAATATCGCCGAGTCTCCCGATCCGTCCCAGCTCAGCATCACCGTCGGTGGCGAGCCGGTCTCGAACCTGGAAGTTGCGCCCTTGGGCGAGTCGAGTGTCCCGGTCGGTGTGGTCCTGGTCATCGACACCTCGGGATCGATGGAGGGAGCTGCCATCGACGCGGCCAAGGCTGCTGCCAAGAGCTTCGTCTCCCAGAAGCGACCCGAAGACTCCATCGCCATCGTCACCTTCGCTGACACCGCCATCGTCCAGACCGGTTTCACCACTAACGCCAACGACTTGAACGCACGCATCGACGCCGTCACCGCCGACGGCGAGACCGCGTTCAACGACGGGGTGATCCTGGGTCTCTCCCTTTTCGACTCTTCTTCGGTGGACAACCTGCTCCCCAACATGATCGTCCTCACCGACGGTGAAGACACGGTGTCCGTGGCGACACCGGATGACGCCATCGGTGCCGTTGAGGCGAGCGATGTCAGGGTGTTTGGTGTCGCATTGGAGTCATCGGACTTCAACCCCGATGCGGTGGGCGCAGTAGCCGGTGCCGGTAACGGCCTTTTCCTGTCCACCCCTGACCCAGCACAACTGTCCGGTCTCTACAACCAGATCAGTCGGGAGATCAGCAACACCCTCGTCGCCCGGTTCATCTCCCCGATCGCCACTCCCGGGGAGGCCGCATTCGCCGTCTCTTATCCCGGTGGACTGACGTCGACGGTGTCCTTCCCAGTCTCCGGATACGCCACGACCACCACGGTGGCCGATGTGGTGACCACCACCGAGGTGCCGGTGCCGGTGACCGGTGAAGTCGTCGAGAGCACGGCTCCGTTGGCCTTGGGGAACCTGGCCCTCATCGGCGCCGCGGGAATCGGCATCACCGCCTTCTTGTTCATCATCATCCTCTTCGGTCGCGACGAGGACCAGGGCGGCGGGCGATTCGCCAAACGTCTCCAGGCGTACGGGCGACGGACCAAGTCCAGTGAGACCGAGAAGAAGCCATTCCTCCAGCGCATCCCGCTGCTCAACCGTTTCAGTCAGGCCGCAGAAGAAGAAGTGCGGAGACGTGGGCTCCTTTCCGGGGTCAGTGCAGCCCTGGAGCAGGCGAACGTGCCGATGACTCCGGGAGAGGCGATTCTCGCCATGTTTGGGCTCGCCGCAGTTGGAGGCGTGTTCCTCGCCATCTTCAACTCGGCGCTGTTCGGGGCGGTTGCCTTTGGTGTGCTGCTCCTCGTTTTCATCTTCCTGATCAACTATGCGGGCAACCGTGAGCGGAAGCGTTTCGAGAAGCAGCTGCCGGACACCTTGACCTTGCTCTCGACCTCCCTTCGAGCCGGGTATTCGCTGCTTCAGGCGATCGAGGCCGTGGCGCAGGAGGCACCCGACCCAACCGCCAGGGAGTTCAGCCGGTCCGTCGCCGAGGCACGTCTTGGCCGGTCGGTGCCTGACGCTCTCACCGGGATCGTGGCCCGCACCCAGTCGAAAGACTTCGAGTGGGCGACAATGGCAGTCGAGATCCAGCGTGAGGTCGGTGGAAACCTGGCCGAAGTCCTTCAGACCGTTGCCGACACGATGATGGCGAGAAACCGCCTCAAGGGTGAGATCAACGCCCTCACCGCTGAAGGCCGTATCTCGGCCATCGTGCTGGGCTCGCTCCCGTTTGCCTTGGGAGTGTTCCTTTGGTTCAACAACCGGGATTACCTCCAGCCGCTCATCGACGCAACGATGGGCAGGGTGGCCTTGGTCGCCGGATTGGTCCTCATGGCCGGAGGAATCCTCTGGCTCCGGAAGATTGTGAACATCGAGGTATGAATATCAACACACTTGACGGTCAAATGCTCGCCGTGGTCACGGTCACCGCGTTGGTCTTCTTCGTGATCGTGTGGGTCGGCCTGGGAGTCACCAGGGCCCGAGAGGACATGACCAACCGGCTGGCGGTCTACGGCCGGCGCACCGGTGGTCCCGGGACACTTCGTGACGAGGAGCTGGCCAAACCGCTGGCTGCCCGAACCATTGGCCCGGTGGTCCTCAAATTCTCCAATTTCCTCCGACGGTTCACCCCGGTGGGCTTTCTCGAGAAGAAGCAGCACCAACTGACCCTGGCCGGGAACCCGGCCAACCTGGACGCACCTTCGTTCGTCGTGATCAAGCTGCTTACCACCATCGCCGGTCTGTTCGGGGCGTTCTTCCTGACCAGCTACGGGGGCGACGGCCTTCAGCGCACTGCTCTCTTTGTCATGCCGATCGTCCTCGGTTTCTTCGGGCCGGATGCCTGGCTGAAGCGAAAGATCGACGACCGTGCGCACACCATGCTGCGTGCCCTGCCCGACATCCTCGACCTGCTGGTCATCTCGGTTGAAGCCGGTCTTGGCTTCGACTCGGCCCTGTCCAGAGTGGTGGCCACGGTTCCCGGCCCCTTGTCCGAAGAGTTCTTCAGGATGCTCCAGGAGACCAGGGTTGGCGTCAGTCGCCGCGATGCCATGCGTCATCTGATGGATCGGACCGACATCGACGAGTTGCGCTCGTTCATCCTGGCCATGATCCAGGCCGAGGCGTTCGGTGTCACCATTGCCAGGGTGCTCCGGGTGCAGGCCGATGAGATGAGGGTCAAGCGTCGTCAGCGAGCTCAGGAGAAGGCCTTCGCCGCCCCGGTGAAACTGGTCTTCCCATTGGTCTTCTGCATCTTCCCGGCACTGTTCATCGTGCTGCTGGGACCGGCCGCTATCTCCATCGGCGCCGCCTTCGCCGACTGATGGCTGAGACGGCGGTCGAGCCGTCGACCACCCGGCGTTTCTCGCTGGCGCAGCTCATCCTCGTTGTCCCGTGGGTGGCCCTTGCCATCGACGCCTGGGCACCGATCAGGGACAACTCATTCCTGTGGCATATCAGGGCCGGTGAGCTCCAGATGGCACGGGGCGAGGTTCTGGTTGTCGATCCCTTCTCGTTCACGGTGTTTGGGGAGCCGTGGCTGACTCAAAGCTGGCTGTCGGAGCTTCTCTACGCCTGGGGGGAGTCGAATTGGGGCCTGGGTTTCGTGCCCCCCATGCTGTTGCTTTTGAGCTCGATCACCTTTCTCGGCGTGGGACTGGCCGCCTATCGGCGCTCCCGGAGTATCAGCGCAACCGCAATCGTCCTTCTGCTGACCACGATGCTCATGGTCAGCTTTCTCGTCCCGAGACCGGTCATCCTCTCCTTTGCCCTCTTCACGCTCGTCATCGTGGCCTGGGACCGGCCGGCGTCACGGTGGACGGTCCCCCTGTTGTTCTGGATCTGGGCGTCGGTTCACGGGTCCTTTGTAATCGGGCTCGCCTATGTCGGTCTGACCATCATCGCCGAGGCCGAGTGGAAGGCCCTGCCCACCGCCGTGGTAGCGGGGTTCTCCACCTTCCTCACCGCCCATGGTCTGGGTGTGCTTCGTATCCTCTTCGAATTCTCGGATGCGGGTCCCGCCCTGGCGCTGTTGACCGAGTGGAGACGCCCCGAGCTCCTTTCCATCGTGTTCACCCCGTTCCTGATCGGGGTCGCTGTGATCATTGTTGGCGCGATTCGGGGCCGGGTGACCTCGAGGCACCTATGGATCCTGGTCCCCTTCCTGCTCGTGGCCTTCAGCGCCACCAGGGCGGTTCCCCCGGCCTGGATCGCTTTGGTACCGCTGATTGGCACCGCCATGGCGGGTATGAAGATCCTCGAACGGCCGAGGTTCTCGATGCCGGCGGCGACGATCTTCACCGTCTTCGTCGTTGTCGCCCCTTTTCTGCTGGTCACAGGTCCCTCGATCGACGAAGAAAGGTTCCCGGTGGCGGCCGCTGCGGCGCTCGACGATGTGCCCACCTTCCACGATGATGTGGCGGGCGGCTATCTGATCTGGTCGGAGGGGCCGGAACGGCTGGTCTTCTTGGACGATCGGGCTGAGCTGTACGGCGAACGGATGCGAGAATTCGTCGAGATCCGGGACCTCGAGCGTGATTGGCGACCCCTCTTCGAGCGTGACGGGATAGAGCAGGTGCTGCTCCAGGCCGACGAGGAGCTCCTGGGTGAGCTGGCGAGCGCGGGATGGTCTATTACCTATAAAGACGAGTTCTTTGTCGTCATGCGGCCGTAAGGGCCGTCGTAGCCCCCTCCGGCCCTTCGGCTCACCTGCCGCAACGTCCATTCCCTCCCTCGGGGTGGAACAGTGGGCGCCTACAAATAGGAAAGGGCCCGCAGTTGCGGGCCCTTTCTCAATCGATTTGGTTCGCTTTAGGCGAGGCCGGAACCGATCTCGCTGAAGGTCGCCGAGACCTCGGTGCCGGCGAGACGCACGGCCACGAGAGCGACGATGGCGATCAGAACGACGAGCAGAGCGTACTCAACCATCGAGGCGCCCCTGTCATCCCGCATCCAGCTATTTATCTTGGTCCACAATGCAAGCATGAAACCCCTCCTTGGGTCGGGTAGCTTGGCTACTACAACTGATTCATCGGCCATCTCAGGCCTGACCTGAGCCGAATTTTCCAGCAAGTAACAGAAAAAGGGCCCGCGATGCGGGCCCTTTCTCAATCGATTTGGTTCGCTTTAGGCGAGGCCGGAACCGATCTCACTGAAGGTCGCCGAGACCTCGGTGCCGGCGAGACGCACGGCCACGAGAGCGACGATGGCGATCAGAACGACGAGCAGAGCGTACTCAACCATCGAGGCGCCCTTGTCCTCCTGAATCCAACTATTTACCTTGGTCCACAAAGCAAGCATGAAACCCCTCCTTGGGTTAGATCTTGGCTGGCATGGGTCAAGCTAAGTCAGAGCACCGGTGGGGACAATGGTGCGAACGGCCTATCCGACAAAGAAGAGGGACCCGAATGTGCGGGCCCCTCTTCGTCGATTTGAGTCGGATTCTTAGGCGAGGCCGGAACCGATCTCACTGAAGGTCGCCGAGACCTCGGTGCCGGCGAGACGCACGGCCACGAGAGCGACGATGGCGATGAGAACGACGAGCAGAGCGTACTCAACCATCGAGGCGCCCTTGTCCTCCTGAATCCAACTATTTACCTTGGTCCACAAAGCAAGCATGGCACCCCTCCTTGGGTCGGATTTCTTGGCTTGCAAGCGGGCAAAGTAGCCCGCACCGGCCCTGCGACTATGGGTCTCAGGAACCATCTGGTCGTTCTTCCGTCAACTTCCCGCGTCGACCAGGTTGGAGCTGATATCGGAATAGGTACCCGAGAGCGAGCTACCAAAGTAGGTGACCGCGACAAGAGCGACGAGAGCTATCAATACCACTAGCAGGGAATACTCGACCATGGAGGCACCCCTCTCACTGGCGAGAATTCTCATCAGTCTGGCGTACATTTGTTCTCCCTTGCTCACGGTGATAAGCGTAGGTGCGACATGTTGTTTCGCTCATGGGCCGCACGGCTCATATGACCAGTACCCCCAGGTCCGAGTGACTAGTTAGGTCGAGCGATGCCAAGACGGATCGCCTCGATGGCGGCTTGGGTCCGATCGCTGACCGCCAGTTTCTGGAAGATGGACGCCAGATGGTTCTTGACGGTCTTTTGTGAGATGTAGAGACGCTCGGCGAGCTCGTCGGTAGCGGAGACCCCGGCCGCAAGCAAGGCGAGGATCTCCCTTTCTCGCACCGTGAGTGAAGCCGCCCCCGGGTCGAGGCGGGCCTCGCCGTAGCGCTCGAGGACCTCGTCGCGGGAGGTGTCGTCGAGACCGATGAGATCCTCCCCGTCGGCCACGGCCCGTATCGCTGCGGCCAGGGTCATCAAGGGAACTCCCTTGGAGAAGAAGGCCTTGGCACCGGCTGTTTCGGCCCGGGTGCGTTGGTCGTCGGAGGCGTACATGCTGACCACGATCGCCCTGGTCCTGGAGCCCAGGCCGGCGATGGCGTCGATACCGTCGCCACCGGGCATCTCGATGTCGACTATCGAGACCTCGGCCGGCTGATTCAGCAACGCGGCGTCGAGAGCGGGGCCGGAGTCGACGACTCCCACGACACGGGCGTCGGGCAGGATGTCGAGCGCCTGGCTCAACCCCTCGGCAAATAGTTGGTGGTCGTCGGCGATCATCACACGAATCATCGGTTTCCCCATTCCACGGTCACGGTCGTCCCGACCCCGACTTCGGATTGAAATTTGATCTTTGCCCCTATCTTTTCGGCGCGTTCACGCATCCCCATGAGGCCAAAGTGTCCGTCGGGCTCATATGAGGGGTCGAATCCGGTGCCGTCATCGATCACCGAGCACACTCCATGGGCGCGATCGATGCGTCCCGAGATGAGGATGGTGGACGCACCGGCATGAACATGGGCATTCCGGGTGGCCTCCGTGATGATCGAGTTGAGGTCCCCGATCACGGCAGGACGTGGAGGCCTCCGCTCGTCGAGATCGACAACGACCGGTGGGTCTCCTTCGAGTTGCGCTGTTGACTGGAGGACCCGTGCCGTAAGGGTGGGGCCGGGTGCGGTGCGCAAGTCGGCCACCGACGCCCTGACGTCTTCGACCAGCTTGGTGACATTGGAGCGAAGCACTTTCAGATCGGCGGAGAGCTCGGGGTGCCCGGCCTGTTGCATGGAGGCCATGTCGAGAGCCAGGCCGAGCGATGCCAGTGAGGGGCCGATCTCGTCGTGCATCTCACGGGCGAGACGAATCCGCTCCTCGGCGACGGCGGAGCCCACGATGTCCTGGAGCAGTTGAAGGTTGGCAAAGGCGATGCTCACCGGCTGGACGAAGGCCTCGATGTCGGTCAGGTCGGCCCGCGACAGCGTGGTCGGCGTGAGCAGATCGAGCGCCCCCACCTGGGTATCCGGTGTCGACAAAGGGATCCGATGGGCGATCGGGTTTTCTGGTGGGACACCTCTCGAAGCGAGTACCACCGACCCGTCGCCGTCGTCTATCTCCAGTCGCCCCGACGAGCCCGGGATCCGGGCGAGTATCGCTTCCAGAGTATCGGCGGCGACCTCCACCGCGTTGAGCCGACCGGCCGAGATGTCTTCGGAGAGTCGGAGCAGGACCCCGTGGATCTCCTCGAGAGTCTCCAGCCGCTGGGTGGCAGACTCATTCTCCACCGCGAGCTCGGACGCCTGCTGATGGATGTCTTCGAGGAGCTTGCGGATCACCGCCACCAACAACACAAAAACCATGTACAGGGCCATGGCGGGAAGGGCCTCGACCAGGTCGACACCTTGGGACAGCGTGACCAGGGCAAGTAGCCCCGCAGAGAGGAAACCGGTGGTCAGACCGGAACGGAGGCCCCCATAGATGGTGGCAAAGATTGTGGGGCCCATCGAGAGCAGCAGATAAGGACTGCCCACCCCACCGGTGAGGGTGATTGCGATGACGGTGAGGAATGCCCCGATGAGAGTGATCGCTTCGGCGCCGAAACGGATCCGATACCAACTCTCGGGCACCGCAGCGGTGCCGATGACATAGAAAGTGGCGACAGCCATGGCAAAAAGCGATTCGCTGTGGCCACCGGTCGAGACCAGGTCGATGACAACAGCTACCACCAGGGCGACGAATTGCCCGATGGTCACGCTGCGGTGGAGGCGAAACTCCCAAGGCGCGGGGACCAAGGCGCTCATGGGTAGAGGCTACCGTCGCCCATTGTGACTTCTGGGAACCGACGTTGGCTGATCTCTGGGGGTCTTGGGTCGGGCAAGAGCGAGGTGCGTCGTCTTCTGGAGCGGTCTGGTTTGCGAACGATCGACGCCGACTCGGTGGGTCATTCCGTGCTCGCAGAGGAGGCGCGTGATGCGGTTTCTGATCGCTGGCCTCAGGCTATTTCCAATGGTGAGGTCGATCGGAGGGCACTTGCCGCCATCGTTTTCGACGACCCGGGCGAATTGGCAGCTCTCGAAGCGATAACCCATCCCCTGATCTTCGGTCGAATCGAGGCCGAGTTGGAGGGATTCGAAGACGTAGCCGTGGTCGAGGTGCCACTCATCGACACCAGTCTGGGTTGGCCGCGCATGGTGGTCGACGGTCCCGACGAGGTGCGTTTGCAGCGTGCGGTGACGAGGGGCATGGCCCAGGACGACGCCGAAAGGAGAATGAAGTCCCAACCCGACCGGGCAGAGTGGCTAGCTTCGGCCGACCTGGTGATCCCCAACCACGGAACCCTCGCCGAGCTAGAAGCCACGGTCGCGATCCTGGCCGAGTACCTCAGTTCCTAGCCGGCAGAAGACCCCCTCCGGCCCTTTGGGCCACCTCCCCCAACGTCGCTCCGCTCCTGGGGGAGGAAACGCCACCACCGTTTCTCCCCCCGTAGGGGGGAGTAACCCGAAGGGGGGAGGGGGGATCTCCTAG
>Ga0299906_10005643_pt1 | contig 10167 bp, 9 predicted proteins | sample RVTome_14_FD_200259 | JGI IMG/M metagenome (GOLD analysis project Ga0299906, IMG submission 200259) | Soil microbial communities from uranium-contaminated site in the Upper Colorado River Basin, Wyoming, United States - RVT145D125 (version 2) ...
TCGGAGATGGTCGAGCGCGGCCTCCTGGAAGCAGACGGTGACGCTTCGGTGGACGAAGGAGCTCGGCGCTTCGATCCCCTCCCTGGTGGCGATAGGTCCACGGACGATGCGATCTAGGAGGGCGATGAGAAATGCGGGCTAGGCTGCGGTCGCTGTCGTTTGGCGAGCTCTTCCGGGTGGTCGAGATCGCCGCCCTGCTGGCGCTGTCTTCGCTGGCGTCGCGAATGCTTGCGCCGCGAAGGTACCTCGGGTGGGCGCATCGTTCGCTCGGCTCGCGACCGCGCCCGGACGCGGCCGAATTGCGGCGCCTCGTGCGCCTGGTCGAGGCGGTCGATGAACGGCTGCCGGGGGGCGCGCATTGCTTGCGGCGGGCGCTCGTGCTGTGCGTGCTGCTCCGCCGCCGAGGCGTGCCGGCGACCGTCGAGGTGGGCGTCACGCGGCGCGACGGTGGGATCGTCGCCCATGCGTGGCTCGCGACCGGTGACCCGTCGTTCGGCATCGTCGATCACGCGGCCGGCTACGCGAGCCTTCGCGGTCGCACTCGATCCAACCTGTTGCCCACATGAGGGCAGGTCCGGAATGAGCGCCATATACGGCGTCTGGAACCTCGACGGCGCGCCCGTGGATGGCGGGATCATCGCCGCCATGGGCGAAGCCGTCGCCCACCGGGGTCCGGATGGCGAGGGCCGTCATCTGCGAGGTGCTCTGGGCCTGGGCTGCCGGCTGTCGCGCGTGTTTCCCGAGTCGGCCGGGGAGGAGCAGCCGCTGATCGGCCGGTCGGGAGTCGCATTGGTGTTCGACGGCCGGCTCGACAACCGCGAGGAGCTGATCGCCGCGCTCGGCGACCGCTTCCCGGTGTCCGGCGCCTCTCCCGATCCGGACGTCGTTGTGGCGGCGTATGAAGCGTTCGGCGAGTCGTTCGTGGAGCGGCTGCGCGGCGACTTCGCCCTCGGTCTTTTCGATCCGCGCCAGGATCGGCTGCTCCTGGCGCGCGATCCGATCGGCGTGAGGCCGCTGTATTGGTGCCGCGCCGGCGCCAGCCTGCTGTTCGGGTCGGAGGTGAAGGCCTTGCTCGCCCATCCGGCGGTCGTCGCGCGTCCCAACGATGAGGTGCTCGCGGAGGTCCTCCTGAACGGTGCTCAGCAGGCCGGTGACGAGACCTGCTTCCAGGGCGTCTACAGCGTCCAGCCCTCCCATTCGAGGGTTTTCGAGCGGGGCCGAACGTGGGCCCGGAAGTACTGGGACTTCGACGTCGGGCGCCGGGTCCGCCAGCCGCGCTTCGAGGACTACCTGGAGGAGTTCCGCCATCTCTTCGCCCAGGCCGTTCACCGGCGGCTCCGCTCCACCGCCTCGGTTGCCGTATCGCTGAGCGGCGGCCTCGACTCGTCCTCGATCTTCTGCCAGGCGAGGAGCTTGCTGGGCGACGGCGGCAACGGATGTCCGGACGTCTTCGGGATCTCCTACGTGTCGGCGGACAATGCCCCGTCCGACGAACGGGAGTTCCTTGCCGACATCGAGCGCCAATACGGGGTCGTCGTCGAGAAGCTGCCGATCCAGCCCGGCGGCCCGCTCGCCGGCTCGCGCGAGGCCGTCTGGCACATCGAGGTGCCGTTCCTCGACTCCCTGTGGAGCACCACCGATCGGCTCCACGAGCGGGCCCGCGAGCGCGGCGCGCGGGTGTTGCTGTCGGGCCACTGGGGCGACGAGGTCCTCTGCACGCAGGCGTATCTCGTCGATCTCGCCCGACGCTTTGCCTGGCTGCGGGTCCGGCGCCACCTCGGCGAGTACCGGCGTTGGTACGAGGACATCGATCCGTGTTGTTACCGGCGCCGCTTGATCATCGATGCGTTCAAGTACCATGCCCCGGTGTCCTTCGTCTCCTGGCTGCGGCGGCAACGGTCGTGGCGGCGGCGGAGCTGGTACGGTGAGCCGTTCAGCCGGCTCGCCCGGGAGCGGTCCGATCCCCCCGGGTTGCCCGCTCGCTATCGCGCCCGCGCCCACGCGCGCGCCGTCTACGAGCAGATCCGCTCGCCCCGCCACGTCCTGTGCATGGAATGGAACAACAAGGTGACCGGGATGCACGGCCTCGAGATGGCCTTTCCGTTCCTGGATCGCGACCTGCTCGAGTTCCTGATGGCGATCCCGGGGGAGGTGCAGACTTTCGAGGGAGTCCCCAAGGCGCTGCTGCGCCGCGGTCTCGCGGGGGTGTTGCCCGAGACGATCGCCCAGCGGCGATGGAAGGCCGACCTCAGCCACATCGTCAACGAGGGGATGTCGACCGACTATGCGCGGCTGGCGTCGTTCGTGCGTGACGAGTGCGTCTCGGCCGATCTAGGCTACGTCGATGCCGGCGTGCTCGACGAGGAGCTGAAGCGCTGGGAACGGGGTCGACTCGGCCCCGATTGTGAAGCGAGCTGGAGGCTCTCGGCCTTGCTGGGCCTGGAGCTGTGGCTGCAAGTCTTTTGTCACCACCAGCGGGCTCGGCGACCGTCGAAGGATCGGTCGGCGGCGCTTGCAAGGGAGATCGCATGAAAGAAGAGAATCGGAAGAAGCGACCGTATCAGGCGCCTCGCGTCGAGACCTACGGTGACTTCGACGAGCTCACCCGAGCGACCACGAAGGGCGGCACCGCACAGGACGGCGGCGCCAAGCCGAGCAGCAGAGCGGGCGGAACGCCAACCTAGGTCGCGGCGTGATCCCGGCCGAAACGAAGACATCGCCGCGACGGCGGACCGCCGACCCAGGTCACGGCGTGGTCCTTGCCGAGGCGAAGACATCGTCGCGCGGTCTCGTGGATGGGACCCGACCGGCGGCACCGCGCGTCGGTGCGCATGAGCCCGGCCAGGCGCGCCCGTACCCTCTCTACGGGATCTGCGTTCGCAGCGACCTGCCGTTGCCTTGCCGGAGCGCCGCGGCGGACGGAGCGCCGGTCGTCGAGCTCCGCGAGGGGAACGGCAGCACCTTCGCCGCCGCGCCGGAGGCCGCCGGAGACGACTGGTTCCGGCACGCGCGCCTCGAGGACGGCGCCGACCACCTGCGCTGGCGTGACCACTTCGAGTTCCTGGTCGCCGCCGACGGCCGCAGGATCGACTACCGCGCCTACCCGGGCGCTCTTCCCGACTCGCTGCACGCCTATCTGCTCGGACAGGTCCTCTCCTTCGCGCTGATCAAGCTGGAGCGTGAGCCCTTCCACGGCACGGCGCTGCGCGTCGGCGGCGCCTGCATCGCCTTCCTCGGCGATTGCGGCGCCGGCAAGTCGACGCTGGCGGCGGCGCTGCTCGGCCGCGGGCACGCGCTGTTGACCGACGACCTGCTCGTGCTGCGGCGGCGCGGAGACGGCTACCTCGCCCATCCGGGCCTGCCGCGGCTCAAGATCTATCCCGAGGTGGCCGACGTGGTCTTCGGGGGGCGGGCGAACGGGACGCCGCTCAACCGCGACACCGCGAAGATGATCCTCCCTCTTTGTGGCCGGCAGGCGGCCGGGGAGCCGTTGCCGGTGCGGGCGATGTATCTGCTGGAGCCAGGGGCAGATGAGTCCTTTCACGGGCCGCCCGAGATCGTCGAGCTGACACGACGTGACGCGGCCGTGGCCCTGATGGCCAACACCTTCAATCTGGTCATTCGCGATCCGGCGCGCCTCGCCGGGCTCTTCGCGTTCGCGACCGAGGTCGCGGAGCGGGTTCCCGTGAAGCGGCTGCGCTACCGGCGCGACCTGGCAGAGCTCGCTTCCGTCGGCGCCGCCGTTGTCGCCGACGCCGGGGACTCATGAGCGGGCCGTTCGGCGAGCGGCTGTCGCTCCATTCGCTGCCCGCCGAGGATCGGACGCCCGGGTGGATCCGGTTCCGCGCCCAGGGCGAAGGCCTGTACCCGCTGGTCCGCGACGGTGATCTGCTCTTCGTCGAGCCGGTGGCCGCCGGCACCAACGGCAACGGCGCTACCGGACGATTCGCCGCCGGCAGTCTGGTGGTGGTCCGCGACCCCGAGGGGACGCATTCCGCCAAGCTGGTGGGCCTGCGCCGGTCGCCGGTCCCGGCGGCGGGCGGAAGGGTCCTGGGCAGCGTCGTGGCAGCCGGGCGGCGGCGGCGTCGAGAGCGCCGATGGGGGCCGACCCGACGCCTAGTGCACCTCGCCTACCTTGCCGGTTGGCCGCTCGGACGGGCGCTGATCGCGCTGCGCAAGGGCATGACCCTGCTCGATCCCCGCGCTTTCGTGGGCGACGCCGCGGCCTCGCTGCGCTCCGTGCGCGACAAGTTCGACGATGGCGAAGAGGTCAGCTATTGCGCCTCTCAGGCCGGGGATGGTTTGCGCGCCGCCGAGCGGCGATTCGTGGAGCGCTACCTTGCGAGCCCCAGCTCGGTGCTCGATGTCGGCTGCGGCGCCGGCAGGGAAGCGTTCGCGCTCGCCGCTCTGGGCCACGACGTGCTGGGGGTCGACGCCGCGCCGGGAATGATCGCCGCGGCTCGCCGTCTCGCGGCGGACGCGGGCGGCAACGTGCGCTTCGCGGTGCGCGGCGCCACCGACCTGGGCGCCGACCTCGGCCGCTTCGACTGCGTGCTGCTGGGCGATGGGCTGTACTCGCTCATTCCCGGTCGCAGCCTGCGCGTCGAGACGCTGCGACGCGCCGCCGCCCTCCTACGACCCGAGGGCATCCTGGTGATCTTCCCGCTGCTCGGCCGGCCGACACGCCTATCGCGGGTAGCGATCCACGGCGGCGTCCACCGCCTCGCCGGCCGCTGGCTGCGGGGGCGGCCGGCGCCGGAGCCGGGCGACGTCATGCGCCGCCACGTCTCTCCGGTCGGCGATCCGTCACGGCTGTGCTACGTGCACCTGTTCGCGGACAGCGCCGAGGTCGCCGACGAGATCCGCGCGGCCGAGCTCACCGGCGTCGAGGATCCGGCGGGAGGATTCTGGGTCGTTGGGGCGCCGGGGGAGCGGGTGCTTCGCCCCGCAGGCGACAAGGGGAATGTCCCTTGAGCCGCCCGAGAACGCGCCCGTCACCCCCTCGACGCGATTGTGTTCCTGGACGAGGCGGTGTCGATGAGCCCGCGGCTCCAGACTCGAAATCGGGCCCGTCACCCGCCGGAAGGGGACCGTTCGAAGAGCTCGCCGCGGGGGACCGCGAATCGCCCGGCGGTGGAGAGGTCGTCAGCCGCCTTCCGCGTGGTCGAATCGCCCCGCGCGGGACCGGTGACGGGCCCGGCGATCTGTACTCGCTGCTGTTCACGCGGAGCGCCGAAACGGCTCCGTCGCTGCCTGCCCCCGGGGCCCGGGAGGCATGGGAGAAGATCCTCGCGCAGGCCCGCGGGGAGGGGCTGGCGTTCCGTCTCCTCGAGCTCCCCGGGCTGCCGGAATGGGCGGCCGAGCGGCTGCGTCGCGAGGCCTTGTTCGTGGCCGGGCGCAACCTGGCGCTGGCCGGGTGCCTGCGCGAGATCCTCGGCCGTCTGGCCGCGAAGGGCATCGCCCACGCGCCCATCCGCGGCATCGCGCTCGCCGAGCGGCTCTACGGCAAGCTGCTGGCGCGGCCGATGGGCGACATCGACCTGCTGGTCCGCAAGCAGGACATCGGCGAGGTCGGGGCCCTGTTGACGGCGCTCGGCTACGAGCAGATGGACCGCCGCCGCGGCTTCTCGCCGGAGTTCTCCTACACGCTGAAGTTCTTCCGCCGCACGCCCACGATGGTCATCGTCGAGCCGCACTGGAGCATCGTGTATCCCCCGTTCGTCGATCGCCTCGACATGCAAGCGGTCTGGGATCGTTGCGTGCCCACCCGGGTGCTCGGCGAGCCAACGCTGTCGCTCGGCCGCGAGGACCTTCTGGTCCACCTCGCGCTCCACCTGGACCGGCGGCACGGCGCCCCGTTGCTGTGGTGGTTCGAGCTCGACCGCCTGCTGGCCCACGAGGCGGGAGCGCTGCGGCCCGAGCTGCTCGTCTCGATCTGTCGAGAGGCCGGCGTCGAGCGAATCGTCGCTCGCGTGCTCCGCCAGGCGTCGGAAGCCTTCGCCTCACCGGTTCCGGCCGGGGCCTTCGCTTCCCTGGACCGGTGCCGGCACCGCCAAAGAACGCTTGCCGATCGCCTGGCCGCCAGCCCGGTCGTCGAGGAGCGGGAAGGGCTGGCGCAGTTGCTCGCCGTCCGCGGGCCGCTCGCCAAAGCACGCTACGTCGGCGCACTGCTGTTTCCGTCGCCCCGGTTCATGGCGCTGCAGTATGGTCTCCGCCGCCGCCGCGATCTGGCGCCCGCCTATCTCGCTCGTTTCGCCCGTTTCATCGTCGAAGGCGCGAAGGGGATGGCGCAGCTTCTCGTCGGTTCCCGTTGCAGGTCTCGTTCTTACCGTTCGACGTTGTTTGCGCAGAGGGAGCCGCTCAGCGGTAGCGCGCAGGAGATCGTCGCCGGGCGGGGCGCGCCGGCGGCGTCGAAGGCCCGCAACGTCGCGGTCCAGTCGCCGCCGTCGCGCAGCTCGAACAGCAGGTAGCCGTGGTTGGTGGCATCGATCAGGCCGCTGGCCGTGACGCCGTCGAGGGTGGTGCCGGCAAAGCCCGGCGCCATCAGGTCGGGGCCGATCAGCACGCCGCTGTTGCCGACGGTGAGCTGCGGGGCGCGATCGTTGGCGAAGGTGATCGCCTCGAACTCGTGCATGTGGCCGGACAGCACCATCGCGACCGAGGCGGGCAGCTCGCCGCCGACCGAGCCGTCCAGGGCGCTCTGCAGGGTGTCGGTGATCACCTCGGCGGGCTCGGTGCCCCAGCGGCTGAGGCCCCACAGGGGGCGGTGGGTCAGCAGCCAGGCGCGATTCGGACGTTGCGCCAGCGACGTGGCGATGGCGTCGAGCTGGCGGGCGAAGCTGGTGACCTCCTCGGTGCGATGGGCGTCGCTCTGCGGCGCCTCGCCGCCGCAGGCGTTGGCGGAGTCGAGGACGGCGAGCTCGAGGTTGGCGAGGCCGATCACGTAAGGATCGGTCTGCACGAACGGCGCGTTGCAGGAGGGCGGCACGACATCGGGATCGAGCAGGCGCGAGCGCGGGTCGAGGAAGTAGAACCATCCCTGCCCGGCCCGCGAGCAGAGCTCGTGGTTGCCGCGGACGGCGACCCAGGGGGCGGCCTCCAGCAGTGGCCGGGCGGCGTCGAAGAAGTCCTCTCGCCAGGTTTGCCAGGTGTCGCGCGTGCGCTGGATCACGAACGGTTCGCCTTCGTTCGGCAGGCAGCCGTCGTAGGCCCAGCGGTCCTGGGCGTCCTTGCTCGGCGTGCCGCGATAGTTGTAGTCGCCGAGATGGACAACCAGGTCTGGATCGTCGGCGGCGGCCGCCGCGGCGATGGCCGGAAACGGCCAGGCATCGGCACATGGCTGGCTGGCGTCGCTCTTGCAGCCGGTGTCGGCGATCGCCACCAGGCGCTCGACCGGCGCCGTCAGCGACTCTGGGACGGGCAGGTCGTGGCCGGAGCCGTCGACGCGGGCGGTGACGCCGGCGCCGGTGGCGACCACTGCCTCGCAGACCGTCACCGGGAACGCCTGCGGGTCGGGGTTGGTCCTCGGCAACATCGGCAGCGGCGGGCTGCCGTCGCTCAGCGTGATCGCCGGGCAGGCGGAGCCGGCGCCCGCGACGATGGCGCGAGCCAGCGCCGCCGGCGCCGGCCCGGCCACCGAGCGGCCGAGCAGGACGTAGTCGGCGAGCAGCGGCGCCGCGGGCGGCGCTTCCGGCTCCTCTGGCCGGGGCGCCGCGCAGGCGCTCAGGGTAGCGGCGAGCAGGACGCTGAGCGCGGCCTCGAGCAGGGTGGTGGTCAGGAAACGTGAAGGTCGGGACGAATCCTCGTGCATGGTCATTCCCGACGAATACTCTGACATGGTCACTCCGATCGTTTTCCGGGCGGCCGCGGTCGACCGGGCAGGGTGGCCTGGTGTTGGCTTTCTCGCTCGCGAGGCCCCCGCGGCCGGACTGATTGGACTTTCCCGCCGTCAGGGGAGATCCCGTTCCGATGCTGGCGCAAGGCTACTCTCACACGCGGGCGCAAGGCTAGCGCGCTGGAGAATCGCCGCTGACCTCCCACGGCGCCGGTAATCGGTACGAAAGGCACTGCTTTCTTCCCGGCATGGCGCTATCATGCGCTCCCATGACGCGTTCCGGACTGGTACTGGCCGTCGTCGCAGGGCTTGCCCTGCCGCAGGTATCGGGCAAGCTGCTGCTCGCGGCGGGCCCGCCGCGGGGCGCTCTGGCATGGCCGCCGGCCTTCGCCCACTCGATCCCGGAGCGCCCCGCCGGGGCGATCGGCGGCGCCGGATTCGCGCGCCGCATCGCCGGGCTGGACGGCGAGAAGCGGGCGGCGGCGATCGTCGCCGAGGTGAGCCGCGGCAACATCCCCGAGTTCCTCCGCAACCTGCAGCCGGTGAGGTTGACCGCCCGGGCAGGGGGCAGGCGGCTGGCGGCGACGGTGTGGGTGATGCCCGACTATCTGGCGGTCGGCGCCGACGGCGATTTCGTCCGCGTTCCCGTCGATCTGTACGCCGCCACCGCGATCGCCAGGGCCTTCGGCATGGCCCTGCCGACTCGCAAGATCGTCGACTCGATCTACGCGCAGTCGGCGCTCCGCCTGCAGCCACAGACGATGACGCCCGGCCCGCGCATGACCTCGACCGACTACTTCGTGACCCACAACCAGCGGATCGAGCAGCAGCGCGCCGGTCGCGGCCTTGGCACCCTGATCGCCGGCCAGAAGAAGGACCTCGTGCTGACCAATCGCCTGTTCCGCCAACCCTCGCCACGCGTCGCGATCTACGGCTGGCACCAGGCGGTGGGCAAGCCAATCCAGCCGCTGAGCACCGTGCACGGGGCGACATACGCGGACTACAGCCATGGCCTGCGGCTGATCGGGGGCATCGTCGAGGTCGACGGCGCCCCGCGCTCGATCTTCGACCTTTTCGAGGACCCGACGCTGGCCCGCCTGCTGAGCTTCGAGGGAGCGATCCGCGTGCCGCCGGCCTTGCTGTCCGAGCAGCCTCGGCCCGCTGCGACTCGCATGTCTTCGGCGCAGTGACTGCCGCCGGCTCGGAGCTTCTGAGGGCTCAGTAGACGCGGGCTCCCCGCGCCCGCAGCAGGAATCCGATGAGAAGCACGGGCAAGGACGACCGTCGCCCGCTACTCGATCGTCTTGCAGCAGCGGAAGCCCAGGTGGTAGTTGTGGTGGCTGTCGGCCGCCATCACCCGGCCGCCGTGCCAGAAGGGGGCGCGCCAGCGGCAGGCGTCCTCGTGGGCCTTGAAGCTGTCGAAGATGAACCAGCTTCCCTTCATCTCGGTGTAGCCGAGGGCTGTGCTGGCGGCGCTGGCGAGCTGCTCCGGGGCCAGCGGCAGGCTCATGTGCTCGGCGGCGTTGCCGTGTTGGTCGTAGACACCGAGCGGGCTGCGGCAGGCGGGGAACATGCCGGTGGGGTAGGTGTTGGAGCCGCACTGGCCCCAGCCGCCGCCGTCGCAGCCCGGGCTCTTGCGGCTGGCGGCGGCGCAGATACCCGCGCGGTACTCGTCGCCGTAGGCCCAGACCTTGTTCGCGTCCTCGACCCGGTTGTGCGCCGAGCGCATCAGCCCCACCGCCTGTGCCGGCGAGACGCCGGCGGCGAGGTCAAAGCGGTAGTCGGGTGGCCGCAAGCTGCCGGCGCAGCCCCCCTCCCACTCGTGGGCGTCGCACAGCCGCCGCCCCATGGCCGCGCAGATCTGGGCGGCCTCGTTGGCGCGCACCCAGACGACAGGGTAGGCGCAGGGGATGTCGGGGAACTCGAACTGATCGATGCAGGCCGTGGCGTCCTCGGACTGCTGGGTCGCCGGGTCGTAGAGCGGCGCCATGTACTTGGCGCCGCAGATCTCCTCGAAGCGGGGGTTCTCATAGCTGACGCCGAGCTCCTCGAGCTTCGCCTCGCATTGCGCGGGGGTAGCCGGATGCACGGTGATCGCCGGATTCCCCTGGCCGACGTAGCGGGAGCCGGCGAAGATGCGCCGCAGCTCGGCCTCCTGCGCGGACGTCAGGTCATGGACGTCGGCGATCTGCTCGAGAAGGGCCGCGTTGCTCTCGGGCAGCGACGGCTGCTGCGACGTCGCCGCGAGCTCGAGCCCCGCGGCGATGAGCACAAGCGTCACGAGCGCGGGGCCGTAGACGCTTCGCCGGTTACTCCTCCTCATTGGCCTTCCT
>Ga0299906_10005644_pt1 | contig 10166 bp, 7 predicted proteins | sample RVTome_14_FD_200259 | JGI IMG/M metagenome (GOLD analysis project Ga0299906, IMG submission 200259) | Soil microbial communities from uranium-contaminated site in the Upper Colorado River Basin, Wyoming, United States - RVT145D125 (version 2) ...
AACAGGGCCAGCCAAACGACAAGCAGGAAGTGCCAATACACCGTGCAGAGCTCTACACTGAGGCGCAGCCGGTCCACTTCGGCGTCACGGCGCCACGCCTTGTCGCTGGTCCAGCTCCAGGCGACCAGGCCGCCCAGGAGATGCAGCCCGTGCAGGGCGGTCAGCAGATAGAAGAAGGCATTGGCTGGATTCGCCGCGACGAAATAGCCCAGCTCGACGAGCTGCTGCCACGCCAGGAGCTGCCCGACCAGGAAGAAGAAGGCGCATGCGCCTCCTACGAGCAGGCCCCGTCTGATGCCGCCGATCTCTCTGCGGCGCGCGCTGATCGACGCCCACTGCAGGCTGACGCTGCTCACGATCAACACGGCGGTGTTCGGCCACAGCAGCCAGGGCTCGGGCAGGGCGCGCCAGTCCTCAAGCACCATGCGGTCGGCGTAAGCCACGACCAGAAGCGAGAACAGCACTGTCATTGCGGCGAGGAGCATCCTCAGGCCGAGCGTCGCCGAGGGCAGGAAAAAGGCCCTTCGGTCGTGGAGGTCGACGAGGCGGTGGTGACCGGCCACCCACGGCTTTTCGGTTATCTGCTGGAAGAAGCCCACGGCGAGCCTGCCTGTATGCGTGGCGCTTCAGCGCGCCGCGAAGTCCTGTGTGCGACCCCCTGGGCCATCGATCGCTCCTGCCCTACTCGGCCGGCTGAGCCGCATCCCGGGGAACGCCCTTGCGGCCGCTCTCCATGGGCACCTCTTCGGGCGGCATGTTTTGCGGCAGGAAGTCCTGGGCAGCGCCGGGCACGCTGTAGTCATAGGCCCAGCGATAGACCACCGGCAGCGTCGGCCCCCAGTTGCCATGCCCCGGCGGGGTTTCGGGCGTCTGCCACTCCAGCGTGGTCGCCCGCCAGGGATTGCTTCCCGCAAGCCGGCCTTTGAAGACGCTCCATGTCAGATTGAACAGGAACACCAGCTGCGCGAAGCCCACGACCAGCGCCACCACGGTGATGAAGGCGTTCAGCGTCTCCGCCGATGGCGGGATGAATGCGGTGTCGCCCATTTCGTAGTAGCGGCGCGGCACGCCCAGAAGCCCCAGATAGTGCATCGGCAGGTAGATCGCATAGGCCCCGAGGAAGGTGACCCAGAAGTGGAATTGGCCCATCGCCTCGTTCAGCATTCGCCCGGTGATCTTCGGATACCAGTGGTAGATCGCGCCGAAGATGACGAGGATCGGCGCCACGCCCATCACCATATGGAAGTGGGCAACCACAAACATGGTATCCGAGAGCGGTACATCCACCACGGCATTGCCGAGGAACAGGCCCGTCAGCCCGCCGTTCACGAAGGTGATAATGAAGGCGATGGCGAACAGCATGGGCACCGTAAGGTGGATGTCGCCCCGCCACAGGGTCAGCACCCAGTTATAGACCTTGATCGCGGTGGGAACGGCGATGATCAGCGTGGTGGTGGCGAAGAAGAATCCGAAATAGGGGTTCATGCCGCTGACGTACATGTGGTGCGCCCAGACCACGAAGCTCAGGCCGCCGATGATCACGATCGCCCAGACCATCATCCGGTAGCCGAAGATGTTGCGGCGCGCGTGGGTGCTGATCAGGTCGGAGACGATGCCGAAGGCCGGCAGGGCGACTATGTAGACCTCTGGGTGGCCGAAGAACCAGAACAGGTGTTGGAACAGTACCGGGCTGCCGCCGTCGTACCCGCGCAGCTCTCCCAGCTCGACGATCACGGGCATGAAGAAGCTGGTTCCCAGGATTCTGTCCAGGGCCATCATCACAGCGCCAACGAAGAGGGCCGGGAAGGCCAGCAGCGCCAGGACCGTGGCGACGAAGATGCCCCACACCGTCAAAGGCATGCGCATCAGCGTCATGCCGCGCGCGCGGGCCTGCAGCACCGTCACCACGTAGTTAAGCCCGCCCATGGTGAACCCGATGATGAAGAGCGCCAGGGAGCCCAGCATCAGGATGATGCCCATGCCCTGCCCGCCCGGCGTGCCGGAGAGAATGGCCTGCGGCGGGTAGAGGGTCCAGCCGGCGCCGGTGGGCCCGCCGGGAACGAAGAAGCTCGCCACCAGGACCAGCACGGCAAGCAGATAGACCCAGTAGCTCAGCATGTTCACATAGGGGAAGACCATGTCGCGGGCGCCCACCATCAGCGGGATGAGGTAGTTGCCGAATCCGCCGAGGAACAGCGCCGTGAGCAGGTAGATCACCATGATCATCCCGTGCATGGTGACGAACTGCAGATAGGAGTCCGGATCGATAAACGAGAAGGCGTCCGGGAAGCCCAGCTGCAGTCGCATCAGCCACGACAGCACCAAGGCCACCAGGCCGATTGCGATCGCCGTGAAGGCGTACTGGATCGCGATGACCTTGGCGTCTTGGGAGAAGACGTACTTCGTCACCCAACTCTTCGGATGATAGAGTTCCACCTCGGCGACTTCAGCCGGTGCGATCTGGTCAGCTGGTGTCGGTATGAAATAAGCCATAAGACCACCCTCTTCGCCTACTCTGTGGCAGGCTCTTGTCGTTTCAACCCATCCACGCTGATTGACGTCTTCGCGGGGTCCGCCTCATCGAGGGCCAGCTCCGTTGAGTCCGCCGCGCCGCTTGCGGCGCGCGCATAGAGCTCCGCGAAGGTCGACTGCTCTTGCAGCCATGCCTGGTAGTCGGCCTCCTCGTCGACCACCACCGTGCCGCGCATGGCGTAGTGCCCCGAGCCGCAAAGCTCGAAGCAGAGGATCTCGAAGCTGCCGGCCTTCGTGGGCGTGAGCCAGAAGTAGGTGATCATGCCCGGCACCATGTCCATCTTGGCGCGGAACTGGGGCACGTAGAAATCGTGCAGCACGTCTATCGAGCGCAGCAGCACCTTGACCGGCTTGTCACGCTGAAGGTGCAGCTCGCCGTCCTCGACCAGGATGTCATCCTGCCCATTGGCATCGGCCGCAACCAGGCCAAAGGGATTTTCGTAGTTGATGCTCCGCGGATTGGAGGTGCCCAGGACGCCATCCTTCCCGGGCAGGCGGAAGGTCCATTGCCACTGCGCGCCGACGGCCTCGATTGCAAGCGCTTCTTCCGGAACGGTGACGAACTGGTTCCAGACGAAGAGGCCGGGCGCGAGCATGCCCGCCACCCCCACGGTGGTGCCTATGGTCAGCCACCACTCCAGTTTCTTGTTTTCCGGTTCGTAGGCTGCCCGCCGCCCCGTCTTGTGACGGTAGCGCCACACGCAGTAGGCCATGAACAGGCCCACGGCGACGAAGACGAATCCCGTGATCCAGAAGGTGATGAGGATCGTGTCGTCGACATATCCCCAGTTCGAGGCGATGGGCGTCCACCACCACGGGCTCAGGAAGTGAAATACGACGGTGCCAACGACCACCACAATCAGCAGAAGTGCGACAACCATCTCATGTCCGTCCTTACCTCAAAAAGCTGTTGGCACGAGCTTCAAGGTACTGACTCAACTGCACAGCTTACGTCGCGCCCGTGCCGGAAGGCTGCCCCTCCCGGCATCCGCGACCTGCTTTCTCACATGACTTCGCTAGCTATCGTCCAGCCTCCCTCTGTTGAAGAAGCGTGCTTCAACACTTGCCTCGGGGACGGCGAACCTATTGTGACACCAGCCGCCTAGCCCTTGGCTTAGTACCGAACCGGATAGCGTAAGGTTATATGAATTAAACCGCAGAGGCAAATGGGCACTTAGGCTCGAAAGGACTGGCCGCAACCGCTGCCCCCCAATTGACCCGGGGTGCGATCCCCCGGGGATCATTGCAGATATTGCTCTGCTGCGCCGCAGCACTATCGCTACCCGCCGGTTGAATGGTGATGGCTGCACCCGACCAACGACCCGGCAGGACGGCGATGCTCCGGGTCTGGCCGCTCAACCTTGCAGCTTGATTCGATCATCCGCGAGACCGCTAGGGGGTGGTGTCATCAGAAATGACGTTACCTCAAGGGTCTCATGCCGATACAATGCATCGGTATTGGAGGTTATCCCAGGGATGGCCATCAAAACCTCAGGCGCGGTTCGGGGCGTCGCGCGCTCCGAGGGATCGCTGGTCGGCGACTATATCGCCCTGTTGAAGCCGCGGGTGATGTCGCTCGTGGTATTCACGGGCTTCGCCGGCATGGTACTGGCACCCGGCGCGCTGCACCCTCTGCGCGCAGCAGCCGCGGTGCTTTGCATCGCGTTCGGCGCAGGCGCGGCGGCCGCGATCAACATGTGGTACGACCGCGACATCGATGCCCTGATGGAGCGCACGCGCGCACGGCCAATCCCCGCCGGGCGTGTGGCTCCGGTGAAGGCGCTTGCGCTTGGCACGGGGCTCAGCCTCGCCTCGGTCGCAGCCATGGCAGCGGCGACCAACTGGACAGCGGCGGCGCTGCTCGCCCTTGCCATCGCCTTCTATGTCTTCATCTACACCATCTGGCTGAAACGGCGCACGCCGCAGAACATCGTTATCGGCGGCGCCGCCGGTGCCTTTCCGCCGACCATCGGTTGGGCCGCGGTGACCGGGGACGTCAGTCTCGAGTCCTCCGCCTTGTTCCTGATCATCTTCTTTTGGACTCCGCCACACTTCTGGGCGCTCGCCCTTTGCCGGGCGGACGACTATGCCAATGCCGGCGTGCCAATGTTGCCGGTCGTCGCGGGGAAGGCCGAGACCAGGCGCCAGATCATGGTCTATTCCTCGCTGCTCGTCCTGCTGAGCTTCATGCCATTAATCCTGGGCATGGCCAGCTTCGCCTACGGCGGGGCTGCAGCGGTCATGGGAGCCTATCTTCTGCTGCTTGCGGTCCGCGTGCTCGGCGAGCAGGGTCACCGCACAGCGCGCCGCATGTTCCGCTACTCCATCCTCTACCTCTTCGTGCTGTTTGCTGCGCTGATTATTGAGAAGGCGGCCATCACCGCTGCCTAGAGCACTTTGCACCCAAATTGAACCATTCTGCCGGAGTGGATTTGTGACAAGGCCAAGGGGTTTGGCGCCGGCCATAGCGGCGCTATGGCCAAGCCGAAGCCCGCCGGCATTGGCGCAAAGCCGCCCGGCCCTGCGGGTTTCCGCGCGGCGGGCGCCCGCTGCGTCGGCAGGCTTGCCCGATGCGCCGCATCGCGCTGCGCCTGCCTCCTGACGGATCGCCGCACCGCTCGCAAACAGAATTGCTTCAATTTGGGTGCAAAGTGCTCTAGCAGCCGGCAGGGTAGGGATTCAGGTCGATCTGCGGAGCCTCAGACCCGCCAGCAGGGGGCGAACAGCGGTCCAAAAAATTGAATTTGTGACGAGACAGGCGGCAGCAGACGGGCTTATTCTAATCATAATTATGAGGTCTCGGCACCCTTACGGCCGGCGACCTGCAATGGCGCTCCGGCCGTGAAGGGCCCCGTGGCCACCCCAGAGCCTGGACAGGCTCTACTCGGTGACACGTGAGGAAGTGCTATGGATACCATCCGCAATCCCATCGAATGGAGCATGGACAAGCTCCGCGAGGCCGGCCACGCCCTGGAAGAGGCGAGCGATTCGACCCTGCATGGAGAAGACGAGGCCCGGGTGAACCATCATCCGGCCGTGCGCCGGATCGGCGTCGCCGATCTTTTCGATGTTCTGAAGAACGGCTTCGACGACTTCGGCTACTACCGCACCGACGTCATGTTCATATGCATCATCTATCCGATTGCCAGCGTGGTGCTCATGCACGCGGCCTTCAACTACGACATGCTGCCGCTGCTGTTCCCGCTGGCCGCCGGCTTCGCGCTGGTCGGTCCGGTCGCTGCCATCGGCCTCTACGAGATGAGCCGGCGCCGCGAGCGCGGCCTGAAGGCGACCTGGCTCAGCGCCTTCGGCGTCCTGCATGCGCCTTCCGTGGGCCCGGTCGCCATACTGGCCCTCATGCTGTTGGGGATCTTCGGCCTGTGGCTGGCCACCGCGCAGCTGATCTACACCCTGACGCTGGGGCCGGAGCCGCCGGTCTCCATCAGCGCCTTCGTCAGCGACGTGCTCACCACCGGCGCCGGCTGGGCCATGATCGTTATCGGCTTCGGCGTGGGCTTCCTCTTCGCCCTGGTGGTGCTGACCATCAGCGTGGTGTCCTTCCCCATGCTGCTGGATCGCCCCGTCGGCGTCAGCGCGGCGATCGGCACATCGGTCCGGGCCGTGGTGGCCAACCCGGTTCCTATGGCGGCCTGGGGCGTGATCGTCGCCGGCGGCCTGGTGCTCGGCTCGATCCCAGCCTTCCTGGGCTTGATCCTGGTGCTGCCGGTGCTCGGCCACGCGACCTGGCATCTGTATCGGCGCCTGGTGGCGGATTGAGGACGCCGCTTAGCCAGTAAGCTTCGCCGCGCGGCCGTTGTTCTTGAGGTAATCGAGGCCGGCCGCCGTCACCTGCACCAGCGCGTTTTCGCCGGCTCGTCGTTCCACGAGGCCGCGGTCGACCGCGTCCTCCCACACCGGCAGGCGCGGACAGGAGGTGCGCCAGGCCTCCATGACCTCCGCGTAGGGACGCGGCTTGCGGGCCACCCATTCGACGAGATCGAGGATCAGGGGTTCGTGCTGCACTTCCAGTTCTGCGGCCATGGCGGGCCCTCACAGTGGTCGCGGCGGGGGCAGTATAGCACGCCGACCCTGCTGCGCAGCGCGGGCATACTTCGTCTCAAAGCGAACCATCCCTCCGCTCCGCCGGGCTAGCCTAGGCGCCATTCACAACAGGGAGCCCTCTTCGGCGCCCGCCTTGCAAGCGAGACGGGCCGATGACCGTACCGAGATCCGACAGCTCCGCCGCGCTGCTGCCGGAGTTCCTGCTGCTCGGGCTGCTGGCGCTCCTTTGGGGCTCCTCCTACCTGCTGATCCGCGTCGCGCTGGAGAGCCTGCCACCCCTGACGCTGATGGCGATCCGGGTCGGTCTCGCCGCTCTCGTGTTGCTGCCCGTCATGGCCTGGCAGGGCCACCGCCTGCCGCGCGATCTTGCCACCTGGCGCCAGCTGTTCGTGCAGTCGATCCTCAACGCCACCGCCGCGTGGACTCTGCTGGCCTGGGGCCAGCAGTTCGTCGACAGCGGCCTCGCCGGCGTGCTGAATTCGACCTCGCCGATTTTCGTCTTCTTCATCACCCTGCTGGTGACGCGCCACGAGGCGTTGTCGGCGCTGAAGCTGGCCGGGGCGCTGCTCGGCGTAGCCGGCGTCGTTCTGATCATCGGTGTCGACGCGCTGGCCGGTCTCGGCCGGGAAGTGACGGCGCAGGCCGCCGTGCTGCTCGGCGCCTTCTGCTACGGCTGCGCCGCGGTGAACGGCAAACGCTTCAGCCATCTGCCGCCGACCGTCACCGCCGCGGCGATCATGCTCTGTGCCGCTGCCGTGCTGCTGCCCGCCGCCCTCGCGATTGACCGGCCCTGGAGCCTGCGGCCGGAACCGGCGGCGCTGCTGGCGGCAATGGCTCTTTCGGTGCTCTGCACGGCCTTCGCCTTGCTGCTGTACTTCCGCCTCATGGGCACCCTGGGTTCCATGGGCGTTGCCAGCCAGGCCTATCTGCGCGCCGGGGTCAGTGTGCTGTTAGGGATCCTGCTGCTGGGCGAGAGCTTCCGGCCGGCCGTGGGCCTGGGCCTCGCCCTGGTCATCCTGGGCGTCGCGGCGATCAACCTGCCGCGCCGGCGGCACCCTCTGCCCTCGCGCGAAAATGCTTGAAAGCCGAAGCTTTCGGCCCCTTCCGGCCCATATGTGTGCAATGCAACATAACTTTCCTTGACTTCGAAGCCGGAAAGGTGCATCTAGCGCTCATCGGCCTCTCGCGATCGCGCGAAGGGCACCCCCTGGCGGGGTACCCCTCATCCCGAAGGCCTTCATATCCCTAGAAAATCCGTTTGCTCCAGGTGCGCGTGGATGACGGCAACGCGCTCACCGGCGTTTCCGCCTGCCCGAAAGGCAGGCCCGCCCGGCGCAGAAGGACTGTGTTTTGAATACCCCTACCCTTACCCGTAACGACAACCTCTCGTTCAATGATCTCGGCCTGGCCGAGCCCCTGCTGCGCGCCCTGGCGGCCGCCAGCTATACCACCCCGACCCCGATCCAGGCGCAGGCCATTCCGGCGCTGCTGGACGGCCGCGACATGCTGGGCCTGGCGCAGACCGGCACCGGCAAGACCGCGGCCTTCGCGCTGCCGATCCTGCAGCGCCTCGCCGAGGTGAAGGAAAACCCGGCGCCGAAGACCGTGCGCGCCCTCATCCTGGCGCCGACCCGCGAGCTGGCGGTGCAGATCAACGACTCCTTCAAGACCTACGGCCGCAATCTGCGCCTGCGCCACGCGGTCATCCTGGGCGGCGTCTCCCAGGGCCCGCAGGTGCGCAACCTGTCGCGCGGCGTCGACGTCCTGATCGCCACGCCGGGCCGCCTCATGGACCTGCTGAACCAGCGCCACGTGCGCCTCGACAAGGTGACGCACCTGGTGCTGGACGAGGCCGACCGCATGCTCGACATGGGCTTCATCCGCGACGTGAGAAAGATCGTCGCCATGCTGCCGGCGCGGCGTCACTCGCTGCTGTTCTCCGCCACCATGCCGGCGGAAGTGGCCAAGCTGGCCGCCGAGATGCTGCACAATCCGGTGCGCGTCGAGGTGACGCCGCAGGTGATCACCGTGGAGCGCGTCGCGCAGTCGGTGCACCACGTCTCGACGGCCGACAAGCGCGTACTGCTGGAGAACCTGCTGCAGGATCCCAAGTTGTCGCGCGTCATCGTTTTCACCCGCACCAAGCACCGCGCCAACCGCGTCGCCGAGCAGCTCGAGAAGGCCGGCATTCCCTCCGACGCCATCCACGGCAACAAGTCGCAGAATGCGCGCCAGAAGGCCCTGGAAGCCTTCCGCTCGGGCCGTGCCCGCGTGCTGGTCGCCACCGACATCGCCGCGCGCGGCATCGACGTACCGGGCGTGACCCACGTCATCAACTACGAACTGCCCAACGAACCGGAGAGCTACGTCCACCGCATCGGCCGCACCGCGCGTGCCGGCGCCGAGGGCGCGGCGATCTCGTTCTGCGACGGCGAGGAGCGCGCCTACCTGCGCGACATCGAGCGCCTGATCAAGCAGCGCCTCGACGTGATCGGCGACGCGCCGGCCAACGACGACCGCGCGCCGCGCCGTCCGCAGCAGCGCCAGCGTACGGGCCAGGCCCAGCGCAAGCGTGGTGCGGAGAGCAACGGCCACGGCCAGAGCCAGCGATACAATCGCGAGCGCAACGGCGCCGGCGAGAGCAACGGCGACGGCAAGCCGGGCCAGCAGAAGCGCAGCTACAAGGGCCTCGAGTCCGGCCGCGGCAAGCCCGGCAGTAAGCCGGGACATGGTAAATCCGCCGGCAAGCCGAATGCGGGCTCCAAGGGGGGGCAGCGCCCCTTCAAGGGCCGCCGTCAGCAGGCGAACAATGGCGGCGGCGCCCCCCGCCAGGGCCGTTCCTCGGCCGCCTGAGGCAAAATATTTCGCTTGTGGGCCGCGCTGCGACGCCGTCGGGCGCGGCCCTTAACCATCGTCTTCCAGAGCTACACTCAAATGCCTCGGGGCCCTGCCGGAATCGCACCGGCAGGGCCTCTCGGCATTGGCGTTGCCTGCAATTCGCGATAAAATGGTGCATAAGCCGTTAAGGCCGTCGCTACCGCGGAACCGACGAGGTTCCATCATCGCTGGGTTGGTACAACAGGGAAGCCGAGGACGATGTCTGCCCTTCGTCTCTATGCGGCGGCACTGATTGCCGTTGCGGTAGCACAGCCGGCCGTGGCCGGCACCCCGGAGGTCTGCGCGGAAGGCGCCGGGGCCATGACCATGGATCTCTACACCGTCGCGCTGGAACGCCTGGACGATTGCCTGGCGCTCGAATCGCTGACCGTGAAGCAGCGGGTCGAGGCCCTGCGGCAGCGCGGCGATGCACAGTTCGCATTGGAGGCGAATGAAGGCGCCGTCGCCGACTACGAGCTGGCGCTGCAGATCGGCGGAGCGGATCACGACATCCTCATCTCGCTCGGCCGGGTGCAGCTGAACAACGATGCCGACGAAGCGGCGCTCGCCGTCTTCGAACGCGCCGCGGCGGTCGATCCGGACTCGCCCCAGGCCCATTACTACCGCGGCGTCGCGCTGTACGACCTCGACCGCCTGCACGAGGCGGTGGTCGCGCTCGGCCGCAACATCAGGCT
>Ga0299906_10005645_pt1 | contig 10166 bp, 7 predicted proteins | sample RVTome_14_FD_200259 | JGI IMG/M metagenome (GOLD analysis project Ga0299906, IMG submission 200259) | Soil microbial communities from uranium-contaminated site in the Upper Colorado River Basin, Wyoming, United States - RVT145D125 (version 2) ...
GGTGGCCGTCTTCAGCCCGATCCCCCCTGGCTCGGTCGTGAGCGCGCTCGAGGCGGGGCTCCACGTCAACGTGGGAAGCCTGCACACGCTGGGGCAGGTGACGGACTGGTCCGAGGAATCGGGCGGGGCGCCCCGCATCCACGTCGAGGTCGACACCGGCATGGGGCGGTCCGGATTCGACTGGCGGACGGCTGCGGAGTGGATGCCACGGATCGCCGAGGCCGTCGGGAGGGGGGTCGAGTGGGTGGGGTACTACACGCACCTGCACTCGGCCGACTGCGCGCTCGACACGGTGCGGGAGCAGTGGACACGCTTCCGCCAGACCCTCGACGTGCCGGGCGCGCCGGACGAGAAGGCGCTCCGGCACGTGCTGAACAGCGCCGGCGCCCTGCGCGCCCCCGAGTACGCGGGGCAGGCGGTGCGGCCGGGGATCTTCCTGTACGGCGGACGCGTCGGGGACGGGGCCTGCGCGCCGGATACGGTGGTTTCGCTCCACGCGCGCGTGGTGCACGTGCGTGACGCGGCGCCCGGCACGACGCTCGGGTACGGCGCCACCTACGCGGCCCGAGACCCGGAACGCTGGGCAACGCTTTCGATAGGCTACGGCGACGGACTTCCGAGGGCGCTCGGCAACCGCGGAAGCGCTCTGCTCGGCGGGACGCGCGTCCCGATCATCGGAAGGACCTCCATGGACGTGACGGTGGTAGACATCACCGGCGTTCCCGGGATCCGCCCCGGTGACGTCGCGACTCTGATGGGCACCGATGGCCAGGAAGAGATCACCGTGGACGACGTCGCGTCGCTCGCCGGGACCATCAGCTACGAGGTGCTGACGGGGCTGACCCGACGCCTTCCCCGCGTTTGGACGGGAGAAACCGGCAGTTGAGAGGATTGCCTATCGATCGGAACGAACGGCGCTCGCTCATGGCCTCGGCGCTCCTGCTGTTCGGCGCGGCCGCGTGCGAGGAGCGAACGCCGACCTCGTTGGACGAGAGCCTCCTGCCACCCGAGCCGGTGACGGTGGAGGTGCGGCTCGGGTGGGACCAATTCGCTTCCAACCTGGAGGTCTTCGGCGGATACGGCGCGCCCGAGGAGCTCGGCACCGGCGTGCTGGCGAACGAGTACGCCGACACGCTCAACGCGCGCACGTTGGTGAGGTTCGGCGCCTACCCCACCGAGACCTCCGTCCGCGACTCGCTCGGCACAATTCGCACCGACACGAACCTGACCTTCGTCGGCGGCCGCGTCGTCGCGTTCTTCGACACCATCGCCAGCACGAACACGTCGCCGGTCACCCTCGCGCTCGGCGCGACCGAGAACGAGTGGCACGCGACGACCGCCACGTGGACGGCGGCCGTGGACACGATCGGAGACCTGCGGCCGTGGCCGGAGCCCGGCGCCGGTCCGGTCACGCCGATCGGCACGGTCGATTGGGACCCGGACGCGGGCGATTCGGTGTCGTTCTCGGTCGACTCGACGACGATCGCCGAGTGGGCCGACACGACCGACCTCAGCCGGGGCATGCGATTGGACCTGGTCACGCCGGGCCACAGGTTGCAGGTGACCACCGTCGCGCTGCGGCTCATCACCAGGCCCAGCCTGAACCCGGACACCCTCGTCGACGTGACCGCGCCTCGCCGCAACCTGACCTTCGTGTACGATCCGTTCCCGGAGCCGCCACCCGACGGCATACGCATCGGCGGCGTGCCCGCCTGGCGGACCGTCCTGGATGTCGGGCTCCCGGCTCAGCTCACGGGCCCGCCCGAGCTGTGCGCGGCCGTGGGCTGCCCGCTGGTGCTCGAGTCCGGACAGGTCAATCACGCAGCGCTGCTCCTCAGGAGCCGCCAGACCGAGACCGCGTTCCAGCCGACCGACACCGTCCGGCTGGACGTGCGGCCGGTCTTCAGCAGGGCCGCCATGCCCAAGTCGCCGCTGGGGAGCTCGCTGGTCGGTCTGACCGAAGGCGGGCGGGTCCCGCCCGACGCCTTCGGCGCGGGGGCGGGCGTCGAGATCGAGGTTCCGGTCACGGGGTTCGTGCGCCGGCTGCTGCCGGGGGCCGACGAGGGTCCGGACGACGCGCCGAACACGCTGGCGCTGCTGTCCGTGTTCGAGCCGCTTTCGATCGCGTTCGCTTCGTTCCACGGCCCGGGCGGCCCGGACGAGCCGGTGCTGAGGCTCATCCTGACGGTCTCGCCGTCGGTGGAGCTTCCGTGACGGCGCGCGCGCGGTTCGTGGTCGCCTCGCTCGTCGCGGTCCTGGGGGGCGCGCCGGCCCGCGTGACGGCCCAGTCGCTGTTCAACGCCGCCGGCATGGGCGTGCCGGTGGAGGCGCTCGACGGCCGGGCGCGCGCGCTGGGAAACGCGGGCATCGGGCTGAACGGAAGCGCGCTGATGCCGACCGATCCCGCTGCGGCCGGCCGGCTGGTCACCGGCACGGGCGTGATCGCCGGCCAGCCGAGCTGGGTGGATTTCTCCAGAGAGGGGGTCACGCAGCGCTTTCAGGGCACGCGCTTCCCCCTGCTGGGCGTGTCCTATCCGGCGTTCAGCGGCATGCTGACGGTCCAGCTCGGGTCGTTCCTGGACCAGCAGTACAGCGCCGAGCGGACCGTCACGGTCCAGCTCGTGGACGGCCCGGTAGAGGCGACCGACCACTTCGAGCAGGACGGCGCGGTGTCGAGCCTGGGCGTCGGGTACGCGCGCATGCTGGGAGCGCGCACCTCCGTCGGCCTCTCGGTGGGCCGCTACGCCGGCTCCATCGATCGTACCCTGTCGCGTCGGTTCGGGGACCTCGGCGCTTCGGGCGCGGTGGAGGACTTCGTGTCGGGCGGGCTGTGGAGCTACTCGGGATACTCCCTCACCGGAGGCGTGGCGAGGGACCTCGGCACCATCCTGCGGGTGGCGGCGAGCGTCACGTGGTCGACCTCCCTCGAGGCCGACGCGTCCGGGGAAACCGGCGGCGCCGATCGCTCGTTCGAGCTGCCCTTGCAGTACCGCGTGGGGGCGAGCGCGACGCTTGCGCCCGGGCTGCTCATCACCGGGAGCGCAGCGTTCGCGCAATGGTCGAGCATGGAAGGCGACCTGGCAAGCGGCCAAGACGTACGCGACACGAACTCGTTCGGGGCCGGCGTGGAGCTGTCGCGTGCCCGCATCTTCGGCAAGCAGGCGCCGCTCAGGTTCGGCTTCCGCCAGAGCTTCCTGCCGTTCTCGCTGGAGGCGGATCGCGCGTCCGAGCGCGTGTTCGCCGGTGGGTTCGGGCTCGGTCTCAACGAGGCGGAGGGCGTCGTGCTGGCCGGTGTCGACCTCGCCGTGGAGCGGGGCAGGCGGACCGCCGGCCCCGTGACCGAGGAGTTCTGGCGAGGAACGGTGTCGCTCCGCGTCTCGGGCTTCTGAGGCTCCCGCACGCGGGGGGCTCCGACGTGCGCGTCCACTACCACACGTTCGGCTGCAAGGCGAACCAGTACGACAGCGAGCGCATGCGCCAGGAGGCGGAGGCGAGGGGGGCGGCGACCACCGCCGCGCGCGCGGAGGCCGACGTCATCGTGGTGAACACCTGTACGGTGACGAACCACGCCGACGCCGAGGCCCGCCGCTTCATTCGGCGCGTGCGGCGCGAGAGGCCCGGGGCGCGCATCGTGGTGGCGGGGTGCTCGGCGGCGCTCCGGACGGCGGAGTATCGGGCGATGGACGGCGTGTCGGACGTGGTGCCCGGCCACGACCCGGCCGCAGTCGCGGTCGCGGTCGCGGGCGCCAGCGGCGCCGCGCCGCCGGTGGCCGTGCCGGCCCGGGTCGCGGGAACGCACGCCTCGAGTCCGCTCGCGCACATCGAGCTGCGCGCGCCGCTCGACCGCATGCACACCGAGCCCGTCGGCGGCGAGCTCCTGCGCGCGCGCCGCGGAGCCGCGCGCGGATGGCTCAAGATCCAGGACGGCTGCGACCGGAAGTGCTCGTTCTGCGCCACACGGCTCGCGCGCGGCGCTTCTCGCTCGCGGCCGCCCGCCGAGGTCGTCGGCGAGGCGGCGCTGCTCGCGCGCGCGCACGCCGAGCTCGTGATCACCGGAATCCACATCGGGCACTACGGCCGGGACCTCGAGCCGGCCTGGACGCTCTCGCGCCTGTGCGCGGAGCTGCTCGATCGCGTTCCGGGCGTGCGGATCCGCATCGGCAGCGTCGAGGCGACCGAGGTGGACGACCTCCTGCTCGAGCTGCTCGCGACCTCGGGTGGCCGGCTCGCTCCGCACCTGCACATGCCGCTCCAGAGCGGCGCGGACGCCGTGCTGCGTCGCATGCGTCGCTGGCACACGCGCGCGCAGTATCGCACCCGCGCGCTCGAGATCGCGGAGCGCGTCCACCCGCTCGGGCTCGGCGCCGACGTGATCGCCGGGTTTCCCGGCGAGACGCCCTCGGATCACGAGGCCACGCGGGCGCTCGTCGAGGAGCTTCCGTTCACCTATCTGCACGTCTTTCCCTACTCGCCGCGCTCCGGCACGGTCGCGGCCGGCCTCGAGGACGCGGTGCCCCAGCGGACGGCCGGCGAGCGCTCGCGCGAGCTGCGCGAGCTCGCGCACGACAAGGGACGCGCCTACCGCGCTTCCAGGGTGGGCGGCGCCGCGTGCGTCGTGGTGGAGAGGCGGGGAGGTGGGCTCACGGAGGATTACCTGAGGGTGGACGTGCGGGGGGCTGCCCGGCAAGCGCCTCCCGACGCGGCAGGAGAGAGCGCTGCCGCGGGCGCCTGGCAAGCTGGCGCGGGCCGCCGCTCGCCCGTCCTGTCGGGGACCCTGCTTGGCGATGGGGACCATCTGTATATTGACTGGCCCAGCGAACCGCCACGAATTGAGGCATGAGCCCGATCGCCGCTCCCAGACGCGCGTACGTCGAGACGTACGGCTGCCAGATGAACATCAGCGATGGCGAGCTGATGGAGGGCATCCTCGAGGAGGGGGGCTACACGATCGTGGGCGCGCCCGAGGACGCCGACGTGGTCCTGGTGAACACGTGCGCCGTCCGAGAGCACGCCGAGACGCGGGTGCTGGGCCGGGTCGCGCAGCTCAACGGGTTGAAGCGCGAGCGTCCGGACGTGATCATCGGCGTGACCGGCTGCATGGCGCAGCGCATGGGCGAGACGCTGCTCGAGCGTGCCCCCTACGTCGACATGGTGGTCGGGCCCGACGGATATCGAGGACTCCCCGACGCGCTCGCGCGGCTCGAGGAGGGCGGCCGGCGCGCCCCCGGAGCGGTCGCCCGCCGAGCCCCCGGGACGGTCGCCCGGCCCGTCACCGGATCGGTCGCCCGGCGGCGGGGACGGCAGCTCGCGGTGCTCGACCTGAGCCTGGGGGAGAACTACCAGGGCCTGGAGCAGCGGCGCGCCGATGGGCCCAGCGCGTGGGTGCCGATCCAGCGCGGCTGCGACCACCGGTGCACGTTCTGCATCGTGCCCTACGTGCGGGGACCGGAGAAGAACCGGAGCGCGAAGGACGTCCTGGCGGAGGTGCGCTCGCTCGCCGCGGGCGGCGTGAGCGAGGTGACGCTTCTGGGTCAGACCGTCAACTCCTACGTGTGGGAGGACGTGAGCTTCCCCGATCTCGTCCGCGACGTCGCGCGCGTGGACGGCATCCGGCGCGTGCGCTTCACGTCACCGCATCCCAACGACGTGTCGGAGCGCCTGGTCGAGGTGATGGCCGAGGAGCCCGCCGTCTGCGAGCACCTGCACCTGCCCGCCCAGTCCGGCAACGATCGCACGCTCAGGCGCATGCTGCGCCGCTACACCGTCGAGGCGTTGCTCCGGAAGGTCGAGCTCGTACGGGCGGCGATACCGGACATCGCGCTCTCCACCGACATCATCGTCGCGTTCCCCGGTGAGACCGATGAGGAGTTCCGCGACACCCTCGACCTGATGCGCACCGTGCGGTTCGACGAGGCCTACACCTACAAGTACTCCGCCCGCGAAGGCACGCCCGCCACCCGGCTTCCCGAGCGCGACTTCGTCGAGCCCCGCGTGGCGCAGGCCCGGCTCGAGGAGCTGATCGAGGTCAGCCGGGCGATCCAGGGGGAGATCAACGCGTCCGAGGTCGGCAGGACCGAGGAGGTGCTGATCGAGAAGGTCGCGCGCGATCCGGGGCAGCTCCTGGGGCGCACGCGCCGCAACAAGGTCGTCGTGTTCGACGGGCGCGCGGAGCGCGTGGGCGCGTACGCGCGCGTGGTCCTGGAGCGCACGACCGGCGCGACCTTCGCGGGCGTGGAGGCCGCGCTCACCGCCGTCGCCGCCGGTTCGTGAGCAAGCTCGCGGCGGCCGCGGGAGCGCTGTCGGTGGTCGTGCTCTCCATGGCGTTCGCGTCGCTCAACTCGAACCAGCGCGTCACGCTGCGTCTCGGCGTGGCGACCTACTACGGGGTCCCCCTGACGGTCATCGCGTTCGGCGGCGTGATCGCGGGAATGCTCATCATGCTCGTCGCGGGCATCCACTCGGACCTGAAGGTCCGGCGCATTCTGCGCGCCCGGCTGGCCGACGAGGACCGCGAGGAGCGGAGCCGGTTCATCGACCATAGTCAGCAGGACCTCTTCGAGGAGGAGAAGGAGAAGAGCTGAGCCGACCGGTCGGCGGGTAGGGCCGCTCCGCGTTGAGCCACGCCCCGCCCGTCGCGAGGCTGGCGCTCGCGTTCGCGGTGGGCGCGGCCTGGGCCTTGAACGGCGTTCCCCCCGGGGTCCTGCCGCTCGCCGCCCTCGCTTTCCTGCTGGCGCCCATCGGCGCATCACGGTGGCCCGCGCGGCTGCCCTGGCTCGCCATGGCCGTGGCCGGTGCCGGCTACGCGTCGCTGGGGGTAGCGCCCGCCGCCTGCCCGGCCGCGCCGGCGAGCCGAATGGTCGCGCTGGAGGGGCGGTTCCTGGCGACGCCCTACGGGGGCTCCGCCCCGTTCGAGCCGTCCTCGGGGTGCGGGCCGGTCACGGTGGTCGTGCCGGACTCGCTGGCGCCGGCGGGGACGCCGGCGGGGACGCCGGTGCGCGTGGTGGGCTCGTGGCGCGACGGCCGGATGCGACCGTGGTTCCTGGCGCGTTCGGTCGAGCCGGCCACGCCCGCGGCGACCGGCTCCGAGGCCCGCTGGGTCGGCGTGCGCTGGAGGGACGGCCTGACGCGGCGTATCCACCGCCTGTACGGCGAGCGCGGACCGCTGGTGGCCGCGCTCACGCTCGCGCGTACGGAAGGATTCGACCGGGACATCCGCGAGACCTTCGCGCGCACCGGCATCGCGCACCTGCTCTCGATCTCCGGCTTCCACGTCGGCGTCGTGGCGGGCATGGCGCTCGCGCTCCTCACGGCCGCGCGGCTCCGTGGCAGACGGGCCGAGCTGGGCGCGGCGGCGTTCGCCTGCGTGTACGTTGCGCTCATCGGCTTTCCCGACGCCGCGAGCCGGGCCGCCCTCATGCTGTGCTTGGTCGTGATGTCGCGCGTGCGCCGCCGTCCTCCCGCGCGGTGGGGTGCGCTATCGGGTGCGCTGCTGATCCTGGTGCTCGTCGATCCGGCCAAGCTCATGAGTCCGGGCTTCCAGCTCTCCTTCGCGGGCGCGGCGGGGCTCGTGGCCTGGGCCGGGCCGCTGACCCGGACCATGCAGCGCGTTCTGGGCCGCAGGTGCCCGCGTGCGCTGGCCTTGGGGGTGGCCGCGGGGGTGGCCGCGACCCTGGCCACGCTCCCGGTCGTGGCGTGGCACTTCGAGCGGCTCTCGCTCGTCGGCATCCCCGCGACCATGGTCGGCGGGCCGCTCGTGGCGCTCGCGCTGCCGGGCGCGATCGCCTCGGTCGTGGTCGACTTCATCTCCCCGGGCGCGGCCTCCTTCCTGGCCGGTGGCGTATCGTTGCTGCTCGCGGCCCTGGAGACCGGAGCCGAGCGGCTCGCGGCCGTGCCCTGGGCGAGCGTCTGGATCACGCGCGCGACGGTCGTGGCGGTCGTCGCGGGCGTGCTGATCGGTGGCGCCCTCGTCCGGCGGCCGCAGGTGCGCGGCACGGCCAGACGCGCCACGACGCTCATGTACGTGGCGAGCGCGGTGGCCTCGTGGCCGTTGCTGCTCGCGCTCCAGGGCCGCGGGTCGGTCGAGGTGCTCATGATCGACGTCGGCCAGGGCGACGCGATCGCGCTGCGCGGCTCGGGAGGGCGGTGGCTGCTCGTCGACGCCGGGCCACCCGGCCCGGAAGGCGACCCGGGGGCGCATCCGGCGGTGCGTGCGCTGCGCGCCCGCGGCGTGCGCCGGCTCGAGGCGCTCGTGCTGACGCACGCCGACCTGGATCACATCGGCGGCGCCGCGGCCGTGCTCTCCTCGTTCGAGGTCGGCGCCGTGTACGACCCCGCGCTTCCCGCCGGCAAGGAGGCGTTCGTGGAGGCGCTCGCCCTGGCCGCACGCCGCGGCGTCCCGTGGCGGCCGGCACGCGCGGGCGACCGGCTCGAGGTCGACGGCCTCTCGCTGAGGGTGCTCGCGCCGTCGGACTCCGCGGTGCGGGCCACCAGCGAGACCAACGCGCTCTCGGTCGTGCTCGAGGCCTCCTACGGCGAGTTCGACGTCCTGCTCACGGGCGACGTGTCCAAGGACGTCGAGCGCCTCGTCGCCGGGGAGCTCGCCGGCGGCCTCGAGGTCCTGAAGGTCGCGCATCACGGGAGCGACACCTCGACGGACTCCCTGCTCCTGGCCCGTGGCGGGGCCGAGCTGGCGCTCGTGTCGGTCGGCAGGTACAACCGCTACGGCCACCCCGCGCCCGCCGTCCTCGCGCGGCTCCGGCGCGCGGGCGTCGAGGTGCGCCGCACCGACCACGAGGGCACGGTTTCCGTGCGCGCGCGCCGCGACGGCAGCTACACGGTGGAGGCGCAGCGCCGCCGTTGACCCCATCTGCCGCCGCGTCTATCGTCGAGGGCTCCGCTGCAACTTCCCTGCGGCCCGCCGGCCGACGCCATGCTACAGAGTCACCTCGTCACCATATCGCGCTTCCTCGTCGACCAGGAGCGCAAGCACCCCAAGGCGACGGGGGCGTTCACCGGGCTGCTCCACGACATCGCGCTCGCTGGGAAGGTGATCGCACGCGAGGTCAACAAGGCGGGGCTGGTGGATGACATCATGGGCGCGGCCGGCGACGAGAACGTGCACGGCGAGGAGGTCCAGAAGCTCGACGTCTTCGCGAACCAGGTGATGGTGCGCGCGCTCGACCACACCGGGCTCGTGGCGTGCATGGCCTCGGAGGAGAGCGAGGGGTTCATCCCCATTCCGGACAAGTTCCCGGCCGGGGACTACGTGGTCATCTTCGACCCGCTGGACGGCTCGTCGAACATCGACGTCAACGTCTCCATCGGGACCATCTTCAGCATCCACCGGAAGATCTCGGGCGCGGAGCGCGGAACGCTCGAGGACTGCCTCCAGGCCGGCCGGCGCCAGGTCGCCGCGGGTTACCTGGTGTACGGCTCGTCCACCATGCTCGTGTACACGAGCGGCGCGGGCGTCCACGGGTTCACGCTCGATCCCTCCATCGGCGAGTTCGTGCTCAGCCACCCGCTGATGCGCTTTCCCGAGCCGCCCATGAAGGTCTACTCGATCAACGAAGCGTACTACCACCGGTGGAGCCGCGGCCAGCAGCGGCTCGTCAGCCACCTCAAGACCGACGGCGGCTTCGGCTCCCGCTACATCGGATCGCTCGTGGCCGACCTGCACCGGACGCTCCTCCAGGGCGGGCTCTTCATGTATCCCGCTGACACGAAGAGCCCCGAGGGCAAGCTGCGGCTCATGTACGAGGCCTCGCCGCTCGCGATGGTCACCGAGCAGGCCGGCGGCCGCGCGAGCGACGGGCGGCGCGACATCGTGGACATCGAGCCCGAGTCGCTGCACCAGCGGACCCCTCTGTACATGGGCTCGAAGGAGCTCGTCAACCTGGCGGAGCGGTATCTGGCGGAGGACGACTAGGGTTCGAATCCCGGATCGTGAAAGGCCGCTTCGGGAGTCCCGGCAGGCCCTTGACGCCGGACCCCAGAGTGATGCACACTTCGATGCAAGGTGCATCATCATATGGCGCATGCGGGTACCGGCGCGATAAAAGCATGAAGACAATCACGCTGCGCAACCTTCCTCCCGACCTGCGTCGGCGAATCGAGGAAGAGGCTGCGGCCACCGGCGCCAGCTACGCCAAGACGGTGATTCGCCT
>Ga0299906_10005646_pt1 | contig 10166 bp, 7 predicted proteins | sample RVTome_14_FD_200259 | JGI IMG/M metagenome (GOLD analysis project Ga0299906, IMG submission 200259) | Soil microbial communities from uranium-contaminated site in the Upper Colorado River Basin, Wyoming, United States - RVT145D125 (version 2) ...
GAGGCGGCTAGACCTGGACAGGGCGGCGGCCGTGTTCGCTGCGGTCGATGTTCAAACCGGATCCTCCGACTCCGGCCGCGCATCCATGGCCGCGCGCGCGCTCGCTTCCCCGATCGCGTTCCGAACCTCGTAAGGCGTGAGTCCGAGCGCGTGCGCCGCGCGGGCCACATCGTCGTACTCCGGCTTGCTGCGCGTCTCACCGTTCGGCAGGCGGACGCGCTTGAGACGGATGCGCTGGCCACGGAATTCGATGGTATCGAACTCGCGCGCGAGCTGCGGCCGCGAGACCGGCCAGTGCCGCACGCCGATCGTCGAGGTCGAGCGGAACAGCGCGCCGAGCACGGCAGCAAGCGCGGCCTCAGGCACGAGTGCTTCCAGCCTCGCGCCCGGCCGGCCCTTCTTCATCGAGATCGGCACGACGACGGCGTCGAGCGCGCCCGCGTCGAGCAGCGCCTCCAGCGCGGCAGGCAAGTACTCCGGGCTCATGTCGTCGACGTCCGCCTGGAGGAGCTGCAGCCGCTCTCCGGTACCCGCCGCCGCCACTTCGCACGCGACGAGCCGCAGACAGTTCGGCCGGTCCGGCGCGTCGCGCGTGCCCGCGCCGAATCCGACCGCCTCCACGACCACGACCGGCGGCGGCGGCTTGCCCGCGGTGAGCGTCGCGAGGATCGCCGCGCCGGTCGGCGTCGTGCACTCGCCTTCCAGCTCGTGCCCGGTGATCTCGATGCCGGCCAGCAGCTTCAGCGTCGCCGGCGCTGGCACGGGATAGCGCCCGTGCTCGATCTCGATCCAGCCGTGGCCCACGGCGACCGGCCTGGTATAGAACGCGTCGAACTCCAGCTCTCGCACCGCCGCCATCACGCACGTCACGTCCAGGATCGCGTCGAGCGCGCCCACCTCGTGGAAGTGCACCTGGTCCACCGACACGCCGTGCACCTCCGCCTCGGCCACCGCGATGCGCCGAAACGCCTCCTGCGCCAGCGCCTTCACCTGCGCCGATGCCTCCGTCCGATCCACGATCTCGACGATGTGGCGCAGGTGCCGGTGCGAGTGCTCGGGCGAGGTTTCGAACGCGACGTGCACGCAGTCGATCCCGTGTCGTCTGACCCGCTCCGTCCGGACGCTCACCCCGTCGAAGCCCAGCGAACCCACAAAGGCGCGAAGCCATTCGTCCGATAGCCCGAGATCGAGCAGCGCAGCCAGTATCATGTCGCCGCTGATGCCGGCGAACGGGTCGAACACGAGGGAGCGGATCACCTTGTCACGTCGACGGTTGTAGTATCTCGTTTCATGTATCGCTTGATGTGCGGGACCGGTCCGCCGCCCGCGTCGCCGAGGACGCGAGAGCGCGCAGCGCGCGCGACCGACCCTGCACCCGCAGGATCGCCGTCAGCGGCGGACCGTGCGGCCGGCCGGTCAGCGCGAGCCGAAGAGGCTCATAGAGTGCACGTCCGGCCGCCCCGGCCGCCTTACCCGCCTGTTTGACGGCCGCGGCCAGGGCCTGCGGCTTCCACTCTTCGATCTCGGTCAGTCGCGCGATCGCGGCGCGCAGGACCGGCTCCGCCGATGCGTCGAGATCCGGCTCGTCGGCGGAGCCGCTGATGCCCTCCGTCGAACCTTCGGCCCGCACTGCAGCGACGCGGGGCGGCGTCGCAGCCGTCGAGGGCGCATCACGCGCCGGGAACAGCGGCGCCAGCGCGCTGCCGATCTGGCCGAAGGTCGAGAGGTGCGTGCGCACCGCATCGACGGCCTCCGGGAACAGGGGGGTCGGGATCGGCCCGTGTGGCTCGAGCCAGCCGGCACGACGCGCGAAGGCGTCCACGGCTTCGACCACCGCCTGGAGCGGCATGCGCTCGATGTGGCGAGCCGAAAGCCAACTGAGTTTGACGGGATCGAAGACAACGTCGGAGGCGCCGATACGGTCGATCGAGACCTCCTCGATCAGTCGGTCGCGCTCGAGCACTTCCTCGCCGCTGGGGCTCGACCAGGACAGCAGCGACAGGTAATTGAGCACGGCATCCGGGTGATAGCCCTCGGCGCGGTAGTCGGCGAGGGCGCGTGCGCCGTGGCGCTTGGAGAGCTTGTGGCGGTCGGGTCCGAGTACGGTCGGCACGTGAACGAATACGGGCGGCTCGACGCCGAGCGCATCGTACAGCAGGACCTGGCGCGGCGTGTTCGAGAGGTGTCCCACGCCGCGGATCACGTGCGTGATGCGCATGGCGATGTCGTCGGCCACGACGGCGAAGTTGTAGGTCGGCCGCCCGTCGGCCCGCAGCAGGACGAAGTCGGCGATCTCGGCGGCGCGGAACCGCACCTCACCGCGCACCGAGTCGTGGACGACGATCTCGCCGGTGGCTGGCACGCGGAAACGGAGCGCGGGCTCGCGACCGCGTGCCCGCAAGTGCGTGATTTCCGCGGCGGTCATACTCGCGCAATGGCAGTCGGCACGCGGCCCGGGTCCGGTCCTGTTGGGCGGGGTGGCCGGTCGCTCCACACCGTGTGACGTCGCGGCGGCGTCCGAGGCATCCTCGCCGCAGTCGATCTCCTCCGGGGCGCTGCAGTAGCAATGGTAAGTCCGACCCGTCTCGCGCAGCCGGTCGGCAAAGTCATGGTGCGCGGCGCGTCGCTGGGATTGGCGGTACGGCCCGTTCTCGCCGCGGTCGGCACTGCCTCGCGGACCCGGCCCCTCGTCCCAGTCGAGTCCGAGCCACTCGAGGTCGTCGAAGATGCCGGCTTCCGCGGCCGGGTCGTGCCGTTCGATGTCCGTGTCTTCGATGCGCAGGACGAAGCGACCGCCGTGCTTTCGTGTGAACAACCAGTCGAGCACCGCGATGCGCGCGTTACCGACGTGCAGGCTGCCGGTCGGGCTGGGCGCGAAGCGGGTGCGGACGACGGCGCGATCGGAGGTGCTGTAGGACTTCGGCATCGTCACGAGGTCGGACGCGGTGCGCCGGACAGGCGGGCGGCGTCGCTGCGGCCGAGCGCCATCTACTCGGTGCCCCGCCCGGTCGCGGCCGCGCCCGTGCGCTGTCCGGCGCCCAGGCGCTCGAGCACGCGCTCGGCGAGGGCGGTGGAGAAGCCGGGAACGGCGGCGATGTCGAGGGCGTCCGCCTGCTTGATCGCGCGGACGCTGCCGAACCGGGCCAGCAGCGCGCGCTGCCGCTTCGGCCCTACGCCTGGGATGTCGGCCAGTTCGCTGACGAGCGTGCGCTTGCCGCGCAGCTTGCGGTTGTAGCCGTGCGCGAAGCGGTGCGCCTCGTCCCGCATGCGTTGGAGCAGGCGCAGCGCGGTGCTCGTGCGCGGCAATCGCAGCGGCGTCGCACGATGCGGGAAGTAGATCTCCTCGTCGCGCTTCGCGAGCGCGACGAACGCGACGTCCGCGGCACCGGCGGCCTCGGCCGCGGCGCGCGCGGCCACGAGCTGGCCGCGGCCGCCATCGATCACGACGAGGTCGGGCAGCGGCTCACGCTCCCCGATGCGCCGCTTGAAGTAGCGGCCCACGATCTCGGCGATCGAGCGGAAGTCGTCGTTGCCCCAGTCGCCGCGGATCCGAAATCGGCGGTACTCGTTCTTGTCCGGTTCGCCGTTGCGGAAGACGGCGGCGCTGCCGACGACCTCGGCGCCCTGCGTGTGCGAAACGTCGAAGCAGGCGGCGAGGCGAGGCACGACCTTCAGCTCGAGCGCCTCCTGCAGCTCGTAGAGCAGGTCGTCGGCGCGTGCGGGTGTGGTGTCCATCAGGACCGAGCGCTCCTCGAGCAGGTGGCGCGCGTTCTGGTTGGCCAGCTCGATCAGCCGCACCTTCTCGCCGCGCTCCGGCACGTGCGTGTGGACGCGGCGGCCGGCGGCCTCGCTGAGCAGCTCTTCGATCGCGGCCCGATCCTCGAACTCGGTCGAGAACAGCGACTCGCGCGGTAGGTCCGCCGTGCCCTGCTCGCCCCGGCCCAGGTAGAAACGAGTCGCGGCCGCCGTCACGAACGCGGCGTCGTCCTCGTCCGTCAGATTGTCGAAGAAGTCGAGCTCGCGGCCGAGCAGCTTGCCCTGCCGGATGCGGAGCAGCACGGCGCAGCCGAAGTCGCCGTCGCGCGCGGTGCCGAGCACGTCGATGTCGCGGCGGCGGATGTCGAGCGCTCGCTGATGTCGCTCGATGTTCTCGAGCCCGGCGAGCACGTCGCGCAGGGTAGCGGCGCGCTCGAACTCGAAGCGCGCGGCAGTCTCGGCCATGTCGCGCTCGACGCGTCGTCGGACGCCGCCGACGCGGCCGCCCAGCACGTCCAGCATCTCGTCGACCATCGCGCGGTAGTCCTCGCGCGTCTGGAGTCCCACGCACGGCGCCTGGCAGCGCCCGATGTGGTAGTCCAGGCACGGCCGCGCTGGCGCGTCCTTCGGCAGGTCGTAGCGGCAGCTTCGCACCGTGTACAGCCGCTTGATCACCTCGAGCGCCTGCCGCATGGCGCCGACCTCGGTGTAGGGGCCGAAGTAGCGCGAACCGTCGTTCACCACGCGGCGCGTCACCCACACGCGCGGGAACGGCTCGTGGACCGTGACCTTGATGTAGGGGTAGCGCTTGTCGTCGCGCAGCCGGACGTTGAACCGCGGCCGGTGCGCCTTGATCAGGTTCGCCTCGAGCAGCAGCGCCTCGGCCTCCGAGCCGACCACGATCGTGTCGATGTCCCGCACGCGGCGCAGCATCTCGACGTTCTTGATCGACGCGTCCTCCACCGCGAAATGGCTCTTCATCCGAGCCCTGAGCGACTTCGCCTTGCCGATGTAGAGGATCTCGCCACGCCCGTCCTTGAACAGGTACACGCCCGGCCGCGGCGGCAGATGCCGCAGCTTGCGGTCGAGCGCCTCCGCGCCCGCGTTCCCCCCGTCGTCCCCGCGCTTCACCATGCCGCCGGTTCTACCCCGCGCGGACCATGCCGTTGCGACACCGCGATGGCAGTAGATCCTGGTACCGCTGCCGAAAAGCGCGCTCCCTCGGCCGCATCCCGCTCCGCGACGGCAGCCGGCGGTAGTGGGTCACTTTGAGTGACCCACTACCCAGCCGGCCGAGCGCTTGCCTTCCCATTCGGTGACAGCCTGTCGGCGCCGTTCCGTTCACCGCCGAAGCAGTGCCCGAACCGCGCGGCTCGCCTCGTCGACGCGGAGCAGGTGCGCCGCTCCGAAGTACACCACGCCGAACGCCGGCACCGCGACGGCTGCCTCGATGACGGGCTCGTAGCCGGCGAGGAACCCCGGCGCCGTCGCGGGCACGAGGGACAGCGAGGCGCGGCCAGCCGCGGCTCCCGCGATGGCCGCGACGCCGAGCCGCGCGAGCAGTCCCGCGCCGGCACCGATCTCGCCGATCAGGCCGCGCAGTTTCCGGCGCAGCAGCGCCCACTCGACCCAGGCCGCGAGGCCCGCGGCCGTGCTGAGCCCGACCGCGCCGAGCGGGTAGCCGCCGAGGCTGTAGTTGCGGAGCCAGAGCATGGCGCCGGCGCCGACGCCGCCCGCGAGCACGACGCGCACGATCGCGATCTTGGCCGGCGTCCGGGTGTCGTGCAACGCAAAGAACGCCGACGAAAAGAGCCGCGTCGCCGTGCTGGCCATGAGACCGATCGTGTAGCCGGCCAGCACGACGTAGACGAAGAGGGTCTCGCCGGCGCCGAACTCGCCGGTCTCGTAGAGGGCACCGACGATGACATCGCCGAGCGTGAGGATGCCGATGACGGAAGGCACGACGAAGACGGCGATTCGGCGCAGCCCGGCGTCGACGCGCGCACGCAGCGCGCCGACCGCCTGATCGCGGCCGCGCGCCAGCTCGGGCAGCTCCGCGGCGGCCACGGAGATGCCGAACAGGCTGATCGGCAGCATGTAGATCGTCTGCGCGTAGCCGAGCGCCGCGACGGCGCCCTCGGCGAGGATCGTGGCCAGGAACATGTCGACGTACGCACTGAGCTGGACGACGCCGCGGCCAGCGATCGCGGGTCCCGCGTTGCGGATCGCGGTCCGCACGCCCTCGAGCCGAGGCGCCCACCGGATCTTCAGGTTCGGCTCGAGCCGCAGCACGAACGGCAGCTGCACGGCGAACTGGAGCACGCCGCCCGCGAACGCGCCCCACGCCAGCGCGATCGTCAGGTCGTCCAGGTCCATGCGCCCGCCGAAGTACAGCAGCGTCGCGATCATCGCCGCGCTCCACAGCACGGGTGCGACGTAGGAAATGAAGAAGCGGCGGTGGCTGTTCAGCACGCCGAGCGCCCAGGCGGAGAGCACGAGCGTGCCGGTCATCGGGAAGATGATGCGGACGACGCGGACCGCGAGCCGGTACCGGAGATCCTCGAAACCTGGCGTGAAGACCGTCACGATGATCGGCGCCGCGGCGATGCCGATGATCGTGAGTGCGCCCGCGACGGCGAACAGCAGCGCGAAGACCGCGCCCGCTACGCGGCCGGCCTCCTCCCGCCGGCCCTTGTGCAGCAGCTCCGCGTAGACCGGGATGAACGACGCGCTGAGCGTGCCCTCGCCGAGCAGGTTCTGGAGCACGTTCGGCATGCGCAGCCCGATGCGGAACACGTCCGCATAGGCGGACACGCCGAAGTAGTGGGCGAAGACGCGTTCGCGGACGAGACCGGTGATGCGCGAGAGCAGGATGCCGCCGGCGACGAGACCGGCGGCGCGTGTGTCGGCGCCGTCCGCCTGCGGCTCGGTCGGCTGCGCGTCCATCTCTGGCGCGGGGGGGAGTTCTGCGCCGGCCCGGCTCACGGGCCGGTCCGGCTCACCCCTTTGATGCGTCACCGGGCGGGAGCAGACCCTGCGGCTCGGACTTCTCTTCGAGGAGTCGGTGCAGGAACGCGCTCTCCTCGCGAAGCTGCTCGACGGACTCGCCGAGCTGCGCGACCTCCGATTCGAGCGTGGTGAGCCGGGCGGCGACGCCATCGGGGAGCTCGCCCTTGCGCTCGAGTCGCGCGGCCAGTGCGCGCCCGACCTGCGAATCGAGGATGACCGCGGTCAGAGGAATCATCAGCGCGACCAGCAGGATCACGAGTACCAGGATCAGCGTCGTCATGAGGTCGAATTTCGCTCACGTCGCGTGGCAGGACAAGCCGGATGACGGGCTCGCGCCGTTACCGCGCTGCTGTTCTTGGCGCGGGCGGGTCCGCCCTCTCACACCTCGGTCTGGACGGTTCGGTGGCCGGCGGATTCGGCGGCGCCGGCCTCGATCGGGAGCGCGGCCGAGATCGCGTGCAGCAGGCGCGGTCCGTAGCGGGCGAGATAAGGCAGAACGTTGAGCGTACGCTCCTGCGGCGAGCCGCCCGGGTACAGGTTGACGGCGGCCTTGCCGAGCTGCTGCGTCGTGATCTCGCTCCGCTTCTTGAGGTGCGAGGCGATCTTCTTCTCCGCCGATTCGACCTGGGACAACGCCTGGTTGCGCTGCGCCTCGATCCAGCCGCGCAGCGTCGGGTCCACGGGCTGCGCCGAGTCCGCGAGCCGGTCCCAGCGTTTGCGGATCGACGTGCGCAGTGCGTCGAGCGAGGCAACGACCGGGTCCGGCATTTCCGCACGCACCACCCGCGTGGTCAGCTCGTGCAGTGGCTTTGCGAAATCGGCCGCGACGAGCCCGTACTTGTCCAGCACCTTACGGACTTTGGCCTCGACCAGGACCACGCTGGCCCGCGGGTGCGCGACCGGCGGGCGGATGCCGTGTGCCTTGAACAGCGGCCCGATCTGGGCGAAATAGCTCAGCTCGGCGGGGCCTCCCACATAGGCGAGGGTCGGCAGCAGCGCGCTCTCGACCACCGGCCGCAGCAGCACGTTGGGTGAGAACCGCCACGGCTCGCGCTCGAGCATGCCGTGCAGCTCGGCATCCTCGATGCGGCGCTTCGACCGACGCAGCAGCCAGCGGCCGTCCTCGCGCATCAGCCGGTCGCGGCCGTCCTCCGTGTCGAGCAGCACGTTCGCGGCGTCGGACGCGATCGTGACCTGCGCGTGGTAGCCGCGCTCGAGCAGCTCCGCCGCCCGGGCTTCGAGCAGTCCGGTGTGCTCCGCGCTCGACTCCAGCTCGCGGCGCAGCACGCTCGCGGCCGCGCGCTTGAAGTCCGGGTGCGCCGGATCGACCACGAGCAGGTCGAATTCCGAAAAGAGCCCGTGAACCAATTCGGCGAACGCGGCGGCGACGGTCCGGCCCGGCCGGTACGCGGAGCGCAGCAGTTCCGCGAGCGGCGCCTGGAACTCGGTCGTGGGCAGCCAACCAATGAACATCTCGCGGACCGCCTCCACATCCGCGGCAAGCCGTCGGGCGGACATCGGGTGCGCTGCGCCATCGTCCGCCAGCTCTGCTCGACGCAGCTCGTTCGCGGCATCGACGACTTCGACGTGATTGGCCTCGGCCCAGTCATGATCGTCCGCGGCGACCCAGAACAACGGTGCGACGGGGATGCCCAGCTCCACCTCCAGGTTACGCGCCAGCCGCACGGCCGTCAGGATCTTGTAGACCGTGTAGAGCGGCCCGCCGAACAGTCCGGCCTGCTGGCCGGTCGTCACGACGGCGCCCGTGCCATCCAGGATCCGCTGCAGCTTCGAGGTGGCGGCGGGCGTCGTCGCGCGGATCGCGCCGGCGATGCGACGGCGCTGCGCGGCGCCGAGTCGTTCGGCGACCTCCCTGGCCTTGCGGGCGTAGGCATCGAGGTCGGCGGGCGCGCCCACGAACAGCTCCGCGACACGCGGCTCGCCGGCCAGGTAGTCCGCGACCAGCTCGGAGCCCTGCGGCCGGCTCGCGAGGATGTCGAGGCCCCCGATCGTGGCGTCCTTCAACCCGGCGCTCTCCGCTCGTTCGGAAGCGCAACACGCCCCGGTATTCCTTGCCGCCGCATCAGCCGCTCCCCTTTGCCTTGTGATAGGGCTCGCCGCGCGCGATCGTGCCGGCCCGATACAGCTGCTCGGCGAAGATCAGGCGCGCGAAATCGTGCGGCAGCGTGAGGGCCGACAGACGGATGCGCCGGTGCGCATCGCGCAGGAGCTGGTCGGACAGGCCGAACGCGCCGCCGATCACGAACGCGATCCCCGCGCTCCCCTGTGCGGCGGCCCGGCCGAGCTGGCGTGCGAGCCGCTCCGAGCTGAACGCATCGCCCGTCCGCGTCAACGCGACCAGCTCGACGCGTTCGGGCAGGCGCCCGATCACGCGATCGCTCTCCTCAGAACGCACATCCGCGGGGTCCCGGTTCCGAGCGGAGGCCGCCTTCACCTCGACCACCTCGAGCGGCCAGTAGCGCGCCGCCCGGCGCTCGTACTCGGCGATCGCGTCACGGAGCAGCGCCCCCGGCTTCCCGACCGCGAGGATCCAGAGCTTCAAGGTCGCGGGCGCTTACGCGTAGATCCCGCGCAGCCGGTGCACCGCCGCAACGCGGTCGATCGCCAGCATGTACGCGGCCGTTCGCAGGTTGACGCTGTGTTGCCTTGAGTACTGCAGCACGTTGTTGAACGCACGGATCATGACCTCCCTCAGCCGCGCCACCACCACGTCCTCGCCCCAGTAGTAGCCTTCGCGGTTCTGGACCCACTCGAAGTAGCTGACCGTGACACCGCCGGCGTTCGCCAGGATGTCGGGGATCACGAACACGCCCTTTTCCTCCAGGATCGAGTCGGCGGGTGCGGTGATCGGACCGTTTGCGCCTTCTGCGATGATCTTGGCCCGGACCTGAGCCGCGTTCTTGCGCGTGATCACGTTCTCGAGCGCCGCCGGCACGAGCACGTCCGTCTCCATCTCGAGGATCTGCTCGTTCGTGATCGGATCGCCATCCGGGAAACCCTCCAGGAACCGGTTGCGCCGGATCCACTCGATCGCCTCCGACACGTAGATGCCGTTCGGGTTGTAGACGCCGCCGGACTTGTCGCTGATCGCGACCACCGTGAGCCCCTCGTTCTCGAGCAGCTGCGCCGCGACCGAGCCCACGTTGCCGAATCCCTGCACGGCGACCTTCGTTCCATTCAACGGCATGCCCAGATCGCGCAGGGCTTCTTTCACGACGATCTTCACGCCGCGGCCGGTCGCTTCACGGCGGCCGAGCGAGCCGCCCATCGCGATCGGCTTGCCCGTCACGACGGCCGTCACGGTGTGGCGCTTGTGCATGGAATACGTGTCCATGATCCACGCCATGACCTGCTCGTTCGTATTGACGTCGGGCGCCGGC
>Ga0299906_10005647_pt1 | contig 10165 bp, 10 predicted proteins | sample RVTome_14_FD_200259 | JGI IMG/M metagenome (GOLD analysis project Ga0299906, IMG submission 200259) | Soil microbial communities from uranium-contaminated site in the Upper Colorado River Basin, Wyoming, United States - RVT145D125 (version 2) ...
GGCGCGCGCCGTCTGGTCGAGCCCGAAGCCTCCGAACGCCTCGACCTCGGCACCGATGCCCACACCCAGCTCGAAGCGGCCGCCCGAGAGTGCGTCGAGCGTCGCTGCGTCCTCGGCGACGCGCAGCGGATGATGCAGCGGAAGCGCAAGCAGTCCGCTGGCGATGCGCATGCGCCCCGTCGCCGCGGCCGCCGCCGCACAGGCGGGTAGTGCCGCCGGAACGCCGCCGTCCGCGGAGAGACGCTCGGGCACCACGAGCAGATCGAAGCCGAGCGACTCTGCGCGTGCTGCGAGCTCGGGAAGAGCGGCGAGTTGCCCGGCGGCGTCGGCGACCTCCGGCGTAACGCGCAATCCGACGCGCAGGCGACTCATGCGGGGCGAGCGTCGCTGATGCCAGCCCGCCCGGCTATGCTGGCCGTCCCGCTCGGACGCGCCGGAAGAACCCCCGATGGCCGAACCTCTCGTGCTCCCGGAACCGCACGCGCTGCGCGCGTGGGTGGGCAAGAAGCTCGGCACCTCGGACTGGCTCGAGATCGGTCAGAAGCGCATCGACCTCTTCGCGGAAGCCACCGGCGACAAGCAGTGGATCCACGTGGACCCCGAGCGCGCAAAGCGGGAGTCGCCCTTCGGCACCACCATCGCGCACGGTCACCTGACGCTCTCGCTCGCACCGTTCTTCTTCGCGCAGATCGTGGAGGTGAAGGGAGCACGCATGATCGTGAACCCCGGCATCGAGCACATGCGGCTGCGCTCGCCGGTGCGCTCGGGTGATCGCGTCCGCATGCACGCCACGCTCAAGGACCTGCGCGACCTGCAGGGCGGCGCGCTGCGCGCCACTCTCACGCTCCAGTTCGAGGTCGAGGGCCAGAGCCGTCCGGTGGCCTTCGGCGACGCCGCCCTCGTCTACTACCCCTAGGAGACCGACCCAGGACATGAGCGCCCAGGTGTCGCGTTGCGCGGAGTCCAGCTGTCGTGACTCCGTTCGCCTCCGGCTCACTGCGCGCTGCGCTTGCTGTCGTGACTCCGTTCGCCTCCGGCTCACTGCGCGCGGCGCTTCGTGCCGCTTGCACCGATGAGGATCGCGCTCGCGCAGCTGAATCCGACCGTCGGCGACCTCGCCGGCAATCGCCGGCTGATCGAGGAGGCGGCCGCCCGCGCGCGAAGCAAGGGCGCCGAGCTGGTGGTGACGCCCGAGCTCGCGCTCACCGGCTACCCGCCCCACGACCTGCTCGAGCGCGACGGATTCGTGCAGGGACAGCTCGCGGAGCTCGATGCGCTCGCACCCGTCTCGCGCGACATCGCGCTCGTGGTGGGCGCGGTGCTGCCGGTGCCGCGCCGCGGCGGCAAGCAGCTCGCCAACGCCGCGGTGCTGCTGCAAGGCGGCGTGCGCGCCGCCTGGCAGGCGAAGACCCTGCTGCCGACCTACGACGTGTTCGACGAGAACCGCTACTTCGTGCCCGCGGACGAGCGCGGGCCGCTGCTGAGCGTCGGCGACTGCACGCTCGGCATGACCGTTTGCGAAGACGCCTGGGTGGACGAGCACGCCTATGCCATCGATCCGGTCGGCGACCTGGCGCGCGCCGGCGCCGAGCTGGTGCTGAATCTCTCCGCCTCGCCCTTCCACGTCGGCAAGGCCGCGCAGCGCCGGCGGCTGTTCTCCGACCTCGCCGTGAAGCGCGGCGTCCCGATCGCCTTCGTGAACCAGGTCGGCGGCAACGACGAGCTCGTCTTCGACGGCGGCTCCTTCCTGGTGGACGCGCAGGGTCGTGTGCGCGCCGCGCTGCCTCTCTTCGAGACGGCGCTCGAGGTCGTGGACCTCGCGACAGCGCCTTTGCTTCGTCTCGACGAGGTCACGGATCCGGACCGGGCGGAGCAGCTCGCCTCGGCGCTGGCGCTCGGCATCCGCGACTACTTCCGGAAGCAGGACCTCCCGCCCGGCGCCGTGGTGGGCCTCTCGGGCGGCGTGGATTCCGCGGTCACGGCCTGGCTCGCGGTGAAGGCGCTCGGTGAGGAGCGCGTGCTCGGCGTCGCGATGCCCGGCCCGTTCTCCTCGGATCACAGCGTGCGCGACGCGCTCGCACTCGGCCGCAACCTCGGCATCGAGGTGCGCAAGGTGGACATCCGCCCGCTCTACGACGCCTACCGCAGGGTGTTCGCGCAACTGTTCGGTGAGCGCGATGACTACGGCCTCGCGCAGCAGAACATCCAGGCGAGAATCCGCGGCGCGATCCTGATGGCGATCTCGAACGCGGAGAGCCGGCTCGTGCTCGCGACGGGCAACAAGAGCGAGCTCTCGGTGGGCTACTGCACGCTGTATGGCGACACCGTGGGCGGGCTCGCGGTGCTGGGCGACGTGTTCAAGCGCGACGTCTACGCGCTTGCGCGACTCGCGAACGCGGCGGACGAGCGCATCCCGTGGAGCACGCTCGAGAAGCCACCCTCGGCGGAGCTCGCGCCGAACCAGCTCGACAGCGACGACCTGCCGCCCTACGAGGTGCTCGACGCCGTGCTCGAGCAGGCCGTCGAGCGCGGGCTCGGCGTTGCCGGAGTCAAGCCTCCCGAGGGCGTCACGCGCGAGACCGCCGCGGCGATCCTGCGCCGCGTCGACAAGAACGAGTACAAGCGCCGGCAGGCGCCCCTCGTGCTGCGCGTCTCGCCGAAGGCCTTCGGCGCAGGCCGCCGGCTCCCGATCGTGCACCGGTACTCGTTGTAGGGGGCCGGCCGACCCAGGATGCGCACTTCCCGCTGGTTCAAACGCGCAGGCTTGCTGTCGTGACTCCGTTCGCCTTCGGCTCACTGCGCGCGACGCTTCGCGGCGCTTGCACCTAATGCGCGACCGGCGCCTGCTCTACCCGAGCGTGCTCGGCGCTCTGCTGCTGCTCGAGTTCGTCGTGCTCGCGGTGGACCCGGTCTCGCGCTCGACCTGGCTGCTCGAGAACCTGCTGGCGGTGCTGCTGGGCTTTGTACTGATGCTCAGCTATCGGCGCCTCCCGCTGTCTCGCGTCTCCTACACCCTGATCTTCCTGTTCCTCGCCCTCCACGAGATCGGGGCTCACTACACCTACTCGCTCGTCCCGTACGACGCGGCCTGCCAGCGCGTCTTCGGGTTCTCGCCCGACGCAGCCTTCGGCTTCGAGCGCAATCAGTTCGACCGCGGGATCCACTTCGCCTACGGCCTGCTCTTCGCGTATCCGATCCGCGAGATCTTCCTGCGCGTCGTCGACGTGCGCGGCTTCTGGGGCTACGTGCTCCCGCTCGACGTCACCATGTCCACTTCGATGATCTACGAGCTGATCGAGTGGGGCGCCGCCGCGCTCTTCGGCGGAGATCTCGGGCAGTCCTACCTGGGCACGCAGGGCGACGTCTGGGACGCGCACAAGGACATGGCGCTCGCGAGCCTCGGCGCACTGACCGCCATGACGATCACGCTCGCCATCAACCGCCTGCTACAGCGTGACTTCGCGGCCGAGTGGGCCGACAGCCTGCGCGTGAAGCACGCGGAGCCGCTCGGCGAGGAGGCGCTCGCGCGGATGCTCGAGGAGGACTAAGCGGCCGAGTCCTGCGTGACGGCGCGCACGTGCTCGGCGCGCGCGCCGCGGGGTCCTTCCTGGATCACATACTCGACTGCGTCGCCCTCGGCGACGGAGTCGTAGTCCGAGCCCGCCATGCCGGAGCGGTGGAAGAAGACTTCCTTGCCGTCCTCGCCGCGGATGAAGCCGAAGCCACGGTCGCGCACCATCTTCTTGATGCGACCGCGCGACTTCGGGCCGGTCGGGGCGCTCGTCGTCGTCACCGAGCGCCGTGCGCCGCCGCTCCTTCCGGTGCGCCGGCCGCGCCGCGCGCCGGAGTAGCCACCGAGCGCGAACTCGACGAGGAAGAGCTCCGTCTTCACCGTGAGCGGCTCGTGCCCCGAGGTCTCGGCCTCGAGCAGGATCTCGCTCTCCTCGACCTCGACCACCGTGTAGCGGAGACCGGTGTTCTTGTGGGTGCACGAGGCGCCTGCTTCGAGCTCTTCGAGAGTCAGCATGGGAGACCTCGGTCACGTGGCGCGGACCCGGCTGGGCTCGCGGGGGATCGACTCGCGGGAGCGGATCCGGGAAAGACCCGCGGGGCGCGAGCCCGGCAAGGTAGTGGAAGGCTCCGAGGCGGTCAAATCAGCGGCGCAGCGCGGCCGCTACCCTGCCCGCCCGGGGAGGCTCGATTCGCGGCGTGCTGCGCACCGCTCTGCTCGCGTTGCTCTGCCTCGCGTGCGCCGCAAAGGCCGTTCCGGAGCGGCCGCTGCTGCGCGTCGGGACGAGCGGCGACTACGCGCCCTTCAGCCTGCGCGACGGCGCCGGACGCCGCAGCGGCTTCGACGTGGAGCTGGCGCGCGCCTACGCACGCGAGCGCGGGCTGCGCGTGCGCTGGGTGCCGCTGCGCTGGGCGACGCTCGAGCGTGACTTCGCGGCGGGCCGCTTCGACGTCGTGATGAGCGGCATCACCGTGCGGCCGGAGCGTTCGCTGACCGGCCGCTTCAGCGTCCCCGTCACGACCTCGGGCGCCGTCCTGTTGGCCCGGAGCAAGGCTCTCGACCCGCGCGCGCGCATCGCCGTGAACGCCGGCGGGCACCTGGAGCGCGTAGCAAGGCGCTTGTTCCCGGCCGCGCGCATCGAGCCGCTCGCTCCGAACGCGGCCGTGCGCGAGGCGCTCGTGAAGGGCGCCGCGGACGCCGCGCTCACGGACACGCTCGAGGCACCGCATTGGCTCGCGGGAACCCGCGGACTCCACACCCTCGGCCCGTACACGCGCGACTGGAAGGCCTACTGGCTTCCCGTCTCCGCGCGCGAACGAGCGCTCGATCTCGACGCCTGGCTGCTCGCGCGCGAGGCCGACGGCACGCTCGCGGCGCTCCGCGCACGCCATCTGCCACCCGTCGGGCAGGTCTCGATCGCAGCGCCGCTCATGGCACTCGCCGCCGTGATCGAAGAGCGCCTCTCGCTGATGCCGCTGGTGGCGGAGGCGAAGCGCGCGCAAGGCGCCGCGGTGCGCGACCCGGCACAGGAGAGCGCGGTGCTCGCGGCTGCGAGCGAGGCGATGAGCGCTGCTGCCGGCCGCGCCGGCCTGCCCGCGCCCGACGCAGCAGCGACGCGCGGCCTCTTCCAGGCGCTGATCGACGCGGCCCGCGAGGTGCAGGACCACACGCTCGCTTCCGAACCGCGGGCAGCGAAGCCGCCGGACCTCGACGCCGGGCTACGTCCGGCGCTGGCACGCATCAGCGAGCGCATCGCCGAGCTCGCCGTGCGCCTGCCCGCGGATCTCGAACCGGATGCCGTGCGCGCCGCGATCACTCCCATCTCGATCCCCGGCCTGTCCGCCGCATCGCGCGACGGCATCGCGAACGCCCTCGTGATGCTCGCGCGCTCTCCGCGTGAGAGCTCGTGCCCTACCCGTCCGCCGGCTCCTCGCTCGCCGCCGCCGCGCTCTCGATCGAGATCTTCACGCGGTCGGGAAGGATGTCGACGACCTCCAGTCCCTCGGGATGCGCGACGGCTTCCGGCGTGAGCTGGAAGGTGCGGCGCCCGCGCCGCACGAGCAGCGCGTCGACGCGCACTTCGACCGAACCGTTTCTCGCGAGCACGAGGTCGCGGCGCCGGCCGGTCAGCCGCACACGCACGCTCGCCGGATCGATCGAATCGAGCCGGAACTCCTCGGGCAGCTTCTCGACCACCACGGGCGCATCCACCACGACCTCGGTTACCACCGAGCCCGGCACCTGCACCACCCAGAGGCCGGCCGCGATGCCCAACGCGAGCAGTGCGTCGCGGAAGCGCGGCTGGAGCCAACCCGACGACGGGGCCTCGTGCGCAGGCCGCTGATGGCGGCGCAGCTCGATCGCGAGCGCGCGCGGCCGCCCGATCGGCCGCAGCCTCCCGCCGCTGGCCAGCGAGATCGTGCCGCGCTCCTCCGACACCACCACGCACAGCGCATCGGTGCGCTCCGAGAGCCCGAGCGCCGCCGCGTGGCGCGTGCCGAGATCGGCGAGCTGATCGCGGTCGGTCGAGAGCGGCAGGTGCACGGCGAAGCGGTTCACGCGTTCGCCGGCGAGCACCACGGCCCCGTCGTGGCCCGGCGAGCTGGCGTCGAACAGCGACAGCAGCAGCGGTTCGCTGAGCAGTCCGTCGAGCTCGACGCCGCCCTCCACGTGGCGGTCGATCGGCTCGCGGCCGGGCACGACCAGCAGCGCGCCGGTGCGCGAGGCGGCGAGCTGCTCGACCGTCCGCACCAGGATGTCGGCCGGGCCGAAGCTCGTTTCCTCGCCGCGTCGGCGGGACACCCACGCGCCGACCTGTTCGAAGATGCGGCGCAGATCGTCCTGGAACACGACCACGAGCACCAGCACGAGCACCGCGAAGAAGGCCTGGAAGATGGCGGCTGTGAGGGCGAGACCGAGCTGCCGCGCTGCGAGGTAGATGGCGAAGAGGGTGGTGAGGCCGAGCAGCGCGGGCCGCGCACGCGTACGCCGCACCAGGCGCAGGCCCACCCAGGCCAGCGCCGCGACGACGAAGATGTCGACGAGGTCGAGCAGCCCGACGTCGCGCAGCAGCTCGATCACGCGGAGAGCGACTCCTCGTCCTCGCGCGGCGGCTCGATGCGCTCGAGGCGCAGCCGCTGCACGCGGCGGCGCGCCACCTCGACCACGGTCGCGCGATAGGGGCCGACGTCGACGCGGTCGCCGCGCCGCGGCAGCCGACCGAGGCGCGCCGTCACGTGGCCGCCGATCGTGTCGGCCTCCTCGTCTTCCTCCCAGTCGAGCTCGAAGCCGAGCCGGTCGCAGACCTCGGGCAGCGACATGCGGCCGGAGAGCTCGAACACACCCGGCGCCGGCTCCAGGAACTCGGGCTGCTCCTCGTCGAACTCGTCGCCGAGCGGGCCCACGATCTCCTCGAGCGCGTCTTCGCGGAAGGCCAGACCGATCACGGTGCCGCGCTCGTCCACCACTGCCGCACAGTGAGCGCGCCGGCGCTGGAGCTCGAGCAGGAAATCGGAGATCGACATCGTCTCGGTCACGAAGGCGGGCTCGCGCGCGAGCTGGCGCAGATCGGGCTTCTCTCCCTGGAGCACCGCTTCGCGCACCTCGCGCGCGTTGATGACGCCAACGATCGTGTCGAGCCCACGCTCGCAGAGCGGGTAGCGCGTGTGGTTGGTCTCGCGTACCACGCGCACGCACTCGTCGAGCGGCCACTCGAGCGACAGGTGCACCACGTCGACGCGCGGCAGGATGATGTGCCGCACCTCGAGATCGATCATGCGCAGCACGTTCTCGGAGAGCTCCTGCGCGCGCTTCGTGATGTGGCCCTGCCGCGCCGAGAGCGACAGGATGCTGCGGATCTCCTCGGCGGTGTGGCTCGATTCGAGCTCGGCGTCCGGCGGCAGCCCGACCACGCGCAGGATCGCGTTGGAGATGCCGTTGATGCCGGCGATGAAGGGGCCGAAGGTCGCCGTGAAGGCACGCAGCAGCAGTGCGCTGCGGATCGCGCCGACCTCTGGCCGGCGCAGCGCCCACATCTTCGGTGCCTGCTCGCCGAGGGTCATGTGCAGCGTCGTGATCAGGACGAAGGCGAGCGTGAACGACACGACGTGCAGCCACACCGCGCCGGGCGCGACCGCGACGCCGACTGCCCCGGCGAGCGCCAGCAGCAGGCGCGAGACCGCCGGCTCCCCGAGCGCACCGAGAGCGAGGCTCGCCACGGTGATGCCGAGCTGACAGGCCGAGAGGTAGCGGTCGAGGTGACCGAGGATGTGGCGCGCCATGCGCGCCGAGCGGCTGCCGTCGCGCGCGAGCTGCTCGATGCGGGCCGTACGCACCTTGACCAGTGCGAACTCGGCGGCCACGAAGAAGCCGTTCAAGAGCACGAAGAAGAGCGTGGCCCCGAGCCGCCAGGCGACGCCGAACCAGTCGAGCGCAATCGACTCGCTCACGAGGGCGGTCGCATCAGGGGAAGACTCCGCGGCGGCGCTTCGCCTCGGTGACGCGCTCGATGCCGCGCATCAACGCGGCGGTGCGCAGGTCGACGCCCCTCGCGCGCGAGACGCCCCACACGTCCTTGAACGCGCGCTGCATCAGCCGGATCAAGCGGTCGTTCACCTCCTGCTCGCTCCAGAAGAACTGCTGCAGGCCCTGCACCCACTCGAAGTAGGACACGGTGACGCCGCCGGCGTTGGCCAGGATGTCGGGCACCACCGTGACCCCGCGCTCCGCCAGCACGTGGTCGGCTTCGAGCGTGGTGGGTCCGTTCGCGCCCTCGACGACCAGCCGGCAGCGCAAGCGGCCCGCGTTCTCCCCGGTGAGCTGGTTCTGCACGGCCGCCGGCACCAGCACTTCGCAGGGCAGCTCGAGCAGTTCCTCGTTCGTGACCGCGTCGGTGCCGGGTAACCCCTTGAGCTGGCGGTTCTGCGCGAGCCAGCGATCCACTTCGGCGAGGTCGAGGCCGCCCGGCGCGTACACGCCTCCGCTCACGTCGGAGAGGCCCACCAGCCTGGCGCCGTGCTGCGCGGCGATGCGCGCCGCGGCGTTGCCCACCTGACCGAAGCCCTGCACGACCACGCGCGCGCCGTTCAGGCCGAGCCCGATCTCGCGGCACGCCTCGAGCAGGCAGGTGACCACACCGCGCCCGGTCGCTTCGCGCCGGCCATGGGAGCCACCGATCTCGATCGGCTTGCCCGTCACCACGCCGGGCACCGTGTGGCCCTTCTGCTGCGAGTAGGTGTCCATGATCCAGGCCATCACCTGCTCGTCGGTGCCGAGATCCGGGGCCGGGATGTCCGTGTCGGGCCCGATCATCTCGATGATCTCGGAGGTGTAGCGGCGCGTGATGCGCTGGAGCTCGGAGCGGGAGAGCTGATGCGGATCGATGCGTACGCCGCCCTTCGCGCCGCCGAAGGGGAGCGCCATGATCGCGCACTTCCAGGTCATCCACATCGAAAGCGCCGTCACCTCGCCGAGGTCGACGTCGAGGTCGTAGCGGATGCCGCCCTTGGTGGGCCCCATCGTGAGCAGGTGCTGCACGCGGTAGCCGAACACCGTGTCCACGGTGGCGTAGTTGTCGCGGCGGAACGGGAACGAGACGACCAGCGCTCGCTGCGGCGTGCGCAGGCGCTCCCAGATGTTGTCGTCGAGGCCCATGTGCTCGGCGGTCTGGTCGAGCTGCGCCACCGCCAGCCGGTACATGGGCGAGTCCCACTCGAGCGCTTTCCCGGGCACGCAAGGCAAGCTAGCAGGTTCGCTCGGGCCGCCGTCGTGCGCCCCGAGTCCAGCTCGCGTCGTGATCTCGGATCGGCTAGCGCAAGCGCTTGAGCACGTTCGCGAGCATCACCTTGCGCAGATCCGTGTAGTGGACCTCGCGCTCGTCGGCCGAGGCGCCGCCGGCGCGCACCGGCTTCGCCTTCGCCGGCCTGGCCTTGGCGGCGCTCCGCTTCACCGCCGCCTTCTTGGCCACCTTGCGCTTCGTCTTCATCGCCGCCCGTCCTCCAATGCCGCCCGCCCGATCAGAGCAGCCGCCCGAGCCCGCGTGCCAGCAGGCCGGCCAAGACGGGTAGCACGGCGCAGATCGCATAGCGCACCAGCGCGAAGCGCGCCCCGAGGATCGGCACCTCCCACGCCACCAGGCGATGCACGGCGAGCAGCGACCAGCCCGTGAGGTAGGCGATCACGGCGGGCGGCGCGGCTCCTGCGCGCAGCAGCCCGGCCGCGATGGGCAGCGAGACGAAGGGTCCAGCAGGAGTCGCGACGCCCGCGAGCGAGGCGAGCACGATGCCCCGCATGCCGGAATCGTGGCCGAGCGCGCCCTGGATCCACTCGCGCGGGATCAGCACCTGCGCGAAGCCGGCGGCGAGGAACGAGACCGCGATCAGCAGTCCGTAGCGCACGAACTGGTCGACGCCCTCGCCGAGCCCGGCGCGCAGCAGGGCCTCGCCGCCGCGCCACCAGGCCAGCGCGGCGAGCGCGGCAGCGAGCGCGAGCATCAGCCAGAGCTGAGGGTCCAAGATCGCGCGCCTCCCTCGGGCCGGGCGCACGCCCGGGCTGCGCCCGTCCATCAGTAGTAGGGACAGCGCGTGCGGTGGCGCGGACGCGCCTTCACGCGCGCATTCTGGCCGCGCGACCAGAGCAGGTGGTCGAGCCGGCGCG
>Ga0299906_10005648_pt1 | contig 10164 bp, 4 predicted proteins | sample RVTome_14_FD_200259 | JGI IMG/M metagenome (GOLD analysis project Ga0299906, IMG submission 200259) | Soil microbial communities from uranium-contaminated site in the Upper Colorado River Basin, Wyoming, United States - RVT145D125 (version 2) ...
GAGCGGACCGCCGCCCGAGAGAGCCTTAGTCGTGAACCAGCCGCCGAAGCCCGGGATGCCGGTGCGTCGGATCCACTTGGTCTGGCAGCTATTGATGCGACCGATTGTGCCGTTGGTCACATAGTCTATCATAGCGTATGACTCCGGGCGGGCGCGGTTGTTGAAGTTGAACATCAACGTGCGCTTCGCCTTGGCCGCCACTTGCGCCATCTGTGCGGCCTCGGCTGCAGTGAGCGCCGGCGGCTTTTCGCAGAACACGTGCTTGCCGGCGGCGAGCGCCTGTTCGGCGAGCGGGGCGTGGAACTTGTTCGGGACAATGATCGAGACTGCGTCCAGGTCCTTCAGGGTGCCCAGCATCTCGCCGGCATTCTCGAACGTTTGCGGGATGCTGTGGCGGGCGGCGGTTTTCTCCGCGGCTGCACGGTTCAGGTCAGCGAGGGCGACGATCTCCGCGCCGGCCTCACGAAATCCGGTGGCGTGATAGGCGGCCATGCCGCCGGCGCCGATGATGGCTATTTTGGTGCTCATTGGGAGGGGAGGGGGCTAATACCGTGACTGCATGTTCCACGGTCTGTCGGCTTGGGCCGCCCGTCGCGGCAAACCGGCGGGTGCGCGGTGGATCATTGGTTTTTTTTGTCGAAAGCAGCGTCGAAGGCGACGGTGCTTGGAGGAAAGTCGATCCTGCGCACGAATGCCGCCGCCTCCGTGCCGCCATGCACGCGATCCATCCGGATGTCCTCCCATTCCACGGAAAGTGGCCCGCGATAGGCGACGTCGTTGAGCGCGACGATGATGTCCTCGAAACGGATGTCGCCGTGACCGAGGGAGCGGAAGTCCCAATAGCGCCCCGGGTCGCCGAAATTCGTGTGCCCGCCGAACACTCCGACTGTTCCATCCCCATGTCCCCACCACACGTCCTTCATATGCACATGAAAGATGCGGTCACCGAAGGTCCGGATAAACTTGACGTAGTCGACACCTTGATACCCGAGGTGCGACGGATCGTAGTTGAAGCCGAAGCGCCTGTGGCCGCCGACGGCTGCCAGGGCGCGTTGGGCCGAGGCGATGTCGAAGGCGATCTCCGTCGGGTGCACCTCGAGCGCGAAGTTTACGTTCTGCTTCTCAAACTCACCGAGGATGGGCAGCCAGCGATCGCCGAAGTCCTCGAAACCGGCATCCCAGAATTCCTGAGACGTTGGTGGAAAGGCGTAGATCGAATGCCAGATGGATGATCCCGTGAAACCATTGACCACGGCTGAGGATCCGGCGGCAGACTTCTCCCCGGGCTTGGCATCGATGAAGTTGCGGCAAGCCTTGGCGGTGAGCATCATTTTTTCCGCCGCACGCTTGCGCACGCCCTCGGGCGAGCCGTCCCCCCAGACGTCGGGTGGAAGGATCGACTTGTGCCGGTCATCGATGAGGTCGCACACCGCCTGGCCGACCAGATGATTGGAGATGGCAAACGCGGTGAGTCCATTGTCCTTCAGAATCTGCCAGCGTTCATCGCAGTAGCTCTTGCTGCGTGCGGCTTGATCGACATCGAAGTGATCGCCCCAGCAGGCCAGTTCGAGGCCGTCGTAGCCCATTTTGCTTGCCAGGGGCGCCAGTTCAACAAGTGGCAGGTCAGCCCATTGGCCGGTGCACAGGGTAACAAGTCGTGGCATGGTGTTCAGGGGGTTCAGACTCGATCTGGCATGCGTGCGCAGGCCATTTGGGAAGCTAGTTTTCTGCTTCGGATTTATGCAACGATATTTGCCGCTTTGAGAACTTCAGGGGGCTCCGCAACACTGTTGTCATTGAGGTCCCGCGAGCCTCAAGCGGGAGCGGATGGAGCGCCGCAATTTTCCTCCCGCGGCTCCGCATCGGGCAACGCCGCGGCATGCCGCTGGCTGGAGGGAGCTTGGCTTTCGGCGTGCCCCAAACCGGCGGGACGGCCCGGTAGCCGCGGCTCATCGTGTCATGCCAGTCGTTCGAGAACTTCTCCGGTCAGGTTGCGGAAGGCCTCTGCTCCGGTCGCGCTGTTGTCGTAAAGCACGATCGGCTTCGCGGCCGTGGGCGCCTCTCCCAGCTTGATGTTCTCCGGGATGTGGCTTTTGAAAAAGTGCAGGCGTTTGTGGCCTTTCTGCCCGGGAAGACTCTCCATTGTCTCAGCGTGGAAGCGCACATGGCCGCGCACACGGCTGAACACGATGCCAAGGCAGCGGATTCGAAACTGCAATTCCTCCCTCAGGTAATCGAGGCGATCGAGCAACAGGTCGAGCCCGATCGACGATAGGAAGTCGGGCTGCATCGGGACAAGGAACCAGTCGCTCACGTAGAGTGCGTTTTGAGTGGCAGTCTGCAGGTTCGGAGGACAGTCGCAAAGCACAATGTCGTAGTCAGGCAGAACCTTCTCGAGCTTGCGGGAGAGGAGTCGCTCGCGTCCGGGGCGGGCGGCAAGATCCAGATCCAGGAACGTAAGTCGCAGGTGACTCGGGAGTAGATCGAGAGTCGGAATCTCCGGTAGCACGGACCTGACAATGCAGTCCTTCAGCTTGTGCCGGTCGTCTTTTTTGCGTCTGTCGCCGATCTCGAAGATGTCGGCCATCGTCCCGTGTTCGTGCGACCATTTTTCCCATGCCTTCTCCGGCATCAGGCTGAGCGAGGCATTGGTTTGCGGATCGAGATCCACAAGCAAAACGCGCTTTGCGTGGTCCCGGGCTAGATAGGCGGCAAGGTTGACCGCGACGGTGGTCTTGCCGACGCCGCCCTTCATGTTGAGGAGCGAGATGACGGTGGCTTTGGACATGGCTCGAGTGTTTTTTTGCGGATTTAAACGGTCTTTCGCAAATCTGGCGAGGCCTCGACTTGTGAAAATGCGATGGCACTGCGGCGCCTGACGGCTCAACTTTCCCCGTCATTCAGTCGATCGCTAAATGAGCGAAAGCATCGATGACACCCGGTTTCACAGCATTTCCTGGAGGCACGGCGCGCGGTTTTGCGGAGCGGCGGACACTCGCCGCGCCAGAATCCCTCGCGGGCCTGTTCGAGGCTCAGGCGATCCGAACTCCCGGCGCGCGGGCGGTCGAAGCCGGGCCGGAGGCACTGACTTATGCCCGACTCGACGCCTGGTCGAACCGACTTGCGCACGAACTCATCGGCCGGGGCGTCAGCGTCGATTCGCCTGTGGCGATCAGCATTGAACGGTCGATCGGGATGCTCGTGGCCGTGCTCGGCGTCCTCAAGGCCGGTGGGGCCTGCGTTCCGCTCGACCCCGCCTATCCCGCCGCGCGTCGCGAATACATGCTGAAGGATTCGAGTGCCCGCTGGATCGTCACGCAGGCGAGCACGACGGCGCGTCCGGAAGGAGGCGGACCCGAAGTCGTAAATCTTGCTCGTGATCGAAGACGGGTGGACGGGCATCCGTCGTCCCGGCCCGATTCTGCGGCCGACGAATCGACGCTTGCCTACATCATCTACACGTCTGGCTCAACCGGCCAGCCGAAGGGCGTGATGCTTCCGCAGCGGGCGTTGATCAATCTCGTGCGATGGCAGATCGCGCAGACCGGCTTCGCGACCGGCGCGCGCACACTGCAGTTTTCGTCGCTGAGCTTCGACGTGTCCTTTCAGGAGCTCTTCGCGACGTGGGCCTCGGGCGGCACGGTTGTGCTTATCGATGATCTCGCGCGCCGCGATCCGAACGGGTTGCTCAACCACATCATCGATCAGCGGATTGAGCGGATCTTTCTTCCATTTGTGGCGCTGCGCGGCCTGGCCGACTCATCCGTCTCCAGCGGAAGGCCTCCCGGGTGCCTGCGTGAGGTCTTCACGGCGGGCGAGCAGCTGCAGGTCGACGATACCATCCGCCGGTTTTTCGAGGCGTTGCCCGGTTGTTTCCTTGAAAACCAATATGGCCCCTCGGAAGCGCACGTGGTGACATTCCATCGCCTCGCGGGGTCGCCTGCCGCCTGGCCGGTGCTTCCACCCATCGGACTCCCGATTTCCGGCGCGGCGGTGCACGTCCTCGACGAAAACCTTTGCGAGGTGGGCCCGGGTGACCGGGGAGAAATCTTCATTGGAGGCGTGTGTCTGGCGCGCGGATATGTGGGAAAGCCGGAGCGCACCGCCGAGCGATTCGTCGAAGTGTCGCTTCCGGAATCGGGAGTGACGCGGTTGTATCGGACGGGTGACATGGCAGAGCGCCTGCCGGACGGCGCGATCCGGTTCCATGGACGGATCGATCATCAGGTGAAGGTGCGCGGTTACCGCGTCGAGCCGGGCGAAGTTTCCTCGGCTCTGCATGAACACCCGTCTGTGGGTCAGTGCGTGGTGACAGTGCGGCCGCGCCCTCCGGCAGGACACGTTCTGGTTGCCTACGTGGTTCCGCGCGAAAGGGCGGGTTTTCGTTCGAATGTGCTCCGCTCCTTTGCCAGAGGCCGTTTGCCGGCGCATCTGAGGCCATCGCAGTTCGTCGTGGTCGAGGCATTTCCCCTGACTCCGAGTGGCAAGGTGGATGTGAACGCGCTGCCTGATCCGGTTTTCGATCGCGAGTCAGCCGGGGCTGAATTCGTCGCCCCGCAAAGCCCGGACGAGCTCGCCCTGGCACGGATCTGGAGCCGCGTGCTGGGGATTCCGGAGATCGGAGTTCGCGACGACTTCTTCGATCTCGGAGGTGATTCGCTGCTTGCGGTCGAGGTGATGACGGCAATTCGCCATGAGCTCGGCATCGATCTCACACTCGGGGTTCTCGCCAGCTCCCCGACGATCGCCACCCTTGCCGCTGGAATGCGCTCCGGATCAGCAGGATCGCGCTGGCGTTCGCTCGTCTCGATTCGCACGCATGGTGAGCGGACGCCACTCTTCTGCGTCCACGGTGGCATGGCGAATGTCGGGAGTTTCCCGCTTCTCGCGCGACAGCTGCCGGCGGACCAGCCATTCTACGGATTCCAATGGGACGGGCTGACTGGGTTTCCCTGCTCGCAAACCATTCCGGCGATGGCACGGCGGTATGTCGCCGAAATGCAGACCGTGCAGGCGCGCGGGCCGTATCTGCTGGCCGGCCATTGCATCGGGGGCTTGATCGCGTATGAGATGGCGAAGCAACTGCGCTCCGCTGGGGACGAAGTGGCGCACCTCTTCGTGTTTGACACTCCGAATCTCGGCTCGCCCCGCTACAAGAAAGGCAAGAGACTTCCGGCTTGGAAGGTCTTGCTGGCGATGCGGAAGGATCGGCGGTCGCTTTTAGAAGTCTGGATGCGCCGTGCGCTGAGGCGCCCGGTCCGGCCGGAACACCGACCCGTATGGGCGTTGCGCGTGATGATTCATGCCGCCTGGCATTACCGAATCCCGGGCGAAGAGCTTCCCGTCACCGCGATCATGACCGGCCTTTCGGATGGCTTTTACATGAGTCTCGCCGGTTCATGGGACGATGATGCCATGGGCTGGACCGCGTGGGCCGACCGCGGGGTGAAGATCGAACGCGTACCGGTCGAACACGGCGAAGTGCTCTATCATCCGGCCACGGCCGAAGTGATGAGGCGCGATCTCGAGATCGCGCATGGTCGCATTCAGCGCTTGCGGCGCGACTGATCGTGACCGACCCAGCAACCCAGGAACACGTGCGGAACCCGCCACCGCGCGGCCTGCCGGCTCCTCAAAGTGGACCTGCGTTCTGTAGGGAATTTTCCTCAATGCGGATTCGAGCGTGCCGATTCTGACACCGAATCATTCTGCAAGTGAACTTCTTCGTTTTTGCCACGAGCAACCTCTGGCATGTACGCCAGTGGGCGATGGCCGCACCATGTCCAGTCCCTTTTCAAACCCCATTTCATTCATGAAGTACTTCCAGCCAGTGTCTTCGAGAATACCGTGCGGAATCCGCCGTGCTGCGTTGCAGGCTTCGACGTGCAGTGAGGGCCCGTTTGATCGGCGCGGCCTGTCCCGAAAAATCCTCTCGACGGTGCTCTCGCTCGTCGCCGGGACGCTTGCGTGGTCCATCGATGCCCATGCGCAGGTAATCTCGCAGAGTGGCATCAGTTACACGGGCAGCGTGACTGCGACGCCACTCGGTGACGTCATCGGAATGGAGGCCAACGCAAACTTTCCGATTTCGACGACGCCGGGCAATTTCGCCTTCCGCGGTGCCATCACCGAGGGGACCAATCTCTGGCTGCTTTCCAACGACGCGGACGAGATCGTGAAAGTCGACACTACGACCGGAACGATGACCGGTTTCGCCCTTCCTGGAGTTGGAACGTCGCAGAACAAGTTCGTGGGCGGTGTATTCGACAACAACGGCTTCATCTGGCTCATCCCTTTCAACGCAAACGCTGTTGTTCGAGTGACCGTTGCCACGGGAGCGGCTTCACTTTTCAACAACTGGCCGGCCGGTGTGAGCGTTGCGACCGGCTCCGGAGCGTTCGCAGGCGGTGTCTTCGACGGCACCTACGTGTGGCTCGTTCCGCACAATGCCGCAAAGATTGTCCGGATAGATCCGGATGAACCCAATAGCACGCAGATGCATGGCGTCGATATTCCCGGATACAGCGCCGATACAGCTGCATTCTGGGGCGGCATATTCGATGGCAGCAGTCTCTGGCTCGTTCCCTGGAATGCCGACTCGGTCACGAAAATGAACGTGACCACCGAAACCGTCACTGACGTGGCGTTTTCCGGACTGACCAATTTCTCCGTCCCGGACGGCGCCTTTGTCGGTGGCTCCTTTGATGGGAACCGCGTCTGGCTTGCCCCCTACAACGCCGATCGTATCGTCTCCATCGCGATCGGTGACGACTCGATGACCGGCTACGGGACCGCCGACGATGACACCCAGTGGCCCGCCGGATACACGCACGGAACGGCGGCATTCAATGGCGCCGTCTTCGATGGTGCCGACGTGTGGCTCGTTCCCTTCGAATCGGATCATCTCGTGAAGGTCGACGCGGTTACGGGCGCGCTTTCCAGCTATACCAACTTTCCTGGCACGGTCACACCCTCCGACGTCGACAAGTTTGCCGGCGCAGGATTTGACGGCACGAAGATTTACCTGGTTCCCGGCACTCGCTCCGGGAAGACGCTTGTGACTGTATTCTCGACCAACACACCGGCCGTCACCTCCATCACCCGGAAAACTCCCGCCGCAAGCGATACCAATGCCGATTCCGTCGTCTTGACGGTCGCATTCAACAAGACCGTGTCCGGAGTGGATTCCACGGACTTCATCGTCAACACCTCGGGCACAGCCTCCGGTTCCATCTCGTCGGTTTCAGCCTCGAGCGGTTCGTCCATCGACGTCACTGTCGGTTCGGTGGCCGGCGACGGATCGATGCGCCTGGACTTGAAGCCGAGCGGAACGGGCATCTTCGATGCCTACACCAATGCAATCGCCGGCGGATTTACGAGCGGCCAGTCGTATGCGATCGACAACACCGTCCCCGTCATCACAAGCGGGCCCGGCGCCAATGCCATCTACAAGACTGCATTTTCATATACGGTCACGGCCTCCGGTCTGGCCACTTCGTTTGGTGCGACCGGTCTGCCGCCGGGACTGAGCATCGATTCCGGTTCGGGCGAGATCACGGGACTGCCCACTGCCCCCGGCGGTCCGACAAATGTCTCCATCACCGCCACGGACGCCGCAGGCAATGTCGGCGGCGGAACGCTGGCGATCACCGTCGCAAAACGCGAATTGACGGTCACCTCGATCACGGCGGGCAACAAAACTTACGACGGTTCCGCGGGAGCCGTCATCGACACCACCAGCGCCGCGCTCAATGGTGTTGTCGCGGGCGACTCGGTCACGCTCGACAAGACGGGGGCGACGGGCGCGTTCGCCGATGCGAACGCCGGCACGGGTAAGACGGTGAATATAAGTGGCCTTGCGATCACCGGCGCCAGCAGCGCGAATTACACGCTGACCCAGCCCTCGACGACCGCCGATATCGTCTCCAAGACCCTTACGGCCTCCGGCATCGTGGCCTCAAGCAAGTTCTACGATGGCAGCACGGCCGCAGTGGTCAGCTTCGGGGGAGCCGCTCTCGTCGGTGTCGTCGGCAGCGATGCCGTCACACTCAATGCCGGCGCAGGGACCGGCACCTTCGACTCGCACCTGCCAGGCTCCGGAAGGACGGTAACCATTTCCGGACTGACGATCTCCGGTGCGGATTCGGGCAACTACGCGCTGGTGCAGCCCGCGACCACTGCCAGCATCGTCGCCAGGCTGCTCACCATGAGCGGCGTGGGCACGGCGACGAAAGTATATGATGGCAACGCCATCGCGTCGGTCGGCTTCGCAGGCGCGACGCTCGTTGGAATCGTGTCTGGTGACGATGTCTCCTTCAATTCGACAGGCAGCGCAGCCGCATTCGATTCGGCGGTGGCTGGAGCCGGCAAAGTGATCGCCATCACCGGTCTCACCCTCACAGGAGCCGATGCGGCAAGGTACGCCCTCGTGCAGCCGACAACGACCGGCACGATTACGCCAAAGCCGCTTGCGGCTACTGGAGTGGCCGCGAACGACAAGACGTACGACGGCACGACCACGGCGACAATCTCCATCGCGGGGACCTCGCTCGTCGGTTTGATCGGCGCCGATGAAGTTTCGCTCGACGGCTCGGGCGCCTCCGCTGTATTTGCCGGAGACGGATCAGTGGGGTCGAACATCAGCGTCATCATCACCGGCCTGGCGGTCGCCGGCGTCGACGCCGCAAATTACAGCCTCACGCAACCCTCGGCCACGGCCGACATAACGGTTGCCACCGCGACCGTCGTCCTCGGTGGATTGAGCCAGTCGTACAACGGCGGCCCCAGGGCGGCGACGGCGACAACCACTCCATCCGGGCTTTCGGTGAATTTCACTTACGACGGAAGTTCCCCGGCTCCCAGCAGCGTGGGCAGCTACACCGTCGAGGCGACCGTCGACGATGAGGACTACGTCGGCACCGCCACGGGCACCCTCGTCATCGGCAAGGGCGTTGCCACGGTATCGATCACTGGCACCACGCCAGCGTTTGATGGCACGGCGAAGCCAGTGTCGGTTGCCACCGTGCCGGCGGGACTGGCCGTCGATGTCACTTACGACGGCTCGGCCACGGTTCCCTCGGCGATGGGCAGCTACGACGTGGTTGCGACTGTCGTCGATGCCAATTACACGGGCTCGGCGACGGCCACGCTCGTCATAGGCTCCAATTCGCGACTCATTAACATCTCCGCCCGCGCGCAGGTCGGAACAAATGACGACGTGTTGATCCCCGGCTTCGTCATCAGCGGGACGGGAGCAAAGGAGGTGCTCGTGCGAGGCATTGGCCCGGAACTCGAAACCTACGGAGTCGAGGTCGTGCTCGCCAATCCCACCATCCGGCTGTTCTCCGATACGTCTGAACTTGAGTCAAACACCGGATGGAGCACGGCCTCAAATGCCGATGACATTGCTGAAGCGGCCGCCACGATCGGAGCCTTCCCGCTAACGGCGGGCAGCGCAGACAGTGCCATCTTGACGACTCTCTCTCCAGGCGCCTACACGGTTCATCTTTCCGGCGCCGGCAACACGAGCGGAATCGGCCTCGTCGAGGTGTATGACATGGATCCCGAAGCAGGAGGCGTGCGGCTGGTGAATGTCTCGGCGCGTGCACTCGTCGGCGCGGGGGGAGACATTCTCATCCCCGGCTACGTGATCGATGGCGATGGACCCCGCACTTTGCTGATCCGCGCCGTCGGCCCCGGCCTCGCGGGCTACGGTGTTGTCGGAGTGTTGGAGGACCCGACCATCACTGTTTATCAGGAATCGACGGAAATCCTGGCCAATGACGACTGGGGACTTGCTGCCAACGCTGCGGATGTCGTGGCGGCCTCGTCCGGCGTGGGAGCATTCGACCTTGAGACCGGCAGCAAAGACGCGGCCCTTCTCATCGAATTGCCACCCGGTGCCTACACGGTGCAGGTCAGCGGAGCGGACAACACGGGCGGCCTTGCCCTCGTTGAGATATTCGAGATCAGGTAATCCGCGTCCCGCCGAACGTCGGCGTGCGCCAAGGTGGCGAGTCCGGCCATGGCGAGAATGGATTTCAGCTTGTGCGACGCGCGGAAAACAAGGGTAATCTGCTGAATCCGCACTGCGTGCTCCCGCTGTGCCCGCCTTAACCAGCGCCAGCCGCCTGAACAATGCCTTGCTGCGCGGACGCGCACGAA
>Ga0299906_10005649_pt1 | contig 10160 bp, 9 predicted proteins | sample RVTome_14_FD_200259 | JGI IMG/M metagenome (GOLD analysis project Ga0299906, IMG submission 200259) | Soil microbial communities from uranium-contaminated site in the Upper Colorado River Basin, Wyoming, United States - RVT145D125 (version 2) ...
CCCCTTCAAGTGATATGGGTATCGTTTTTCTCATCGTCGATGGTCTGAATCTCATCCGCCGCGTCTACGCCGCTACGCCTTTGGGCGAGCCCTCGGCTCATTTCGACTCGGCGCTCGGCGCGACCGTGCAATCCCTGCGCCGCGCGTTGACGGAGCTTTCACCGACGCACGCGGTGGTCGTCTTCGATGGAGAGGAGCCCACCTGGCGGCATCAGCTCTATGCGGACTACAAGGCCGGACGCAAGCCCATGCCCGAGGAGCTCCGCGCCGGGCTCGATCGCTATCGCGAGGCTTTCTCGAAGCTCGGAGTATCCTCCGTCGAGAAGCCCGGGATCGAAGCGGACGACGTCGTCGCGACGCTGGCAACGGGAGTTTCCGCCCACGACGGCAAAGCGATCATACTCTCGACCGACACGGCGTTCTGTCAGCTGATCTCGGAGCGCATCGTGGTGCGCGATCATTTTCAGAAACGGGCGCTCGACGAGGGCTACGTTCGAGAGAAGTTCGGTGCGAGGCCCGGAGAGCTCGTCGACCTCTGGGCGCTCGCGGGAAGCGGTACCACGAATATACCGGGCGTCCCCGGAGTGGGAGTCAAGACCGCGGCCAAGCTCCTCGAGGAGCACGGGAGTCTCGCGGGAGTTCTGGAAGCCGCCGCCCGGATGACGGGAAAGCTGGGCGAGACGTTACGTGGAAACGTGGAGCTCGCGCGCCTCTCCCGGGAGCTCGCTCGATTGCGCTCGAGCCTCGAGCTCGGGTGGAACCTGAAGTCTTTCCGCCTTCCCCCTTAGCGCTGCCGCTGGCCGGAGGCGAGGTAGAAGCCGATCACGGTGCCGACAGCGAGGCTCGCGAACGTCGTGAGCTTCCGGGTGAGCTCGGCGGCCTCCATCGAGTCCATCGTCCCCGCGAGCTTCGAGAGCTCGATGCCGCCGGTAAGCAGGAGGTAGACACCCGCTACGATGAGGAGGAGACGGCGCGCCGTCTGCACGTCGAGGCCGGTCATGTTGTAAGGCTCTGTCTCGATGTTAGAAACCGGCGCCCGTCTTGTCAATGCGGCCGCCCCCGCCGCCGGCTTTGCCTTCGGAGTCAGCGGCCTTCGAACGCCGGGGGCCGCTTCGAGAAGAAGCTCTCGAGGCCCTCGGAGAAGTCCCGGCTGTCGGCGATGCGGGCGACATCCGTCGCGCCCCACGAAAGCGCGTCCCGCACCAGGGGCGACACGGGAAAGGGCTCGGAACGGCAGAGGATCGGTTGCCGATGACGTGGCCGAGAACGATCGCCGCGAGCGCCATCCCGAATCCCATCGGAGCGAGGAGCCCGCCGGCCCAGATCTCCGCGAGCGAAATAGCGACGCCCGCCCAGAGAAGGAAGAAGTCGATGCCGCCCAAGTTGCGATCACTGTCCGCGACGGGTCGTATGTCCATGGCTCGAGCGATGAAATCACGAAAACTCTCGGCCCTCAAGCCATCTCGTGATGATAGCTTTGACCTCGGGTGAGATCGGAATTGTGGTCCTTACATGACGAGCGAAGTCGAGGCTGAGGGCGCCGGCACGCTGGCGCGGGAGATGGGGCTCCTGGGGTTGGTAGCGACGGGAGTTTGCTCCATGGTGGGGGCCGGGATCAATGTCATCCCCATCATGGTTCAGCGTAACGTCCCCGGCCTCGGTCCGAACGTCACCGGCGCTTTCGCGCTCGCGATGATTCCCGCGGTGCTCGCGGCGCTCTCCTACGCTGCGATGGCCTCCGCCATGCCGCGTGCCGGGGGAAGCTACCTGTACGCCAGCCGGAGCCTCCACCCGTACCTGGGACTCCTGGCCAGCTTTTCGCAGTGGCTGGGACTGTCGTTCGCCATGGGTGTCGTTGCCTACGTGCTCGTTCCTTTCGTTCGCGACCTCTCTCTCTCTCTCGGCTTGCCGGGGGCGGCAGCGGCGATGGAAACGGGCCCCGCGCGTCTCGGCCTGGCTCTCTTCTTCCTCTGGACGTCGACGTTCCTGAATCTCGTCGGAATCAAGACCTACGCGAGGGCGATGATCGTTCTCATGATCCTCGGCCTTCTCGGTGGGGCCATCGTGATCGCGACCGGTTTCGCCCACGACCATGCCGATTTCCTCGCGGCCGTCGCCGCGCGGGACGGAGTCCAGGTGACCCCCGTCCCCTCGACGGCGCTTCCGCCCTCGGCACTCATGGCGGCGGTCGCAATCCTGTTCTCGTCGTTCATCGGATTCGACTCGATCGCCCAGGCGGGAAGCGAAGCCAGGAATCCGCACGTCACCCTGCCTCTCGCCACGGGGATCTCGATTCTCTCCGTGGGCGCGTTCTACCTCTGGTTCACCGCGGCGGTCTATCACGCGGTGCCCTGGTACTTCATCGCCGAGCGCGCCGCCGCGAGCGATCTGACCGCACCCGGACTCCTGGGCTACCTCCTCTCCCCCGCCTGGACGGCGGCGATCGTGGGGTTCTCCTCCGTCGCCCTCTTCAACAGCCTTCCCGGCATGATGCTCGCGGTGTCGCGGCTGATGTTCGCCTGGGCCGAGGACGGATTCTTCTTCCGTTCGGTGTCCCGGATTCATCCCCGGTGGCGCACGCCGCACGTGGCGATCCTGGTGAGCAGCCTGACGGCGACCGCCGGCATCTTCGGCTGTCACTTCGCCGGAGACTTCTTTCTCGGCGTGGACGTGCTGGTGCTGGGGATGCTGATGAACTTCACCCTCGTTTGTCTCTCGGTGGTGTTTCTCGCCGGGCGCAATCCCACGCTTGCCGCCGGGCTGCGGGTGATGAAGTCGCGGTGGGCCCAGCTCGTCTTCGGAGGAGTGGGAGCCATCCTCCTCGGAGTGCTCCTTTCGGCCCAGATCGCGAAAGACCTGAACGCCCCCGTGGCCGCCTGGTACTACCGCTCCACCTGGGTGTACTTGCTCGCGGTAGGGGCGGTGTCGCTCCTGTTCCTGATTCGATGGAGGGGGCTCCGGAACGCCGGGGTCGATCTCGAGAAACTCTACTCGACGTTGCCTCCCGAGTAAGCCGCTACATCGAGTTGTAGGTCTCGTCCATCTCGTCGAGAGAGCGGGCCTCGAACACACCCTTGCGCAGGAGGGACTCGATCAACCGGGCGATGCGCACGTCGGTCCAGGGCGATTTCTCCAGAACTTTCTCGATGGTCTCGTGCCGGATGATGGCCTGGAAGATCTCGATCTCGGCGGGGGAGTGGGCCGTCAGCGGCAAGGGGCAATCCTCCTTCAATCGGAGGGCAACCGCGAGCGGGGGAAGACCGGCGACGAGCTTCCCGAGCTCCTGCGCGTGGTCCATCCCCTCGACGACCAGCGCATCGAGAGGAAGACAGATTGTCACCGGCTGTGACGCGGCGTCCTCGAGCGCCTGGACCTCGTAGCTCCCCTCGTGCCAGCTGAAGAGACGGTAGAGGGCTTTCTCTCCGACCACGCCCTGGTACTCCACGTGGAACAACCGCTCTCGCTTGAAGAGCAGCTGCGCTTTCGCGCCGTCGCGCTCGAGAAGCACCCGATGAGGCTCGGGCCTCGCCGAGAGGCGGCGGAGAAGCTCGGCGAGCGGAAGGTCGTTCGCGCCATCCCGCTCGACGGGGCGCGCTTTCGGGGCGAGGATTCTTCCGCGTGCGCCCGGACTGAAGACGTCAAAACCGACGCTCGAAGGTGCGCGGAGAGCGCCCTCGGTCACGGGCCGGAGCTCGAGCGACAGCACGTGGTTTCCGATGCGGATCGAGTCCCCGGGAGAGACGCGACTCCGGTCGATGCGCTCTCCGTTTACCCGCGTTCCATTGGTGCTTCCCAGATCTCGAATCACCAGGGCGCCGTCCTCCTTGAGGAGCTCGGCGTGGAAGTTCGAGACCGCCCGGGAGGGGAGCTGGATCTCGTTCGACTCGTGCCGCCCGATCCCGACGCGCGAAAAAAGCGCGAGGTCATACGCATGGACCCTCTGTTCGGTCGCGAGGAGGAGGAGCGCCACCTCGTTTGCGACCGGAGAGCTATGGGACGGCATTGGAGTCCAGGATTCTGGAGCAATCGCCGTGCCAGGGATCGAGTGCGGAACCCCGAGGGGTTTCCCACCCGGATTCCGGCATTCAGCGGTTTCAAAACGAAACCTCGACCGGGGATTCGCCGCCGGGAGCTCGGGATTTTCTCTGGGATGACGGGGGTTTCCAAGTGGGCCTCGATTTGCGGCACGGTACTTGTATAACCCCTGGTGATGAACACCTCACGTTCCCTTGCTGTGGGGAAATCGCGGCAATTCGAGGTCTTTTGACCGCGTCGAGCTCCGTCACCAAGGTGCTGCTCGTCGAGCCGGTAAGCCGAGACCGCGAGGGTCTCGCCCGTCGAGTCGGCGAGATCTTTCCCTCGGGCGTCCGCCTTCTCGAGGCCGCCTCGCTCGCCGAAGCGCTCGCGCTCGCGAATGACGAGAGTCCCGACTGCATTCTGATCGGGGAGACCGTTTCCGACTTCGACCTCTCTCGCGTCTCGTCGCTCGCGCGCGCGAACGGCGGTTCGGCGGTGCCGGTGGTGGTGATTGCGGAGAGCGACTCGGACGACCAGGTGGCCAAGGCTCTCGAGGCCGGGGCGTACGACGTGCTGTTGCGGAGCCGGCTCGCCGGACCCGAACCCTACCGCGCGATGCGCAACGCTCTCGAAGCCTCGCGGATGAGGCGCGCCCTGGAGAGCGCCGGCCACGCTTCCGAGGAGGACGCGGTGACGGGTCTTCCGAGCCGACGGGTGTTCCTGGAGAAGGTCGCCGACGCGCTCTCCTCCGGGGGAGAGGGAACGAGCGTCGGAGTCCTGCTCATCGGGATCGACGGCTTCCAAGGCATCAACAGCGGCTTCGGCTACGACGTCGGCGACGAGCTCCTGCGCATCGTCGCCGGCCGGCTGAGGCATTGCGTGAGAAACGCCGACACCCTCGCTCGATGGGGAGGCGACGAGTTCGCCGTGCTCCTCGAATCCATGTCCCGGCCCGAGGATGCCCCGTTCGTGGCGCAGAGGATTCTCTACGCACTCTCCCGGCCGTTCATGCGCGAGGGTAAGGACTTCTACCTCACCGCGAGCGTCGGTATCGCGCTTCACCCCGCGGACGGCGCCGACGTCGCGAGCCTCATCCAGCACGCGGACGCGGCGATGTATCGCGTGAAGCGTCTCGGGGGCAACAACTACTACGCCTACTCAGCCCAGATGAACGTCCATCTCTCCGACCGCCTGGCGATGGCGAACCGCCTGCGGGGCGCTTCGAAGCGCGGGGAGTTCGTGCTCCACTACCAGCCCCAGCTCGACGTTCGCGACGGAAAGGTGGTGGGGCTCGAGGCGCTCCTGCGTTGGAACGATTCGGGCCGGGGCTGCCGCCCCCCCGCGGAGTTCATTCCGGTGCTGGAAGAGACCGGTCTCATCCTGCCCGTCGGCGAGTGGGTGCTGCGGAAGGCCTGCACGCAGGCCCGGGCCTGGCAGTTCGCGGGGCTCTCGCACCTGCGGGTGTCGGTGAACCTCTCGCCCAAACAGTTCCGAGAGAGAGAGCTTCCGAAGAAGGTCGAATCGATCCTGAAAGAGACGGGGCTCGACCCCGGCTCGCTCGAGCTGGAGCTCACCGAGAGCGTCCTCATGGACGACGAGAAGTACAGCGTCGCGGTTCTCGATCAGTTGAAGGAGCTCGGGGCGCTCATCGCCCTCGACGACTTCGGAACCGGCTATTCCTCGCTCGGCGTCCTCAAGCAGTTTCCCGTCGATACGTTGAAGATCGACCGGACCTTCATCCGCGACCTCGGAGAGGACGAGGAGGACCGCGCGATCTGCTCCGCCATCGTGAACCTCGGCCAGGCGCTGAAGCTACAGGTGATGGCGGAGGGCGTCGAGACCGAGACCCAGATGGGAATCCTGCGCGAGCAGGGCTGCCATCTCATACAGGGTTTTCTCTTCGCCCGACCCATGCCGCCGGACGACGTCTGGACCTGGCTCACCACCGGCCGGGAGGCGGCGCACTCGCCCTGAGCGCTTCGCGGCCCCGCGCGCTCGCGCGGGAGCGGCATATAGACCGCGAGCGACTTCTCTCAAGCTCCCGTCCGATCGAGCTCGGCCGCTCCCGGGATTCTAGACAAACGAGCAGACCGCGTGCTTAGAATGACGGGGCATTCCGCATTGGCACCATGGCCCGGGAGGAAACGTGCATCTCTTGCTTTCGATCCTCGCTCTCGGCTCTGTTCTCCTCGTTCCCCCACCCGCCGAGGAGCTCATCGATCGAGAGACCATCGCCCGGATCAAAATGGAAGGCTTCCAGCGCTCCCAGGTCATGGAGGTGCTCTTCCAACTGACCGACGTTCACGGACCGCGGCTCCACGGCTCCGAGAATTACGACAAGGCCGCCCTGTGGAGCCGGGACCGGCTTCGGGAATGGGGCCTCGATTCCGCCGAGCTCGAGTCCTGGCCTTCTCCGGTTCCGGGCTGGTCGCTCGCGGCCTTCTCCATCGAGCTCCTCGGGCCTTCGTACCAGCGCCTCATAGGCTACCCCTTGGCCTGGACGCCGGGAACGGACGGAGTGGTCGAGGGCGTCCCGGTTCTCGCGCCGATCACGGGCCCCGAGGACTTCGACGCGCATCGGGGGAAACTCCGCGGCGCCATCGTCCTCAACGGGAAGGCCGAGCCTCTCGGCGGCGGCGGGGCGGAACCGCGTCGCCTCACGCCCGAGGAGGTCGAGCGGATTCGCTCGGCCATCGACCCGGGAAAGCCGCGCGACTACTGGGATGAAGACGCGGAGTGGAAGAAGGAAGAGGCGAAGACTCTCACCATCCCCCGGTTCTTCCGCCAGGAAGGGGCGGTCGCCGTTCTCGAGCCGAGCTCCCGGGGCCGGGGGGTCCTTCGGGTGATGTCTCCGGGGACCTTCGGCGCCGCGGACAGCGCCCCCACGTTCGTCCTCGCGCGCGAGCACTTCAATCGGCTGGCGCGACTCGTCGACAAGGGACTTCGTCCGCGGCTCCGGCTGTCGTCGATCGCCGCCTTTCACGACGGCGCCATGGGCAGAAACGTGATCGCCGAGATCGCGGGAACTGACCCGGGCTTGAAAGACGAGGTGGTTCTTGTTGGCGGACATTTCGATTCCTGGCATTCAGGGACGGGAGCCACGGACAACGCCGCGGGCGCGGCGGTGATGATGGAGGCCATGCGGATCCTCGAAGTGGTCGGCGCGAAGCCCCGGCGGACGATCCGCATCGGTCTCTGGGGGGGAGAGGAACAGGGCTACTGGGGATCGAAGCATCACGTCGAGACCCATTACGCCTCTCTATCGACGATGGAGCTGAAGCCCGCCCACGGAAAGCTCGCCGCCTATTACAACCTCGACAACGGAACCGGGAAGGTCCGCGGGATTTATCTCCAGGGGAACGAGGCGGTGCGCCCCATTTTCGAGAAGTTCCTCGAGCCGTTCGCCTACCTCGGGGCCTCGACGCTGACCACGGAGAACACCTCCGGCACCGACCACCTGCTCTTCGACGCCGCGGGGCTTCCCGGCTTCCAGTTCCTGCAGGATCCGATCGAGTACGGGAGCCTCACTCACCATACGAACATGGACGTCTACGACCACGTGAGCGAGGAGGACCTGAAGCAGGCGGCGGTGGTCGTGGCCTCGGTCGCTTATCTCACCGCGATGCGCGACCAGAAGCTTCCGCGCAAGCCTCTCCCCGGGCCGAGAAAAAAGCCTTGACCGCGCCCCAGGAGCTCGTCCGCCTTCTGGAGCAGATCCAGGGGGCGAGCGATCCTCCACTCGAGCTTCTCGACGAGTTCCAGCTCGCCTATCGTCAATCCCCGCGAGCAATCCGCGAGGCTTTCTTCTCTCTTCTCCTCACCCGCATGGAGGTCCCTCGCGAGCCTCTCGAAGGGGCGCTCACCGCGGTGCTCTCCGCGGCGAACGACGATCCCGTGCGTTGGACGACTCTCCTCACGGATCTGCGCCGCAAGCTCGAATCTCCGCGCATGCGCGCGTTCCGCCGTTTTCTGAACGCTTCGGGTGGGCTCAAGTTCCTTCTCGACCTCCGGGCCGACGTCCTCGCGGCCGCTCTCGAGCTCGACCCGATCGACGAGGAGATCGCCTACCTCTTCACTTCCTGGTTCCAGTACGGGTTCCTGTTCCTGCAGGAAATCACCCAGGACTCGTCCTATCGCCAGATCCGGTTTCTCAAGGAGCACGACATGGTGCACCCCATGGCGAGCTTGGAGGAAATGGGAAACCGTCTGGGAGAGGACCGCCGCTCGTTCGCCCTCTACCACCGCGCCATGCCGGAAGAGCCCATCGTGTTCATCGAAGCCGCGCTCACCCGCCGGATCCCGACGTCGATCCGGGAGATCCTGGACGATTCGCGGTCGGGTCCCGAGACCAAACCCGATACCGCCGTCTTCTACTCCATCAACAACGCCCAGAACGGGCTGGTGGGTCTCGGCCTCGGGAAGCTCCTCATCTATCAGGTGGTGGATGCCATCAAGCGCGATCGCCCCCAGGTGCAGACGTTCGCGACGCTGAGCCCGGTTCCGGGGCTGCTGAATCGCTATCTGAAGCCGATCCTCGCGGGGAGTGACGCTCCGTTCAAGATGAAGCGGGCGGAGCTGGTGCGGTTGTTTCCGGAAAGCGCGCGACGGAGCGTCCTCGCGAAAGCGCCGAGCCAGGAGTTCGAGGCCGCACTCGCGCAAGTGCTTTCGGACCCGGGATGGCTCGAGGATCGGGCGCTCGCCAAGGAGCTCGAGCAGCCGCTCACGCGGATCGCTTTCTTCCATCTGACTCAGGAGACGGACGCGGCGGGAAAGCCGCTGAATCCCGTCGCCGGGTTTCATCTGGGAAACGGCGCGCGTCTCGGCGCCAAGCACGTCTACTTCGGCGCCAACCGGACCGAGCGGGGAATCCTCGACTCCTGCGGCATCATGGTCAGCTACGTCTACTCGGGCACCTGGCTCCACGATCTGCAGCGCTCGGTCTCCTCGATGCTCCCCTGGCAGCGGTAGACGCCCGCTCACACGGGGGCGTTCTTCTTCTTGGATCCCTAACGTGCTTCTTCGAGGGCGTTGCGGATGGCCCGGATCTGGGCTTCCACCAGCTCTACCATCGCCTCTCGAATCACGTAGCTGTGGGTGAGCGCGGAGTAGAGGCCCGTGGGCACCTCGTACGACAGGCACATCCGGAGCTCGGAATCCTGCTCGCGGGCGAGGATCTCGTGCTCCATCGCCCACCGAGGAAAGTATCCCCTGGCCTTGACGTTGGTGAAACGCGCGGGAGGGCGATAGTCCGAGACCACCACGTCCCATTCGAAGTCGAGGGGCCAGCGGCGCAGGCGATAGCGGAAGAGCCTCCCCGGCCGGAGATCGTCGGGGTGCCGCTCGAGCGAGACCGCGAGGCTTCCCGGGAAAACCCGCTTCAGGTTGGACGGCCGGTCGAGGAACGCGAAGACGTCCTGGATCGGTCGGCGAACGAGCTCTCTTCGCTCGACGACGGTGACCGCGGGTTTCGGCTTCGACACGCCGCCATCCTAGAACGGCGGCGGCGGGCGATCAAAGACGATCAGAGGAGCTCGGAGAGCTCCCGGGCGCTCGATCGGATGGAGAGGCGCCGGCGCGGGCCCGGAGGGCGCGGGAGGACGAGGACCAGGAGGGCGCGCGCGCTCAATCGCTCCACCACGAGGCCCGAGGCCCGTTCGGTTTGAGGCTCGCCCACGAGCGCGCCTAGAATCGCGTCGGCATCGCCCGTCTCCACCAGACCCGCGAGCGGATGAGGAAGTCGGAACTCGACGTGTCCGATGGTCGCGAACGGGGTTCCCCCCTCGTCGACGAGGAACGCCGCTTCCGCGCGGCTCTCGCGGGCGAGAGCCTCGAGGCGGCTCCTCAGTCGCATCATCCGCTCGGGGTCGGCCAGGATCTCGTCGGACAGCGTCATCGCGTGATATAGTACGCCTGTCGAAAGGCAGGCGATTCAATGTCGATTCACGCTCTTCTTATTGGTCCGGTGGGACTTCCGGAGCTCTTGATCATCCTCGCCATCGTGTTCCTCATCTTCGGAGCCAACAAGCTCCCGCAGCTCGGGGCCGGCCTGGGCGAGGGAATCCGGAACTTCAAGAAGTCGATCAAGGGCGGCGGCGGCGACGACGACGAGGAAAAATAGAGAGAGTCCTCAGTCTTCCGCTCGC
>Ga0299906_10005650_pt1 | contig 10160 bp, 6 predicted proteins | sample RVTome_14_FD_200259 | JGI IMG/M metagenome (GOLD analysis project Ga0299906, IMG submission 200259) | Soil microbial communities from uranium-contaminated site in the Upper Colorado River Basin, Wyoming, United States - RVT145D125 (version 2) ...
GAGCCGTCCGAGTGGAAGCGCACCGTGGCCCGACCTTGCTTCGTGACCACGATGTCGTTCCTATGCAAGGGCATGGATGGCGTGGGCGATTGCGACAGACCGAGGCGAATGACCGTGACCCCGCCCCGGGCGGCCTCGAGCGTCGCGATTTCCTGGCCGTCGTTTGCCGCGGGCACAGGGGATGCTGTGGTGGCCTGCGAGCTACGGGCCAGGGAGGGCGAGCCGAGGGAAGCGATCCCAACAATCCCGATAATCCCAAATGGGGCCACCAGCGTCTGGGCCCAACCAATTCGGCCCAATCCAGTCATAGTTCACTTCTTTCTTGGAGAAAGCCGGTGCTGAAGTTCGCGACCGGGGTTTCGCGATGTACCATCAACATCCCGTCAAGCAAAGGAGGGGTCGTCCGGCTCCTGGCACAAGCGACGGAGGCCGGCAAAACCTACGAGAGCCAAAACCATCGGCACGACGGCGAGAGACGAGACAAGTTTCCTACGTTTCATGACCCCACCAGGTTCGTTGGCATCGAGACCGCGCGGTTCAGCGATGCTGACCCCAACCCTATCTCCAACTGTTCCCAACTCTTCCACTGAAAAAACAGACTGATTCGACCTGAATGACCGATGGGGGCGGCCGGACTATATCGGCTCCAACACACCCGTGTCAAGCGGGGACTGGAATGCGACTGGCCCGCGGCATTTGAGCGGAGAGATCGGAACGAGGCATCGCTCGTGGAGGCCCCTTCTTGCCTCCCGGCAAGGGAGAAGTTTGACTTCGCCTCGGGGCTTCCCTACGATCTCACGGTTCCTCGAGGTACAGCGATGAAGTGCACGAATTGCGGCGAACCCTACGCCGACGATCGATCGCAATGCGCGGAATGCCGCCAGGAGCTCCTGGACGCCTCCGGGAAAACCGTGGTCGATGACGGGGGCCGCAGCGACGGAGGGACTCTTCGGAAATGGCTGAAGACCCCCGCGGCGCCGGCTTCGGAATCGTAAAGCCGGAACGAGGCCATGACCAGGGAGAATCGAATCCACCCCCGATTCCCGATTCGGGTTCCGCTCTACATCAACGTCGAAGGCCGGGTCTTCAAGAAAAAGCTCCGGCTCCACTCGCGGGATCTATCGGCCGGCGGTCTTTCGTTCACCACCCGGCAAAAGCTACCCATCGACGCCCGCTCGAAGGTGATCATCGGAAAGCTCGGGGATTTCATCGAGTCGGCCCATATCGAGGGCATGGTGGTCTACCTTCGCAAGGACCGGGAGTTGAAGCAGTACACCGTGGGTGTCGAGTTCACCCGGTTCGTGGACGTCGAACAGGAGGTGCTCGCCGCCCGACTGAAGGAGTGGGAGTCCCTCTCCGCCGCGGCCGCGCCCCAAAATTCCTCGGTGAGCGGATCATGAGCGGCAGAAGCTCCCTGCTTCCAGGTCTCGTCGAGCGCGGCGAAGACCGGGAGCCGACTCCTCGAGCGACCCCGGCGTGAGCTCCGGAAGCCTCCCTCTCGCCCTTCTGGTTCTTGCCTCGACCCTCGCTCAATCGGGCGGGCCGGACGAGCGCGAGTGGATTCAGCTCTTCGATGGAAAGAGCCTCGACGGCTGGACTCCGAAGATCGCGGGCTACCCCGCGGGAGTCAACTACGGCGAGACTTTCCGAGTCGAGAACGGAGTGTTGAAAGTCTCGTATGACGAGTACGAGAAATTCGAAAACCAGTTCGGCCACCTGTTCTACGACGCACCTTTTTCCCACTACGTGATCGCCGTCGAGTACCGGTTCGTGGGCGAGGCCACGCCGGGTGCGCCGGATTGGGCTTTTCGCAACAGCGGCGTCATGCTTCACGGCCAGACGCCCCAGAGCATGCCGAAAGATCAAGACTTCCCGATCTCCATCGAAGTCCAGTTTCTCGGAGGGGACGGCACCGCCGAGCGAACCACCGGAAACCTCTGCACCCCCGGCACCCACGTGGTCATGAACGGAAAGCTCGAGACCGAGCACTGCATCGACTCGCGCTCGAAGACCTACCACGGCGACCAGTGGGTGCGCGTCGAGGCGGAGGTGCACGGCAACGGCCTCGTGATCCACCGGGTGAACGGGGAGGAGGTCCTGCGCTACGAGAAGCCTCAGATCGGCGGGGGCGTGGTCTCGAACTACGACCCCTCGGTGAAGAAAGACGGACAACTGCTCGAAGGGGGCACCATCTCCTTACAGGCGGAAAGCCACGCGATCGAGTTTCGGAAGGTGGAGCTTCTGAACCTGGCAGGCTGCACCGACCCGAAAGCGCTCAACTACAAGTCCTACTTCGAGAAGTCCGAGCCCGCGACCTGCCGCTATCGTTGAGACTCTACCGCCGCACGGGGACACCCCTCTTCGACGATGCGGCGCTCGTTAGGAGGGCCAACCGTGATGCTGGCGAAAGTGCTTTTGGTGGCAGGCACCGTCCTGGCGCAGCCACCCTCGGAACCCGCCGACGACCCCGTGCGGACTCTCGTGAGCCGTCTGGATCTCGGGCGATACAAGGCGACGATCGAGGGCCTCACTCGTTTCGGGGATCGCCGGCAGGGCACGAAGCGAAACCGGGATGCGATCGACTGGATCGAAGCCCAGCTGAAGGGCGCCGGTTGCGCCACCACCGAGCGGATGGATTACGTGTTCGACCCGGCCCCGTCCACGACCGGAGCCCCGCGAGCGCCGGGCGAGCTGAACCCGGCAGGGGGCACGGCCACGGGCGGGCGCATCGGACGAAACGGCTCGGGGCCGGGCGGGGCCTCCATCTTCGGCTATCGCGCGCGAACCGGAGTCAACACCGACGAGGCGGCGCAGGCCGATGGGGCGCTCCGCGAGCTCAATCGCGAGCCGGCGACGAACGGCCCGCGCCAGCAGGTGTACTGCACGAAGGTCGGAACGACGCATCCCGCGGAGATGTACCTCATCGGCGCCCACATGGACGGCCACGGATGGGGCGAGGCGGCGAACGACGACGGCTCGGGAACGGCGCTGGTCATCGAGCTCGCGCGCATCTTCAATGCGCCGGACGTCGAGACGGAGCGTTCGATCCGATTCATCCTCTGGAACAACGAAGAGACCGGCCTGAACGGCGCCCGGGCTTACGTCGAGCAGCGCCAGAGCCTGCAAGGTCGCGAGGATCCGCCCGGCTCGGGACGCTACCCGGAGCCTCGATGGCTCGGAATGATCCAGCACGACATGATGCTCTTCGATCACGGAGCCCCGAGGGCCGACGGAACCGTGAGCCGCGACCAGCGGCCGGAGGCGGACGTGAACGTCGAGTTCCAGTCGACGGCGGAGCTCGCCGCCGAGGCTCGGGACCTCGCGTTCTTGTTCAAGGCGGCGAACGACGAGTACGCGACGGACTACCCCGCGACCGTCGGACCGCACATGACGAACACCGACTCGACGCCGTTCATGAACCTCGTCCCCTCGATCAGCCTTCGGGAGAACGAGCGCGGCGCTCAAATCGGAGCGGGCTGGGATCCGCACTGGCACCAGCCCTCGGATCTCTATTCCACGTTCACCGACGACGATTTCCGGCTCGGCCTCAACGCAGCGCAAACCACGCTCGCCGCGGTAGCGAAGCTCGCGGGCGCTTCCCTCGTGAGCCGACCTTGAAAGGTCTTGCGGCAGGATGCCCCCTTGACCTATACTGCTAAAAAATTAGCAGTGGAGGAACGCGATGTCCAAGGGACTTCTGACCGCGGGTTTGCTGGCCCTCGCTGCCACCGTCGTCTCCGCGTCTTTTCAGACTTCCTCGCTCGAGCGTTTGCTTTCGGATCTGCGCTCGACGGAGCCGGGCGTGCGCGCCGAAGCCGCCTGCCGCGTCGGCCGGATGGGATCGCGGGGGGCTGCCGCGATACCGGCGCTGGTTGAGCTCCTCTCCGACGGGGAGGCCTTCGACGCCACCGGCCGTTCCGGCTGTCTAGGCGAGCGCGGCTCCCGGGGGAATCGGGAGAGGACCCCAGGGGAAGAAGCCGCGGGCGCGCTTGCGGAGATCGGACGGGGGAGCTTCGAGCCCCTGGTCGGGGCGCTCGAGAGCCCGCGATGGGTCGCGCGGAAGAACGCCGCATTTGCCCTCGGCGCCCTCGAAGACGAGCGGGCCCTCGCTCCGCTTTTGGGACTTCTGGCCGACGATACGGCGAAAGTGCGAGAGCAGGCGGCCTGGGCTCTCGGTTCCCTGGGGTCCCCAGACGCGGCGGGACCTCTCTGCTCCGCCCTCGGCGACGAGAGTGCCGCCGTTCGCGAACAAGCTGCCTGGGCCCTGGGAGCGATCGACTCGAACGCCAGCGTCGATGCTCTGGCGAAGGCGCTGAGCGATTCGGAACCGTCGGTCCGCGAGCAAGTCGCCTGGGCTCTTGGAGCCATCGGTTCGGCTTCCGCGGTGGATGCTTTGGCGAAGGTGCTGGTCGACACGGAGGCGGCCGTCCGGGAGCAAGCCGCCTGGGCCCTTGGTGCAATCGGGGAGGAGGGCGGGGTCGACCCTCTCGTTCGATCGCTCCGCGACGAAAGCGCAGCCGTTCGCGAACAGGCGGCGTGGGCTCTCGGCGCCATTGGGGATGTGCGGGCCATGAATGCGCTGAGCCTCGCGCTCAAGGACGAGAGCGCTACGGTTCGCGAGCAAGCGGCCTGGGCCCTCGGCGTCCTCGGGCATCGCTGATTCCAGGGACGGCACACCGGGAACGAACGCAAAGTCGCAAAGAAGCAAAGTCGCAAAGAAGAAATACAAAGGGGATGAGGAGAGGAGGGATCGTCTTTGCGTTCTTCCGGGGGAGACGTCAGTAGCCGAGGTTGGGGCGCAGCCACCTCTCGGCGGCTTCCACGGATAACCCCTTCCGTCGGGCGTAGTCCTCCAGCTGGTCTCGTCCGATCTTGCCCACGCTGAAGTACTGGGCCTCCGGGTGATTGAAGTAGAGCCCCGAGACCGAGGCCGCGGGAAGCATGGCGTAGTTCTCGGTGAGCTCGATCCCCAGGTTCGGGGTCGCTTCGAGGAGCTCGAAGAGTGTCGCCTTCTCGGTGTGGTCCGGAAGCGCCGGGTAGCCGGGAGCCGGGCGGATCCCGCGGTAGCGCTCGCGGAGCAAGTCCTCCTTCGAAAGCGTTTCGTCTCTCCCGAACCCGCAATCGCGGCGAGCCTGCTGGTGGATTTTCTCCGCGAGAGCTTCCGCGAGCCGGTCGGCGAGTGCTTTCACCATGATGGATTGGTAGTCGTCGCGGTCCTCTTCGTAGCTTTTCGCCATCGCGTCGCAACCGAATCCCGCGCTGACCACGAAAGCCCCAAGGTAGTCGGAGGGCGCGACGAAGTCCGCGAGCGCGAGGTAGGGGAGGGAGTCCCGCTTTTCCTGCTGCTGCCGCAGCGTGTGGAAACGGGCGCGCTCCCTCGAGCGGCCCGCGTCCTCATAAATAATGATGTCGTCCCCGTTCCGGCCCGCGGGGAAGAAGCCGTAGGCCGCCCGAGCCTGGAGCTTCTTCCCGGCCACGATCTCGTCGAGGAGCTTGCGGGCGTTGTCGAATAGCTCGCGCGCGGCCTCGCCCACTCCCGGCCGCGCGAGGATGTCCGGGTAGACCCCGCGGAGCTCCCATACGTGAAAGAAAGGCGTCCAGTCGATGTAGGGGACGATCTCCTCGAGAGGGACCGGGTCGAGGACGCGGATCCCGAGGAACTCGGGGACGGCGACGGAGGAGCCGCCCGCGGTTTCGACCCAGGCCTTCGCCTTCGCGTCTAGGTACGGCACGAGTTTTCGCGTGCTCTCTTCGAAGTCGCGACGGGTCGCCTCCTGCTCGCCGCGGTTTCTCGCGATGAGGGAGGGTCTCTGGGCTTCGTTCACCAGATCGCCCACCACCGTCACCGCGCGTGAGGCGTCGGGGACGTGGATCGTCGGGTTCCCGTAGGCCGGAGCGATTTTGACCGCGGTGTGCTTTCTCGACGTGGTGGCTCCGCCGATGAGGAGCGGGAGCTCGAGCTTCAGCCGCTCCATCTCCGTCGCCACGTGCACCATCTCGTCGAGAGACGGCGTGATGAGCCCGGAGAGGCCGACGATATTCGCGCGCTCCTTTCGCGCGGTGTCGAGGATCTTCTCCGCCGGCACCATCACCCCGAGGTCCACGATACGGTATCCGTTGCAGGCGAGCACCACCCCCACGATGTTCTTGCCGATGTCGTGGACGTCGCCCTTCACCGTCGCCAGGACGATCGTGGCCTTCTCGCCGCGGTCGCCGCTCTGGCGCTTTTCCTCCTCCATGAAGGGCTCGAGATAGGCGACGGCCTTCTTCATCACCCGGGCGCTCTTCACCACCTGCGGGAGGAACATCTTCCCCGCGCCGAAGAGATCGCCCACCACGTTCATGCCGTCCATGAGCGGTCCCTCGATGACCGAGAGCGGACGGCTGTACTTCGCCCGCGCCTCCTCGGCGTCCGCCTCCACGTGCTCGACGATTCCGTGAATGAGGGCGTGCTTCAGCCGCTCCTCGACGGGAGCCTCGCGCCACCCCTCGTTTTTCTCCTGTTTCTTTCCCGGCCCGGCATGCTCCTGCGCGTGGGTGATGAGCTTCTCGGTGGCCTCGGGGGAGCGGTCGAAGAGCACGTCCTCGATGAGCTGCCGCAGTGCTACGTCGATATCGTCGTAGACCGCGAGCTGGCCGGCATTGACGATTCCCATGTCGAGACCGGCCTCGATCGCATGGTAAAGAAAACAGGAGTTCATCGCCTCGCGGACGTGCTCGTTGCCGCGGAACGCGAACGAGAGGTTGCTGATACCTCCGGAGACCTTGGCTCCGGGGCACTTCTTCTTGATGAGCCGCGTTGCCTCGATGAACGAGCGGGCGTAGCCGTTGTGCTCCTCGATGCCGGTCGCTACGGTGAGCACGTTGGGATCGAAGATGACGTCCTCGGGAGAGAACCCGACCTCCTCCGTCAGGATGCGGAAGGCGCGCTCCGCGATCGAGACCTTGTGCTCGACCGTCGTCGCCTGCCCGGTCTCGTCGAAGGCCATCACGATGACCGCGGCGCCGTACGATCGGATCTTCCGCGCCTGCTCCTTGAAGACCGCTTCGCCTTCCTTGAGGCTGATGGAATTGACGACTCCTTTCCCCTGGAGGCATTTCAGACCCGCCTCGATCACCGAGAACTTGGAGGAGTCCACCATGATGGGGAGGCGCGCGATGTCGGGCTCCGTCGCCACCAGGTTCAGAAACGTGGTCATCGCCCGCTCGGAATCGAGGAGGCCCTCGTCCATGTTGACGTCGAGGATGTTCGCGCCTCCGTCCACCTGCTGCCGCGCGACCTCGAGCGCCTGCTCGTGGGCTCCGTCTTTCACCAGCCGCGCGAACTTCTTCGAGCCGGTGACGTTGGTCCGCTCGCCCACGAGGATGAAGTTCGAGTCCGGCCGGATGGTGAGAGGCTCGAGGCCCGAAAGGCGGGTGAAGCGCGGGGGGCTCGAGGGGCGATGCGGTGCGCAGGAAGCCACGGCCTCGGCGATGGCGCGGACGTGCTCGGGAGTCGTGCCGCAGCAGCCGCCGGCGAAGTTGAGAAAACCCTCGCGGGCGAAGCCCGAAAGCACTTCCGCCATGTATTCCGGAGAGTCGTCGTAGCCGCCGAAAGCGTTCGGGAGACCGGCGTTGGGAACGCAGCTCACGAAGACGTTCGAGACCGACGCCAACTCTTCCACGTAGGGCCTCATCGCCCCGGCGCCGAGCGCGCAGTTGATGCCGACGCCGAGAAGGGGAGCGTGAGAGACGGAGATCCAGAAGGCTTCGGGCGTCTGGCCGGAGAGGTTTCGTCCGCTCTCGTCGACGATGGTCACCGAGGCGACGACCGGTACCGTCAACGCCCGTTCGCGGAAGAGCCTCTGGATGGCGGAGAGCGCGGCTTTGATGTTGAGCGTATCGATGAACGTCTCCGGAAGGAGAAGGTCGACGCCGCCGTCCAGGAGCCCCCTCGCTTGCTCGTAAAACGACGCTTCCAGCTCGTCGAAGCTCACCGCCCGGAAGGCGGGGTTGGTCACGTCGGGCGAGATCGAGGACGTTTTGGTCGTCGGCCCCATGGAGCCCGCCACGAAGCGAGGTTTCTCCGGGTTCATGCGAGTGACGTCGTCGGCGGCTCGCCGCGCGATCTCGGCGGCGCGGCGGTTGATCTCGTAGACGTGGGGCTCGAGCCCGTAGTCCGCCATCGAGATGCTCGTGCCGTTGAAGGTATTGGTCTCGATGACGTCCGCGCCCGCCTCGAGGTACTTCCTGTGGATTTCTTCGATGATCCGAGGCTGGGTCAGCGACAGGAGGTCGTTCGCACCTTTGAGGGAGCGAGGGTGGTCGCGAAACTCGGCGCCGCGGTAGCCCGCTTCGTCGAGCCGGTAGCTCTGGATCATCGTCCCCATGGCGCCGTCGATGACCAGGATGCGGCGGGCGCAGAGCTCGCGGAGCTTCTTTTCTTGCGGCGATGCCATCTGCTTAGGTGATAACAACTTCGACCCTGGGAAGCAAGCTGTAAAGCCCACGGCATGGGTGGGGGAGAACCCCCTCCCTCGATCAGTCCTCTTTCTCTACGACGGCTATCACCGCATGGTGAGCTTCGAAGCGATTAACCTGCTCTTCCCCAGTCGAACCAGGGAGAAAGAGCGGAGGGAAATGATGAAGAAGCTACTCGGGTCGATGAGCGCTTGGGCGCTCGTGGTGTCGTCGGCATCGGTGGCTCTGGCGCAACCCCCGGAAAGGGTCAAGGTCCTCATCGGCTTCCGCGTTACCCCCGGCCCTTCGGAGGAAGCGATCGTCCAAAACGCGGGTGGAGTCGTACGCTACGGCTACCACCTCGTTCCTGCGATCGCCGCGACGGTGCCGGCGACCGCCGTCGACGGTCTCCGCCGAAACCCGAATGTCACGGTCGTCGAAGCCGACGGGGAAGTCCAGGCGATCGACGCGGAGCTCGACAGCGTCTGGGGCGTGAAACGGATTGGCGCCGGGCTGGTCCACGACTCCGAAAACCGCGGCAACGGCATCCGGGTCGCGATCGTCGACACCGGAATCGACTACACCCACCCCGACCTCGACGAGAACTACGCCGGCGGGGCCGATTTCGTGAACAACGACTCCGACCCCATGGACGACCACGGCCATGGGACCCACTGCGCCGGTACCGTCGCGGCGGAGGATGACGGCCTCGGCGTCGTCGGTGTTGCCCCGGAGGCGCTTCTCTTCGGCGTCAAGGTCCTGAGCGCGACCGGAAGCGGATCGTGGAGCGCCATCATCGCCGGGATCGAGTGGGCGGCCGACAATGGGATTCAGGTCACGAACAACAGCTACGGCGGAAGCGGACACCCGGGCTCGATCGTTCAGGCGGCCTTCGACAACTCCTACTCCGCGGGAGTCCTCCACGTAGCTGCCGCCGGAAACTCGGGCGCCTGTCCCCCCCCGGGCGACACTGTCGGCTATCCGGCCAAGTTCAGCTCCGTCCTCGCCGTCGCCGCGACGACCTCGACGGACGCGCGGGCGTGCTTTTCGAGCACCGGCCCCGACGTCGAGATCGCTGCCCCCGGCTCGAGCATCAACTCGACTCGCCGCGGAGGTGGCTACACTTTCATGAGCGGAACCTCGATGGCCTCTCCCCACGTCGCCGGCGTCGCTGCCCTCGTTCTCGGAGGGAACGCGATGACGAACGTCGAGGCTCGCCAGAGGCTCAGGGACACCGCGGACGACCTGGGCGCTGCAGGACGGGACGTGGAGTTCGGATTCGGCCTCGTCGACGCCGATGAAGCGGCCGGATCCGGTCCAATCAATCAGACGCCTCAGGTCACAATCTCGAGCCCGACGGACGGCTCCCGGATCGACTCCGGTACGGCAGTCACGCTCCAGGGAACGGCGACCGACTTCGAAGACGGCAACCTCACGTCGAGCCTCCGCTGGACGTCGAGCCTCGACGGCTCACTCGGAACCGGAGGTGCGCTCACGACCGTTCTGCGCGATGGAGTCCACACCGTTACCTCCTCGGCAAGCGATTCGGGAGGACGGAGCGGGAGCGACGCCGTCACCATCACCGTTGCTCCTCAGGCCACGACCTCGACCGTCGCGTCGATCGGCTACGCCCGACAAGGGGGGAAGGCCCAGAGCAAGAACCTTGTCGTCAGCGCCACGGTGAAGAACACTCTCGGACAGACCGTCTCGGGAGCGACGGT
>Ga0299906_10005652_pt1 | contig 10159 bp, 12 predicted proteins | sample RVTome_14_FD_200259 | JGI IMG/M metagenome (GOLD analysis project Ga0299906, IMG submission 200259) | Soil microbial communities from uranium-contaminated site in the Upper Colorado River Basin, Wyoming, United States - RVT145D125 (version 2) ...
CGGGATCAAGCCCCGAGTAGGCGTAGGCGCGAATGAGATCGCGCCCCTTGGTGGCGTGCTTCAGCAGCGCCACGTAATCGACGTCGACGTCCTGCCCGCGGGCAGCGTAGTAGAGGTTGGCAACGTCGACAAAGACGGCCACGTTCTTGCTCAAGAGAGCTTCTCCTTGTGAATGGTGGTGGCCAACCTCGTGGAGTTCCGGCTGCCTTCGCGCTCGACCCACGCTCCCGGACTGAGGCCGGAATGGGTGGCGCGGCTTGGGCGGCACCCTCGCTTCGCGAACCCGCTTGGGTTTCTGCGGCGGCGAGGGATCGGACATCTCCGCGTGGGAGGCCTAGGGCAACAGGATACCACGCCGCTTGCCCGATCTCGTTTTCGGGGGCGGAACTGAACTCTCAGCCGGTGGCGCGGTCCAACAGCGCCCCTCTTCTCGCGAAGCCGCCTGCAGACAACAGCGTCGTCTCCGCGCCGGCGAGAGGATCGGTCACCTCCACCACGGCACAGCCGCTATTCCGGGCCGATGAGATGAGATGCCCCAAGATGGCGATTCCCACCCGCGGCGTGTGCATCTTCCGCGACGCGCTCTGCGTTTCCATCCGGACCAACGAGGCCCAGCTGGTCGATGACGCCGACGAGCGGGCCCGACCGGACGGACGAGTCGAATCGAGAGAACACCCCTTACACGATGGCGCATCCCTTGCATCGCACGGGGAGGCGCAGATATCATGCCCGCCACCTTACCGGAGGCTGCGTGCTCGCACGCCTGACCGAGCAATTGGAGGATCACTGATCGCCCGGCCGGCAGGCTCAGGCAGGCAGCCTAGGACCCCCCTGGGCTGTCACTATGGCTGTCAACCTGCCGCGCCTGATAGGCCTGCTGAGTATGGATCGATCTCGCACTTGTCGACAAGGGCGGATGGCGGAATCCTCATCGGAGCACGCCAATGGATGGCAATAGGACCATGGAAGCCGGCAGGCAGGCCCCTCCTACCGCGACCGGTAGAGCCATCCGCTGGATAAGCCGTCCCGTTCGTCTCCTTCTCGTCCTGACGGGGACCCTCTTCATCCTGGCGTGGCCGCTCTCGGTGTTGGCCCAGGGCGAGACTATAGGCGGGACCCTGGTGTATCGGGCAGAAGGCGAGCGCACCCCGGTCGAGGGCGTTACCATCACGGTCTCCCAGGACGGCACCCAGATCGGGACGGCCGTTTCTGATGCCGACGGTCGATGGGAGGTGCCCCTCCCAGGTCCAGGCACGTACCAGGTGAGCCTGGACGTGACGACCCTCCCGGAAGGAGTCACGCTCACCGACCCGACGAAGGTCGAGCTACCGAATGTCGCCGTGCTCGGTGGCCAGGGAAAGTCGGTCATCTTCCCCCTCGGCGAGGGGCAGGTCAGCGGGGTCTCCACCTACGAGCGGATCGGCGCCCTGTTCGTCGCAGGTCTCAAGCTGGGGGCCACCATCGCGCTCGCCGCACTGGGGTTGTCGCTGATCTACGGGGTCACCCGCCTGGTCAACTTTGCTCACGCCGAGTTGGTCACGCTGGGGGCAGTCCTCGCCTACGCCTTCCACGCTTCGGGCATCGGGCCATCCTGGCCCTTGGTCTTCGCCGCGATCCCGGCTGTCATCCTCGTCGCATGGTTCGGCGGGCTGCAGAGCAGCTACCTGTGGCGGCCGCTCCGCAAGCGGGGAACCTCCCTTCTTTCCCTGATGGTGGTGTCGATCGGGCTGTCCTTCGCCCTGCGCAGTCTCATCCAGCTCACCTTCGGAGGTCAGCCGGTGGCGTACCAGGACTTCGCCGGGCAGTCCGCCATCCTGGTCCTGGGTATTCCCATGGTGCCGAAGCACCTGGTGACCATCGGGGTGACGATCGTGGTCCTGTTCCTCGTCACCCAGTTTCTGCAGCGAAGCCGGGCGGGCACGGCGATGCGGGCCGTGGCCGACGACCGGGACCTCGCCGAGTCGTCGGGCATCAACGTCGACCGAGTGATCCAGCTCACCTGGATCCTCGCAGCTCTCCTTGCCGCCCTGGGTGGGATCTTCTACGGGCTCAACGAGTCGGTCTCCTACGAGATGGGCTTCAAGATCCTCCTCCTCCTCTTCGCAGCTGTGGTGCTCGGTGGGCTGGGAACCGCCTACGGGGTGATGGTGGGCGGCTTCGTGGTCGGGATCGTGGTCGAGATGAGCACCCTGTGGCTTCCTGCCGAGCTGAAGGTCGTTTCCGGCCTGGTCATCCTGATCGTCATGCTGCTGGTCCGCCCACAGGGGATATTCGGGACCCGGGAGAGGATCGGCTGATGGACTGGATGCAGATCCTCGCTGCCGGCGTCCTGGCAACGATCGGCCCGGTCACCGCCGGGTACGCCCTGAGCGCCATTGGGCTGAACCTCCAGTTCGGATATGCCGGGCTGCTCAACTTCGGTCACGTCGCCTTCATGCTTGTCGGCGCCTACGGCACCGCAATGACCGTCGAGTTCGGGGGGCCCCTCTGGTTGGGACTCATCGTCGGGATCGTGGCCGCGGTCCTGCTCGGGCTCCTGCTCGGGATCCCCACGCTGCGACTGCGGGCCGATTACTTCGCCATCACCTCGATCGCAGCTGCCGAGGTGCTTCGTCTGGTGGTGAGGTCGTCATGGTCCGAGCCGCTGACCGGCGGTGTGTTCGGCCTTCAGGGCTTCGGCGGCGCATTCCATGCGCTCAACCCCTTCCCAACATCGGAGCTGTACGGATTCGGCCAATTCGTGGTTACCGGCAGAGCCCTCTGGGTGATCCTGGTGGGCTGGGCCCTGGTCCTCCTCTCGACCCTGCTCATCGCGCGCCTCATCAAGAGTCCGTGGGGCCGTGTGCTCAAGGCGATCCGGGAGGACGAGGACGCCACCCGTTCGCTGGGCAGGAACGTCTTCGCCTACAAGCTCCAGGCCCTGATGATCGGGGGAGCGATCGCCGGCCTGGCCGGTATCCTCTTCGCCCTCGAGCAGCAGAGCCTCCATCCCGATGCCTTCCAGCCCCGGATCACCTTCATCTTGTACGTGATGGTGATCCTCGGTGGCGCCGGGTCCATCGGGGGCGCGGTGCTGGGAGCGGCAGTGTTCAACTTCCTCTTCTTCGCCACCGACGCGCTGATGGCGCGACTGCAGGCCAATATCGACTGGATCGGGGCGATCCTCTCGCCAGCAGAGGCCGGGTTGATCAAGTACGTCCTGGTCGGCGTCGCCCTGATGCTCTTGATGGTGTTCCGTCCGCAAGGGTTGCTCAGGAGCAGAGATGAAGGTCGAGCCGATGCGTCCTGAGCTCAACATCGCGCACGAGCCGGGGGTCGCCAAAGCCGATCCGGTCCTCATCATCGACGGCATGCGACGAGCGTTCGGCGGGCTCAGGGCGGTGGACATCGACCACCTGGAGTTCCAGCGCAACACCATCACCTCCATCATCGGGCCCAACGGCGCGGGGAAGACCACCCTGTTCAACCTGCTCACCGGATTCGACACTCCCGACCACGGGCAATACTCGCTCGACGGCGAGCTCCTGATCGGCGTCCCAGCTCACCAGGTGGCGCAGCGAGGGATGGTGAGGACCTTCCAGCTCACCAAGGTGCTTCCGAGGCTCACCGTCCTCGAGAACTTGCTGGTGGCTGCCAAGACGCAGCCGGGGGCGACTTTCCGCGGCGCCATGCTCGGCGGCTGGCAAGGCGCGGAGCGTCAGAACGAGGAGCAGGCCAGGGACATCCTGCAACGTTTCGGGCTCATCGCCATGGCAAACGAGTACGCCGGCCGTCTCTCGGGCGGCCAGCGCAAGCTCCTGGAGATGGCCCGGGCGCTGATGGTGGGGCCAACCGTGGTCATGCTCGACGAGCCCACCGCCGGGGTCAACCCCGTCCTCATCCAGTCGTTGCTCGAGCACGTCAAGGGTCTGAGGGACTCGGGGATGACCGTCCTCTTCGTCGAGCACGACATGGATGTGGTCCAGTCCATCTCCGATTGGGTCGTCGTCGTCGCCGAGGGTCACGTGATCGCCGAGGGGCCGCCGGGCGTCATCGCCCGCAACCCGGCGGTGATCGAGGCGTACCTCGGGAAACATCGCGGGGAGGACGTGGCGTGACCGAGCCGCTGCTGATCGTCGAGGACCTGGTAGGCGGTTACGTCCCCGAGGTCGACATCCTGAAGGGGGTCAACCTGACCCTCCAGCAGGGGGAGCTGGTGGGAATCATCGGGCCCAACGGTGCCGGGAAGTCGACCCTGGTCAAGGCGATCTTCGGCCTTCTCGACGTCCGTGCAGGGAAGGTCTCGTTGGGGGGTGACGACATCACCGGCCTGCCCACCCACAAGCTGGTGAGCAGGGGAATGGGCTATGTGCCGCAGCGGGCCAACGTGTTCCCTTCGCTGTCCGTGGAGGACAACCTGCGCATGGGCCTCTACCTGAACATGGGGGCATGGGCGGAACGGTTCGGGGCGATCAGCACCATGTTCCCGCTCATCCAGCAACGGCGTCACCAGAAGGCGAAATTTCTCTCGGGGGGCGAGCGTCAGATGGTGGCGTTCGGCAGGGCGCTGATGACGGCCCCCAGCGTGCTGCTACTCGACGAGCCTTCCGCCGGGCTATCGCCGATCGTCCAGGACCGGGTGTTCGAGAAGGTCAAGGAGATAGCTGCCACGGGCGTATCCGTCGTCATGGTGGAACAGAACGCGCGCCATTGCCTCGGCATCGCCGACCGGGGCTATGTCCTCGACCAAGGCCGTAATGCCTATACGGGGACCGGCCAGGCGCTGCTCCACGACCCCAAAGTCATCGATCTGTACCTGGGAACCCTGGGTCGCCAGGCGTCCTGAGCGTGATTCGTCGTTCAACGTGAGAGAGGAGCCCGGCACGCGCCGGGCCCCTCTCGATTCACCGGTCGATTGCGACTCAGGGCAGCTGGCCCTGGATCTGCTCCTGGTTCTCGGAGGCGCCTTCGGCGTTGTATTGGAAGACGTCGTAGGTGCCCAGCCCCGGCTCCCCGTTGGGGCTGAAGTCCAGCGGACCGGAGGCCCCGTCATAGTCGATGTCGGTACCGGCCCAGACCATCTCCAGACAGTCGGCGACCAGTGAGCACTTCTCACCGTCGCGGGTGACCCCGATGATCTCGTCCACGTACACGGTCGGGTCAGAGCTCTGTGCCACCTGAGCAGCCAGAACCAGGATGGCCAGACAGTCGTACATGTGAGCCGAGAACACGGTAGGCGCATCCGGTGCGAAGGCCGCGAACCGATCGAGGAACGTCGGCTCGCCGTTGGCAGGCGCCACTGCCGGGTAGGTGCCCCGGAGACCCTCGAGCATGGCAGCGTTGCCACCGACTGTCTCCAACGTGACGTTGTCGACGAATCCGTCAGCCACGTAGATCTGGCCGTCGAATCCGGCGCTCTCCAGATCGAGTCTGATCTGACCACCCTCCGCGAAGGTGATCATCGCCAGCGCCTCGGCTCCGGAGGCGACTATCGACTGGGCCAGGTCGGCGAACGAGTCCAGGTCCTGGTCGTATGCTTCCTGCAGGACCACGGTGCCACCGGCGCCGGCGATAGCCGCCGCCACTGACTCGCCGAAGCCGACGCCATAGTCGTCGGTGCGCCAAACGACGGCCACATTGCTGTATCCGTCCTCGAGGATCAGGTTGCCCAGCAACGGGCCCTGGATGTCGTCGGACGGGGCGGTGCGGACGTGGTACGGGTTGTACTCCTCTCCACTGAACACCGAGCCCGTGCTGCTGCCGGAGCACATCACCATCTCGGCAGTGTTCACCTTGTCCCAGATGGCGTTGGCCACACCGCTGGCGGCGGGACCGATGATCGCGTTGTGTTCGCCGGTCAGGTACTGGTCGATGTTCTGCGAGGCGATGGTCGCGTCGGTGCCGGAGTCGACGAAGTCGACCGTGACCAGTCCGTCGGAGACAGCGTTGAACTCCTCGGAGCCCATCCGGAGCGGCTCCTCCAGGGCGGCGATGATGCTCGACAGCCCACCGGTCTGGGGCAGGATCGCCCCGATGTGGAACGGGATCGGCTCGAGGACTGCCTGGGCCTGGCTGCCGGCGGCCGAGGGACTAGCACTCGCCGACGGACTGCATGCGGCGAGAACGATCGCCATCACCCCGATCAAGGCGGTCCACGACCTCCAACCCCTGTCGCAGTCGCGTCTCAAGTTCATTATCAATTCCTCTCCTCCATGACCATGGTTGTAGCCAGCCTCATCCGTGTGGAACGTCCGCCGCTGGACTGGCAGGCGACGATAGCCGGCGCTCAGATCCGAGCCGGGCGGGCCGGCGCCCGGCTAACCGGAAACGCCACCGACAGGGCGATGATCGACAGCGGCCCTCCTTCGAAAGAGAATCGGGATCGAGAGCGCGGCAGAGGACGTTAGCCTCGGATAGTACATCACACAGCTGCCCAGGTGGCACATGCCCGGGCGGCTTGTCGGATCATGCCCACAACGCCCTCGACGATGAGATGACCAGTCGGCAGACGGCGAGGGCCTTCCCCCCATCCTCACCGAATGGATCTTCAAGATCATCACGGAGATCAACGCCCAGGGAACCACCGTCCTGCTGTTGGAGCAGAATGCCCTCATGGCTCTCAACGTCGCCCATCGTGGCCACGTGCTCCAGATCGGCCAGATCATCCTCGCCGACACCGCCGCCAACCTGGCGGCCAACCAGCAGGTCCGCGAGGACTACCTGGGCGAGATCTAGGCCGACCCCGGGGTCGTTGACAGACCGATGTCGGGTCCGCCCTACCGTCCGGACCTCCGACCCATGCTGCTGCTGGGGGCGGTGCTGGTGATCGTGGTCGCGGGCTGGATCGCGCTCAGCCCACTGCTGCTTCCGCGCTAGGCGTCCGCCACTCTAGGCCTCCGCCGTTCTAGGCCTCCGCCGCTCAGAACGTGCGCCGCGTGCCCAGTCCGGTGCCCGCGCCGTACAGGATGAGGCCGACTCCCACGATGGCCAGGATGAGCCCCGGCGAGTTCTGGGGCAGCGGCAAGTAGGAAACCGACCATAGCTCCCAGGCCCGCCATACCAGGGCGGCCGCCGCCGCCAGGCCCAGGATCAGGTAAATGCCCGGCGCGTCGAGGGCGAACCCCCAGCGCCCGCGCGCGTATCCGATATCGAGCAGGGCCAGGGACACGATGGCCGCGGTGAAGATGACCACGCCGGGCCCCTCCAGCCCGATCCCGCTCGAGGCCGGCAGCTCAACACCGCTCACCAGCTCCCCGCCCGCCCGCCACCAGGGCAGGAAGGCGGCCGCGACCATCAGCAGGCTTCCGAGCAGGATGGGGATCCGGTACCGCCGTGGCCGACCGGACTCGTCCACCGCTCAGGCCTCCGGGTTGTCGAGCCCGTAGACGGACGGACGCAGGACTCCCACGTACGGCAGGTTCCGGTAGCGCTCCCCATAGTCGAGCCCGTAGCCGACCACGAATCGGTCCGGGATCGTGAACCCCACGTAGTCGATGGGGATCTCGGTCAGCCGTCGGGCGGGCTTGTCCAGCAGGCAGCAGATGCGGAGCGAGGCGGGCCCCTTCTCGCGCAGGTAGCGGAGCAGGTAATTGAGGGTCAGACCGGTGTCGATGATGTCCTCGACCACGATCACGTGCCGGCCCTCGATGGGGTTGGACAGGTCCTTCAGGATGCGCACCTGGCCGCTGGTCTCGGTCGCCGCCCCGTAGCTGCTGACCTCCATGATGTCGATCGACAGCGGCAATTCCATGTTGCGCACGAGATCGGCCAGGAACACGATCGAGCCCTTCAGGACACTGATCAGGACCGGGTCCAGGCCGGCGTAGTCGGCGTTCAGCTGGCCGCCCAGCTCGGCCACCCGAGCCTGGATCTGGTCCTCGGTGAGCAGGACCTCCTGCACGTCGGCATGGATGGTGGTGGCCGTGGCTTCGCTCACCGTGCGGTCACCTTGCCATTGGCTCCGTTCATCTCGAGCAGGAAGCCGAGGCGCCCGTACTTGACCATGAGCGCCTGGAAGTCGCGGGCATACAGGAGCTTGATCCGCACTTCGGGATACAGCTGACGCAGGAGGCGCAGCTTGCGGTTCTTCTTGCGCACCAGGGTCTGCCGCAGCGTGGTCAGCTCCACATACAGCTCCAGCTCAGGGAGGTAGAAGTCGGGCGCGAACGACTCGACGACCGCCCCTGTGGGGCTCCACGAGATGGGAAAGACGTCGGGTTCGTAGCGCCACGAGACCTGGTAGAAGTCGAGAACTCTGGCCAATTCGGCTTCGCTGTCGTGAGCGAAGCGCGGTGGCAATGTTTCGCTCAGCAGTGCCACCGAGTCCCGATCGTACTCGCCCCGAGGGGGTGAGGCGCCATCTGAGGCGAGTATAGCCGGGCGAGTTATCCACAGATGCGCACCTTCCGGCGGGATTGGTGGATAACTGCCTTGCCCGGCGAGGGGCGGAGCGCGAAACTGGCACTCCTGCTTCCGCGGTGCCGAGTATGGGTAACCGGGAACGGCGCGGGGCCGATGCGAGAGCCGGCCGCGAAACCGCCCGCTTCCGGGAAGACCGAAAGGCGCCGAGGGAGCATTTTCCGTACACTCGCCGGCCGATGCGCCTCGCGGTCCTGTCGGACATTCACGCCAACCTGGTCGCGCTCGACGCGGTCCTCGAGGATCTGTCGACCCAGGCGGCCGTGGACGAGTCCTGGGTGTGCGGGGACATCGTGGGCTACGGTCCGCAGCCCAACGAGGTCATTGATCGCCTCCGCCAGCATGACGCCCGCGCGGTGATGGGCAACCATGACGGCGCGGCGGTCGGCCTGGTGGACGTGACCTGGTTCAACGACGCCGCGGCTTCGGCCATCGCCTGGACGGCGGGCGTGCTCACCGCGGACTCGCGCGAGTACCTCGCCGCGTTGCCGGAACGTCGCACCGAGGGAGAGCTGACCGCCGTGCACGGGTCGCCGCGCGATCCGATCTGGGAGTACATCGTGTCGGCCGAGGTGGCCCGGGCCAACCTGGCCGAGTTCGCGACCCGCATCTGCCTGTTCGGACACACCCACTACCCGGTTCTGTACGCCGCGTCCGACGGGACGGTGACCCGGGTGGCCACGTCCGCAGGAAGCCAGACCTCGCTGCCGGGCGGGCGTCTGATGCTGAACCCGGGGAGCGTGGGCCAGCCGCGCGACGGCAACCGAGCCAGCTCGTACGCCGTGCTGGACCTGGACGCGGGGAGCGTGGAGTTCCGCCGGGTGGACTACGACATCGCACGCACCCAGCAGCTCATGCGCGAACGGCAGCTTCCGAGCTGGCTGGCGGAGCGGCTCAGCCACGGCCGCTGACAGATCCCCGTGACCCCCGTCCCGCACGCGGCGGGCGGCTAGGATATCGCTCCGATGTTCCGCCGACGCCCTTCGGAATCGGATCTCCTGTTGCTCCCGTATCGCCGGCTCCTGATTCCGCTGGCCGGCGGGGACGCGGACGATGACGCGCTCAGCCTCGGGGCGCTGCTCCTGGCCGGCCAGCCGGCGAAAAGCGGCGCGGATGCGGCGGAGATCGTGCTGGTCCACGTCATCGAAGTCGGCTTCGAGCGGACGCTGGACACCCAGGACGACAAGGCCATCGCCTTCGCTGACGAGATCCTGGACCGCGGAGCCGAGTTCCTCGAGGCCCGCCGCATCCCGAACCGGGTTGGCATGATCCAGGCCCGCGCGGCGGGGCCGGCCATCGTGGACGAGGCGGTGGCTTCCAGCGCCGACCTGATCGTGATGGGGCTACGCTATAAGCGCCGGTTCGGCGGCAGTTGGGACGCCGGACGGACGGTCCCCTACGTCATGCGCAACTCGAAGGCGCCGGTCTGGTGCCTCCGGGCGCGAACCGAGGAGCTGGCACTGTCCCCATGAGAGTCATCATCATCGGCTGCGGACGGGTGGGTGCCCAGACCGCCGTGTCGCTCGACCAGCAGGGTCATCACGTGACCGTGCTGGACGTCAACCCGCGCGCCTTCGAGCGGCTGCCCACGGACTACAGCGGCCTCACGATCCGCGGCAACGGGTCGGACGAGGACGTCCTGCGGGGCGCCGATGCCGAGATGGCGGACATCGTCATGGCCCTGACCGAAGGTGACAACCGGAACGTGATGGCGGCCCAGCTTGCCAAGCACGTGTTCGGTGTGCCGCGCGTCATCGCCAAG
>Ga0299906_10005654_pt1 | contig 10157 bp, 8 predicted proteins | sample RVTome_14_FD_200259 | JGI IMG/M metagenome (GOLD analysis project Ga0299906, IMG submission 200259) | Soil microbial communities from uranium-contaminated site in the Upper Colorado River Basin, Wyoming, United States - RVT145D125 (version 2) ...
TTTTGATTTAATTCCTTCAGGGGCTAAAGCCCGATTGATGTTGCTGGCCTTTTGTCGCGGCTGAAGCCGCGACCCACAAAGATTCGCCGGTTTTCACGCAGATTCGGCAGGCACGTGCCAGACCCCATCTTGCGAACGCCGCCGGCCCGAATTCCTTGACACCCCTGGCGGCGGTGGTTAGGCTCGCAAACCGATGCGCAGCGCGTGGCTGAAGATCGTCGTGGCCGTGCTGGTGGTGGCGGCGCTGGCCGCGCTGGCGTACCGCTCACAGGGCGCCGTTCAGCTGGCGGACTTCAGTTGGTCGCGGCTGGTGGGCGAGGTTGCGGGAACGCGCAAGGGGTTCCTACTGGCCGCCGTGGCGGCCGTCTATCTCGCCTACTTGCTCCGCGCGTTGCGCTGGCGGCGGTTCTGCCGCTACCTGGGCCCGGCGGCTCTTTCCGATGTCTATGGCGGCACGTTAATGGGTTTCGCGGCGATTTTTCTGCTGGGCCGGGCCGCCGAACCGGTTCGACCGCTGTTGCTGGCGCGCAAGTGCCGCATGCCGGTTTCCAGCATGTTCGGCATCTACGTGCTGGAACGGCTGTTCGATACGGCCGCGACAGCTGTGCTGGCCGGCTCGAGCCTGCTGCTGTTTCGCGACCAATTCCCAGCCGGAAACAATGGCGGCTGGGAAGGCGCGATCCGCACTGCGGGAGGGACGCTGCTGGCGGGACTGGCGGTATTCGGCCTGCTGCTCTTGTACTTTCGATGGCACGGCGCCGGATTCTTGGAACGCCGCCTGAGTGGCTGGAGCGCGGCCGGGGGCTGGCGGGGTTTCGTGGCCACGCAATTTGCGGGTTTCAGCGACGGGCTGCAGGCCATTCGCGGATTTTCCGACTGGTGGGCGGCGGCCGTTTACTCGGCGCTGCACTGGGGCCTGATCGTGTTGATTTATCTCTGGGTCATGCGGAGTTTCGGCGGGGACCTGGGGCAACTAAGCTTTTGGAGCGCCATGCTGGTCCTGGCCTTCACCATGGTGGGCTCGCTGGTGCAACTGCCGGGCGTGGGCGGCGGGGCCCAGGTGGCCAGCTTCATTGCCTTGACCAGGATTTTCAGGATCGAACCGGAGCCCGCCGCGGCTGCGGCGGTGGTGACTTGGCTGGTCACGTTCGCCGGTGCCTGCCTGGTGGGAGTGCCGCTGCTGATTCGGGAGGGCTGGTCCATGGGCGCATTGCGGCGCCTGGCGCGCGACGAAGCCAGGGCCGAGTGGGCCGGAGGTCACGTGAGCCTGACGGATGGGGGGCGCATTGTCCCGGGACGTGGACCGCAGAGAGGAAACGGTGCTCGGTGAAGTGTCCGTTCTGCGCCTTCGCTGATGACAAGGTGATTGACTCCCGCGAGGGCCGCGGGGGCGATCTGATTCGCCGGCGGCGCGAATGCCTGAAATGCGGCCGGCGATTCACGACCTACGAACGGATTGATGAGATACCCTACATGGTCATCAAGAAAGACGGGCGCCGGGAGCGGTTCGATCGGCAAAAGATTTTGCAGGGGCTGCTGAAGGCCTGCGAGAAACGGCCGGTGGCCACCGCGAAACTGGAGGCGGTGGTGGAGGAGGTGGAACGGTTCGTGCACGAGGCTCCCCAGCGGGAGCGCACCAGCAGCGAGATCGGGGAACAGTTGATGGCGCGGTTGAAGAAGCTGGACAAGGTGGCCTACGTGCGTTTTGCCTCGGTGTACCTGGATTTCAAGGACGTCAAGGAGTTCATGGTGGAGCTGAAAGGCCTGCTGCGGGAGCGTTCGCGGCAGTGAGCAGGCTCAATCGCGGCGGCCGGCCCGCCACACGCCCGCGGTAAACGTCTTGATGGGAACAAACCCAAGCTTGCGGTAGAGGCGCACGGCGGGATCATTCGCCGCCGTCACGGTCAGCGACAGTTTCGAAATACCCCGGGCCCGCAGGGCATCGATGGCTGCTTGCATCAAGCGGCGTCCGATTCCGTGCCGTTGGTAGCCGGGCATGACGCAGATTTGAGTCGTATGGGCCACGCCCGGCGCGACCAGCGAAGTGAGCACCACGCCGGACAGTTCGTGACTGTGAGGCGAGCGCAGAACAAAGGAGGCTTGCGGCTGGAATTGCCCGCAGCCGGGCAGGAGGATGATGTTCTTCAAGAATTTCAGCGCCCCCGATTCGCTGCGGTACTGGTCGTTGATTTCGCCGTCCATGTGGTTGGCGTAGGCCAGCTGGATCAAACGCGCGCAGGCGGCAAAATAGCGGTCGTCCCAGCGCTCGAGGCGCAGGCCGGCAAGGGCGGCGGGAGCAGGTCTATCGCCAACACCGGGAGAGGCTGCGGGGCCCGGGGCCGGGCCGATCTCCAGGAGCATGAATTGCCGCGGGTAGAGCCGGAAGCCCTGTTCGGAGAGAGCGCGGCCGAAATCACAGCCGAAAGGGATCAACTGCGCTTCGATGCGTTCGGTGCGTGGGAGGGCGCGTAGCGTCTCCAGCACGTCAGCGAGCAACTCTTGCGCCAACCGCAGTTGGGGCCAGCGGGGAGAAACGAAAAGGCCACCGAGAAGTCCCTTATGTTCCTCGAGGACGTAGAAAGCGTACCCGGCGACTTGGCCGTCCTCGAGGGCCACGGAGCCGGCCAGCGACTTGGCGTCCACGAATTTCTTGATCAGTTCGAGGGAGGAGCGATAGTCCCAGTGCAACTCCTCGCGCCACCGCTGGGCTTCCTCTTCGAGCAGCAGAGTGATCTGCCGCGAATTCATTTGGCGCAAGTCCACGATGGACATGACAGTTTCCGGCCCGTAGCTGGGGTGGCCGGCACGGGACGGTTGTATGATAACCCGGCCGGTCCGCTCCCGTGCATCGAGAGCACGAGCAGGGCCCTCCGGCGTCCGGGGGCCCGGCCCCTGTGTTACCATGCGCGGGACCGGGACAGGGCCGTTCGCATGGCCCCCATGGCATGGAAATTTTCGCAGAATTTCGCCATCCGACACGATGGTACTCGAAGCTGGTGGCGGCGCTGCTGGCGCTGAGCTTCTTTACTTTTCTGGCCGCCGCCATCATCGCGGGTTACATCGTGTACCGAATTGTGGCTCCGGTGGGCGGGGAGTCGGCCATCGACCTGACAAATTTCCCGGGTCGCCCGGAGGACGTGGTTTATTCGCTGCCGGACGGGGGAGAGAGGAGCGGCTGGTTTTTCCCGGGACTGACATCCGCCCCGACGGTGGTGCTTTGCGCCGGCTACCAGACCGGCCGAGGGGAGTCCTTGCCGCTGGCCGCGGCGATTCAAGACCACGGGTACAACGTCTTTGTATTCGATTTTCGAGGCAGCCCGTCGGGCGGGCGATATTCCACGCTGGGGTATGGCGAGGCGGGAGAGCTTCGCGCAGCCATGGCCGCGGTGGCCCGGCGAGAGGACGTAGATCGGTCGCGATTCGGGCTGTGGGGAAGCGACCTGGGCGGGTATGTGGCTGTCTTCGTGGCGCAGAGTGATTCGCGCGTGCGCGCATTGACTGTGGAATCAGTCTACGACCAGCCGCAGGATATGGCGGCGATACTGGTGGATCGCCAGGGTGTCGCGTCTCTGCCTTTGCTGGGTAACTTCGCGCGGAAAGGCTTTTCCTGGCTGCATTACTCCGAGCGCGGCATTCCGCCGCTCTCGGCGAACCTGGACCGTCTGGCGGGCGTTCCAAAATTGTTTCTGGCGACCTCCCAAGAACCCGTGCTGGCCGCATCCACGCAGGAAATCTTCCAGCTGGCGCCCGAGCCCAAGGAGATCGAGATATTGACGCACGGCAAGTATGCAGGGCTGATGGACGAGGAAAAGCGGAACTACGAGAATCGTCTGGTCAGTTTTTTTCTTTTGAACTTGCCTCTGGTGGCCCCGGCTGCGCAGTAGTGGGCCTTTGACACCGCAGCGTGGCGTTCTGCCGCAGTGACATTCCCGAGGGTCCGATTGGCGACGGGCCGTCAAGGGCTTGGCGGGTCATCCATACGCACGAGCCATGCTTCCTGGGAGAGTTTGCGGACCACCGTGTAGCGCAGACCGGGTCGCTGCAGCTCGGCTGCCCGCGTGGCCGTGGTCCAAATCCATACCGGCGGCGGCGCTGCCGTGGTCCACGGGGGCAGGGGCCGGTCCAGGTAGAACTCCAGGCCGAACTGCAGCGAACGATCCACACCCCAGACTGAAATGCTCGCCGCTGCTCCGGGTTCTTCCAGTGTGACGCGCGCAGCGGTGCGCGCCGAGAGATGGGGATCCAGTGTCGGGAGCACGGTGACGGCGGCACCCAGAACGAGCGCAGCCGTCAAGGCGGCCACGGCGGTGATCGCTGCGCGCTCCCGCCGCGCCCAGGCCAGAAGGGCACAGGCTAGACCGCCCGCAGCGGCGAGTCCCAGCAATCCCAGCCAGGCTCTCGCCGCGGCCGGGCCCGAGTCCGCAGGAAGGAGCCGCAGCCAGTAACCGGCCGAGAGCGCGAGCAACGGAAAGGTAGCAGCGATCAGGGCCACCCACACGCGGGGGGACTCGCCGCCATACGACAGACGCCGGGCCAATGTCGCTGCGAGAATCAGTATCAGCGGCGGAACCGAAGGCAGGATGTATCCGGGCAGCTTCGATTCGGAGAAGCTGAAGAATAGCATGGGAGTGATGGCCCAGCAGGCGAAGAACAGGGAGGGGGAATGGCGCCAGCGCCCGGCCGAACGAGCACGGTGGGCGTCCAGGCCCAGCGGGATCAGGAGGACCGTCCAAGGGAGGACGGCGGCCAGCGAAATAGGAACGAAGAACCAGAAGGGTTGGGGATGTTGGAAAACAGGGGTGAGATAGCGCTGCAGGTTGTGTTCGAGGAAAAAGACCCGGAGAAATTCAGGGTTTCGCGCGGCGCAGAGCGCGTACCAGGGAACCGCCGTCACGGCAAAGGCGGCCAAGCACGCGGGGTGGAAGAAGCGGAACACCGCCGCTAGCTGGCGCGAAGCCACGGCCCAAAGCAGCACGGCGCCACCGGCCAGAAGCACGGCCGCAGGACCCTTGGCCAGAGTGGCCGCACCCAGGAAGACTCCAAGAGCGAGTCGGGAGAGGATTCCGGCGCGTGGTTTCTGCAACATTTCGGCGGCGGCCACGGCTGCGGGGGCCAGCAATCCGCTGAAGAGCATGTCCGGCGCCGCGGCGTGCGAGAAGCCGGCGAGCGCCACGGTGGCCGGCAGCATCAGCAGTGTAAGTCGCGCGGCATCCAGGCCGTAGGCTCGCAGAGCGGCCCAGGAGGCGGCCAGGGTGGCCAGGACGGCGGCCAAAACGGACGGCAAACGCATCGCGAACTCACCCTCGCCAAACCAGCGGTACGCGGATGCTGCGCTCCAGTAGTAGAGCGCCGGCTTCTCAAACCAAGGCTGGCCGTTCAGCCGCGGCGTCACCCAATCCCCGCTGCGAGCCATGTTGCGCGCGATGGCCGCATAGCGGGGCTCGTCGGGACCGGTCAAACCCAGCGCGCCGAGGCCGCTGAAAAAACACACCATCATCAGCGCCAGCGGAAGCAGCGCGTCGAGCCAGGAGATATGGAACGCGCCCTCTTCCGCGCTGCGCGCACGAATGGGCGCCAGGGCCACGGTTTCCACGGTCTGCAGAGTCTAGCACTGCTGCGCGCTCCGGGGCTGCCGGGTTCTGCGGCATCGTGGCTCTGGCGCATGCCAGCGGCCTCCCGCATAATGTCTGCCCATGCGCGAACGCCTGGAGTATGCCGCGGCCTGGGCCACGCTGAAGTTTTTTGGATGGCTGCCCCGGCCGGTGTCGCGATGGACGGCTGCGCGCTTTGCCGCGATTCTGTTTCGGCTCCGTCCGGCCTGGCGCCGGGTGGCGATGTTCAACTTGCAGTTGGCGTTCCCCGGATGGAGCGAGGCGGAGCGCAGTCGCGTCGTAAGGTTGATGGTGCGCAATCTTGGCTGGTTGATGGCGGAATTTGCACATTTGCCGCACTACTCACGGGAAAGCATCGAGCGCACCATGGTGCAGGACGGCTTCGAGAATTTCCTGGCCGCCGAGCGCCAGGGCCGGGGGGTGCTCTTCCTCACAGGACACTTGGGCGCCTGGGAGCTGAAGCCGTTTGCGCACGCGCTCTACCACAAGCCGATCTATTTTCTGGTGCGTCCCATCAAGAACCGTCGCGTGGATGCGCTGGTCAACCGGTATCGGGGACTCTCCGGCAACCGGCCCATCGAGAAAAACGATTCGGCACGAGTGATCTTGCGAGTGCTGCGGGACGGAGGCACGGTCGGCATTCTGGCCGATCAGAACACCACGCCTGCGGAGGCCGTATTCGTTGATTTCTTCGGAATTCCGGCGGCAACCACGGCGGGATTGGCTCGTCTGGCGCGCCGGACCGGTGCGGCGGTGTTGCCGGTGCACAGCTATTGGGACGCGTCGCTCAAGAAGTACCGGCTGCGCTGCGAGCCCGCTTTGGAGCTGGCGCACAGCGCCGATGAGGAAGACGACGTTTTCGCCAACACGAAGTTATTCAACCAGACGCTGGAAGGTTTCATCCGGCGATTTCCCGACCAGTGGTTTTGGGTTCATCGCCGCTGGAAAAACCGCCCGCCCGGTGAAGAACCGATCTATCCCGATGAGAAGAAGGCACGATGAGAACCGCCGGGCTTCGGCGGCGGTAGCGGTCCATCCAGCGGTCGCCTGACAGGAGGAGACTATGACGCTGCGCACAGCCAAAGAATTGGCGCAATACCTCTCTTGCGCCATCGAGGGAGACGCAGCCGTTCGTCTGCGCGGTGTGGCCGGTCCGGAACGGGCGGGCGAGGAAGACCTCGTCTACCTGGATTCACCGCGCCACGTGGAACGGGTACTCCGCTCCGCTGCTCGCTGCGTAATCACCGCGCCCGGCCTGCGTGTGGCGGGCAAGACTCTCCTGCTGACCGAACGGCCGAAGCTGGCGTTTGCGCGAGCCGCTGGCTGGCTGGCTCCGCCTGCGTTTGCGCCGGGAGTGCATCCCACGGCCGTGATTGCAAAATCAGCTCGGATCGGGGCCGGGGCAGCCGTCGGTCCGTTCGCGGTGATCGAGGAGGAGGTCACGGTCGGCGACGGCAGCGAGGTGGGCGCGTTCTGTTTTCTCGGACGCCGCGTGCAGCTCGGCGCGTCTTGCCGGCTGCATCCGCGAGTGACGGTTTACGCCGGGACACAAATTGGCAATCGCGTCCTGGTGCAGGCGGGAGCGGTCCTCGGTTCCGAAGGGTTCGGCTACGTCACCGATCAGGGCCGGCACTGGAAATTTCCCCAGGTGGGTGCGCTCGAAATCGGCGATGACGTCGAAATCGGCGCCAACACCACGCTTGACCGGGGCTCACTGGGAGCCACGCGCCTCGGGGCGCAGGTGAAACTCGATAACCTCGTTCACGTGGCCCATAATGTGGAAATTGGCCAGCGCACGCTGATTGCCGCGCAGTCGGGCATTGCCGGTTCATCGGCCATCGGCAGCGACGTGCTGATCGGAGGTCAGGTGGGAATCGCCGATCACTGCCGTCTGGAAGACGGCTGCGTCGCTGGAGGACAGGCCGGCATCTTTCCCGGCAAAATCATCCGTCGCGGCCAGGTCGTCTGGGGCACGCCCGCTCGCTTGTTGTATCGATTCAAAGAGCAATACGGCGAGCTAGCCAGGCTTCCTGACCTGGCCAGACGCCTGCGTGCCCTGGAAGCTGCTTCCCGACAGCAGGCTGCCAAGAGCGAAGCCGGGTAGGCCCGAGGCAGCGGCGATCGAGTGTGGTCTCTCAGCTTCGGCTGCCGGGCTGCATCTTCATAGTTGACCGCGAGTTGGATAGCGCCGATAATTCCAAGCCGGGGGTGTGTGGCTTCCTGCTAGACGGGGGCGGACGCGTTGCTTTGTCCGAAGGGGCTTTGAGTTCTGGGGAGCCTCAAATCACTGGCGATTTCGCGGCGGTGTACCGCGGGGCTGCGCGGGAGTTGTAGCCCGGTGCGGATCGTAGAACCGAGGGTGTGAATGGCGACGGGAACAAGAGTGAGTTTGGAAGCGACGGCGGGCCAAGCCACGGCCGTGGCACGTCCGGTGACTGCCGACCGGCTCGCCGAAGCCATCGAGCGCGGCGTAACTCATCTCCTGTCGTTGCAGTCTCAGGAAGGGTACTGGCTCGGGGAGCTGGAGGCCGATACCACACTGGAGTCGGATTACGTATTTTATTTGCATGTATTGGGTAAGGCTGATCCGGAGCGGATTGCCAAGCTGGCAAGCTACGTCCGCCGTCGCCAATTGCCGGACGGCGGGTGGAACATCTACTTTGGGGGGCCGTCCGAGCTGAACGCGACAGTGAAAGCGTATCTGGCGTTGCGGCTCGCCGGCGATGCTGCGGACACGCCGCACTTGCAGTCGGCGCGTCGCCGCGTGCATGAGTTGGGGGGCCTGGAATGCGCCAATTCGTTCACGCGTTTCTACCTGGCCCTGGCGGGCGGCGTGGGCTGGGAGATGGCCCCGGCCGTGCCGCCGGAACTCATGCTGCTGCCGAGATGGTTCCCGGTGAACATCTACGAGATGTCGTCCTGGACGCGAGCGATCGTGATCCCCCTGGCGATTCTCTATACGCTGAAGCCGCAGTGGCCGCTGCCGAATCAGGTGCGCCTGGACGAGCTTTTCCGCGATCCCGCGCGCAAGCTGCGGGCGTTTGACTGGTGTGACCCCTGGCTGAGCTGGCGCAACTGTTTCCTGGCTCTCGATCGCGCGTGCAAGCTGTACGATCGGATGCCGTGGCAGCCGCTGCGCCGGCGCGCACTGCGAAAGTCCAGGGAATGGCTGCTCGAGCATCTGGAACGCAGCGACGGCTTGGCGGCCATTTATCCCGCCATGATGAATGGAATTTTCGCGCTGGTAGCGCTGGGGCACTCGCCGGACGATCCCCTGACGGCGAGGGAAATTCGCCAGCTCGAGCGTTTCGAGATCGAGGAGCAAGACACGATTCGCTTGCAGCCTTGCTTGTCCCCGGTGTGGGACACGGCCATCGCCATGGTCGCGCTCGAGGAAGCCGGCGTGCCGCCGAATCATCCCGCCCTGGTGCGGGCGGCGGATTGGCTGTTGGCCAATCAAGTGCTTGGCCCGGGCGACTGGCAAGAGAAAAATCCGGGCGTGCTGCCCGGCGGCTGGGTATTTGAGTTTCGCAACGATTTCTATCCGGACGTGGACGATACGGCATTTGTCCTGATGGCGCTGCAGCGCGTGGATCATCCCGACCCGGCGCGATTACAGGCGGCAGCGCGCCGCGGGACGGAGTGGCTGGTTTCCATGCAGAACCGCGACGGAGGCTGGGGCGGTTTTGAGAAGGACAATGACCGCCAATTTCTGAACCACATACCGTTCGCCGATCACAACGCTATGCTCGATCCGTCGTCGGCCGACGTCACCGCGCGAGTGCTGGAGTGCCTGGGCTGCAACGGCTGGCCGGCCAGCCACCCGGTTCTGCAGCGAGCCCTGGCGTATCTGTCGCGCGAACAAACGCCCGAGGGTCCGTGGTACGGGCGCTGGGGCGTCAACTACATCTACGGGACCAGCGGCGTGCTGCGCGCACTGGAGACAGTCCGCGTTACCGGCAGGGAGTTTTGCCAGCGGGCGGCGGAGTGGCTGCGCACCGTGCAGAATCCGGACGGCGGATTCGGAGAATCCATCGCTTCCTACTACGATCCGGCGCGCAAGGGCCAGGGCGCCAGTACGCCTTCGCAGACGGCTTGGGGGCTGATTGGGCTGCTGGCCGCCGGCTGGCGCGACGAGCCGGCAGTCACGCGCAGCGTAGAGCACCTTTTGGAACGGCAGAGCGCCGACGGATCCTGGGAGGAATCGGAGTTCACGGGGACGGGCTTTCCCTGCGTGTTCTATTTGAAGTATCACTTGTACCGGAATTATTTCCCGCTGTACGCGCTGGCGCGCTACCGTAACCAGGGCGGAGTAGCGGCGGAATACCGCGCCTATGAGATCGGGCCGCAGGGACCGGACCTGCGCGCCGCGGAGCGATCGAGACCATGAGATTTCCGCTGAAGCTGACCGCGAACCTGACCCGCTACATTGCGGGCAAGCGAATTCGCGGGGAGAAAAAATTTCCGCTGGTGATGATGCTGGAACCGCTGCACGCGTGCAACCTGACCTGCACCGGTTGCGGCCGCATCCGCGAGTACAAGTCC
>Ga0299906_10005656_pt1 | contig 10155 bp, 9 predicted proteins | sample RVTome_14_FD_200259 | JGI IMG/M metagenome (GOLD analysis project Ga0299906, IMG submission 200259) | Soil microbial communities from uranium-contaminated site in the Upper Colorado River Basin, Wyoming, United States - RVT145D125 (version 2) ...
GTCGGGCTCGGCGATCCGGCCCGGCGACGTGCTCCGCCACCGCAACGGCAAGACCTCCGAGGTCCTCAACACCGACGCCGAGGGCCGCCTCGTCCTCGCCGACGCGCTCGCCTACCTGGCGGAGCAGAGCCCGAGCGTCATCATCGACACCGCGACGCTGACGGGCGCGTGCATGATCGCGCTCGGCGAGGAGCTGTACGGCGTGATGGGGAACGACGGTGACCTGATCACCGATATCCTCGCGTCGGGCGACCGGGTGGGCGAGAACGGCTGGGAGCTTCCGCTCTGGCCCGCGTACCGCAAGCTGATCGACTCCGAGGTCGCAGACATCAAGAACATCGGCAAGCGCTACGGCGGCGCGATCACCGCTGCGTGGTTCCTGGCCGAGTTCGTGGGCGACACGCCGTGGGCGCACGTGGACATCGCGGGCCCAGCGTTCGCCGAGAAGGCCGGCGACTACTGGCCGAAGGGCGCGACGGGCGTACCCGTCCGCACGCTCGTCGACTACATCGTGACGAAGGCCGAGGGCGCCAAGCGTCGCTCGCGGTGAGCGAGACGGTCGCCGAGGGGCCGATCCTCGGCGTCTTCGCGCACCCCGACGACGCCGAGATCTCGTGCGGCGCGACGCTGGCCAAGTGGGCGGTCGCCGGCCGCCCGGTGCACCTGCTGGTCCTGACGAACGGCGACCGCGGCTCTCAGGACCCGGCCGAGGACCGTCGCGACATCGCACGGACGCGCCTGGAGGAGACGCGGAAGGCTGGCGAGCTCCTCGGCCTGACCTGGGCGCGCGTTTTGGACACGCACGACGGTGAGCTCGAGAACACGGCGGACGTCCGTGAGACCGTCGTCCGGGCGATCCGAGAGATCCGACCGACGACGCTGGTGACGTGCGACCCGACGGCCTGGTTCTTCGAGAACCGCTACTACAACCACTCGGACCACCGGACGGCCGGCGCGATCGCGCTCGACGCCGTGTTCCCCGGCAGCGGGAACCCGCATTTCTTCGCCGAACACCTCGCCGAAGGCCTCGGGGCGTGGGACGTGCACGACGTGCGGCTCACGTGGACGCTCGAGCCGAACCACCACGAGGACGTGACCGGGTTCATCCAGACCAAGATGCGGGCGCTCGCGGCGCATGCCAGCCAGGTCGACGGCGACATGCTCGGCTTCTTCGAGGAGTGGATCCCGAAGGAAGCCGCCGAGGCCGGGGCGGCGATCGGCGTCGAGCACGCCGAGTCGTTCCGCGTGCTGGATCTCTCTTAGCGCCTCACAGGATCTGTGAAAGGAACAGCTTGGCCCGCTCGCTCTTGGGTTGCGTGAAGAACGCATCCGGAGGCGCCTCCTCGACGAGCAGGCCCCCGTCGAAGAACAGGACGCGATCACCCACTTCCCTCGCGAATCCGATCTCATGGGTGATGACGACCATCGTCATCCCGGACCCTGCAAGCTCCCTCATGACGTCCAGGACCTCCTTGATCATCTCGGGGTCCAGCGCCGAGGTCGGCTCGTCGAAGAGCATGATCTTCGGCTCCATCGCGAGCGCGCGGGCGATGGCGACCCGCTGCTGCTGCCCGCCGGAGAGCTGCGCCGGATACTTCCGCGCCTGCTCCGGGATCCCGACCCGCTCGAGCAGCTGGGCAGTCTTGGCCTCCGCCTCCGGCCTGGGCCACCGCCGGACGTTGCGCGGGGCGAGCGTGATGTTGTCGAGGACGGTGAGGTGCGGGAACAGGTTGAACGTCTGGAAGACCATGCCGATCTCGCTACGGATCCGCTCGATGTTCCTGATGTCGTCGGTGAGCTCGATCCCGTCGACGACGATCCGTCCCTTGTCATGGCGCTCGAGCCGGTTGATCGTGCGGATGAACGTGGACTTGCCCGACCCCGAGGGTCCCACGATGACCACCACCTCACCGCGGCGGATCGAGACGGAGATCCCCTTCAAGGCCTGGAAGTGGCCGAACCACTTCTCCACGTCCCGCGCCGTGATCATGGCGTCGTCGTCACGCTGGACGGTCATCGCTGCCCCACCCCGAGTCGCCCCTCGACGCGTTGGCTCCACCGGGACATCGAGAACGCGACGATCCAGAACAGGAACGCGCCGGGCAGCAGGGCCTCGGCCTGGTCGCCGACGAACTCGAACGCCTGCGATGCTCGCCTCGCCGTGAAGAGCAGGTCGGAGAAGGACAGTGCGGCCAGCAGCGACGTGTCCTTGAACACGCTGATGAAGTGCCCGATCATCGGCGGGATCGTGTTCCGGAGAGCCTGGGGGAGCGCCACCAGGACCATTGTCCGCGTCGTCGAGAGCCCCAGCGCGCGGGCGGCTTCGTACTGGCCTTCGGGGACGCCCTGCAGGCCTCCTCGGACGATCTCCGCGACGTATGCCGAGCTGAACAACGTGAACATGAAGATGGCTCGGACGAGCTGCGCGAAGGTGAGCCCGGGCGGCAGCAGCAGGATCAGCACGAACCGTCCGAAGATCAACAGCGTAAGCAGGGGCACGCCCCGGATCACCTCGATGATCCCGACACAGAACCACGACACCGCCGGAAGCGAACTCCGCCGGCCGAGGGCCAGTAGCAGCCCGAGCGGGAACGACAGCGCGATAACCGCGATGGCGGCGATCAGGTTCAGCAACAGTCCGCCCCATCGATCGGCCCCCACGTCGCCGAAGGAGAGCAGCGCGATGATGAGAGGGAAGGACGCCAGCCACGCGACCAGGATCGGCCGTGCGAGCCGGCGGCCCGCCAGCCGGCCGCCGACCACCGCGGCGGCATAGAGCGCCGACGCCACTGCGACGAGCAGCCAGACCACGAAGCTCTCCACCAACGCGAGCGTGGCTCCGAGCGCCGCGGCGCCCATGAGGGCCCGCAGCAGCAACCCTCGTCGGGTCGGAGGTGGCGGGACGAGCATCCCGCGAGAGATTCCCACCAGCACGACGAGGAAGAATGCGACCGTCCAAACGCGCCAGATCTCGTCGTTCGGGAACCGTCCGACCATGTACGAACGCAGGTTCGCCCTGAGCACCGACCAGTCGGCTGTCACGAACACGAACTGGACGAGCCGGAAGCCGAGGTAGGCGAGCAGGATTCCGGTGACCACCGTCAGGACGCCGTTGAACCAGCTCGAGAACAGGTTCCGGTGGACCCACTCGCCCAGCGTCAGGGGAGGCCGGGTCGGGGCCACCTGGACGGCGGGCTCCTCGGCGACGCCGACGATCGAGCGCTCTAGGTCCTCCGGGAGCGCGCCGCTCACGCCGACCCTCTCCTCGTGACGGTTCGATTCAGCGCGTTCATGCCCGCCGAGATCGTGAGGCTCAGAAGCAGATACGTGCCCATCACGAGCAGGAGCATCTGAGTGGCTCTCGCCGCCTGGTTGATGATCGTGTTCGATACCGAAACGATCTCCGGGTAGCCGATGGCGAGCGCCAGGCTCGAGTTCTTCGTCAGGTTCAGGTACTGGCTGTTGAGCGGCGGCAGCGCGATCCGGAAGGCTTGCGGGAGCACGACGAACCGGAGCTGCTGACGGGGCGAGAAGCCAAGTGCCTCAGCAGCCTCCTTCTGACCCCGCGGCACCGCCTGGATGCTGCCGCGGACGATCTCGGCGATGAACGCGCCCGTGTAGATGACCAGCCCCAGCAACAGCGCGGTGTACTCGGGACTGAGTTCGAGCCCTCCCGAGTAGCCGAACCGGCCGACGACGGGGGCGTCGACCCCCACGGGCGTCCCGGTCAGCACGAAGCCGGCGGTCGCGACGAGCACGAAGGCGCCGAGCGCCCAGGGCTGCCGAGGTTCGGGTCCGATCCGTTCGTTCACGCGCGTTCGCCACCGATGGACCGCAGCGGCGACGACCGCGGCCGCCACGAGGGAGAGGCCGAACGCGGGGCCTCCGTCCTCGATGCGAACCCATGCGACGGCCGTCCCTCGGTTCGAGACGAAGGCCAGCTCCCCGAGGGAGAGCGCGCCTTCGATCCCCGGCAGGGCGAGGATCACGGCGACGTACCAGAAGATGATCTGGACCAGCACCGGCGTGTTCCGGACCACCTCCACATAGACCTGCGCGATCCGTCGCACGAGCCAGTTCGAGGACAGCCGCGCGACGCCCATCACCAACCCGAGCACGGTCGCCAGGACGATGCCCACGAAGGCGACCCGGATCGTGTTCATCACGCCGACCAGGAACGCGCTGAAGAAGCTCTCGCTCGGGCTGTACCCGATCCCTTCCTTGATGGCGAACCCCGCACGCTGCCGGAGGAAGTCGAACGACAGGTCGAGGTTCTGCCGCCGCACGCCGTACTCGAGGTTGAGGAAGGCCTCGCGGGCGATCACCAGCAGGAGCGCGACGAACGCCGCCTGCCCGAGCACGCGCAGGAACCGCACGTTGCGCCAAAGGGGCGCACGCGTCGGGGCAGCGGCGGCAGCCACCTCTATCTGAACGGGATCGCGTACTGGATGCCGCCGTCCGTCCAAAGCGCGTTGATCCCGCGATCGATGTCGAGCGGCGTCAGGTGGCGATCGAAGATCTCACCGTAGTTGCCGACGGCCGCGATCACGTGCTGCATGAAGTCCGGATCGACGCCGATGCCGGGGTCGAAACTCAACCCGGCCTCCTCGCCTGCTTCGACGGGAACGCCCAGGAGCGCCCCGACCTTCGGGTCGGACGGGCTCTGGATCTCGCGCTGCAGGTCGTCGCTGGTGACGTCCAGCTCCTCCGCGAGGATGATGCCGTTCACGACCATGTTGACCACGTCGAACCACCGGTCGTCACCGTCGAGGACACCCGGGGCGAGCGGCTCCTTCGACATCACGTCGTCGAAGATCGTCAGGTCGGGAACCTCCTCCTGCCACAACGGCAGCAGCCCGGCCAGTGCCGATCGGTCGCCGGTCACGGCGTCGCATCGCTCCTGCCGGAACGCCTGGAAGATCACCTCGTAGTCCTCCAGCACCACGGGCTCGAAGGTAAGATCGCGGGCTGCGAAATAGTCGGCGAGGTTCAGCTCGGTGGTCGTGCCGGCGGTGACGCAGATGTTCGCGCCGTCGAGATCCTCGATCGAGCCGAAGCGATCGGCCGGCGCCAGCATCGCCTGACCGTCGTAGTAGTTCGGGTGAGCGAACGAGACGCCCTCGGCACCATCGCGGGTCGACGTCCAGGTCGTGTTCCGGACCAGGACGTCGTACTCGCCGGCTCGCAGGGCGTTGAACCGCGCGTCCGCGTCGACCGGGATGAGCTCGTAGTGCGTGCCCTCCTCGGGGCTATCGGTGCCGAAGACCGCGGCGGCGAACGCCTTGCAGAAGTCGATGTCGAATCCCTCGATCTGCCCCTCGGCCGTCTCGAACCCGAAACCGGGAACGGTGTTGTTGACCCCGCATCGCAGGATCCCGCGCTCGATGATGACGTCGAGGAGGCTCTGCCGGGCGCCGGGCTGTTGGCCAGGCGTGGGCTCGCCCTCCTCCTCCTCGCCTCCGCGCGTGCACGACGCGGTCAGGAGCACCAGCCCGAGCAGCAACACTGAGAACCGGCGCAACGCGTGGGTGCTCATCTCACTCCCTCCCTTGAACACCGATCTTTCGAACCTACCCCCTTCGTGCACGCTGGAGCCAGTGAGACCGACCCCGAAGTGCCCAAGCCCCTCGGCCATATACGGGTGTGACCACACCGGAAGCGACGCTCGCCGTGATGCGGGATCGCGCTGGGGGTGCCGGCCGGGACGGTGGCTACTTGGATCAGCCGGGCGCGTGGTCGCCTCCGCGAGGCCCTGCGACGAGCTGGTGACGATGGGATGGGAGCCGCCCGATGAACGACCTCGAGGCGCTGAAGAGACAGCCCGGACCTGTGGAACCGATCGACCAGGCGGCCAGGGACCGGATCCGGACGGCCGTCGACGCCCGTGTGACACGCTGCCTTCGATCCCTCGACGGCGTCGGGGCTCGCGCCGAACGTGTTTTTGGACGTGGTCGCACGTGCAGCCGGGCCCGGCGAGGCCGGGCGCGATCTTCATCGCACCCTCTGCCAGCGACGGCGTGACGCTCGTCGCGGTCAGCGAGTCGGGCAAGGAGTTCTGCGCGGTGGTGACGGCTGACGATGTCGTGCGCGGCACGACGGACCACGACTTCTCGGTGACCGATCCGGTCGACGGCCGGCGCGGTCATCCGACACCGGTCGCGTGTAGTCCAGGACGCTTGGCCGGGTCCGCGCGGCGCCGTCGGCATCGGCGTACGGACGGCGCCCGCCTTGCGCCGACGGGCGTTGGTAAAGGTTGACGCCGAACCTTGCCTCTAAGGCTCCCTGGCGGAAAGGATGTGTCGCGGGGCGGGTAAGGGTAAGGAAAGATTAGATGCTATCCTTTACCATGGGCTCGAACGGGGAAAGGATAGCTCGGTGCGTGGGCGATACGTCGAGCGAGTCTCGGAGTCGGACCCCAGTCTGTACGCCCCCGCCCGGTACCGCAGGGCATGCCGGTATTCGGCGTTCGTACCCGAACCTCTGAACAGATCAACGCCGACCCTGTCGGGCCTGGCTGCAGGGACCGTCTCCGATGCGGAGCAAACGATCGCGGATCTGAACAGGATCGCGGGACGGGAGCTCGACCCATTCGCCCGGCTGCTGCTGAGGACCGAGTCGATCGCCTCATCCAAGGTGGAGGGGCTTCAGCTCGATGCGCGGACCCTGGCGCGTGCGGAGGCGAACCAAGAGACGGGACGTCGGGTAGGTCGGGAGGCTGCAGAGATCATCGCGAATATCGACGCGATGCAAGCGGCGATCGAGCGTGCAACTGATGCTCGTGACGTCACCGTCGATGACCTGGTCGCGATCCATGCGGTCTTGATGGAGAACGCGCCCAACCGCCACGTCGCCGGTCGGGTCCGAACCGTGCAGAACTGGATAGGGGGGAACGACTACAACCCCTGCGATGCCGACTTCGTCCCCCCGCCCGAGGATGAGGTAGGGCGACTGTTGGACGACCTTGCGACGTTCTGTAACGATGACGGCCTCCCACCGCTCGTCCAAGCGGCGGTCGCGCACGCACAGTTCGAGACCATCCATCCCTTCGAGGATGGGAACGGGCGGGTCGGTCGTGCGCTGATCCAGGTCATCCTGCGGCGCAGGAAGCTCGCCTACGCCGTCGTCCCGCCGATCAGCATCATCTTGGCGCGAGACAAGGCCCGATACATCGCCGGCTTGACGTCGTTCCGAACCGGCCTCTTGGATGACTGGCTCGAGATGTTCGCCGTGGCAGCGCGCCGCGCCGCGGAGCTCGCCGCATGGTACGCCGATAGGGTTTCAGAGCTGCAGAGCATGTGGCGTGAGCGGCTGAAACGGTCGTCGAACCCTCGGGCCGACGCGGCAGCATGGGCGATCATCGATATTCTCCCGGCACACCCGGTCATCATGGTCTCCGTCGCCGTCGCTGCGACAGGTCGAACGAAGCCAGCCGTAACGAATGGGATCCGATCTCTGGAGGCCGCCGGCATCCTCCATAGGCTCAGTGAGTCGGACCGGAATCGAGCCTGGGAGGCGGATGGGCTACTCGATCTGCTCGTCGGTCTCGAAGGTGGAGCCGAATAGGCGCACCGACGGGCTACGGCAACGGCTTGGTGCCGACCGCGAGCCAGACCTCGCGGAAGTCGTTGACGGGATCGGCGAAGCGGTCGAAGAAGACCTCCCTCGCCCGTACCTGGAACCGCTTCCAGCCGTCGTCGCCGAGCATCGAGTGGACGAAACGGCCCGTGGACCACGCGCCGAGGCCTTCGACGAAGTCGTCGAGGGCGTAGACGAACCTGTACTCTCGGCGCTCGGTCCGGATCCGTTTCAGTCCGGCGTCGACGAGCGTCTCCTCGACCGCGTGCCGATCGGCGAAGCGGTCCGCCCACGGAACCGTCTGGCGGCGCGCGTCGGCGACCAGGCCGGTCCCCACCATCGTCTCGACGAGTTCGGTCCAGGTCCGCTGGAGCAGGTCGGGTTTGTCCGCCCACGAGCTCATCGCGAAGCGCCCACCAGGGCGAAGCACCCTGAGGATGTCGAACAGCGCCGTCTGGTACCTCGTGAAGTGCGACACGACGAAGCTGGCGGTCACCACGTCGAACGTCCCATCGCGGAACGGCAGGTCGATCGCCTCCGCCGCGGCCGCATGTACCTGCGGCCGCGCCTTGGCGGCCTGGAGCATCATCGGCAGCGAGACGTCGACCCCGACCGCCAACCCGGACGGACCGGCCGCCTCGACAGCGGCCTCCGCCGCGACGCCGGTCCCCGTGCCGACGTCGAGGATCCGGTCACCCTCCTTCACACCCGCGAAGGCGACGAGGTCGCGCGCGACCTCGGTCATGCGTGGCGCGTGGACGCGCTCATACGTCTCGGCGACGCGGTCGAAGGTGCGCCATCTGTCCATGAAGCCCAGCCTACCGGCCGGGCACCGGTACGCTTACCGCCGATATGAGCAGGGGCGCATGACGGGACCCGCGGGCGTCTCCGCGATCGTCCTGGGCGAGCTGGGGGTCGGCGGAGTCGTCCTGTTGTGGCTCACACCGCTCTGGAACGAGGTTCGGCGCGGTTTCTTCAAGCTCACCGGGCTGATCGTGGCCGTATCGGCCGCGTCCGCATGGGGAGCGGCCGAGGCGGGTCTGATCGAGGGCAGCGAAGCGGGGCGGTGGTCCGCCTGGCTGTCCGCGTCGCTGGCGGGCGTCTCGCTGGCCTCGGTGATCCTGCTGTTCGCGCGACGCGACCAGATCGCGAGGATCGTTGGGTTCGCGTCCATCCCCGTGTCGGTCGCGTTGCTGGCGGCGATGGCGGGAACCTCCGAGGGCTCGAGCTTCGTCGCGTTGCTCCAACTGCTCGCGGGCGCGCTGTTCCTGGGGGCCGTCCTCGACGGGCTCCTGCTCGGGCACTGGTACCTCACCGATCGCAGACTCACGCGGACGCCCATCAACCGGTTCGCGACCCTGCTGATCGCCGCCGTCGTGCTGGAGGCGGCCGCGGTGATCGCGGGTGGGTTCGGCCCCACGACGGGGGGCAGCGACACGATCAACCCCTTGCTCACCGCGGCCGGGCTCGCGCCGTGGATCGCCCTCGGGATGGTCGGGACCACGGCGCTGATCGCGGTGCTGATCCGGGCGGCGCTCCGCGGCGAGCGGGCCTCGGCGGTGCAGGCAGCGACAGGCTTCTTCTACCTCGCCGTGATCACCGCGGTGACCGCGGAGTTCGCCGCGAAGGTCCGCTTCCTCCCGTGACCGCTGCCATCCTCGCGGGGGCGCTCGCGCAGGCGCTGGCGTGGGTGGTCGTCCGCCGACGGGGGGCGAGCGTCTGGACGACGACCGCACCCGTGCTGGCCGTCCTCGGCGTCGTCGCGATCGTGGTTGCCGGGCCCGCGCTCTCGGCCGAGGTGAGCGTCCCGCTCGCGCTCGGCATCGGCGTAGTCGTCGGGGCGGCGCTCTATGCGGCGACGTTCGTGTTCGTGCGGCTCGTCGGCCCGCGGTGGCGCGCCTTGGATGCGCAGGCGCGGACCCTGTACGCCCAGCGCTCTCGACTGTCGGCGCCTCTGGCGATCGCCGTGGCGGCGGGCATCGCCGCGGTCGGTGAGGAGCTGTTCTGGCGCGGCCTGGTCGTCGACTGGGCGAAGGACGCGCTCGGAGCGAACCTGGAGGCGGGCGTCGTGACGTGGGTGGGCTACGTCGTGGTCAACGGCTTCAGCGCGAACCTGGCGATCGTCGCGGGCGCCGTCGTCGGCGGAGCGGTATGGACGGCGTTGGCGATCTGGTCCGGTGGCGTCCTCGCCAGCATCGCGTGCCACGCCTGCTGGACGGGACTCATGCTGGCGCGACCGGTGATCGGAGGACGCGCAGGACCGTGACCGCGATGCCCACCGCGATGCTCGAGGTCCTCGCGAACGGCGCGTTCTGTCACGTCGCGGCGCGGACATCCCGTGGGCCGCACCTGACGCCGCTGGTGTTCGTGTACTCGGACGAGCGGCTGTGGCTCACGACGTCGCGCGGATCCGTGAAGGCCCGTGCGTGGAGGGCGGACGCGCGCGTCGCGGGGCTCGTGCGCGACGGCGAGCGCGCGGTGAGCTTCGCCGGCAGGGTGACAGCGTACGACGCGCTCGACCCCGGGACGTGGCAGCGAGGCATCGTGCGCTCGTCGGCGCTCGCGCGCGCGAGCGTTCGC
>Ga0299906_10005657_pt1 | contig 10155 bp, 10 predicted proteins | sample RVTome_14_FD_200259 | JGI IMG/M metagenome (GOLD analysis project Ga0299906, IMG submission 200259) | Soil microbial communities from uranium-contaminated site in the Upper Colorado River Basin, Wyoming, United States - RVT145D125 (version 2) ...
CTGCGCGAATTTGTCGAGCGCCTTCGCCTGCGGCTCGTGGCCCGCGAGCTCGAGCAGGTACCCCAGGCGCCGCACGGCCGAGCTCTCGCAGTCGCGCGCGAGCGGCGCGAGCCTGCGGGCGAGCGCTTTTGCGCCGAGGTCCCTGGTGATCTGCGCTACCGCGCTGATGCCGCCCGCCTTGTGGAACCAGCGCGCGCAGTCGAGGAGCGTGAGCTCTACGCCGGCGGCCTTGGCGATGCTCGATTCTGTCTTCATCTCCGCGAGCCACTCGGGACGGTTCGTCCTCGCGAAGGAGCTCGGGGTCTGATTGATGAACTCGAGCTTGTGGCGGCCGAGGGCGAAGTCGCGCAGTTGACTCGGGACGATGAGCTGGAGCGCCGTCGGTTGCGTTGTCGCGCCGTGAAATTTGGCTGCGCTGAGGAGCGAGATGCGGTAGTCGATCTTCTGGTGCTTCATGAGCGGGTGGATCCAGCGCGCCGGGTCGGGGGCGCCTTGCTGCCGGTCTTCGGGCTGCAGGATGAGGTAGAAGCCGTGGCGCGGATTGGCGATGCGGCCCTTGCGGATCAGTTGGCTGAGCGCCGCGGTGAGGGAGTCCGCGGGGAGGGTACGGAGCGCGTCTTCGCGGGTGAAGGTGATGCGGCCGCGGGCGAGGTGGCGGGAGAGGAAGGCGTCGAGGGGGGACATGGTCGGGAGGGTTGGCAAGCGTATGATGCTTCTATGGATGACAGCGTTCGCTGGACCGTAAAGGTCTCGCCCTGCACCGACGAGGCCGTGCGCGCGTATCTCGGCCGCCGCGGCCGGAGCTCGCGCGCGCTTTCGCGGCGGGTCGAGGACGCGCTGCGCGCCCAGATCTTCGAGAAGTCGGCCGAGCATGTGAAGGGCATGACCACGGGCGTCGGCTCCGCGAAGCTGCGGGGAATCGTCAAGCAGACCGTGCGCTATGCGCGGCGCCGGGCTAGGATTGAGCTTGAAGTCGAAGGTGGAACATGATTCGCAAGATCGAAGCCGTGGTTGACGAGGAGGGCAAGGTGCGGTTGAAGGAGACCGTACGCCTGGTTGCGCCTCGCCGCGCGGTGGTGACGATTTTCGATGAGCACAAGGCGATCGAAACTGATGAATCCGCGTTGCTCAGCGAGCCGGCCCTCGGCCAGGACTGGAACCGCCCTGAAGAGGACGCCGCGTGGTCGCACCTGCAGCCGGCTCGGTAGTCCTCGTCCCTTTTCCGTTTTCCGATCTTTCCCAGAGCAAGTTGCGTCCCGCGGTGGTTCTGGCCGATGCCGGCCACGGCGACTGGATCTTGTGCCAGCTCACCGCAGGCGGCGTCGGGCACCGAGGCATGCGCAGTGCTATATTCCGGCGCTCGTAGACAGGAGGCAAGCGATGGACTGGAAGCCGCATATCGTCGCCGATCCGGACATCATGCACGGCGCCGCGTGCTTCCGTGGAACGCGCATCCCCGTGTCGGTGGTGCTCGACAACCTGGCCGCCGATGAGACGCCGGCGCGCATCCTCGATCAGTATCCGTCGCTGAGGCCCGAACACATTCCGGCGGCAATCGCCTACGCGGCCGATCTGGCCCGCGAGCGGATCGTTCCGATTCCGGCGTAACCTCCCGGAATGGCCGGGCGGTTCAAGCTGGATGAGAACCTCCCCCGGGATGCCGAGGGGCTGCTCGGTGAAGCGGGCCATGACGTCGAAACCGCGCTGAACGAACGGCTGGGTGGAGGGCCGGATCGTAAGGTGTTCGACGCCTCGCAGTCCGAGGATCGGATCCTGGTCACGCTCGATCTGGACTTTGCCGATATCCGGCTTTATCCGCCTTCGAGCCATCCCGGCATCTGGGTACTGCGGCCGCGGTCCGAAAGCATCGGCAACATACTCGGCTTGTTGAGGGGTGCGTTGGCGGTTCTGAAGACCGAAACGGCGACCAACCGGCTGTGGATCGTCGAGCCTGCGCGTGTGCGTATCCGTGAATGACGATCTGTCGCTGGCGCACGAACCATTCGGTGACCTCGAACCCGTCCCGCGGCACCGTCTTCAGGATTCTCGCTGGCGTGGTGCCCGCATCCTGCGCGAGCCGCTCGAGACGGCGCGGATCGGACCTGGAAAGACTCGCGGCTTGCGGCATGGCTCTCCCCGGTTTGGGCGCGGCGGGCGCCGCGCGCCTTGCGCTCAGGCCTTGACGATATTCCCCGCGGGCTTGGGGTAGCGCCCGCGCGTGTCGACCAGGAGCTTCGCGTGCTTCGCGATCGCTTCGTAGTCGAAGGCGTCGTGGTCGGTGACGAGGACCACGCAGTCCTGCTTCAGGAGGGTCTGCGCGTTGAGCGGCAGGCTCTTCAGGTCGAACTGGTGCTCGCGCATCCTGGGAAACGAGGGCACGTGGGGGTCGGAGTAGCCGAGTAGCGCGCCGCGGTCCCTCAAGAGCTCCAGGATCTCCGCCGCCGGGGATTCGCGCACGTCGTCCACGTTCTTCTTGTAGGCGAGGCCGAGGACGAGGATCCTGCTGCCCTTGATCGCCTTGCCCTTCTCGTTCAGCGCCGAGGCCGGGCCCGGGCGTGTAGGGCACGAAGCCGAAGGGTTTGGTGGCCGCGGCGCGGATCACTTCGTGGATGTCGATGCCCATCCGGTCGGCGATGATCTTCATCTCGTTCACCAGGCCGATGTTCACCGCGCGGTGGATGTTCTCCAGCAGCTTCGCCATCTCTTGGGGATGTTCCAAGTGGAGAACTTCTCGTTGCCAGGATCTTTCCGCCCGGGCGAAAAAACCACGAACAAGTCTTCGCCCGTGGCGCACCGTCCGGTCGCCCCGGCTCGAGCGCCACGCCCGCGATCGCGGCGAGGATCGCGGCGCCGATCCCAGCCGCCGAAGGAAGCAAGGAGCGAGGCGAGCAAGCAGGCGAGGAGCATGGGCTCAGTCTGGCAAGGGGCGGAAGGGTAGAGGCCGTTCTTGCAGTTCCTCGAGAAGTTTCTCCCAGCGTGCAAGAGCAATTTTCCTTTCGAAGCTCGCTTCCAGCAGTCGCCTCGCGGCGTCGCCCTCACGCCGGCAGCGCCCCGGATCCCCCTGGTAGTCAACAAGCAGCGCGGCGAGGTGTTCCCCTTCCCCGGTGCGCACCGCGCGGCCGCAGCCGTGGTCGGCGAGGAGCCGCGCGATCTCGCCCCGCGGGTCGCCCACGTAGATCGCGGGCCTCCCGGCCGCCGCGATGCCGTAGAACTTGCTCGGCACCACCAGGCCCTCGAACTCGGGGCGTAGCACGCACAGATGCACGTCGGCGGCGCCCAGGGAATGCGCGAGCGCGCCGCGCTCCTGATAGGGCTTGAACAGCGCGATGTCGAGGCGCTCGCGCTCCGCCGCCTCCTTCAGCCGCGCAAGCTCGCTGCCCCCGCCCACGAAAAGAAAGCGCATGTCCTTGCGCTCTTTCAGCCGCCGCATCGCCGCGAGGATCGTCCCGTGCTCGTGCACGCGCCCGAGGTTTCCCGAGTAGCCGACGACGAACATGCCCTGCAAGCCCCACTCCAGCCGCAGCGGATTCGCTTCGTGCGGGACCGGGCGCAGCGTCTCGCCGTCCGCCCAGTTCGGGATCGCCCGGATGCGGGCGCCCGGGACGCCGCAGTGCTCCGCCAGGTAGCGCGCCATGGTCTCGCCTACCGCCACGTTCGCGGCGGCCGAGCGCAAGGCCGCGTCGCGGCGCTGCTTCAGCGGCCCGGCGAGAAGGCCGCGGAGCAGCGGAACCCCGGCGCGCTCTGCGACCTCGGGGAAGAGGTCCTGCAGCCAGTTGACCAGGCGCGCGCCGCGGCGTCGCACCGCGCCGGCGACGAAGCTGCCGAGCATCGGCGGATCGGTCATGGCGATCACCAGGTCGCCGGGAGCCGCGATCTCCTCGATCCTGCGCGCCGCCGCGCGGCAGAAGGTAAGGTAGTCGAAGGAGCGGCCGAGGAGATTGCGCCGGCCGAAGCGGCTGTCGCCGACGCGGTGGATGGAGACGCCCTGCAGCGTCTGCGCGCGCGGCAGCTGCGCGTTCGCGTCATCGTAGAGCTGGCGGCTGGCGATGACGGCGACTTGCCGGCCGCGGGCGGCGAGGTCGAAGGCGAGGTCGGCGAGCAATTGGCTGGTGGCGGAGTGATCGGGATGGAAATACCGATTGAGAAACACAGCTTTCATTCACTCAGCTGCCCATAGTGAGTAATTCGCGAATGCTCTTTGACAAGAATTACTTTGTCCAGACCAAGAAAGCAGCACAGCCAACGCTGCGAATTGACCCAAATGGATTGCTTCCTCAGTGGACTAATCTACGAGAGCAGAGGCGGTAGCTGGTGGCAAAAAGCAAACTAAGCCGCCACTTGATCACCGTGACCCAAGGCGCACGCCGCGACGCAGTCGCATTTGTACCGTGTCTACGGTACTGCAGATATGGCGCGGGCAGGTAGCGCACAGTCCCAATCGCACCGCCAAGCAGACCAAACCACATATCGTGCATGGGAACCATAGCTGGAATGGGTAATCCCAGCTCAACCACCTCCCGGCGCAAAGCCATCGCGCATCCGAGAAACCTGTTCTTGTGCAATGTATGCCATAACCCTGCGCGAAAGCCTCCGCGGGCTTGCATGAAAGATTGCGCGACCGCGTTATTCTCTCCGTCGATAACCTCCGCATCGGAGACGACAACCATGCATTGCGGGTCATCATGAAACGCCTGAACGAAGTCTCGGCGCTTTCCTGGTAACCAAATGTCGTCTTGATCACTAAAGAAAATGATACTGCTGCGCGTAAGCGATAGTGCCCGTTCGAATGTACGAATGACACCTAATCGCTGCCGATTGCGAAAAACGCGGATCTGAGTACCGCTCAGATTCTGGAGAAGCATTGGGGTGGTATCGGATGAGCAGTCGTCGACTATGACTAGCTCATCACACGGCTTCAATTGGTGCAGGATCGAATGTACCTGGGGGTCCAGATACGCCGCGCCATTGTAGGTCGCCATGACTACAGATATTGGTGTGTCCGCCAAGGGAACCACCTGTCCATTACGATCGCATTAATGTGCAGAAAACAAACTCGCATTAGAGCCCACCGTTTCGTCGTAACAGCAATCCTAACGGTCCTAAGTATGTGCCACACGAGGTATGAGGCCGCAGAGTACTTTGACGAACCGCGAAGGAATTGAAGCTCCGCAGCAAGTATGCTTGCGAGTCGCATACTAGAGAGCGAACGCATGTCGTGGCTGGAAAGAGAATGGGATACTTCGGCAGCAGATACGGCAACCGAGTAACCACGTTCTGCCAATGATCGAAACATCCAGTGGTCTAGATAGTCCAACGCAAAGCACGCTGGTATTGGTGCAAGTTTCGCAAGTACCTCCGTTCGCACAAGTGCTGCGCTTGAAATCGCAGTAAGCCCTTGCGCGGCAGAGTTATGCCCGGAAACTAATGGGGTGACTTTCCCATAGTGCCCTATGACTGCGGGCGATACGACAGAACCATGCGCCCGGACCATTGGGACTAGAGCCCCAAGTCGTCTCGAACGAGCGGCCAATAGGGCATCGGAGGACGTTTCTAGAAAGTCGGCCGGCAATGCAGTGTCGTGGTCCAGCAGAAGTATCCACTGGCAACCTGCCGCCAATGCACGTTCAAGCGCCGAGTGATAAGCGGCTCGCGTACCGCCATTCGTTGGATCATGAATGTATGTGAACCGGCCGAACCCCTGGAGAGCTTGGTTACGATGGGATTGGGGACTGTTGTCGTAGATCATCGCATTTGCAAGGCGCAGCCCAGTGCCTTTTGTTTTCAACGCGAGCCAGACTGACAATGTGCCCAAGGAGGGGACGTCTTCAAGTTGCTTTTTGAAGACGACGACTACTGCATAGACGTCGCATGTGCTGCTGGATGTGATCTGAGGATCGAGCGTAGAACGGCCGCCTTTCTTCTATGCAATTACTGCAGCGCGATCATGTAAGGCTGCACCAGTGGGTCTTCCCGAAAAATGTATACATAGGCGGTTGCGGCAGCCCAGAGCAGAATGAAAGATTTCGTAAGCAACATGCGCGGCCTGGAAAAAACCACTGCTGCTGCAATTGGGATAAAAGCAATGCTGATTTCGTAGATACGTAGCGATATCTCTCTAAATGGGTAAAGCGATACCAGGCAGCATATGCCGATTAGGACACTGCGCCGGAAGTGAACGAGCGCCAAGATGTCACGGCGGTCAACGCGGTGACTACTGGCTCGGAATCGGAGTTGTAGGAACAGTGACAATGCAGTACCTAGTGCCAAGAGGGAGGGGATGGAAAAAGGATTCGCGGCGTCAGATTCGAACGACGTGGATCTCTCTACGTAGAGCGACAGTCTCGGATCCAGCTGAGAAAGTCCCGTGATCAATTGCTCCGCCGGTACCTGGCCTAGCAAGGCTAATCCTAGTAACGTAACCGTTACTGACAAAATGGCTATGTCGATCGCTCGAGCAAGTCGCCCGTCAGCCGGTAGGGCAAACAGAAGCGCCAAGATTGCGGAGGTGTGGAATCCAGTCGCAAGCAAGGTAAGCATAAAGAACTGCCATAGGCGGTCATTAGCTCTTGCCCAGAGCGCCGCAAACAAGAGTGCGATGGCGACGCCAGCACGAATTTGCGTGAAATCGTGGAGCAAGTAGAACGAGACTGCGTATATAAGCAGGGCGAGCGCAGATGCGCGGGATCGACTCGAGAATTTAATTATTACGCTTGCTTTGACATACACAGAAATCGCGGCCAGCAGCCATAGAAACACCCGAAATGGAACTTCCGACTGCGAAAGCAATTCGCTGATACTGAAGTAAAGGGATTCGAAGAAGAGTGCACGTTCGACGAATGTGCTGTCCAGTCCCCACTGATACCAATCCTCGTAGACAAGGTAGTCGCTCGCAACATCGGGACCTCGTAGTGCTGCCACAGTGGCCAGTACGAGCGCAGCGACGCAAGCCGCTGTAGTACGTAGCCGCATCCTGTGCATTGCACCGTATGCAAGGGCTAACGCGGCAAAGGTGGAAAGATAGATCATTGCAGAGGTAGCAGGTCGATTGCTCAACTAAGCGTCAATCAACGGCCAAGTCCAAAAAGGCGCTCGTAACCGACTACGTGACCGACAGCCTTGTTTATATGCTTACGTAGCGCGATTGGAATTGATCGCTTTCTGGGGTGTTCACGGAACGAAAAGTATCTATTCGTGAATCGTGCGTCGCTTAATCCGAGTGATCTTATTTCTACGGATTCCTTCCAGGCGCAGTAGGTTAGCGACAATTGGTCGCGTCGCACCCCGCGCAAGTACTCGTCCCACCACTTGGTCATTAGCCGCTCCATGGCATCGTCATGGCGGCGAATAATTACGTTCGCTTCGAAGAGTCCATAGTCCGTTGGAAAACCTTCGCGTCGATACCGTCTCATCTGCTTGGCAATATTCCAGATCCAGTCATGGGATATCGAAGAAACTATCTCCGCCTCGCGGTACACGCATCTTCGGGCGGGATGCTCGTACATATACACCGAAGCTAAACTGCCAAAAGAGTTAAGAATGAGCTCATGGACATCGCCTACGACACGTATAGATCCGTCAATGTACAAGCTGACGTCGTATTCGCCGAGCACCTTGTGCGGATGCATCTTGACAAAGCGATTTTGATCTTTCGGTGACAGCCCGAGCGATGACGTATCTCTGACTCTCCAAGGACCATGCACTGGGAGAGGACCGTCGGTGAAAAGATAGTAGTCAAGTCGCGGATCAATAACGGGAGGACTATGAATCGCATCGTAGCCCCCAGTTATGCACGTATAAAGTGCGATCCTCATTTCGGGAACTGGGTCAAAGGTTCTTTGTGGCCCAAGCTACAAGTGACAGTGCTGGCCACAGGGCGCCACCATGATCGCGGCGGCCTGATTCGTGCTCATTCAGTAGCCTTCGAAGTTCAGAGGAATTCATTCCAAGTTTGTTCATTGTCCCGCAATCGGAGACCAAATCGTGTGCCCAGCTATTTAGTTCGTGCGAAATCCACTCTGAGAGTGGAATCGAGAATCCTGATTTGGGTCGATCAATAAGTGCGGAAGGCACGTATCGCGTGAGTACCTCGCGCAACAAGGGCTTCTGATGCCCGTCCTTATAGAGCAGCTCCATAGGCACTCGGGACGTGAATTCATATATGCGATGGTCCAAGAGTGGAGCTCTGCTTTCTAATCCAACCCGCATCGTCGCCCGATCGACCTTGGTCAAGACGTTGTCGGGTAAATAGTAGGCTAGGTCCAGGTCCATGGCTGCTCGAAGGTATTTGGATGGCCTGAACGCGGTCAGTTGGGGTCCTTCGGGGAGTATGCACTCCGAATCGGGGGTCAATCCACGCGCATCGAGATGTGCGCTCAATAATTCCGCCAACTCCGTGAAGTCGGCCTGCAGAAGCAAGCTGAGATTGTGAATTCGACTCGCACGAAACGCACGTCTAAAACGAGGGGAAAGAGGAGAAGCGACCTTCTCAATTATGCTGAAGGGAAGCACCGATAGTGCGCGACCCAACACCCTGCGCATTGGAGTGGTGGCAATCCGATGGCCGACTCGATATTTTTGGTACCCGCAGAAAATCTCATCGCCGCCATCACCACTGACGCAGACCTTGACCTCCGCACGTGCCAAGCGCGCAACCAGGAACGTTGGAATCTGCGATGAATCCCCGAGGGGCTCGTCATACATGTGGGGCAACGTGGGAATTACGTCGAGGGCGCTTCGGGCATCTATATTCAGTTCACTGTGGTTCGTACCAAGGTGTCCCGCGACAGACCTTGCATATGCAGACTCATTGAATTGCTGCTCAGAGAATCCAATGCAGAATGTCCTGACTGGACGGGAAGTCTGAGCCTGCATCAGTGCGACGACTGTGCTTGAGTCCAATCCGCCAGACAAGAAGGCGCCGAGTGACACGTCGGCTTGCATCTGCATCCCAATTGCATCGCGAAGCAGCAGCTCCAGTTCGCCTGCGGCTTCTTTCAAGTCCCCTTTGAATATTGGGCGCTTGGATCGCTCAGCTTCTATATACGGCGACCAATAGCTATCAATCCGTTGTAGACATATTTCCGGATTCAAATGCTCCGTGTCCGATATTGGCAGGCTAAGGCTCAGTATGCTTGCTTTGGATAACTTCCAAGTATTCTGAAAAATGCTGTGCGGACTTGGCACGTACCCGTAGCGAAGGAATAGCGTGACGGCGTCATGGTTGAGACGACGTTCAAAAGCAGAATGGACCCGCAGGGCTTTGAGTTCCGAACCCCATAAAAAACGACCTCGGTGCCAGCCGTAGTACATCGGCTTCTCACCAAAGCGATCCCTCGCCAGATATAGTGTGCGTCTCTGCTGATCCCAAAGAGCGATAGCGAACATTCCAATGCAGTGCTGCAAAGCGCTCTCCAAGCCCTGTGCCTCAATTAGTGCCAACAGCACCTCGGTGTCTGAGTGCCCCTTGAATCTAGTGCCTGCGGCAGAGAGTTGCGCACGCAATCGCCTGTGGTTGTAGATCTCCCCATTGAGGGTAATCACAAATCGGCCGCTCTCTGATGTCATGGGCTGATGGCCGTGCGGGGAGAGATCAACAATTGCTAGACGCCGGTGGCCCATGGCAAGTGGGCCATGCACCCATATACCTGAGCCGTCGGGTCCGCGGTGCTCAACCTGACGAAGCATTCGCGCTATGACCGTCGATGCCTCTGCACCACTTCCTTTTAGGTCGATGAATCCTGCAAGCCCACACATTGTTCTGCTATTCCATCAGTGGTGCATGGCCCCAACGCTTCTCTTAATATAGTGGACCGGCCATCAAACCGACGATAGTACCTGGGTCGTGAACGTGGACGATCGTTAGACACAATTATGGTACATGCAGCTCGGTATCTACATACGCACCTCGGCGTAAGCTACAGCTAGGCGGGCAGGGGCCCGCTAAGAGGATTGAAATGCGCATACTTCTTCTTGGAGATTTTAGTGGGATGCATTCGCATCTCGCCGCGGGTCTCCGTGACCTTGGCCATTCGGTGACCGTGGCGTCATCAGGTGATGGCTGGAAAAGGTTGTCTACCGATATTCATCTTGGTTTTGATCACCCAAATGTTCTGCGCAAAGTCGAAAGAAATATAAAGCCCTTCTTTTTGATCGAGG
>Ga0299906_10005658_pt1 | contig 10153 bp, 9 predicted proteins | sample RVTome_14_FD_200259 | JGI IMG/M metagenome (GOLD analysis project Ga0299906, IMG submission 200259) | Soil microbial communities from uranium-contaminated site in the Upper Colorado River Basin, Wyoming, United States - RVT145D125 (version 2) ...
ATGTCTGCGGGCGCCTCGGTCCGTGCGGCCTTGCGGCACAGGCACCTCCACGCTCTCGCGACGAGACCTGGTGAGACATGCAGGCTTCAGCCGGGCGCGCGCGCGGCGAGGAGGGCGGCGTAGGCGGCGCCGAGCAGCGCCACCGCCGACGCGCCGCAGGCGAGCGACAGCCAGCGGTCGCGCGGCGACGGCGGCGTCGCGGGCGGGGGCAGGACGAGGCCGATCGCGAGCCCGGCCGCGAGCCCGCCGAGGTGCGCCGGGGTATCGACCGCCGGTCCGGCGCCGACGGCGATCGCCAGGTACGCGAGGATGGCGGCGATCACCTGCCAGCCGCGAAAGCGCGTGCTGGCGCTGAAGCGCAGGCGCTGGCCGCCGAGCGCGCCGAGGACGCCGAGGATCGCCCCCGAGGCGCCGGCGCTCACCACGTCGGGCGGCATCACCCGGTAGCTGACGACGTTCCCCGCTGCGCCCGCGAGCACGTAGACGAAGGCGAAGCGGGGCGCGCCGAGGGCGCGCGCGAGCGCGGGGCCGAGGACGAGGAGCGTGACCGTGTTGGCGAGCAGATGGCGCGGTCCGATGTGCACGAACATGGCGGTCACCAGACGCCAATACTCGCCGGTGCGGACGTGGGCGGGGCGCGAGGCGCCGAGCGCGAGGAGGGCGGCGCGCTCCTCGGAGCCGCCGGCGCGCAGCTCGGCGAGGAAGACCAGGACGCAGCCGGCGACGAGCGCGAGGACCACCCAGCTCGCGCGCCCGAACCAGCGCTCGGGGGCGGGTGGGACGGCCGCGGGCGCCGGCCGCGCGCGCGCCGCGGCGGCGGCGACCAGGCCGCGCGGGTGCTCCTCGAGCACGATCCGGGTCGCGCGCGCGAGCTGCTCGCGCTCGACCAGGATGACGACGCCGCCGCCGGCGGGGACGAGTCGGGTGGCGATGCCCTCCGACGCCAGCAGCAGCGCCACCTCGTCGGCGAAGGGGCGCGGCAACGGCGGCGCGAGCGCGCGCGGCTCGATCACCGCCGTCCGCCCGCGCGCGCGGCCGGCACGCCCCGCGGCGCAGTGCGTCGTAGGGCACCGTGCGGCGCCTCGTGCCGTGCACGAACGCGCTCCCGTGGTCGTCGATGCGGCATGGCCGTCCGGCGCGCCGGGCCCGAGCGCCGGCGGCGCGCCGAGCATGCGGCGGCCGCCGAGGGGTGACAAGCGCGCATGAGAGGTGCTAGGGAGAAGCCGTTATGACCAAGCGTGAGCTCGAACGCCAGCTCCGCGACGTTCATCCGTATCGCGAGCACTCCCGCCGCCAGCGCCAGTCGCTGGAGCGCACGCGGCGACAGATCCGCGCCCTGGTGGGTGTGCTCTTCGGCCTCGGTCTGGTTGCGCTGCTCGGCGCCGTGCACCTCGCGACCGAGCTCCGGCCGGAGGTCGCCGGCGGGCAGGTCGCCTCCTGGGGGCGCGTGCACGACGGTGGTTCGGACGACGAGACCGGCGCGAGCGAGCGCGTGTCGTTGTTCTCGCGGTCGAAGCGGGCGCCGTACAACCCGCACTACGACCCGCGCTCGCGCCGCGCCGCCAAGGTCCGCCAGGAGCTCTTCGGCTACTGACGCCACCGGCGCGCGCGCGGCCGCGTTCAGCGGGAGAGCGGCGTCGCGGCGAGAAACGCCCCCACGCGCTCGGCGATCGCCTCCCCCCGGTCCTCCTGCAGGAAGTGGCCGGCGCCGTCGACGATCTCGACCGGGCCGGCGCCCGGGATGCGGCGCTCGAAGGCGCGGGCGGCCTCGATGCCGAGGACGGGGTCGAGCGGCCCCCACAGGATCAGGCTGGGCTTCTCCCAGCGCTCGAGGGTTTGCCAGGCGCGCCGGTTCTCGGCCGCGCCGGGATCGTCAGGGGCGATCGGCACCAGGAGCGGGAACGCCTGCGCCCCGACCTTGAACGTAGCGTCGGGGAAGGGCGCCTCGTAGCCGGCGAGGATCTCGGGCGTGCGGCGCGTCGGGTCGGCGATCGTGCGCTCGAAGATGGCGCCGATCGGGAGGTCGGGCGTGCTGGCGGCGAACGCGCGCCAGGCGGTGAAGCCCGGTCCCGGCGGCACGTCGCCCTCGGGCAGCGCCGTGTTCATGACGACCAGGCGCGCGAAGCGGTCGGGGAGCTCGCCCGCGATCCGGAGGCCGAGGAGCCCGCCCCAGTCCTGGCAGACGAGCGTGACGTCGTCGAGCGCGAGCGCGTCGAGCAGGCCGACGAGCGCGTCGCGGTGCATCTGGTAGGAGTAGTCGCCGCGCTCGGTGAACTTGTCGGAGCGCCCGAACCCGAAGAGGTCGGGCGCGACCACGCGCGCGCGGCGCGCGAGGATCGGGATCATGCGCCGGTAGAGGAAGGACCAGCTCGGCTCGCCGTGCAGGCACAGCACCACCTCGCCCGCTCCCTCGTCGACGTAGTGCATGCGCGCCGCGCCGTCGCGCCCGACGGCGCGGGCGAGATCGACGTAGTGGGGCGCGAACGGGTAGTCGACGAGCCCGGCGAAGCGCGCGTCGGGCGTACGCAGGACGGCCATGGCCACCTCCTTCAGGAGTCCTGCTTTCCCGCGCGGCCCGCTCTGTGTCAACATCGGCCGCCATGGCCGACTGCACGCTCACCGTGTCCGAGCACGTCGCCACGGTCACGCTCGCGCGCGCCGCCGAGCGCAACCGCCTGTCGCTGGCGCTGATGGAGCGCCTGATCGAGACCTGCGAGGCGCTGGTGCTCCGCGACGACGCGCGCGTCGTCGTTTTCCAGGGCGCCGGTCGCGACTTCTCGACCGGCGCCGACCTGACCGACCCCGGCATGCGGGCGATCGCGACCGCGCCGCTCGGCGAGCGCCGCCGCCGCCTGAAGGTCGGCCCGCGCCTGACCGCCGCCATCCAGGCGTTGCCGCAGACGACGATCGCGGCGGTGCAGGGCCATTGCCTCGGCGGCGGTGCGGTGATCGCCGTCGCGTGCGACCTCCGGGTGGTGGCGGCCGACCTGGTCTTCGGCCTCCCCGAGGTGCGGCGCGGCCTCAACATGAGCTGGCACTCGGTGGCGCTCCTGGTCGCGCACTTCGGGCCGGCGCGCACCAAGGAGCTGCTGGTCGCCGACCGCATGCTCGACGCCCCGACCGCGCTCGCGTGGGGTCTCGCCAACCGCACCAGCGCCGCCGGCGCCGAGGCGGTGCAGGCGGCGGCGGCGGCCTGGGCGCGCGAGCTCGCGGCCACGGTGCCGCCGATCCAGGCGTCGATGGTGAAGGAGACGGTGAACGCGATCGCCAACGCCGCGACGCCGCTCCTGCACATGGACCGCGATCAGTTCCTGCTCGCGCAGACCAGCGAGGACTTTCGCGAGGCCATCGCCGCGTTTCTCGAGAAGCGACCGCCGCGGTTCCGCGACCGCTGAGTCGCGGCGTCGTTTCACGTTCTTACAATCGACGCCGCGGACGCGGCGCCAACACCCTGAAAACGGGCCCGCGTGCCCGCTGGCACGCTCGCTGCACGCTCCAAGGGTCGACGCGAGCACGCCGTCTCGGCGAAACGTCCCCGAGGCGGCTTCGGGTTCCATCCCTCGGGCGCGACCCGGGAAAGGAGGCCGCCCCATGGTGGCGTACGACGACTTCGGCATCACGGGCCAGGCTACGAGCCTGCCCTTCACCGTCGACGACTCACGGCCGCTCCGCCCCGAGGAGCGCCTCATGCTCGCCGTCCTCACCGACGCCATCGAGTGCTACCAGTGCAATCTCCACGCGCGCTCGCCGCACGCGCGCCGCCTCTACCAGCGCGCCAAGCGCTGGCTCTTCGAGCCCGACGCCCGTCATGCTTTCAGCTTCGAGACCATCTGCGAGAGCTTCGGGCGCGACCCCACGACGCTGCGGCGCCGCCTGACGCGGTGGCGGCTCGCGCCCGCGGCGCCGGACGCGGCGACCAGCCTGGCGCGCTCGCGCCGCTCCGCGGCCGCCGGGCGCCGGCGGGTCATCATCGGCCCACGCGACGCGACCGCCGTCGCGCGCTGACCGCCGCGCGCGCTACGCGTCGGCGCGGGCGAACGCCGCGGCGAGATCGCGTCCGTCGCCGACGAGCTCGGCCACCGTCTCCCGGCCGCTCGGGGGCAGGGCGGCCCACGCGGCCGCGACCTCGTTCCACACCCGCACCTGGAACGTCTTCACCACCGCGCGGTAGGGGTGCCCGAGCAGCGTGCCGTCGTAGAGCGCGCGCCCGCGGTCGAAGAGGAGTCGTAGAGGACGGCGCCCGCGGGTGTCAGGAGGAAGGGCACGAGCGGCAACTCGTCGAGCGGGTCGGGGCGCGGCGGCCGGAGCGCCGTCCGCGCCCGCCGCGCGGCGGCGACGCGCCGGGCGGTCCGCAGCGTCTCCCACCGGCCGCCGTCGCGCGGCAGGCGCCGGAACGGCGCGCCGGCGTAGCGCAGCAGCGCCTCGAGCTTCAGGAGGAAGGGCGAGAGCTCGGGTCCCCAGACGACGTAGGCGCGCCCGCCCCGCGCGCTCGGTGCCTGGTCGGTCATGCGCGAGTCGGAGGGCGGTGCGCGCGCGCCCGGGCGGGCGGCCGAGCGGAGCGTCGGGGCCGCGGCACGCCGCCTCAGTCGCCGCCGAACAGCCGCCGGAAGAAGCCCCGCACCTGATCGACCGGCGAGGGCCCGAGATCGCGCCCGGGACGTCCGGGCGGCAGGCGCGCCTCGCGACCGAACGGCGGCGGCGCGCGGTGCGCGACCTGCGCCGCGTCGCAGTCGAAGGCGGGCTCGGTGCCGGCGACGAAGGCCTCGCGGATCGGGTCGTCGCAGGACCAGGCGTCGACCCGCCCGGTGGCGCGGCCGACGCTCCGGAACACCACGCCCGGCGGCACGCGGAACGAGCGCGGCTCGTAGGTCGGGAGCACGGCCTCCATGAGCGACGCCCAGACCGGGAGGGCGGCGCCGGCGCCCGTCAGGCCGACCGGCGTGCCGTCGTCGAAGCCGACCCAGGCGCCGCCGACCAGGTCGGGCGAGAAGCCGACGAACCAGGCGTCGCGCTCGTCGTTGGTCGTGCCGGTCTTGCCGCCGACCGGCTGCGCGATGCCGCGGGTGCGGACGGCGCGGCCGGTGCCGGCGTCGACGACCGCCTCGAGGAGGTGGCTCACCACGTAGGACGCGGCCGGCGAGGCGACGCGCCTGCGGACCGGGTCCGCCCGGTAGGCGACCGTGCCGTCGGCGGCGACGACGCCGCGGAGCAGCGTGGGCGCGGCGACCTCGCCGAGGTTCGGGAACACGGTGTAGGCGGCGACGAGCGCCAGCAGCGAGGTCTCCTCGGCGCCGAGCGCCATCGCCGGCACCGGCGTCAGGGGGCCGAGGCCGGCGGACTCGGCGAGCGCCGCGACCCGGGCGAGGCCGGCGTGCTCGGCGACCCGCACCGCGGGCACGTTCCGCGACTCGACGAGCGCGCGGCGGACGGTGACGGGGCCGAGGAAGCGGCCGTCGTAGTTGGCCGGCGTCCACAGCCGCCCGCCGGCGCGCTGGCGCAGCGGCTCGTCGGCGATCGCCGAGGCGGCGGTGAGCGGCGCGGTCGGATCGTCGAGCGCCGCCAGGTAGACGAAGGGCTTGAACGCCGAGCCGGGCTGGCGGCGCGCGCGCGTCGCGCGGTTGAACTGGCTGCGGGCGAAGTCGCGACCGCCGGCGAGGGCGCGCACGAAGCCGCTCCGCGCCTCGACGAGCACCACCGCGCCCTCGACCGGATCCTGCCTGCCGCGCAGGCGCGCGACGCGCTCCTCGAGCGCCCGGAGCTCGCGGGCGAGGGCGCGCTCGGCGGCGCGCTGCATCTCGACGTCGAGCGTCGTGTAGACCGCGAGGCCGCGCGCCGCCAGGCCGGCGTAGCCGAGCGTCTTCACCTGGCGGAGGATCTCGTCGACGAAGTAGCCGCCGGCGAGGAGCCCGGCGCCGCGCGGCTCGATCGGCTCGGCGCGCGCCGCGGCGAGCTGGTCGGGCTCGAGCCAGCCCTGCGCGGCCATGCTCGCGAGCACCTGGTCGCGCCGCGTCCGCGCGCGCTCGGGATGGCGGAGCGGCGAGTAGGCGTTCGGGGCGCGCAGCATGCCGGCGATCGTCGCCGCGGCGGCGGGCGAGAGGTCGCGGGGCTCGACGTCGTAGTAGACGCGCGCCGCCTGCCCGAGGCCGTAGAGCCCGATCGAGCCGATGCGGCCGACGTAGACGGAGTTGAGATAGGCCTCGAGGATCTCGGTCTTGGTCAAGCGGATCTCGAGGAGCACCGCCAGGACGGCCTCGAGCGCCTTCCGCGACCAGCGCCGGTCGGCCGAGAGGAAGACGTTCTTGGCGAGCTGCTGCGTGATGGTGCTGCCGCCCTGCTCGATGGCGCCCTGGCGTAGGTTGACGAGCGCGGCGCGCGCGATGCCGACCGGGTCGATGCCCGGATGCGCGGCGAAGCGCGCGTCCTCGGCCGCGAGGACGGCGGCGACGACGTGCGGCGGCAGGTCGGGGAGACGGACGGGGCGGCGCTCGCCGACCGCGCCGGCGTCGTGCACCGCGATCAGCTCGGGCTCGAGCGCCGCGGCGTCGAGCGCCGTGCCGTCGGCGAGGCGGGTGAGGCCGATGACGGTGCCGCCGGCGAGCTCGAGCCGGACGCCCGCCCCCGGATGCGGCCCGGTGGCGTCGGTGAACGGCCGGAGCGCGACGTCCAGGGCGTCGTCACCCAGGCGATAGGTGCCCTCGTCGAGCGGCGCCGTGGCGGGGCCGGCGACCTCGCGGTAGGCGAGGCGCCTGAGGCGCGCCACCAGGCGCGCGCCCTCCACGACCACCCCGGGCCGGAGCTCGAAGGGGGCGGCGTAGAGCCGGGTCGCGCCGGTCGCGCGGTAGGCGAGGAAGTCGCTGACCTCGCGGTTCAGCCACCAGACGAAGGCTCCTCCAGTGGCGACCAGGACGAGCCCGGCGGCAACGAGCCAGCGCCGGAGCGGGCGCCGGCGGCGCCGGCGACGGCGCGCGCCGGACCGTGCCCGCGCCGATCGGCGGCTCTTCCCCCGCGTGCGCCGTCGCGATGCCATCCCCGTCCGCCAGCATTGCCGCAAACCCGCGGCCTGTCCAGGAACACCCCCGGCCCGGCGTGGTCGCGGACCACGAGGTTGACGAGGAGCTTGCGCTTGCTCGATGCTGGCATGGTGTCGTTCCCCCGTGGACGGGGCATGCGGACTCGCCGTGATGACGGACGGCGGGCCGCGGGATCGACGCTCCGGCGGAGCGGGCATGCGACGGGGCGGCGGGAGCGCGGCTGTCCCCCCGTCTCGTTGCAAGGTTTGCCGTGCGGTTGCGCCCTTTTTACGCGTCGCCCGCCGCGCCGCCCGGCGGCCATGCGCCGGCGGCTTGGCATTGCGGTTGCTTCTCTTGGCGTGGCGACGATTCGACCCATCGGCCCGCGCTTCCGGATCGCGCAAGTGGCCCCGCTCTACGAGAGCGTCCCGCCGCGGCTCTACGGCGGCACCGAGCGCGTCGTGTCGCATCTCACCGAGGCGCTGGTCGCGGCCGGCCACGACGTGACGCTCTTCGCGAGCGGCGACTCGCGCACCACGGCGCGACTCGAGGCGGTGTGTCCGACGGCGCTCCGCCTCGACACGCGCTGTCGCGACCCGCTGGCGCACCACATCCGCATGCTCGCCCGGGTCTACGATCGCGCCGGCGAGTTCGACCTCATCCATTGCCACACCGACTACCTCGGGCTGCCGCTCGCCCACCTGGTCGCGACGCCGACGCTGGTGACCCTTCACGGTCGGCTCGACATCCCCGAGCTCGGGCCGATCTACCGCGAGCTCGACGCGGTGCCGCTGGTGTCGATCAGCGACGCGCAGCGCGCCCCGCTCCGCGACGCCAACTGGATCGCCACCGTCCACCACGGGGTGCCCGCGGAGCTCTATCCCTTCGTCCCGCGGCGCGGCGCGAGCCTGCTCTTTCTCGGCCGGATCTCGCCGGAGAAGCGTCCCGACGTGGCGATCCGCGTCGCCTGCCGCGCCGGCGTGCCGCTCCGGATCGCGGCCAAGGTGGATCCGGTCGACCAGGTGTACTTCGACACCGTCGTCCGCCCCTTGCTCGCCGATCCGCTGATCGACTACGTCGGCGAGGTCGACGACGCGACGAAGGCGCGCCTGCTCGGCGAGTCGCTCGCGCTGCTGTTCCCGATCGATTGGCCGGAGCCGTTCGGGCTGGTGATGATCGAGGCGATGGCGTGCGGCACGCCGGTGATCTCGCGGCGCTGCGGCGCCGTGCTCGAGGTGCTGCACGACGGCGTCACGGCGTGGCTCGCCGACACCGAGGACGAGCTGGCGCGGGCGGTCGAGCGCGCCGGCGAGCTCGACCGGGCGGCCTGCCGGGCGGAGTTCGAGCGCCGCTTCACGGTCGAGGCGATGCTGCGCCGCTACCTCGACGTCTATCGCGCCGTGGTCAGCGGCCCCGGCGCCGGCGACCGGGGCGATCGGCGACTATGCCTTCCGAGCGCATCCGCGTAGGCGACGACTACTACCTCCTGGCGTCGGCGCTGCCGCCGCGCGGCCGCCGCCTCGTCCTGAACCACGGCGACAGCTTCGCGATCCTGAACGAGGTCGGCGACGTGCCGCTCGCGGGGCACGAGCCGTTCGGCCTCTTTTGCGCCGGCACCCGTTTTCTCGATCGCTTCGAGCTCCGGCTGAACGGCAGCTTCCCGCTGCTCCTGAGCGCCACCGTGACCGACGACGGCTGCGAGCAGGTGACGTACCTCACCAACCCCGACGAGCGCCGCAACGGCGACCTGGTCGCGCAGCGCGACACCGTCGCCGTGCAGCGCCGCAAGGTCCTGGTCGACGGCGCGCTGTTCGAGACCCTGTACGTGCACAGCTACGCCGCGGCGCCGCTCGAGGTGGTGTTGACCGTGCTCTTCACCGCCGACTTCGCCGACCTCTTCGAGCTTCGCGGCATCGAGCGCCGCGCGCGCGGGCGCACCGCGCCGCCCGCGGTCGACGGCCGCCGCGTCCGGCTCGCCTACCGCGGCCTCGATCACGTCGAGCGCGCCCTCGAGCTCGCGTTCGAGCCCGCCGCCTGGCAGGTCGAGCCCGAGTCGGCAGAGCTCCGGCTCCACCTCGAGCCGGGCGCCGACGCGCGCGCCGCGATCGCCGTCCAGTGCCGCGTCGGCGGGCGCGGCGCCGCGGCGGGCGACGCCGCGGCCGCGGTCGCGGCGATACGCGCCGAGCGTGCCGCCACCTCCGACCGCTTCGCCCGGATCCGGGCGAGCACCGACGCCTTCGAGCAGTGGATCGACTCCTCGCGGCGCGACCTCGCGCTCCTCTGCGCCGAGCGTCCGACGGGTCCCTACGTCTACGCCGGCATTCCCTGGTTCGCCACCGTCTTCGGCCGCGACGGCCTGATCACCGCGCTCGAGACGCTCGCCTTCGCGCCGACGCTCGCGGCCGGCGTGCTGCGCACGCTCGCGGCATTGCAGGGGGGGGCGTCCGATCCGGCGCGCGACGAGGAGCCGGGCAAGATCATCCACGAGATGCGGCTCGGCGAGATGGCCGCGACCGGCGAGATCCCGTTCGCCCGCTACTACGGCAGCGTCGACGCGACCCCGCTCTTTCTCGTCCTGCTGGCGGCGTACGCCGACCGCACCGCCGACCTCGACCTGGTGCGCGAGCTCTGGCCGGCGGCGAGCGCGGCGCTCGACTGGATCCGGCGCCGCATCGACGCCCGGGGCTACCTCGCCTACGAGCGGCGCGCCGCGAGCGGGCTCGTCAACCAGGGGTGGAAGGACTCGCACGACGCGATCGTGCACGCGAGCGGCGCGATCGCGGTGCCGCCGATCGCCCTCTGCGAGGTGCAGGCCTACGTCCACGCCGCCTTCTGCGGCATGGCCGGCCTCGCCCGGCGCCTCGGCCAGGCCGCGCACGCGGACCGGCTGGTGGCGGAGGCGGACGGCCTCCGCCGGCGCTTCACGCGCGACTTCTGGCTCGAGGACGAGGGCACCTTCGCGCTCGCGCTCGACGGCGACGGACAGCCCTGCCGGGTGGTGGCGTCGAACGCCGGGCACTGCCTCGTCGGCGACCTCGCCGAGCCGGCGCAGGCCGCCCGCGTGGTCGCGCGCCTCATGCGCGACGATTGCTTCTGCGGCTGGGGCATCCGCACGCTCTCGGCCGACGCCCGCCGCTACAACC
>Ga0299906_10005660_pt1 | contig 10150 bp, 7 predicted proteins | sample RVTome_14_FD_200259 | JGI IMG/M metagenome (GOLD analysis project Ga0299906, IMG submission 200259) | Soil microbial communities from uranium-contaminated site in the Upper Colorado River Basin, Wyoming, United States - RVT145D125 (version 2) ...
GTTGGCGGCGCAGAGTTCGAACTCCGAGGCCTTCATCGCGCGCGACGCGCCGGTGAGGTCCGGGTGGTCGGCGCCGATGCCGCCGCAGAAGATCTTCATGCCGCCGCCGGTGCCGGTCGATTCGACCACCGGGGCCGGCTGGCCGGTCTTCGCGGCGAACTCCTCGGCCACCGCCTGGGTGTAGGGGAAGACCGTCGAGGAACCGACGATGGAGATGGCGTCGCGCGCCACGGCCGGGGCCGCGACGGCGAGCGAGAGGGCGGTCGTGGCCGCCAGGACGAGAGATTTCTTCACGCGCGAACTCCCTTTGCAGCGCAACCTGGGCGGAGGGACGCCACCATGAAGCCCCTCCCGGGTCAGCCGGGACGGCGCCGCGGCAGAGGCGGCGCCGCGCTTCGGCACGGCGGACGCTAGGGATGCCGCATCACGCGTTTACTACGATGCGATGACGTTTCTGTTACAGCGCCCGAGGCCCTGCGCCGGCCGGCTCAGCGACCGACCGCCTTGAGCTGCGGGCGCGGCGGCTCCCGGGGCTCCGCGGCACGCCGGCCGACCGCGGCCTTCAGCGTCACGGTGAAGCGCGACCCTTTGCCCGGCTCGCTTTCCACCTCGAGGTGGCCGCGGTGGCGGTTGACGATGTGCTTGACGATCGCCAGGCCGAGGCCGGTGCCGCCCATCTCGCGCGAGCGGGCGGTATCCACCCTGTAGAAGCGCTCGGTCAGCCGCGGCAGGTGCTCGCGGGCGATGCCCTCGCCCTGGTCGGCGACCGTGACGACCACGGCGGGGCGGCCCAGCCGGCGCAGCGGCTCCTCCTCGGCGCCAAGCGCGGCGGCCTCGATGCTGACCGGCGTGCCGGCGCGGCCGTACTTGATCGCGTTGTCCACCAGGTTCTGGAACACCTGCGCCAGCTCGTCGCGGTCGCCCAGCACCGGCGGCAGCTCCGGCGCCAGCTGCAGCCGCAGCACCATGCCGCGCCGCGCCGCCTTCATCTCCAGGGCATCGACCACGCCCGCCAGCACCTGGGCGAGGTCGGCGGTCGTGCTCGGCGGGGTGTATTCGTGCAGCTCGATGCGCGAGAGCGAAAGCAAATCCTCCACCAGGCGCGCCATGCGCTCGGCCTGCTCCTGCATGATCGAAAGAAAGCGTAGGCGCGCCTCGGCATCCTCGCGCGCCGGCCCGCGGAGCGTCTCGATAAAGCCAAGGAGGCTGGCGAGGGGAGTCTTCAGCTCGTGGCTGGCGTTGGCGACGAAGTCGGCGCGCAGCTGCTCGGCCCGCTTCAGAGCGGTGATGTCCATCAGGGCCAGGATGGCGACCGTGTCGTCGAGCTGCGGTGCCGGCAGGCGGGCAAGATGCGCGACGAGAAAGCGCTCCATCGAGCCGGCGATGGAGAACTCGACGATGCGATCACCACTGCCGCCAAGAACAGCGTCCACCGCGCCCAGCAGCGCCGGCTCGCGCAGCACCGAGATCAGGTCGCGGCCCGCCGGGTCGCCCTCGAAGAGCTCGACGGCGGCCGGGTTGGCGCGGGCGACGCGGCGGCCCTCGGTCAGGGTCAGCAGCGGGTAGGGCAGGGTCGCCAGGATCGCCTCGTTGCCGGCGATCAGCGCCTCGAGCTCGCGCCGCCGGCGCTGTCGCTCGCGCGTGGTCTCCACCAGCTTCTCGTCCAGCTCGGCGGAAAGCAGGCTGCCGCGCGGGCCGGGCGGCTCCGGCAGGTTGTGGTCGATCGAACGGCGGAACTCCTCGACGTAGCGGATCAGCGCGCGCATATGGCGCGTGTGGTTGACCAGCAGCCAGCCGGACGCGCCTCCCGCCACCGCCGCCACCGCGAGCGCGCCCCGCCAATCCAGCCAGCCCAGCGCCCAGCCGGCCGCGAGCGCCGCCAGGGTCGGCAGGGTGAAGGCGAGGAATCCGATCCAGAAGCGCGGGCGCAAAGTGGGCAGGCCCTCCACGGCAGCGGGCGGGTTGCGGGATGGCTGTGGGCCGGCCTCCGTCATGCTGCGCGGCAGTCTAGTCCGCCGTCCAAGACGCGTCAGCCAGACCCGGCGGGCGCAGCCTAGCGCCGGCCGATGACAGGGGCGTTGCGCGGACGAGGCGTTTAGGCGCATTAGCCGGCGTGCCGTTCCCGTAATATGCGCTGGCGCGGCGCCGGCGGGCGGCGTTGAACTCGGGGGTGGCCGCCGCGTCCTGGGGGGATTGCCGACCTTGCGCGACTATCTGCGGCTTTGCCGGCCGCACCAGTGGACGAAGAATGCCTTCGTTGCCGCGGCGCTGTTCTTCACGCCGGAGGCGATGACGCTGGCCAACGCCGGCCGCGTGGCGCTGGGCATCATCGCCTTCTCGCTGGTCGCGAGCGCCGCCTACGTGGTGAACGACCTGGTCGACCGCGCCGCCGACCGGCAGCACCCGACCAAACGCCATCGCCCGCTCGCCTCGGGCGCCGCGCGGCCCGAGCCGGCGCTGCTGCTCGCCGCCGCGCTGCTGGCTGCCGGCGTGGCGATCGGGCTCTGGCTGGGCCTGCCCTTCCTCTGCTGGCTCGTCGGCTACCTGGCGCTGACGCTGTCCTACAGCCTGGCGCTGAAGCGGCTCTCCATCGTCGACGTCATGGCGATCGCGGTCGGCTTCGTGCTGCGGCTGGAGGCGGGCGCGGCTGTCATCGGCGCGGTCCCCAGCGTCTGGATCCTGCTCTGCACCTTCCTGCTGGCGCTGTTCCTCGCCATCGCCAAGCGGCGCGACGACATCGTCGGGCTGCTGACGATCGAGCACCGGCGCAGCCTCGCCGGCTACACCAAGGCCTTCCTCGACATCGCCATGGCCGTGGTGCTGGCGGCGCTGATGGTGTTCTACGCGCTCTACACCACCGACACGGCGGTGATGACGCGGCTCGGCAGCGACCGGCTCTATCTCTCGGTGCCGATCGTGCTCGCCGGCTGCCTGCGCTACCTGCAGATGGCGCTGGTCGAGGAGCGCTCCGGCGCGCCCACCGAGCTCTTCTGGCGCGATCCCTTCCTCTTGATCTCCGTCGCGCTCTGGGCCGCGCTGATGGCGCTGCTGATCTATGGCTGAGGGCGCAGCGAGCCGCCTCCTTGTTGCCTTGATCCTGCTCGCGGGCGCGGCCGCCTCGATCCTGGCGCAGGGCTTGGCGCTGCCCAGCGGCATCAACGCCTACCACTGGCCGGTGCTCTTCGGCTGGAGCGGTTCCGCCGAGGGGCCGCACGACGCCTTCATCGCTTCGCTCGACCACTTCGTCACCGCCTTCTGGCCGGCGCTGGGCCTCCTCGTCGACGAGGCGAACTGGACCTGGACGCTGCCGCTGGCGCACCTGGCGCTGCGCTTCCTGACCGCGCTCGGCCTCTACCTGATCTTCAGCCGCCTGCAGCCGCAACGCCGCCGCTGGTCGCTGCTGCTCGCCGCCACCCTGCCGGTCGGCCTCGCCTTCTTCGTGGAAAGCCCGCTCGGGCACGGCGAGGTGCTGCTGGACAACCTCAGCCACTCCACCAGCAACGCGCCGCTGGCGCTCTTCGTGTTCTTCTTCGCGCTGACCCGGCGCTGGATCGCCGCCGGCCTGCTGCTCGGCCTGCTCTTCAACATCAACGCCTTCGTCGCCGCCTGGCTCGGCCTCGCGGTGGCAACCGCCTTCTGCCTGGCCGAGCGCGACCGCCTCGGCCTTGCGCTCAGGCGCCAAGGCGTGCCCGCGCTGGCGCTGGCGCTGATCCTCTGCCTGCCCACCGCCTGGCGCATCTGGCAGACGCTGGGCGCCACGGCGCCGACGCTCGCGCCCTACGACTTCCGCGACTTCCTGCGCGAGTTCTATGCCGGCCACTTCTTCCCCGATGCCACCGCCGCCAGCGGCTGGCTCGTCTTCCTGCTGCTGCTGGCGGGGCTCGCCTGGCTCTCGGCCGCGCTCGGCGCCAGCCTCGCGCGCCCGCCGCTGTCGGCTTGGCGCGGCCTCGTGCTGGGCCTCTTGGCCGTGGTGCTCTTCGGCATGGCGCTGCCCTACCTCAGCGGCAGCCGGCTGCTGCTGAACGCGCATCCCCTGCGGCTCGACTTCCTGCTGGTCTGGCTCTTCTACCTGGGCCTCGGCCTCTGGACGCTGGGCCGCGCGCGCTTCGACGCCATGGCGCTCGCCCTCTGGCTTGCGCTCTTCGCCGGCTTCTGGATCGCGCTTGCCCTCCTGCTGCCGCTGTCGGCCGCGCGCGAGCGCGGCCGCGGGCTGGCGCTCTGGCTGGTCCTGCTGGCCGCGGCAGTGGCCCTGCTGCAGGCCCTGCCCGGCCTCGGCTTCGGCCCGTCGCGCCTGGTGCGGGCGCTCGAGCTGATGCTGCTGCTGCCGGCGCTGGCCTTCGCCTGCCGCGGCGCCGCCGAGCGCCTCTGGCCGCCGCTCATCGGTCTCGTGGCAGCGCTCGCCCTGGCGCCCGCGCTGCCGGCCTGGTGCACCGGCGTCGCGCTGCTGCTGCCGCTGCCCTGGCTGCTGCTCCCGCCCGAGGCCGCCCAGCGGCGCTTGCTGCCGTGGCTGCCGGTGCTGGCGGCGGCGGGCCTGGCCTGGCTGGCGCGCGAGACGCCGCCGCTGGCAGCCCTGGTGCTGCTGGCGACGCTGCTGCCTCTGGTCCTCTCCTGGCTGGCCGACTGGCAGCCGCCGCCGCCGGTCTTCGAGCGCGGCTACGCCCTGGCCGGGCTGCTCGCCGCCGCCCTCTTCGCCGCACTGCCCGGCGCCGAGCACCTGGAGCGCAGCGGCCGGCTCGACCGTTACGACGACGCCGCGCTCGACTTCCTGGCGGTGCAGGCGTGGGCGCGGGCCGAGACGCCCGCCGGCAGCGCGTTCCTCGTGCCGGAAAGCCAACTGCGTCCCAACCTGGTGCCGAGCTTCTGGACGCTGGCGCGGCGCAGCGCCTGGGTCGACTGGCGCATGGGCGCCGGCGCGCACTGGCTCCCCGACTTCTACTGGCTCTGGCACCAGCGCATGGCCGAGGTGGCCGCGCTCGCCGACGCGGAGGCGAAGCTCGCCTATGCGCGCGCGCATGGCATCGACTTCGTGATCCTGGAAGGCGAGGCTGCGCCGCCCGGCGCCAATGTGGTCTTCAGCAATGAACACTATCGTGTCTTCAGTACCGTCCCCTGAACCGCCGACGCGGCTACGCCCGGGGGTGCTGTTCCGCGGCCTGCCGCCGTTCCAGCGCCTGCTCGCGCACGCACGGCCGCTGATCTGTCCAGTGCCGCCGCTGGTCGAAGCGGTCGGCCAGCCGCAGAGCCTGCTGGACATCGGTTGCGGCGGCGGCGCCATCCTCGGCCACCTGCTGGCGCGGCTCAGCCCCGGACGGGCGCTCGGCTGCGACATCAACGCGCCCTATGTCGCCGCGGCCGCCCGGGTGGCCGCCGCCGCGGCCAGCGCGCGGCCCGGCGCTCGTTACGAGGCACGGCTGCTGCCCACGCCCGCGGTGTGGCCGGAAGAGAGCTTCGAGTGCGTCATCCTGATCGACGTGCTGCACCACGTTCCGCTCGAGGAACGGCGGGCCCTGGTCGCCGGGGCCGCGGCACGGGTGCGGCCGGGCGGCCGGCTGGTCATCAAGGAGATGGACCGGCGTCCCTGGCTCTGTGCGATGGGCAACCGTCTGCACGACCTTGTGCTCACCGCCGAATGGGTGCGCTACGTGGATTTTCCGGAAGTGGCCGCCTGGGTCGCGGCGGCCGGCCTCCGGCCGGGCGCCTTCCGCCGGTACCGGCGCTACTGGTACCAGCACCTGCTGCAGGTTTTCCACCGCGATGGCTGACCGGCAAGGCAGCCTCTGGGCCAGCACGGCGGTACTTCTTCTGGGCGCGCTCCTATCCATCCTGGCGCAGGGCTTCGAGTGGCCCGGCAATGGCAGCAGCTACCATTGGCCGGCGCTGTTCGACTGGGCTGCCAGCGCCGAGGGTCCGCACGACCTCTTCACCCGCTCGCTCGACCACTACGTCTCCCACTTCTGGACCGCGGTCGGGCTGCTGGTGCAGGAGGACAGCCCGGCCTGGATCGCGCTTGGGCTGCACCTGGCTCTGCGCTTCGCCCTGCTTGCCGCTTTTGCCTGGCTGCTGGTGCAGCTCGGCGGAGCCGCACCGCTGGGCGCTGCCGTGCTGGCCGTCATGATCGGCCTGATCCTGCACCGCGTGCCGAGCAGCCCCCTGGGCAACGGCGAGGTGCTGTTGAACAACCTCAGCAACGCCACCGCGACCACCACGTTCGCGGTGCTGTCCTTCGCCTTGGTCTTTGCCGGCCGCTTCCGCAGCGCGGCCCTGCTGCTGGGCCTGTCCACCAACGTCTCCGCCTTCGCCGCCGCCTGGGGCTTCGCCGCACTGGCGGGAGCGCGGCTCTGGTCGTGGCGCGGCAACCGGCAGACTTCGCCGGCACGCCTCAGCGAGGGCGTCGTGCTTTTGCTGCTGTTCCTGCTGCCGGCGGTGCCGACCATTGCCTGGATCGCAAAGACGATCGCGGAGACGGCGCCGGCCGCGGCCGCGTACGACTTCCGCGCCTTCCTGCGCGAGTTCTACCCCGGCCACACCATGCTGTCGGCGGCACCGCGGCACGCCCTGCTGCTGTTCGCCGTCCTGCTGGCCGGGGGCGCCCTATCCTGGCGGGCCCTGCTGCCTCACCTGGAGGCGGCACAGCGCGACCGTGCCGTCGGCCTCGTGGCCGTGGTGCTGTTCACGGTCGCCCTCGGCGCCCTGCTGCCATGGCTGACCGGCAACCGGCTTCTGCTCGACCTCCTGCCCCTGCGCATGGATTTCCAGGTGGTCTGGCTGACGATGCTGCTGTTCCTCGCGGCGCTGCTGCGCGAAGGGCGGATACAGCAGGATGGCTGGCTCGCGCTGCTGGCCCTGCTGGCCGGGCAGTGGCTGGCCTGGCTGGCTCTGCTGGCCCGGCCGAGCCGCGTCAGTGCCCTGGTGCCGGCCCTCTTTGCGGTGCTGACAGCCGCTCTGGGCGCCCTCCCTAGCGCCAGCCACCAGCCAGGCCGAATCGAAGGCGCGATCCTGCTCGCCCCGTTCCTGGTCGCCCTGCTATTGCCGGGGCAGCAGAAAGCCGCGCGGCGCGCCGCCCTCGGTCTCCTGGCCGCCCTCGGCTACGCCGGGAGCGTGGCGCTGCTGCCGGCTGCGCCTCGGATCGTCGCCTTGCCTCTGCTCGCGCTGGCCCTGCTCGCCTGGCCGGGCGAAAGCGCGCGCCGACAGTGGTGGGCCGCGGCGTTCACGCTGGCCGGGCTAGCGGCGGGGCTGTGGCTTGCCCGGGCCGATCCGCGCATGCTCGCCCTGCTCGCCGGCGGCACGCTGGCACCGCCACTGGCAGCTCTGCTCGTCGCCCGGCGCCAAGCGCCGCCGCAGCGCTCGGCTGCGAGGACCGCGCTCTGCGCCGCGCTGCTGGTCGCGGCCGCCTGCGCGCCTGGCCTCCGGCACCTGGCGGAGACCGGCCGGCTCGACCGCTACGGCGCGGCCGATCTGGCGTTCTTCGAGCTGCAGCGCTGGGCGCGCGCGGCGACGCCGCCGGACAGCCTGTTCCTGCAGCCCAAGGCGCAGCTCCGGCCCAACCTGACGCCGAGCTTCTGGACTTTCTCGCGGCGGCCCGCGTGGGTGGACTGGCGCCAGGGTGCCGCAGCTTTCTGGCTGCCCGACTTCTACTGGCTCTGGCGTCAGCGCATGACCGAGGTTCTGGCGCTGCCCGACGTCGATGCCAAGCTTGCCTACGCCCGTGCGCACGCCATTCCCTACGTGATCCTCGCGGCCGACGAGGCGCTGCCGGCTGGCGCGCCGACCGCGCTCTACGAGGATGGCTTCTGGCGCGTGCTGCCGGCTAATTGAGCAGCGGCAGCAGGAGCGGCACGAAGATCGCGGTCACCAGCGCGTTCAGTCCCATGGCCAGGCCGGCGAAGCTGCCGGCCAGGTCGTCCACGGTGAAGGCGCGCGCGGTGCCGATGCCGTGGGCGGAGAGTCCGAGCGCGAAGCCGCGCGCGGCCGACTCGCGCACACCCAAAAGTTTGAACAGCGGCAGCGCGATCAAGGCGCCCAGCGTGCCGGTCAGCACCACCAGCACCGCGGTCAGCGACGGCAGGCCGCCGATCTCCTCGGCGACGCCCATCGCGATCGGCGTGGTGATCGATTTCGGCGCCAGCGAAAGCAGCGTCTCCAGGTCGGCGCCGAGCAGCCAGGCGAGGCCGACGCCGCTGACGATCGCGGTCAGCGAGCCTGCGAGCAGGGCCGCGACGATCGGCCAGAGGGCGCGGCGCACCTGTGCCAGATTGCGGTAGAGCGGCACCGCCAGCGCCACGGTCACCGGCCCCAGCAGGAAGTGCACGAACTGCGCGCCCTCGAAGTAGGTCTCGTAGGACGTCCCGGTGGCGAGCAGGATGGCGATGACCAGTGCGATGGAGAGCAGCAGCGGGTTGGCCCAGGCCTTCCTGCCGCAGGCCTGGTAGATGCCCTGGCCGAAGAGGTAGGCCGCGAGCGTCACGGTCAGCCAGAGCAGCGGGCTTTGGCTGAGGTAGACCCAGAGGTTCTCGCCGATCACGGCTTCGGCCCGTCGGTCGGCGCGCCGTGCGGCGAGAGCCAGCGGAACACCAGCGCGGTCACCGCCAGCGTCAGCAGCGTCGAACCGACCACCGCCACCGCGATCGGCAGCCACTCGGCCTCCAGCGTCTCCAGGTGCGCCATCAGGCCGACGCAGGCCGGCACGTACATCAGGATCAGGTTGGCGAGCAGCGTATCGGCGGTTGCCTCGACCATCGCGAGGATCTGCCGACGCAGGATGAGCAGCGCCAGGAGGAAGAGCAGGCCCAGCACCGGGCCGGGAATCGGCAAGCCCACCAGCCGCGCCAGGCTCTCGCCGGCGAGCTGGCAGGCGAGCAGCAGCGTCAGCGCCGCCAGCATCGGCGGGCTTAGAGCACCCTGTCAGCGATCGCGTCGTGCGCCGCCAGCGCCGCGGCGGTCACCATCTCCTGCACGGTGGCGCCCAGCGAGACGATCTGCGCCGGCTTGGAGAGGCCGATCAGCAGCGGGCCGATGTGCGTGCCGAAACCGAGCTCGCCCAGGATGTTGGTGACGATCGAGGCAGAGTGCAGCGCCGGCATCACCAGCACGTTGGCCGGGCCGGAGAGGCGGCAGAAGGGATAGAGCTCGCGCATGCGCTCGTAGTTCAGCGCGATCTGCACCTGCATCTCGCCGTCGTACTCGAAGTCGACGCGGCGGCGGTCGAGCACCTTGATCGCCTCGCGCACCCTGACCGCGCGCTCGCGCTCGGGGTCGCCGAAGTTGGAGTACGAGAGCAGCGCCACGCGCGGCTCGTGCCCGAGCGCGCGCGCGTGGGCGGCCGCCTGCACGGCGATGTCGGCCAGCTCTTCGGGGGTCGGCACCTCGTGCACCAGCGTGTCGGCGACGAAGAGCGAGCGGCGCCGGGCCACCACGATGGAGAGCCCGAAGGGCCGCCAGCCCGGCTTGGCGTCGAGCGCGCGCAGCAGGTCGGCGTAGGTGCGCGAGAAGTTGCGGGTCAGCCCGGTCACCAGCGCATCCGCCTCGCCGGTCGCCACCATGCAGGCAGCGAAGACGTTGCGGTTCTGGTTCACCATGCGCACGCAGTCGCGATAGAGGTGGCCCTGGCGCTGCAGGCGGTTGAACAGGAACTCGGTGTAGCGCTCGCGGTGATTGGCGATGCCGGCGTTCATGATCTGCGCGAAGTCGCTGGGCAGGCCCAGCCCCTGGGTCAGCTCGGCGATGCGGTGGCCGCGGCCGATCAGGATCGGCTCGCCGTAGCCCGCCTGCGAGAAGGCGAAGGCGGCGCGCACGGTCTTCTCCTCCTCGCCCTCGGCGAAGACCACGCGACAGGGGTGCTCGCGCACCTTCTCGAAGATCGCCTGCAGCGAGTCCGAGGTCGGGTCGAGGCGCGCCATCAGCTGGTGCTCGTAGGCCTCGATGTCCTCGATCGGCTTGCGCGCCACCTTGCTGCGCATGGCGGCCAGCGCGACCGCCTTGGGGATCTCGACGATGAGCCGCGGGTCGAAGGGCGCCGGGATGATGTACTCCGGCCCGTAGCGCAGGCGCCGGCCGGCATAGGCGCGGTCGACCTCGTCCGGCACGTCCTCGCGCGCCAGCGCGGCCAGCGCCTGGGCCGCGGCGATCTTCATCTCCAGGTTGATGGTGCTGG
>Ga0299906_10005661_pt1 | contig 10149 bp, 6 predicted proteins | sample RVTome_14_FD_200259 | JGI IMG/M metagenome (GOLD analysis project Ga0299906, IMG submission 200259) | Soil microbial communities from uranium-contaminated site in the Upper Colorado River Basin, Wyoming, United States - RVT145D125 (version 2) ...
TGAGCCGTGAGACCGCGACCTCGATGTGGAGCTGGCCGGTTCCCGACAGCAGAAGCTCCGACTCGCGGTGGAACTTCAGCATCGGGTCTTCCTCGGAGAGCCTCTGCATCGCCTGGCTGATCTTCTCCTCGTCGCCCCTGGACTTGGGCTCGATGGCGAAGCTGATGACCGGCTCCGGGAACTCGAATTTGGGATAGAGGATGGGAGCGTTCTTGTCCGCGATCGTATCGCCCGTCTGGCTCTCCTTCAGCTTCGCCACCGAGGCGATGTCCCCTGCCTGGACTTCCGCGACCGGCACCGGCTCTTTCCCCTGGAGCAGGGACACGGCGCCGAAGCGCTCGCTCACGTCCTTGGTGGTGTTGTGGTACGTGGAGTCGGATTTCACCACTCCGCTCATCACCCGGAACAAACTGATCCGACCGGCGAAAGGATCGGCGATGGTCTTGAAGATGAACGCGGACGCCGGGGCGCTGGCGGAGATCTTCCGGCTCACGGGGTTTCCATTCGGATCCTTCCCCTCCACTTCCGCCCGGGCGTCGGGCGCGGGCGTCAGGTCCACGAGCGCGTCCATCAGCGGCCTCACCGCCAGGTTCCGCGCGCCCGAGACCGCGAGCACCGGAAACACCTTTCCCGAGACCACCGAGAGCTTGAGGCCGGAGAGGAACTCCTCGGGAGTGAGGGCCCCGGTCTCGAGGTATTTTTCCATGAGCGCGTCGTCCACTTCCGCGACCATCTCCACCAGCGCGCTTCGGGCCGCCTCGGCCTCCTCTTTCATCTCCGCCGGGACATCTTTCTCTTCGTGCGTGCCCTTTTCGTCGCCCTTCCCGATATAGGCCTTCATCCGGACCAGGTCGATGACGCCGCGAAAATCCTTTTCCTCTCCCACCGGAAGCTGCACGGGGACCGCGGCGCGGCCGAAGGCCTTCTGGATGGACTCCAGGGCCCGCGAAAAGCTCGAGCGGTCGCGGTCGAGGCGGTTGACGACGAGGATCCGGGATTTCCCCGTCTCCTCGGCGAAGCCCCAGACCTTCTCCGTCTGGACTTCCACCCCGGCGACGCCGCAGACGTTGACCAGCGCCGCGTCGGCGACGTGGATGGCGACGCGGGCCTCCTGGATGAAGTTCCCGTATCCGGGCGTGTCCAGGATGTTGAGCTTCATCTTGTTCCATTCGCAATGGGCGAGGGCCGTGGCGAGGCTGATCTGGCGGGCGATCTCGTCGGCATCGAAATCGGTGACGGTCGTGCCTTCCTCAACCTTCCCCAGCCGGTTCACGGCGCCGGCGTCGAACAGCATCGCCGAAGTGAGCGAGGTCTTGCCCGAGCCCCCGTGGCCCACGATGGCCACGTTTCGGATGCTGGCAGTATCGTAGATCTTCATCCTGCCTCCGGATTTCGAGGTCGCGAAGAAACGAGAACTAGCGAGCCGCTGAGAGTGGTCGTCCTCTCGAAGCCGAAAAAACGCGCGGATTATAACATTCGGCCGATCGCGAAATCAAAATTCCGCCAGGAATGCGGAACAAACCGGGGATCGAGACTATAATCCTTCGAAGAGAGCGATGAGCGCCCTTTCCGCGAGGCTCGCCTGGCCGTGGCGCCGTCCCCGGGTCGGGATTGCCTTTTCGCCCCACATGCTGCTCGCTCTCCGGGCGGAGAACGGGGCTCGGGCGGTCCGCAGGGATCTTCCGCCGGGACTTCTGGTCCCGGGCGCGGTCACTCCCAACATCCATTCGGTGCGAGAGGTGGCGCAGCTGGCGTCGGGGATGGTCGACGAGCTCTCCGGCCGCGGGGGGACGGCCGCGGTTCTCCTGCCCGACCTCACGGTGGTGAGCGCGGTCTTCCCCGCATCGCAGGGGGTCGCCGAGCGCGAGCTCGGATCGAAGCTCGCTCCCCGGCTGGGGTTTCCCGCTTCGGAAGCGAGGTCCGGCTACTGGAGGGGTGGGAAGGGAGAGGTGCTGGGAGCCGCGGTTCGCGAAGCCGTGGTTCGGCAGTACGAGCAGGTGGTCGAAGCGGCGGAGTGCCGGCCCGGGTGGATCGATGCCGCGAGCCTGGTGCGAATTCCTTCCTGGGGGGAGGCCTCGGCGTCGGACCCGGGAACGATCCTGGTGGAGGCGCTCCTCTACAGGTCTCACTACGCGCTCGCGATCTTCCGGCAGGGCGAGCTCATCGGCGTTCGCACGCGGCTTCGCTCCGGAGACGACGTCGACGCGGTTGCGGCGGAGATCCGGCGGCTTCCCGCGATTTACGATATTCCCGCGCTGGGAGCGGTGGTGCTTTCCGGCGAGGGCGCCTCCGCTTGCGCGCGCCTCCTTTCGGAGCCGCCCCTCGATGCGCGATTGTCCTTCGAGGATGGTGGCGAAGAAAGGCAGCTCGAAGTCGCGCTCGCGGCGCTTCTCCAGCGAAGCTGATGAAACAAGGTATCAACCTGGGACGGCCTCCCGCGAGTTCGAGCCTCCCCGTGGCGGCGATGCTCGTTGCGGCACTGGGAGCGGCACTCGTGCTCGCCGTTCTCTACCAACGAGCCCTAGCCCAGGTCGAAGCGCTCGAGAGCGAGGTCGCGAGCCTTTCGGACTCGCTCACGGAAGATCCACCCGCCGCTTCCCCGGACCGGGCGCGATTCGTCGCCGACCGCCTGCGGCTCGCTCTGGACTCGGGGACTCCGGGCTCCTCTTCGCCCACGGCTCTCCTCCATCTCGTGGAATCGGTCCTTCCCGACGGTGTCCTTCTCGGAAGGCTGTCGTTCACCGCGAGCCCGCAACCGACGCTCACTCTCGAGGCTTCGGCGCTCGGAGGTGATCGAGTGACCGAGCTCCAGAGGCGGCTTTCCTCATCGCCCTTGGTGTCGGCGACGAGCGTTCTCGAGGAGCGCCGTCTTCCCGACGGCCGGCTCGCGGTCAGAATCCAGGTGGGTCTGGAGCGGCGATGAAGCTCTCGATCCTCGGTCTCGCGCTCCTGCTCTCGCTCGACGGCGCGCTCTACTGGAGCCTCCGCCAGCTATCGGGCGAGACAGCGGATCTCGACCGCCGCCGCGAGGAGCTGGCAGCACGGGCAGGAGCCCTCCGGGAGACCGGAGAGCGCGAGCGCCGGATCGAGGCTCTGCTCCGCGACGGGTCCCAGACGATGGGTCGAGTCGATCGAGCGCTCGACATCGCCGAGCTTCGAGAATTGCTGTTGGAGGCGGAGCGGGGTCTCGATATCGACCGTTTCTCTCTCGATTTCCGCCCCGCGCAGGATGCGCCGAAGGGCCAGGAGGGCGGACGGGTGAGCGCGAATCTCGCCGGCGCGTTCGATGCCGTTTACGACTACCTCGGCCGCGTCGAGGACCAGCGTCTGCCTCTCACGCCGGAGGCGCTTTCTCTCACGCCGGATGACTCCGGACGGATTCTTCTCGCCATCGAGTGGAAGGGTATCTGGAGCGGGGAGGCTCGCGCTCTCGACGAGCTGTCGCCTCAGGACATCGCGCGTCTCGAGACCTGGCTCGCGAGCGAGCCCGCGCCCCGCCCCGGCCGCAACCTCTTTTCCGGGGGCGCGGTTTCGACCGAGCCCGCGGAGGACTCGCCGCGACTTGCTCGAGAGAGCCCCGCCCCCCCCGAGCTTTCCCTGCCTTCGCTCGCGAGCGCGAGCGAGCCCCCTTCGCCGCCGCCACGACTCACGGGTTTCGTCATCGCGCGGCCCGAGCTCGAGACGGACGTCCACCGTCGAGTGCTCGCGGCGCTCCGCTTCGAGGGGGAGCTCCGCTTGTTGGGCGTGGGAGAAGTGATCGGAAGCTACCGGGTCGAGGAGATCGACGCCAGAGAAAGCGTCCTCCTGGTCCACGAGGAATCGGGCGAACGGCTGAAGCTGTTCCTGGAATGAGGTCAGATACGAAGGTAGCCCGCGGGAATGCCGGCGGCGCGGCCCTTCGCCACGAGGTTCGTCTTGAGCTCTTCCTTGCGGGCGCGGAGCCCCGCGTTCGCCTCCTGGAGGCGATTCTGTTCGCCCACCAGGGTCGCGGATTCCTGCCCCGTCATCGGCCGGGTGGCGGCTCCGGTTCCGGCCTGGGGAGCGACGGGTAGGCCCGCTCCTCCGAGGGCGGAAGCGGCCCCGATCTCGGCTTCGAGCTCCCGAAGCCGCGCGTCGTTCTTGGCGATCGCCTCGTCGATCTCCTGCGCCTGTCTCTGGAACTGGCGTTTCATCCGCTCGAACATGTCGAGCTTTTCCGGCAAGGGAGCGTCCGGGGGAATGAACGCGGGAACGTTGGCATCCTCTTCGGTTTCGCCCTCGGGAACGCTCTCCTCCGAGCTCGAGGAGGAAGAGGAAGAAGAGCCGTACGAGGGGCTCGTCGCAGCGGCGCCTTCTTCCGCGCTGGATTCGGTCGTCTGAGCTTCTTCCGATCCGGAGCTCAGATCGCTCTCGGAGATGACCTGAGCCTGCTTTCCCTCCTGCTTGTTCTTCTCACGGCGATTCTTTTCCTTTTTCGCCACCTCGGCCAGGCTCTGGCCGAGCACCAGGGTCGGAGCCAGAATGCAAAGCGCCAGAAGCGTCATTCTCATGAGGGATCTCCCGGATTGATTGGGGACGGGCTCATTATAGATCGCGAGCTTCCCCGTTCCCAAACCGGCTTTCCACAGTTTCTGTGGAAAAGCTGTCTAGGAGGAGCGCCGCTCCCGCACCCTGACTGCTCGAGATCCGCTTTGCACAAGGATTGGGCAAGGGTTCAGCAAGACACGCACTTGTTGTTGTTCTTCGCACCCAGCTTCACCAGCAGAGCGATGGTCTCGGGGAACGGAGCGACCCTTTCGATCGGCCCATTGGCCATGTCGGCGGTGGTCTGTCCCTTGCGGCTCCTGGCCTTCACGTCGGCGCCCTGTTCCACGAGGTAGAGCACGAGATCGTTGTCTCCCCGCGACGCCGCGTGGTGAAGCGCGGTATAGCCGTTGGCGTCGCGGATGTCGACCTCGGCCCCGCACTCCTCGATCAGGAATTTCACCGCCGGCACCCAGTTTCCCGGAACGTACCGATGGGCGTTTCCGGCGAACGACTGTCCGTATCCGACCCCCGCGGCCGCGTGTATCGGGTAGATGTGGGGACCGCCCACCGGAACCGCCGGATTACCCAACTGGAAGAGGTGCACGACCTTCTTGAACGTCCCGGAGACGGCTTCGTCGAACCCGGTTTCGTTCTCGCCCCGGCGGCGCCTCGAGGGAGGCTTGACCGTGGGAATATTGGGATCGGCTCCGTGGGCTTTCAACAGGCGCATGGCGTCGACATCCAGCGCGTACGCGGCCCGCCAGAACGGCGTCGCGCCCGTGTAGTCGATCCCGGCCGCGCGCAACACTCCGAAGGTGTACTCCATGTACCAGAGGTGTTTCTCGAGGCGTACGTTCGGATCGGCGCCGGCCGTGAGCAGAGCTTCGAGGAGCTCGAGGTGGGTCGCTTTCTGCTGCTGGTTCTCGACGGGGTGGGCGTACGAAGCCCGAGGCGCCCAGGTTCGTTCCAGGGTGGCGAACAGCGGCGTCGTTCCCGCGGTGCTGGCGAGATTCGGGTTCGCCCCCCGTTGCAGAAGTATCAGGGCGAGATCGAACTGCCCGTTGACCGCCGCCATCAACAGAGGCGTCGTTCGATCCCCCGCGGACGGCTGGTTGATGTCGGCGCCGCCCTCCAGAAGCGCCAGGCTCGCCTCGACATGTCCCTGTCTCGCCGCATGAAGAAGCGGAGTGAGCCCTCCCCAGCTCTCCACCAGCTGCCCGTAGGATGCGGGGTTCTCGTCTCGAGCCTTGGAATCCTTGGCCTTCTTGGTCGATTTCGGCTCGGACGGACGCCCGGCGTCCGCCACCGAGTTTTCTGGCGCCTCGCCCGCGTCGCCTTCAGGGGCCTTGCCTTCGCGCTCGGCCCAGTTTCGCTGCACGTAGCGGGAAGCCTCGATCGCGGCCTGGACCTGGGTCGGCGTCGGCGTCCAGTCGCCGCCCCCCTTCTCCTGCTTCTTGAACCCCTCCAGGATCTCCGCGATCCGCTTGTTGGCGGCCTCGTCCGCCTTCTCCATCTCCACCACGTTCACGGAGCGAGACGTGACCGCGAGGTCGGCTCCGGCCTCGAGCAGCATCCGAATCGCTTCCACATGGCCGCGGGACGCGGCGAAGATCAGGGGGGTCTGCCCCCAGGACGCCTCCTTGGCGTTCACGTCGGCGCCGGATCTCAAGAGCGCCGCGACCACGTCGGTCCGGCCCGCTGCGGCGGCGAGATGAAGCGGCGTCACTCCCGAGGTGGTGGTCGTCGCGCCGGGATTCGCTTTCGCCCGAAGGAGCGCCGCAACGACTTCGGCGTGCCCTCCGCGGCTCGCGAGATGGAGCGGAGTGTAGCGTCCGATCCGGGTTCCGGCGTTCACGTTGGCTCCCGAATAGATCAGGACCTCGGAGAGCTCGACCTCGCCGCGCTCCGCCGCCCAGTGAAGGGCGGTCATGCCGTCTCCCTGCGCGGTGTTGACGTCGGCGCCGTTGCGGAGAAGCTCCTGGACCGTCGAGAGGTCGCCGCGGGCGGCGGCGTCCGCGACCGGCCGTTCGATCGCCATCGCCCGGGTGACGGAGGCGGAGAAGGCCAGCGCTGTGACGACACCGAGGGCGCGGCTCTTCCCGATCACAGCGACATCTCCCCGGTGCTGTCGCCGAAGCTCTCCCTGTCGTGTCCCAGCTTCTGGAGAAGCGTGAGCATGACGTTCGACATCGGAGTGCCGTCCGGAGCCTTGATGTGGGAGCCGCCGGTGAGCCGCCCGCTCCCGCCGCCGAAGACCACCAGGGGACAGCGGCGGTGGTTATGGAGGTTGGCGTCGCCCATCGGAGAGCCCCAAAGGACGACCGACTGGTGCAAGAGGCTGGACTCACCGTCCGTCGTTTCCGAAAGCCGTTTCAGGAAGTAGGCCAGCTGGCTTACCCGGTACTGGCAGATCTTGTTGAACTCCAGAATGGCCTCCTCGTTGTCGCCGTGATGGGACGAGGGATGGAAGGCCCGCTCCGATCCGCTTTCGGGAAAGGTCCGGTTCGAAGCGTCCCGGCCGGTCTTGAAGGACACCACCCGGGTCATGTCCGTTTCGAAGGCGAGCACCTGGAGGTCGAACATCAGCTTCATGTGCTCCGAGTAGGAATCGGGGACGCCCGGAGGAGCGTCCGGAAGATCCCGTTCAACACCTTCGGTATTGCGGGCCTCGACTCCCTGGATGCGGCGTTCGATCTCGCGCACGTTCTCGAGGTACTGGTCGACCCGATTTCGATCGGCGGCCGAAAGGTCCTGGCTCATGCTGGACACTTCCTGAGCCACCCAGTCGAGAATGCTGCCGTGGGTCCGCCGCCGCCGCGCGCGCTCTTCGGGACTTCCGCCGGCTCCGAACAGCAGGTCGAACGCCGTCCGCGGGCTTCGGATCATCGGCAGAGGCTCCGTCGGCGACGCCCAGCTGATGCAGTCGGTGTAGGAGCACGAATAGTTGTAGTCGCAGCCACCGCCCTTGTTGGTGCTCTCGATGGCGAGCTGCAGGGACGGGATCGCGGTCTCGCGGCCGATGCGCTGCGCGTGGAGCTGATCCATGGAGGTCCCGCAACGCAGGTCGGAGCCCTTCGTTTGCTTGGGGCGGGTGTGCGTCAGGAAGACGGCGGAGGAGCGAAAGTGGTCTCCGCCCACCTCCGGCGGATCGAAGGCTTCCGCCATGCGCACGTCGGTATTGCTGATGATGGTGAAATGCTCGCGCCAGGGCTCCAGCGACTTCAGTGGATTCGCGGGAGCGACCTCGTAGTCGCGTCCGACGGTCGCCGGCGCGAAGAGATGCTGGGTCGCGCCCCACTTGTTGCAGCCCGGAAGCCCGTGCACTTCCTCGATGCACACCAGGCGGGTCCGGTCGCTCCTCGAAGCGCCGAAGGCGGGCACCATGGCATCGAGGAGCGGGAGCGCGACACTCGCCCCCGCGGCGCGCAGGAACGTCCGGCGCGGGAGTTTCTTTCCGGTTACGAAATGCATCTTTTCTCCTCCGAGAATGGACTGACGAGGCTGCGCCTCAGGCGACGGCCACATGCAACGGGATTGGCCACAGAGGCACCGAAACACAGAGACTCATGAGACAAGCCTCGAATTCTCTCTGCCTCTGTGTCTCTGTGTCCAATCTTCCCGCCCCTGAATGACCGATTCAAGGCTTCCAGCGTCCCGCGCTCATCGGCCTGTCTGTTTTGTCCGCCTCTTTCGGCTTCTGCTTCATACGGAACTCGTCGCTCAAAACGACGCCCGAGATGAAGGACGACATGCGGTAGCCGTCCTGCTCCGCCCTCGCCGTGATCGCCCGTACCGTCGGTTGATCGCGGTACGAAACCGTCCGTCCCAGCGCGAAGGCCATCAGGTTCTCCGTGTACTGCCGTATCAGCGGTACCGGCCGCTTGAGGAGGACGTCGACGAGGTCTCCGGGCGTCTCGATGGGCGTGCCGTCGTAGAACGTGCTGCGGGTATCGAGGGGGACGCCGTACTCTCGAATCCGCCACTTCCCCGTCACGTCGAAGTTGTCGAGAGCGAGCCCGATGGGATCGATGAAGCTGTGGCAAGAGGCGCAGGTGGGGTCCTCCCGGTGCCTCTCGAGCCGCGCCCGCGTCGTGAGCGCCTTGCCGTCGCGCGAGCCTTCGGTTTTTTCCAGATCGGGGACGTCCGGAGGAGGAGGAGGCGGCGGCGTCCCCAAAAGGACTTCCATGACCCATTTGCCGCGCAGCACCGGCGACGTCCGGTTTCCCAGGGAGGTCTGGACCAGAACGCTCCCATGGCCGAAGATCCCCTTGCGCCCGTCGGAAGGATAGCTCACCCGGCGAAACGTCTCACCGACGACACCGCCGATCCCGTAGTGTCGAGCCAGCCGCTCGTTCATGTAGCTGTAGTCCGCGCTGTAGAGCTCGAGAAGGCTTCGGTCTTGACGCACGAGCTGGTCGAAAAAGACTTCGGTCTCTCGTCGCATCGCCTCCATGAGCTGGCGGCTGTAGTTGGGAAACCAGAATGCATCCGGACTCACCTTTTCGAGATCCTGCAGCCGCAGCCACTGCGCCGCGAACCGGGTGGCCAGCGCTTCCGAGCGCGGATCCGCGAGCATCCGCGTCGTCTGGGCCCTCAAGACCGGCTCCTGCGACAGCTCTCCCGAGCGCGCGAGGCGGAGAAGCTCTTCGTCGGGATTGGTGCCCCACAGGAAGAAAGAGAGCCGCGAGGCGAGATCCATATCCGCGATCCGGTAGGCCTCGCCCGGCGCCACCTCGGACGGCTCCCGCTCCATGCGATAGAGGAAATGAGGGCTGCTCAGAATCGCTTCGAGGGCGGTTCGAACCCCTACCTCGAACCCGCCTTCGTCCGCGCCGAGGGTGTAGAACCTCATGAGGTCCAAGACGTCGTGCTCGTCGACGTCCCGCCCGTACGCCTTCGCCGCGAGCCCGGTCACGATTCGCTCGGCGCAGGGCTTTTCCTCCGCCTTTGACGTGGGCCGGCAGGAGAACACCCGCTTCCGGGAAGGGGATTCGGAGACCCCGACGGCGTCGTAGGGTCCCTCGAGCGTCAGGCTCGTGAGGTGGGGCGGCGCGGTCGTCCCGTAGCTGGTCTCGGTGCCCGTAAGGGACCAGTCGTTCGGCCGGATCAAGTCCTCGTAAGGCCCGTCCATCTGGCGGACGAAAGCGGCGGTCACGCGATGCTCCCCCGCATGGAGGAAGATCGGGTCGGTGGCGATGGGGAAGTCCTTGCGACCCTGGAAGTCGATGTCGCCTCCGTAGCGCAGCAAAGCCACCTGCTCGCCGTCGATCGAGAGATCGATGTCGTGAAACCGCTCTCCCCAGCCGGAGATGAATCCCATCGAGAACGTATACTTCCCGTCCGCGGGGAAGTGGTGAAGAACGCTGATGCCGCCGCGGGTCCCGAACGGAGCGCCTTCGATGCGCTCCCATTCGTGCTGCGAGACCGAGGGCGGATTGGTGTAGGTCGTCGCCAGCACGGGAGCGTCGTCTTGACCGATGGCTTCTCTCGCGACCTCGCTCGCCGCGGTCAGATAGGCGGTCATGAGGGTCGGAGACATCGTTTGCACGTCGGCGATGTTGTCGAAGCTGCCGCTCATGGGATCCTCCGGCAGCCACTCCGCCGGATCGATGGTGAGACCCAGGAGGTCGCGCACCAGGCGAG
>Ga0299906_10005662_pt1 | contig 10149 bp, 4 predicted proteins | sample RVTome_14_FD_200259 | JGI IMG/M metagenome (GOLD analysis project Ga0299906, IMG submission 200259) | Soil microbial communities from uranium-contaminated site in the Upper Colorado River Basin, Wyoming, United States - RVT145D125 (version 2) ...
GTTCCCCGCCGGCTACGAGGGGGAGGTTGCCTACGTCGACGCCACCGTGAAAGAACTGCTGGCTGCCGTTTCCGACGAGACCATCGTCGCCGTTACCGCGGATCATGGAGAGGGGCTCGGCGAGCACGGCGAGAGCACCCACTCGCTCTTCGTCTACGACAGCACCCTGAGAGTGCCTCTCCTGCTCCGCGGTCCCGGCATCGCCGCGGGCACCGTGGTGGAAGAGATTGCGCGTTCCATCGACCTCGTCCCGACTATTCTCGATTTGATCGGAATGAAAGGGCGCTGCCCGCGGTGTCAGGGAAGGAGCCTCGCGCCCGCGCTCGAAGGAGCCGAGCTTCCTCAGGAGCCGTCCTACGCCGAAACCTATTTCCCTCGCTTGAATCTCGGATGGAGCGAGCTCCGAAGCCTCCGGCTCGGCGGGTGGAAGTACATCGAAGCGCCCGAGCCCGAGCTCTACGAGGTCGCGACCGACCCGGGCGAGACCCGGAACCTGGCCTCCGAGAATCCGGAGAAACTTCGCGAGCTGGCGGCGGAGCTCGAACGGCTCGAGGACGCCACCGCGGGCACGGGCTCTACCGAGCAGGTTCTCGACGGCGAAACCAGGGCCGTCCTTCGAAGCCTTGGGTATTTGAGCTCCGAGAGCACCGGGACGTCCCAGGGAGCCAGGCCGGATCCCAAGAGCCGTCTCCACCTATGGGAGAGAATACGAAACGGAATGGATCTCGTGGCCCGGGGAGAAATGGACCGAGCGATCGTGGACCTGGAAGTCGCGGTGCGAGGGGAGCCGGATCTGATTCTGGCGCGCACCTATCTCGCCCTCGCGTACTTCGAAAGGGGCCGCTATTCCCACGCCGTGGAGCAGTGCAACGGAATCCTCGCGCGCGCGCCCACGGATTTCGACGGGACGCTTCTTCTCGGGAAGAGCCTCCTTCGCCTCGGACGAGGCGCGGAAGCGCGTTTGGCTCTCGAACGGGCGGCCTCCATCGACGACCTCTCGCCCGAGCCCTGGGTGGAGCTCGCCCAGCTCCACCTCCTCGCGCGCTCCCGCTCCGAGGCGGAGGCGGCGTTCAAGAATGCGGCGGAAAGAGATGACGGGGCTCCCTCGGTTCTCCTCCTTCAAGGGAAGCTGGCGACGATGGCCGGATCGATTCCGTATGCGGAGAAGCTGTTTCGCGCCGCCCTGGATGCCGCGCCCTCGGAGCTCGAGCCCAGGGTCCAGCTCGGGAATCTCCTCCTCACCCAAAGGCGGCTCGAGGAGGCGGAGGAGCTCTTCCGCGAGTCGCTCGAGATGCGTCCCCAGGAAGCCGAGCTGTACCTCGGGCTCGGACACGTCCAGGCGCTCTCGGGGAGGATGGAACAGGCGATCGGTCTCTTCGAGAAGGCGCTCGCGCTTTCCCCCGACTCGACTCTGGTATTGAACAGCCTCGGGTTCGCCTACGTCGAGTCGGGGCAATCGTCGAAGGGGGCGGAGCTCCTCAGACGGTCGCTGGAGCTGAAACCGGACCAGCCCGAGCTCGTGAGCTTCCTGGGCGCAAAAAATTAGGGGAGGCCTTTCGGCCTCCCCTGGTGAATCGCTCCCTCGCTGCTACTCTTCTAGAACTGGAATCGCACTCCGAGCTGTACCTGGAGCTGGTTGGTGTCGAGCCCCTGCGTCCAGCCGCCGTAGTTGGGAGACTCGAACGTGGTCTCGAAGTTCTGTCCCCGGTTCACGCGATTGAAGAGGTTGAAGGTCTCGAAGAACGCCTGAACGTTCTTGTCGTCACCGAACCGGAAGAACTTCGCGAGGCGCATGTCGAAGGTGACGATGGGCTCTCCCCGGAAGTTTCCGCGACCGGGAGCCTCGCCGTCGGGCCCCTCGGTGTAGTCGCAGGAGCACGCCGCACCGGTGCGTCCGTTCCCATTGAGATCGGTGCTGGACCGCGCCGTGAGAGGCCGGGAGCTCTCCGCCTGGATGAAGGCCGAGATCTGGAAGTCCGCCGGCAGCTGGAAGATTCCACCGGTGATGAAGTTGTGCCGGGTGTCGTTGGGGTAGGGACCGATGTCCCTCTCGTCTCCCTGACAGTCGTAGCACTCGGCCTCGCTTCCAAATCCACTCTCCGCGTTTCCTCGGAGGTCGGCCAGGGTGTAGTTCACGGTGAATTGAATTTTGTCGGTGAAACGCTTTCGGAGCGAGAGTTGGAGGCCGTCGTAGGTGTCGACGCCGCGGGACTCTTCGACGCGCAGCCTCCCCGCGTACTCGGGGAAGAAGAGGCGCGAGGCGTTGCTGCCGGGAACGGTTCGCTCGTTGATGTCGGAGCGCCTCCCCCGCTCGGAGCCGTTCGCACGGATGTAGTCCGCGTCGAAGGCGAGCGTGGGAGTGAACTGGTGGCTCACGCCGATGGTGAACTGCTCGGATTTCGGGAGCTGGTATCCGGGAACGATGACGGGATCGAAGTTCAGCGGGAAGCCCGCGATCTGGAACAGCTCGTCGAATCCGGGCACGCTTTCGGGGCTGAAGGTCGGGTTCTCGATCGAGACTCCGCGGACGCCCACGTAGTCGATGAGCGTAAAGAGCGTCGCGTTGGCGACGACTTTCTCGAAAAAGATTCCGTAGCCTCCGCGAACCACCGTCTGCCCTTGGGCTCCCACGTCCCAGGCGAATCCGAGCCGCGGCGCCCAGTTGTTCTTGTCGTCCTCGAGCTGCGTGCCCATGCCGGCGTAGGGGCTCCTCGGATGGGTAGCGACCGTAATCCCGTTGGCTCCGTAGGGAACGTTCGAGAGGACGCCGACCTCCACGTCGTAGCGGATCCCCAGGTTCAGGGTGAGGCTGTCGTTCACTCGCCAGTCGTCCTGAACGAAGAACCCGTAGACGGTGTAGGGGATCTCGAGAGGCGGGATGATGTCGAATTGGGTGAAGACGATCGCCTGGTCGGTGGGATCGCCGTCGTTCGCGTAGTAGAACGCGCCGTTGCTTGAGAACGGAAGGTCGAAACCGAAGGGATCGCCCTTGAGGACCTCGCCGCCAAACTTGAGATCGTGCGTCGCGAGCGAATAGGAGAACGTGTCGCGGAACTGGTACTTCCTCTGGAACGTCTTCTGGGGCGTGTTGTGGTGCTGGCCCATGCTAACGCTGGGATAGAAGAGCGTCGGCGTCGCCGGGGTGTGGAAGTCCGTCTGCAGGACGCTCTGGATGACGTTCACGAAATCGCTCGCCTGGAACACGAACTCGTTGAAGCCGGCCGTCCCCGCGAGCGTCTGGAAGCGTCCGAGAATGCTCCACAGGTCGTTGCTCTGAAAGGCCGCCCGGTCGAGCGACTCGTTGAAAAAAAAGCCCTGGCCCACCTGGTCGCCATCGCGAATGTTGTCTTCGTAAGCGTAGCGCACGTCCAGCCGATTCTCGGGGTTGAACTGCTGAGTGTACTTGACGGTGAAGTAGTTCCGGGTGAAGGGCTGATCGATGGCGCCGAAACCACCGTGCGCATCGAACAGGGCCGGGTCGTAGAGCGCCTCCGCGGCGGGATCGATGGCAAGGATGGAGTTGAAATCCTCCTGAACCCGCTCGAAGCTCGCGAAGAAGAACGCCTTGTCGCGGACGATCGGGCCTCCGATGGTGCCGCCGAACTGGTGGCGCTTGAAGGGGGCCTTGCCCTCACCTGCCAGTTGCTCGGGCTCGGTCTCGGCGTTCATGGATTTCTCACGGAAGAACTCGAACGCCGTCCCGTGGAATTCGTTGGTCCCCGACTTGGTCACCATGGTGATGGCGCCTCCGGAAGAACGCGCATACTCCGCCTTGATCCGGGACGTCACCACCTCGAACTCCTGGACCGAGTCCATCGAGACCTGCTGTACGATTCCGCCCACGGCATCATCTGTATTGTCCCCGCCGTCGAGCATGTAGAGGACGCCTCGACCGCTTCCGTTGGTGCTGAAGGCTATTGCGGGAACCCGGCCCTTCGTCGGGTCAAAATTGTTGGCTCTCTTCGCTCCCGGAACCAGGAGCGCGAGCTGCTGAACGTCCCGGGTGTTGATCGGGACGTTTTGAATCTGCTCGGTATCCACCACTCCGCCCACCTTGGATTCCCGGGTGGAGATCATCGGTGACTCCCCCGTCACGGTGACGGTCTCGGTGACGCCCTCGACCTGGAGCTGGGCGTCCATGGTGATGCCCTGTCCGGTGGCGAGGAGGATCCCCTCGCGAACGTAGCTGGCGAAGCCCGGCATCGTGACCGATAGCCGATACTCACCCGGATCGAGTGAAGGGAAGAGGTAGGAGCCGGAGGCGTTCGACACGACCTCCGACGAGAGTCCCGTCGCCACATTGGTGATGGATACCGTGGCGCCGGGAAGGACTCCACCCTGCTGATCGGTGACTTTTCCGCCCACACGCGCGGTCTGGGCAAAGCCACTGACGGCAAGGAGGAGGGACAGACCTACGAGGAGTAGGACTCTTTTCTGCACGTAAACCCTCCAGGATTTGTTAGAGCAAAGTTGCAGGCACGGACGATTCCTGAACCGACGAGACAAGTCATGAGCAAAAGAGATGCCACGAGATAGAACGAGACGTCAATCATTTGTATTTTTGGTGACAGTTTAAAATCAATAACTACAATTAGATATAGCAATCATATGCGATAAACCCTACTTTCAACATCAGAATTAATGGAGTATTTTTCATTATTTTGGATCGCACTCCAAATATCCGTCCTTCGTCGGTCACCGAGCCGGGTGACTTTTCGCAACCAAACGCTTACCCGAACTTGACCGCATCCTGAACAGGCCCGCGTCCAGGCTGGGGTCGTGCACAGCGCGATCTGGCTCGGGCTCTCGACGGTTCTATCGGGGGCGCCGGTCGAACCGGGGCCGACGATTCTCGCCTCCTGGAGCGACGCGCATGGGCTCGTGCCTTACCGGGAGGACGTGCGGAAGGAGGTCGAGTCGATCCTGGAAGGCGCGGGCATTCGTGTCCTTTGGAGCGACGCGAGCGTCGAGCCCGCTCCGGAGAGCACACTCCCTGTCGTGGTCGTCGTGACCCCCTCCGAGCCCGCGGGGGCGGGGTGGCATCTTTCGCCGTCGGCGATGGGCGTTTATCTGTCGAGCGACCAGTCGAGCGCAGTCTATGTCTTCTACCACCGCGTCGCGCGCGTTCTGGGCGTCGCCTCCGAGCGAGACGGCATGTTGGAGCCGTCCGACCGAAAGCGCCTCGCGAAGGCGCTCGGTCGGGTGGTGGTGCACGAGCTGGTCCATCGAGTCGCTCCGGACCTCCCGCATGCCGATACGGGGGTGATGCAGGGCGATCTCGGTCCTAGCACTCTCACGCGAAATCACCTTTCGCTCGACGGCGATTCCAGGTCCGCGGTCCTCGCCGCCCTCCGGGAGGCCCGTCGCGTTGTCGAAACCGCAAATCACTTGTCGCCGGGTCCGCGAACGAAGTAGGCTTCGATCGCGGTTCTCGATGATCTGGTCGCTTCCCAACGTCCACCCGTTCCTGGTCCACTTTCCCGTCGCCCTCTTCACCATGGCGCTTCTTCTGGACCTCTCGCTCGTCGCGGGCTTGCGTCGCCTCTGGATCGACCGAGCCGCTCTCCTCGGTCTCGGAGCCTCGGCCCTGTCGTCCCTGGCGACCGCCTGGAGCGGGAAGCTCGCCGCCGACTCTCTGACGCCGTCACTCGATGAGACGACCGCCGCGGCGGTTGCGAGTCACGGTGAGTGGGCGTTCGCGACCGTCGTGCTGTTCTTCGTGGTGGCCCTCGTTCGCCTCGAAGCCCTGTGGCGCGACCGGGAAAGCCCGACGCCGCGGCTCAACCGAGCGCGCCTTCTCGCTCTTCCGCTGGCGCTCGTCGCCGAGGGGTGTCTCCTCGCAACCGCCGGCCGAGGCGGAGAGCTCGTCTATCGTCACGGGGTCGGAGTCGTTTCAGCCCCGTAGGAGAAACCATGATCGAAGCCTTGTCGCTGGTCGCCACCCTCGGTCTCCAGGCAGAGGCCAAGGACAAAGAAGGCCTTCCTCTCGAGACCACGCGCCGGATCGAGTTTACGACTGACGAAGCGACGTGGCTGTCTCTCGACGTCTCGCCCGATGGGCGAAGCCTCCTTCTCGAGATCGCCGGTGACCTGTACACGCTTCCGATCGAAGGCGGCGAAGCGCGCGCCGTTCTGACCGGTCCTCCGTTCGAAAGCCAGCCCCGGTTCTCGCCCGACGGCGAATGGGTCGCTTTTCTGAGCGACCGGAGCGGCGCCGAGAACCTGTGGATCGCGAAGCCGGATGGCTCCGAAGCGAAGAAGCTCTCCGACGACAAGGATTCCGAGCTCGCATCGCCCACATGGTCCGCCGACGGCCGCTACGTGATCGTGTCGCGCACAAACTGGGGCCAGTCGACCTACGAGCTCTGGATGTATCACGTGGACGGCGGCGCCGGGGTTCAGCTCACCAAAGCGAAGCCCGATCCCAAGACTCCGAGAAACCAGCGTTCGAACGCCCTCGGTGCCGTCGCCTCGCCCGACGGCCGCTATCTCTACTACGCGCGCAAGAACGGGGGCTTTCAGTACAACGCGACGTTTCCGCTGTGGCAGATCGCCCGCATGGATCTGAGGACCGGCAACGAGGATATCCTGACCCAGGAGCAGGGAAGCGCCATCCGGCCGCTTCTTTCTCCGGACGGCAACCAGCTCGTCTACGGAACCCGGTTCGACTCCGAGACCGGTCTGCGGATCCGTGATCTTGCGACCGGCGCCGACCGCTGGCTCCGGTATCCGATCCAGCGGGACGATCAGGAGTCGGCCTTCACCCGCGATCTCCTGCCGGGCTATGACTTCACTCCGGACGGCCGCCACGTCGTGACCACGGAAGGCGGCAAGATAGTGAAGGTGGATGTTGCGACCGGCGAGACGAAACCCATTGAGTTCACCGCGAAGATCGCCCAGGATCTCGGGCCCGCTCTTCGGTTCCCGCGGCGAGTCGAGGACGGCCCGCTGCGCGCGCGCCTCATCCAGGATCCGGCGATCTCGCCCGACGGCCGTCGCCTCGCGTTCTCCTCTCTCACCCGACTCTATGTCATGGACCTTCCTTCGGGCGCGCCTTCTCCGGTTCTGCCCGAAGACAAGCGAGCCTTCCAGCCGTCGTGGTCGCCCGACGGAACCTGGCTCGCTTACGCCACCTGGTCCGGCGGCGAGGGACATATCGAGAAGGTCCGCGCCTCGGGGGGGGCTCCGGAGCGGCTGACGAGAGTCGCGGCGTTCTACAGCGATCCCGTCTGGTCGCCGGACGGCTCGCGAGTCGTCGCCCTCCGCGCCGGCGCCTACGACCGCTTCTCGCAGCCGGTCGACTTCTCGGCGGCTCCGGGAATGGACCTGGTCTGGATTCCCGCCGCCGGCGGCGACGCGAGCTTGATCCTGCCGGCACGGGGTCTCGGCAAGCCGCACTTCGGAAGCGATCCCGACCGCGTCTATCTCTACTTGACCCCTCCGGGCTTCGGGGACGGAGGCGAGCACGGGCTCGTGTCCCTTCGCTTCGATGGCACGGATCGGCGGCAGCACTTGAAAGTCGTGGGGCCGGGAATCTACATGAACGAGGAGCCGGTCGGAGCCTCGGACGCCCGGATGAGCCCCGACGGGAGGTGGGCCCTCGCGCACGTGGGAAACCAGCTCCACCTCATCGCGGTTCCGCCCGTGGGCCAGGCGCCCACGGTCGACATCGCAAAGCCGGCGGTTCCGGCGAAGAAGCTCACCGACGTCGGCGCCGACTACTTCGGCTGGAACGACGGCGGGAAGGCAGTCCACTGGGCGATCGGAGCCACGCTCTTTCGAAGGCCGCTCGCGAGCGTCGACTTCGCGACAAAGGAGAGCCCTTCGAGTGAAGACTCGGAGCCACCGCCGTTCTCGCCCGCGGAAGCCGAGGGTGACGTCGAACGGGTCGAGGTGGCTGTCGAAGCGCCTCGCCCGGCGCCGGAGGGCGTCGTGGTCCTTCGCGGCGCCCGCGTCGTTACCATGCGCGGGGACGAGGTCCTGAACGGTGCGGACGTCGTCCTGCGGGGAAGCCGGATCGAATCGGTCGGCGCGAGAGGACGTGTTCCCGAGGGGGCTTCGGTCATCGACGTGAGAGGCAAGACCATCGTTCCGGGATTCGTCGATACCCACGCCCACTGGTTCGAGATCCGCCGGGGGATCCTCGACGTCGACAACTGGAGCTTCCTCGCGAACATCGCCTATGGAGTGACGGCCGGCCTCGACGTCCAGACGAGCACCAACGACATGTTCGCCTACCAGGACCTGGTGGATGCGGGCGTGGTCCTCGGACCGAGGGCCTATTCCACCGGGCCGGGAATCTTCTCCGACAACCAGTTCGAATCCCTCGATCACGCGAAGAGCGTCCTCCGGCGGTACAAAGAGCACTACCGGACGCGGAACCTCAAGTCCTACATCGTGGGGAACCGAAGACAGCGGCAGCTAGTGGTCCAGGCGGCGCTGGAGCTCGAGATGATGCCCACGACCGAAGGGGCGCTGGATCTCAAGCTCGACCTCACCCATCTCCTCGACGGGTTCAGCGGCAACGAGCACAGCTTTCCCATCGTCCCTCTCTACAAGGACGTGGTGGAGCTCGTGGCGCGATCGGGCATGAGCTACACGCCGACGCTTCTCGTCGCCTATGGAGGCCCCTTCGCGGAGAACTACTATTACACTTCGACCGAGGTGCACGACGACGAGAAGCTGAATCGCTTCCTGCCGCATAACCTCATCGATTCGAACACCCAGAGGCGGCCCTGGTTCCGCGAGGAGGAGCACGTCTTCCAGAAGACCGCGGCCCAGGCGGCGAAGATCGTCCGCGCTGGAGGGCGCGTGGGCGTGGGAAGCCACGGCCAGCTCCAGGGGCTCGGCTATCACTGGGAGATGTGGTCTCTCGCCTCCGGGGGGCTCACTCCAATGGAGACCCTGCGAGCGGCGACTCTCCACGGAGCCGAGATCATAGGCCTCGCCCAGGATCTCGGGAGCATCGAGCCGGGAAAGCTCGCCGACCTCGTCGTTCTGGACGAGAACCCGCTCGCGGACATCCACAATACGAACACCGTTCGCTACGTGGTGAAAAACGGTGAGGTCTTCGAGGGAAGCACTCTCGATCGCATCTGGCCGTCTCCGAAGAAGCTTCCGCCGCTCTGGTGGTGGGCGAGCTCGCCGATCTCCCCTTCTGGAGGCCGCGATTGACGGGAGCCACGGCGAAGGGCACCGAGGCCTTCCGAAGCGAAGCGCTCAAGAGGGGAGTCGCCGCCGAGCACTTTCGCGATCTCGAGGGACTGCAGGCGTCGAGCATCGGCATCGGAACGTACCTCGGGGAGTCTGACGACGCGACGGACGATCTCTACTCCCGGGCGCTCGTCGAGGCGGTGCTCGCCGGGGCGAACGTGATCGATACGTCCGTCAACTACCGCTGCCAGAGGAGCGAGAGGACCATCGGCCGCGCGCTCGCGAAGCTCGAGACCCGGGGCATCGCGCGCGAGCAAGTGATCCTCTGCACCAAGGGAGGGTACCTGCCTTTCGACGGGACACCGCCCTCGAGCCCGCGGGAATACTTTCAGCGGCGGTTTTTCGCCACGGGCATCCTGAGCTCCGAGGACGTCGTCGCCGGCGTCCACGCCCTCACCCCGAGCTTCCTGAAAGATCAGGTCGCGACCAGCCTCGAGAACCTCGGGTGCGAGACCGTCGACGTCTACTATCTCCACAATCCCGAGACCCAGCTCCCGGCGGTCGGCCGGAAGGCGTTTCTCTCGCGCCTGCGGCAAGCGTTCGAGTGCCTCGAAACGCTGGCCGAAAGTGGAAAGCTTCGGTTCTACGGAACGGCGACCTGGAGCGGATATCGAGGCCGGCCCCAGGGGAAGGACTGGCTATCCCTTCAGGAGGTGGTCTCGGTCGCTCGCGAAGCGGGGGGTGACGGACACCGGTTCCGCTTCGTTCAGGCGCCCTACAACCTCGCGATGACTGAAATCTTTTCCGAGCAGAACCAGCCGCTTTCGGACAAGATGGTCTCTCTTTGCGTCGCCGCCGATGCTCTCGGAGTTCACCTGGTGTCCTCCGCGAGCATCGCCCAGGGACGATTGAAGAGCGGCCTTCCGGAGTGGCTGGGTACGCTGTTCCGGGGCTCGTCCAGCGACGTTCAGCGAGCGCTCCAGTTCGTGCGCTCGA
>Ga0299906_10005663_pt1 | contig 10146 bp, 13 predicted proteins | sample RVTome_14_FD_200259 | JGI IMG/M metagenome (GOLD analysis project Ga0299906, IMG submission 200259) | Soil microbial communities from uranium-contaminated site in the Upper Colorado River Basin, Wyoming, United States - RVT145D125 (version 2) ...
ATCACACCCGCGTTCACCCGCAATGCGTTCCGGCAGCGAGGCATCGAGCGTCCGGTGCGATCCCGGCCGTGGCTGGACGGCCTGGCGATCGCCTCGGCTTGTGCCCTGGCGGGGGTGAGCGCCGCACTCGGGCGCTCGGTCGCCACGGGCCTGCTCGCGGGGGCCGCCGGCGTCGCGGCGGCCGCTCGCATGGCGGGATGGCAGAGCTGGCACACGCGGCGCGATCCGCTGCTGTGGTCGCTCCACGCGGCGTCGGCATGGCTCGTGGTCGGCTTGCTGCTCGTCGCAGCCTCGGATCTGGGCGCCCCGGTCCCCAGCTCCGCGGGGCTGCACGCGCTCACCGCGGGCGCGATGGGAGCCGCGATCCTGGCCGTGACGACGCGGGTGGGTCTCGGTCACACGGGGCGCGAGCTCGTGCTTCCCCCCGGCGTCGTCTGGTGCCATCCGCTCGTCTACCTCGCGGCGCTGGCCCGCATCGGCGCGACGTTCGGATCGGCCGACGGGCAGCGCGTCCTGCTCGCGACGAGCGCCCTCGCCTGGGCCGCCGCCTTCGGCCTCTTCGCGCTGCGTTACGCGCCGATCCTGATGCGACCGCGCCCCGACGGGCGGCCGGGATAGGTCTGGGATCGCTCGGGAGAAGCGGCATCTCGGCCGCGCGACTCCCGCGGCGCCCCGCGTCCGGCTGGCGCCCCGGGCAGGACTCGAACCTGCGACCCGCTGCTTAGAAGGCAGCTGCTCTATCCACCTGAGCTACCGGGGCGGCAGGGGGAGGCTAGCAGGGGCCGGGGGCGGGCCGGCGGGTGGAGCCGTGGACGGGCGCTTCGTCATCGGCGGCTGGCGCGCAATCTCGCGTCCCTTTCGCATCCCGCCACAGGCGCCTCGTCGCAGCCCCGCGCCGCGTACTCCCTTGCCAGGAGGTTGTACAAGCTGCGCAGCGGTCCGCCGCCCGGGCACGTGTGGACCGTGTGCGAGGAGGCACGTCTCTTGCGTTTGCGTGGAGCATCGCACCTCACGCGAGGGTCGCGAACAGGCGTGAATCGAGGAGAGATCGACATGAACCCCCATCGGATCATCCATGACGACCTGCCGCGAGCACCCGCGTGCGCGCCGGGCGACGCCTCGCTCTCGATCAATGCGCTCACGCTGATCGTGTCGGACATGGAGCGGGCCACCGCCTTCTACTCCGCGCTCGGCTTTCCGTGTCTGCGCGGTGGGGCGCGCGACTCGTTCACTACCTTCGCCGTCGGCCCCCACCGGTTGAATCTACAGGCCGCCTGCGGCGACGGCGACCCGGGGCGCTGGGGCCGCGTCATCTTCCACGTCTCCGACGTGGATGTGTGCTATCGGCAGATGCTCGCGGCCGGGTTGACTCCCCGCTTCGCGCCGCGCGACGCAAGCTGGGGAGAGCGCTACTTCCACATCCGGGATCCGGACGGTCACGAGCTGAGCTTCGCCGAGCCGCATTCGGCATCGGGCCGGGCGTGCGCACACCGCGACCGAGGCGGCCGGAATCCGTAGAGCAGCGCTCACCGGGCGCGTCGGATGTGCGACCGGCTCGACGACGGGCGGGTCGCAGACGAGGGACTCGACGGCGCATGCGGGCGCCGCCCCGACCCTCTGCGCAGCTGCCGGGTGTCTCGAGGGACGAGCCGAAGCCGAGCTCGATCGCCGTGGCCTGGAGCACGGCGGCCGGCCGCGCTGATTGACACCTCGACGGCCTCCGGGATAGCTTTCGCGCCTCTGCGGTGGGCGTAGCTCAGTTGGTTAGAGCGCCGGATTGTGGTTCCGGAGGCCGGGGGTTCGAATCCCCTCGCCCACCCCAGAAGGCGCCACCCCGTCCCCGCCCCGTCGACCGACCCCTTCCTCGACCTTCCATCTATCTAGATAGGGCCGCCGGACGGGGTCCTCCCCCCCGAGGATCCGATGCCCATCGCTCCGCGACCCGAGCAGCTCGCCGCCTTCGCACAGCGAGCGCCGGCCGACGGCCCGCTGCTGATGCTCAACCTGCTGAAGTACCGGGAGAAGGCGGCGTACGCCGATGGTCGCGAGACGAAGCTCACCGGGCGCGAGGCCTACGCGCTCTACGGGCAGGGAGTGACGAAGCTGCTCGCCGCGATGGGGGGGCGGATCGCCTTCGGCGGACGCTGCAACACGCTGCTGATCGGCGACGGCGATCTCGCCTGGGACGACGTCGCGGTCGTCGAGTATCCGTCCCTCGACGCCTTCCGCCGGATGACCGGGAGCGCGGAGTACGCCGCCATCCACGTGCACCGCGAGGCGGGCCTCGCCCACCAGCTGCTGATCCACTGCGCGGCGTCGGGTCCGTCGAGCGTCTTCGACGCCCCCGCCTGACCCCGGGATTCGCGTGGATCTCGGCTTCCTCCCCGCGGTGAACGCCTCGCTGAACGCGCTGGCGACGCTGCTGCTCGTGCGTGGACGCCTGCTCGTCCGGGCGGGTCGCGTCGACGCTCATCGCCGCACGATGCTCGCCGCCTTCGGCGTGTCGACGCTCTTCCTCGCGCTCTACCTCGCGCACAAGGCGTCGCGGAGCTTCGAGAACACGACCTTCCACGCCGAGGGCGCGGCGAAGGCCGCCTACCTGGTGTTCCTCGCCGCCCACGTGGCGCTCGCGATGACGGTGCCCGTCTTCGCGATCGCGCTGATCCGACACGGCCTCGCGGGGCGCATCGACCGCCACCGGCGGCTGGCCCGCGTCGCGTGGCCGATCTGGATGTACGTGTCGGTCAGCGGGGTGATGCTCTACTTCCTCCTCTACCACCTGAACCCGGCCCCGGCCTGACCGGACAGTTCACGTGCAAGCCGCGGGTTTCCCTATGAAAACCTGGACAGGACCGGGTCCGTCCAAGCCTTGAAGGGGCCGTCCCCTTGGGCTACCCGTCCGATCGCACGAACGCCCCCCGGTGACGCTGCTCGATCCCGAGCCCTGCGCCGGCGGCCCGTCCGCGGCGCACGCTCCGTCACCCACCCCAACCGACCATTGCTCGACCACCACTGATGGGATGGACCGAATGAATCCGACTCGGCACCCGGCGTCCTGGGTCTTCACCGCAGCGATCGCGCTCGCCGCAGCGCTCCCCGGGATGCCGGCGGGGGCCGGAGATCTCGAGCGAGGCGAAGCCCTCTACCAGCTCTGTCAGCAGTGTCACGGCGCCGAGGGCGCGGGGGATCCGATGGCGCTCGCGCCCTCGATCGCCGGCCTGCCCCAGTGGTTCGTCGAGGCCCAGCTGGTGAAGTTCCAGCAGGGAGCGCGCGGCACCCACTTCGACGACCTCGAGGGCATGCGCATGCGCCCGATGTCGATGTGGCTCGGCCGGCCCGCCGACTCCGCGGACGTCGCCGACGTGGCGGCGTACGTCGCGGCGATGCCGAAGGTGAGCCCCGAGCAGACGGTGCACGGCGACGTCGAGGCGGGGAAGGCGAAGTACATCCCCTGCGTCGCCTGCCACGGTCAGCAGGGCGAGGGCAACGCGGCGCTCAAGGCGCCGCCGCTGGCCGGGATGAGCGACTGGTACCAGGTGCGGTCGCTCCAGAAGTTCAAGGAGGGGATCCGCGGCACCAATCCGAAGGATCCCCAGGGCATGCTGATGCGTCCGATGTCGATGACCCTCGCCGACGAGCAGGCGATCCTCGACGTCGTCGCCTACATCAACACCCTCGACCCGGCGGAATAGGCCGAACAGGGAGCCAGCATGGGCAAGGCCTACGAACCCGACGATCTCGCGACGCGCACCTTCTTGGTGAGCATGGCCGGCATCGCGGCCTTCATCGCCGTGGTCTTCATCTTCATCCTCTAGGAGCGTGCGGTGATCGAGCGCTATCTCATCCAGGCTTCGAGCTACGCCGGCGACATCGACGGCATCATCATCCTGATCGGCTGGCTGGTCGGGATCTGGTTCCTCATCTCCGAGGGCGTCTTCTTCTGGCTGATCTGGAAGTTTCGCCACCGCGACGGCCACAAGGGCGAGTACATCACCGGCGAGGAGAAGCACCAGAAGCGCTGGATCACCATTCCCCACGCGCTGGTGCTGGTGTGCGACGTCTTCATCATCGTCGGCGCCGTGCGCGTCTGGTACGACGTGAAGCAGTACCTCCCCGAGCCCGACGCCGAGGTGCGCATCATCGGGCAGCAGTGGGCCTGGAGCTTCGTCACGCCCGGACCCGACGGCGAGCTGGGCACCGCCGACGACATCAAGACGGTCGACGAGCTGGTGACCGAGGTGGGCAAGACCTACGTCTATCACCTCGAGGCGCGCGACGTCCTCCACGACTTCTCGGTGCCGGTGTTCCGGCTCAAGCAGGACGCCATCCCCGGCCGCGTCATCACCGGCTGGTGGAAGGCCACCGAGATGGGCGAGTTCGACATCCAGTGCGCCGAGATCTGCGGCATCGGGCACGGTCTGATGTTCGGCCGCATCCACGTGAAATCACCCGAGGACTACGCGGCCTGGGTGCGCGAGAACTCGCCGGTGGCGTCCCTCGCGGCCGTCACGGCCCGATAACCGGCCCGGAGAGAACTTCCATGGCGGAGAGCGTCGGCGTCGGAACCCACGGTGCGGAGGATGCCCACGGGCACGAGCACCACGAGGCTTCCTTCTTCCAAAAGTACCTCTGGTCCACCGATCACAAGATGATCGCCATGCAGTACATGTTCACGGGCATGTTCATGGCGCTGATCGGAGGGTTCTTCGCGTACACCTTCCGGATGCAGCTGGCGTTCCCCGGCATGGAGGTGCCCTTCTGGGGCATGGTCACGCCGGCCGAGTACAACGCGCTCATCACCAACCACGGCGCCATCATGATCTTCTGGGTGGCGATGCCCGTGCTGATCGCCGCCTTCGGGAACTTCCTGATCCCGCTGATGATCGGCTGCGACGACATGGTCTTCCCGAAGATCAACCGCCTCAGCTACCAGATCTTCCTGATCTCGGTGATCGTGCTGCTCGCCTCCTTCGTGGTGGAGAACGGGGGCTTCGGCGGCGCCTGGACGATGTACCCGCCGCTCTCGGCGAAGCACGAGTACAGTCTCACGACGCTCGGGTCATCGCTCTTCGTGATCGCGGTCGCCCTCGAGTTCGTGGCCTTCCTGCTCGGCGGCATCAACTTCGTCACCACCGCCATGAACTCGCGCGCGCCCGGGATGAGGCTCTACGACATCCCGATCGTGGTGTGGATGATCGTCATCGCGAGCATCCTCTTCATGGCGTCGGTGGGCCCCCTGATCGCCGGCGCGATCATGCTCTTCATGGACCAGAACCTGGGGACCCACTTCTTCGACCCGAACGCGGGCGGCGACCCCATCCTCTGGCAGCACCTCTTCTGGTTCTTCGGGCATCCCGAGGTGTACGTCGTGCTGCTGCCGGCGGTCGGCATCACCGCCGAGATCATCACGGTCTTCGCCCGCAAGAAGCTCTTCGCCTACCGGACGGTGCTCTACACCACCTTCGCGACCGGCGTGCTCTCCTTCACGGTGTGGGCGCACCACCAGTTCATCGCGGGCATCGACCCGCGCATGGCCCACATCTTCACGATCACCACGCTGCTGATCTCCATCCCCATCGCGGAGATGATGTTCGTCTTCATCGCCACCCTCTACGGCGGCGACATCCGCCTCAACACGCCGATGCTCTGGGCCCTCGCCTTCATCGCCGAGTTCCTGATCGGCGGCGTCACCGGCATCTTCCTGGGCGCGTCGGGCGCGGACATCTACTTCCACGACACCTACTTCGTGCTCGCCCACTTCCACTACACCTTCTTCCCGATCGCCATCATCGGCGTCTACGCGGGCGTCACCTTCTGGTATCCGAAGATGTTCGGGAAGATGATGAACGACACGCTGGGGAAGATCCATTTCTGGGGGACGATCATCCCCTTCAACTGCATCTTCATTCCGCTCTTCGTGCTGGGCGCGGCCGGGCAGCACCGGCGCATCTACGACTTCACCCACTTCCCCGAGCTCGCGCAGTACCAGGACGTCCGCGTGTTCGCGACGGTGTCGCTGGTGATCATGCTGCTCTTCCAGTTCGTGTTCATCTACAACTTCTTCGCCAGCCTGAAGAAGGGGAAGGACGCCGGTCCGAACCCCTGGAAGTCGAACACCCTCGAGTGGACGACCGAGAGCCCGCCGGGCCACGGCAACTGGAAGGAGCTGCCCACGGTGTACCGCGGGCCCTACGAGTACCAGACGCCGGGCCGCGACGAGGACTACTGGCCCCAGAACGTCCCGAGCTAGGAACCCATCTTCATGAGACCCATCGCCAACACACGCAGCGCTGCGGGCATTCCCACCGGTCGGCTGGCCGTCTGGTGGGTGGTGGCGTCGGAGATCGTCATCTTCGGCGGCCTCCTCGCCTCCTACATCATGCAGCGCCTCGCGCACCCCGAGTGGGCCGATCAGGCCGCCGTCACCGACTGGCGGATCGGCGGCTTCAACACGCTGGTGCTGCTCAGTTCGAGCCTCTCCGCCGTGCTGGCGCACCAGGCGGCGGAGCGTGGCAACGGAAAGCGCGCCGCGAACCTGCTCTACGTCACCTGCGGCGGCGCGCTCACCTTCATCATGGTGAAGGCCTACGAGTGGACCATGGAGATCAGCCATGGCTTCACGCTGCAATCCAACACGTTCTGGTCGTTCTACTACACGGCCGCGGGCATCCACGCGCTGCACGTGATCGCCGGTGCGATCATCATGCTGATCGTCGCCGCCGACGCCAAGAAGAACCTCGAGCTCCACCGCGTGGAGCTGATCGGGATCTACTGGCACTTCGTCGACATCGTCTGGATCTTCCTCTTCCCGCTGCTCTACATCGCCAAGTAGGGAGCCGAGGCCATCATGTCCGATTCCGCCGCCGCCGCGCACGCCCACCACGACGACAGCCACTACTGGAAGATCTGGGCGATCCTCTGCGCTCTGCTCGTGGTGAGTGTGATCGGTCCGCTCTTCGAGATCCGGGTGATCACGCTCATCACCGCCTTCGGCGTGGCGATCGTGAAGGCGTACATGGTCGCGAAGAACTTCATGCACCTGAACATCGAGAAGCAGTACGTGATCTATCTGCTCCTCACGATGCTCGTCTTCGTGTTCCTGTTCTTCGCCGCCGTCGCTCCCGACGTGATGAAGTGGGAGGGTGACAACTGGGTGAAGCCCTACGTTGCCCAGGAGAGCTCCGCGCCCGCCCATCACTAGAACCAGGCATTCGTTTCGAGGAGGCCTCCCCCCTTGCCGCGCTCCCACGCCTCCCTGCGCGTGATCACCGATCCCCGGCCGCCGCCGGCGCTGCCGAGCCCGGTGCTCGGGATGCTGATCTTCGTGATCACCGAGGCGATGCTCTTCGCCGGGCTGATCAGCGCGTTCCTGATCGTGAAGGCCAGCTCGCTGGGCGCGTGGCCGCCGCCCGGGCAGCCGCGCCTCCCGGTGGAGGAGACCGCCTTCAACACGGCGGCGCTGCTGCTCTCGGGCGTGGTGCTGTGGCGCGCCCGGCGGGTGTTCGCGGCGTCGCGCGCCGAGGCGCTGCGCCCGCTGGGGCTCGCGATCGGGCTCGGGGCCTTCTTCGTGTTCTTCCAGGGCTACGAGTGGGCGAGGATGCTGGGCCAGGGGCTGACGCTCACCTCGAGCAACCACGGCAGCTTCTTCTACCTGATCGTCGGCATCCACGCGCTGCACGCGGTGGCGGGGCTCGCGCTGCTCGCGAACGCCTGGTGGCGTCTGCGCGGCGGCTTCCTGTCGGGGAACTTCTTCGCGGCGACCCAGGTGTTCTGGCTCTTCGTGGTGGGTCTGTGGCCCATCCTCTACGTGCTGGTCTACGGATGAGCGCGCGCGGGCTCCTCGCGGCGGCGCTGCTCCTCGCCCTCGCACCCGACGCGGCGTCGGCGTGCGCGGTGTGCACCGGCGGCGGCGAGGAGAGCCGCAGCGCCTTCATCGTCGCCACCGTGATGATGAGCGTGCTGCCGCTCGGCATGATCGGCGGCGTCGTGTGGTGGGTCTGGCGGCGCACGAAGGCCGCCGACGAGGACGCGCAGGCCTCGCAAGGGCGGCTCTCAAACCCCGGTTTGAGATAGCGGCGACGCGCGGGCGACCGGATCCGCCCTTCGGGGATTCCGCAGTCCTCGATCCGCGATCTCATTGGAATCACTCGTGAATCCAAGCGAGGGTCGTTCTGGAGGGGTTGGGGAAATCCACCCAGAACGGGAATCCGCGGCCCTTCGGCGCTACCTTCCGGTGCACGGCCGGAACGGCCGAAGAAGCGCCATGAATCGCATCCGAGCCGCTCGACAAGCCCTGGGCTGGACCCAGAACGACCTCGCCGATAAGTCCGGCGTCTCGTCGCGCACGATCCACGCCATCGAGAAGGGACGCGACTGTCGCCAGGCGACGAAGCGGAAGATCCTTCGCACGCTGGGCGTCCCGTGGGAGCTGCGCGAGGAGTACTTCCCGGGCGCGCGCAAGGTGAGGCCGATGCTCGCCGTCGAGGAGGCGCGCAGCGCCTAGCCGGCCTGGAGCTCGCGCGCGAGCTCCTCCGCGCGCTCCAGCGCGCGGGCGACCGTCCGCTCCATGAAGTCGGTGAGGACGCGCGCGGCGTCGCCGCCTCCGCGCGCCTCGCGTTCCACCTGCGCGCGCTCGCGCTCGATGTCCCGCTCGAGCGGCGCCCAGGCCGCGCGCACCCGCGGCGTGGCGCGCTCGGGGTCCTTTGCGACGGCCGCGTCGAGCTGCTGGAAGCGCCACCAGGCGGAAGGCCCGTCGACGCCGTCGAGGCGGCGCGCGAGGCTCGCGGGCAGCGTTCCCCCGAGATAGACGGGCAGCAGGATCCCGGTGCAGGGCGTCGCGAAGCCGATCCAGACGGGCCAGCTGGCGCGGTGCCGGTCGGGGAGCTCCGCGACGAGGCTCGCCGTGGTGCGCTGCACCGGATCGCTGTGGGCGCAGAGCGTGAAGTAGCGCTCCTCGCCCGGACCCGCGTCGCCGGCCGTCCAGGCGGGGCCACCCTCGCCGTGGTCGCGCAGCAGCGCCGCGAACGCCGCGACGTCGAGCGCGCCGGCGCCCGCGTCGAGGATCTCGCGGGCGCGGCGCGCGCGGCCCTCGGTGAGGTGTCGCGGGATGTGCGGATTGCGCAGCGCCGCGGCGACGTCGACGCGCGAGGCGGGCCGCCAGTATCCCGCGGCGCGCGCCCACGCCGCGAAGTCGCTCGACGCGATCGCCCACGAGGTGTCGAGGGCGTAGTGGTTCGTGCACGCCTCGCGCCGCACCTGGCGCGCCGCCCAGCGCCGGTTCGTCGTCTCGAGACGCCAGGCGTTGCCCGGATCGGCGAGCAGGAAGCCGTTGTGATAGCCGGTGGCGTCCGGGGCCAGGGCGGCGCCGCCCTGGCCGTGCGACTCGAGGAGCGTCGCGATCACCTCGAGCGCCTCGCGCGCCGTGCGTCCGCGCTCGAGCCCGAGCCGCACCAGGTCCATCCCGATGAGCCCCGGCGTCTCCTCGATCGGCTCGTTCGAGAACACCGTGTGGTTCCCGATCGCGACGCCGTGCTCGTTCACGCCGTGCTCGAAGCCCCAGACCCACTCGGGCGAGTGGCCCATCACGGCGTAGGTCTCGGCGACCTGGGGGATCGCCAGGTGGGTGCAGCGCACGCGCGACCCGGGCGCGTGATGCGCCGCCGGATGCTGCTCGAAGGGCTGGCACTCGCCGGCCTTGCGATCGCTGTTCTTCGCGAAGAGCGTGTGCCCGGACGCGGTCTCGGCGCCGAGGGCGACGGCGGAATCGCACATGCGGCGACGCTACCGCCAGCCGCTGCCCCCCGCGAGCGCACCGGCCGTCGGCTATCCTGCCCGCACCCGCGCGCCGGTAGCTCAGCTGGATAGAGCATCAGGCTTCGAACCTGAGGGTCGGGGGTTCGAGTCCCTCCCGGCGCGCCAGTTTTCTCGACCCACTCCGCGGGGTTATGCGGCGGGGCTCTCGGCTTGCGGCCACGGCCCGGCGCTCGGTGCCGCGGGGGTGCCGTTTCGCGCCGCGGGCGGCCGCCTTCTGCGGCGTGAAGTCGAGGAAGGAGAGGTCCGACTCCTCCTCGCTCATCGCGTGGGCGTAGACGCGCAGCGTCAGCTCGGGGCTCGCGTGGCCAAGCTGATGGGCCACCCAGCGCACCG
>Ga0299906_10005666_pt1 | contig 10140 bp, 10 predicted proteins | sample RVTome_14_FD_200259 | JGI IMG/M metagenome (GOLD analysis project Ga0299906, IMG submission 200259) | Soil microbial communities from uranium-contaminated site in the Upper Colorado River Basin, Wyoming, United States - RVT145D125 (version 2) ...
AAGGGCCGCGCCGCGGCCTCTCCGGCTTCTGGCTCGTGGGGACCACCGTCGTCATCTACGGAGCGTCGGTGCTGGCGGGGACCGGCCTGGTGGTGGGCCTGTTCCTGCCGCTGCTGCTCACCCTCATTGCCCTCCAGTACGACCTGCGGGCCCTCGCGGTGCTCCTGGCCCTGTTCGTGGCAGTCGCCTTCTTCGTGCACCGGGGTGAAGTACAGCTCTGGGTGGAGCTTGGGGTCCTGGCCCTTGGCCTCACCGTCCTCGTGCCCTTTGGCTGGGGGTGGTTCTCGTTCCCTGCGGCCCTGTGGTCGGCGTGTGCGGTGCAGGCCGGCGGCGTGGCGTTGTTCGCGGCGGTTGCCTGGCTGGCGAACGGCGTTTCGCCCGGGGACTGGGTGATGGCCAACTTCGATCGCAGCACCGAGCTGCTCCTCGCCCAGGCCCGCAAGGAGGCGGCGACACCGGAGGCCCATGCGGCGCTCGCGCAGCTCGTGGGGCGCCTGCGCGCCATGGTCGGGCTCACCTATCCATCGCTGCTGATGATCAACTTCGCGGTGGTCAACCTGATCAACCTGCAATTCCTGCAGCCGGTGTTGGTGGCCATGCAGCCGGGGCGGGAGCCGTACCTCTTCCCGCGCCGCTGGCGCGTTCCCGGCCGCCTGCATTGGGCATTGCTGCTCTGCGTCGGCGGCGTGTTGGTCGACGTGGCAGCCGTGCGCGCGGCCGCGGCCAACGGCGTGGTGGGCCTCGGTTTCCTCTATCTCCTGCAAGGGTTCGGGCTCCTCTCCCACCTCCTCGCCCGCGGCCGAGTGCCGGTGGTGCTGCGCACTATCCTCTACGGCATCCTGATCATCAGCTTCCAGGTCTACCCCCTCGTCGCCCTGGTGGGGCTGGCAGAGGCGTTCTTCGATATGCGCCGCTTACGCCGGCCCACCGGCGGTGGGTGATGGGCTGCGCACAGACGGGCATCACGCGGCAGAGGTCCAAGAGCGGACGTACGCTACATGCCGGGCGGGACCGATCGATCCGGTCCTCTCCCCGGCGCGTCGGCCAGGCGCAGGACCCCCGGTTACGTGGCCTGCGATCCGTCGAGGTCCTCGAACACCGCCTTCATCAGGAGTGGCCAGACCATGGTGGCATCGGCGTACACCTCGGCGTAGCGCCCGCCGTCCGCGGTTGGCACGAACTTGCCCCAGCTCACCCCCTCCGAGTAGGTGCAACCGGAGAGGCCGCCCCAGTGGACCGGCTCCGGACAGATCCGCACACCGTACCGAAAGCGCGGTGGCGTGAGGTGGCAGCCCAACCGATGGTTGGTGATGTCGATGTACGGCCCCACCTGCTGCGCCCAGTTGCGCGGCACGCCGCCACCGATGGTGAGGATGCCGAGGCGCGGCGCGGCGCACGCCAGGCGTGCGTACTGCTGGAGGTCGAGGAACGGGCTGAACGGGGGTACCGCCTGCAAGACCTCGTCCACCGCGGTGAGAGTCGTCGGGTCGCGGCCTGCGGCTCGTAATGCGCCGTTCATCGCCCAGGTGGAGACGTCCAGCCCCATCTCGCTGTCGGTGAAGGCGGGGATGAAGACCGGTACCTGGCGCTGGTAGGCGCTGCGCAGGATGCCGGGCCCGTGGTCCAGCCGGCTCAACCGCTCGCCGAGGGCGCGGCACAGGCGCGCCGACGACCACATGCCGCCCTCTGGCTGGCTCTCCCGCAGGACCGAGGAGACCAAGCGTTCCACGTCGTTGAGGTTGGACTCCATCTCCAGGGTGTCGTAGATCCGGTTGTACCCCTGGTCGAAGAGGGTGGCGTCCGACTTGGTGGGATCGTAGCGGTAGTGGGTGAGGCCGATCGACTCGGTGAGGCCGTGGGCAATCAAGGCGCCGGTGGCGATCACCGCGTCCACCAGCCCGCGGTCGATCATGTCGCACACCACGCGCCCCTGCTTGGCGACGGTCATCGCCCCGGAGATGGTGAGCACGACCCGGCAGTCGGGATCGCGCGCCATCTGCAAGAGGATCTCGAACGCCTCGCCGAGCTGCCGGCCGCCGAAGGCGGTCCTCGCCATGGCGCGGAGCAGGTCGGCGAACGAGCCGACCTCGCTCAGCGCCAGGCTCTCCAGGGGCACCAGGCCGTCGGACCGGCCGTCGTGGAGCGAGCGTGCGCTCATGGGGGAATCCGGCAGCGACCGGGAGGCCGCCTACGTCGCCACGGTGACCGGGGCTTCGGCGAGATCGGTTGCCGGGACGAGCGGAAACCGAGGCATCTCGCGGAGCGTCACCTCGCCGAGGTCGATCTCCTCGCGTATGTACGCCAGCACCTGGCGCGGGTCTGTCTTGCCGCAGGTGAAGACGTCGAGGGCGATCAGTCCCAGGTCGGCATAGGTGTGAGCGGAGCAGTGACTCTCGTCGAGCACTACTACCGCCGTGAAGCCGGGGGGAGAGTTGTGGCCAAACTGGTACCGAATCTGGGAAATGACATTGGCACCAGCGCGTTGCGCCGCAGCGGCCATCGCGCGGAGCATCTGCCCGTCGTTGAGACAGACCTCGCGGGCGACGTTACGGCAGTCGATCAGTAAATGTTTACCTTTTTGCAACGCATGAACCCTCCGACTATCCGAGAGTTACTCGGCGGTTGAACAAAGCCCGCGCGGCTACCCGGCGGAACCACCCGCAACACAACGGCGCGAAGACCATCGCGACCGATTTCTCCCAAAAGACCTGCGCCCGATCTCGGGCCGACACCCGCAACCCCGATCCCAGAGCCGCTCCCCGGCACGAGGGTGCGCCGCAGCCTCCGGAAAAAGGGACCGGACAGTAGGACCTAGGGGTGGCAGGGATCAAGTGAAATGACGGACCTGGCCCGTGGCGCCGCGTATCGCGCATGGCCCGTCGCGGGCCCAGCCCAGGCTACGGCGCTTCGCCGGTGGCCACGGCGATGGCCTCTGGCGGGTGATCGAGCACGCAGCGCCGCCAGTGGCCTGCACCCCCGCGGATCGGCGGCGAATCCGTACGGCACGTCGCCTGTGCCCAGGCGCAGCGCTCCGCGAAGGCACAGCCGGTGGGCAGGTCGGTGAGGGGCGGTAGCTGGCCGGGGATCGGCGTGAGCCGGCCTATGCCCGGGCGCGGGATCGACGCGAGCAGCCCGTGGGTGTATGGGTGGCAGGGCCGGGCGAAGAGGTCGGCGGTGGGCGCCTGCTCGACGATCTGGCCGGCGTACATCACCGCCACGCGGTCGGCGGTCTGGGCCACCACGCCCATGTCGTGGGTGATGAGGAGCACCGCCAGACCCCGCTCCCGCTGGAGGTGGGTGAGGAGCGCCAGGATCTGCGCCTGGATGGTCACATCGAGGGCCGTGGTCGGCTCGTCGGCGATCAGCAGATCCGGGTCGCACGCCAGGGCCATGGCGATCATCACGCGCTGGCGCTGGCCGCCGGAGAGCTGGTGCGGGTAGTCGCGCAGGCGCCGCTCGGGATCGGCGATCCCGACCAGGCCGAGGAGCTCGGCGGCCTGCCGGCTGCGTGCCCGTCGATCGAGACCCAGGTGGATGGCGAGGGACTCGCCGATCTGGTGGCCGACGGTGAACACCGGGTTGAGGGCGGTCATCGGCTCTTGAAAGATCATCGCGATCCGGTGGCCGCGGACGCGGCGCATCTCCTTCTCCGAGAGGCCGAGCAAATCGCGGCCGGCGAAGCGCATGGCGCCCGCGGAGATCCTTGCCGGCGGCGCCGGCAGCAGGCGCAGAAGCGCGAGGGCAGTGACGGTCTTGCCACAGCCCGATTCACCTACCAGCCCCATCACCTCGCCGCGGTCGATGGCCAGGCTCACGCCCCGCACCGCCGGCACCGCTCCGGCCCGATCCTCGAAGGCGATGTTGAGATCGTCGATTTCCAGTAACATTCGGTCCCGTTCTCTTCCCGTGCTCCGCCGACAGCCGCGCGGCGAGCGTAGGTGGGCCTACTTTTTGCCGTCAACGGTCGCGACCATGGATGACTTCCCGCCGACCACCGCCTCGTGTCCGCTGGGTACCGCACCGCTCGGCGATGGGACGGCGGACCTCCACGTCTTTATCGTTTCCGACGCTACCGGGCGTACCGCCGAGCGGGTGATCGAAGCCGCTCTGTACCAGTTCGCGGCGACCCACGTGGTGCTGCATCGCTTCCCGCGGGTCCTCTCCCGGCCGCTCATCGACCGCATCCTGGAACAGGCACGAAGCCTGGAGGCGGTGATGGTGTGCACCGTCGTGGAGGCGGGGCTCGCCGAGTACCTGCGTGCGCGGGCCTACGAGGTGGGCGTGGCGATGGTCGACATCATGTGGCCGATCATCAACATGATCGGCAACGTCGTACACCGGCACCCGTTGGGCGCACCGCGCTCGCGGCATCACTACGACGAGAAGTTTTTCAGTCGCAGCGACGCCATCAATTTCACCGTGCGCCATGACGATGGGCGCCGCCTGGAGGAGATCCTCCAGGCCGACGTGGTCCTGGTGGGCGTTTCCCGCGCCGGCAAGACCCCTACTTCGATCTACCTCGCGACCCGTGGCTGGTGGGTGGCCAACATCCCTCTCGCCCACGGTCTGCCTTTCCCCGAGGCCCTTAACCAAGTCGACCCGATGCGCGTGGTGGTCCTGACGCGCAACTCCGCGGCGCTCGCTCGACTGCGTGAATCGCGCACCACGGTCACCGCCAAGCAGGCGGAAGGCTATGCCGACATCCACGGCATCCGCATGGAGCAGCAATACGTGCGGCAGCTCCTGCAGAGCAACCAACGGCACTGGCCGGTGATCGACGTCACCTCCATGTCCATCGAGGAGGCGGCGACCGCCATCGAGCAGATCCTCGCTCCGGTAGGCCGCCTGCACCGCGGCCTGGGTGCCGCGGCCGCGACCACCGGCGATCTGTGACGGGTTCCGGCCTACACCTGCGGGGCCAGCCCGCATTTCTCACCACGGATCGTGGTGAGAAATACGAGCTAGGGCCTTGGCGCCGATGTCGCGGCGGTAGTAGGCGCCAGCGAAGCGGATCTTCTCGCAGGCCGCGTAGGCGCGCTGCTGGGCCGAGGCGAGGGTGGGGCCCAGGCCGGTGACGCCGAGGACGCGGCCACCGCTGGTGAGGAGGCGCCCGCCGTCGGCACGGGTGCCGGCGTGAAAGACCAGGGTGCCGGGCGCGGTTGCGGCCTGGTCGATGCCGGTGATCTCCCGTCCCTTGGGATAGGCGCCGGGGTAGCCTTCCGAGGCCATGACCACGGTGAGGGCGGCGCCGGCCCGCGCGATCGGCCGGTGGTCGGCCAGTGTTCCGGAGATCGCCGCCTCCAGCACCGGGTACAGATCATTGTCCAGGTTGGCCATCAGCGGCTGACACTCGGGGTCGCCGAAGCGGCAGTTGAACTCCAGCACGTACGGGTCGCCGTGGACGATCATCAGACCGGCGTAGAGCACGCCGGCCAGCGGGGTGCTCTCGGCACGCATGCCGTCGACCACCGGCCGCAGGATCTCGCGCTCGACCCGCGCCGCCAGGGCCGGGGTGAGGATCGGTGCCGGGCAGTAGGCGCCCATGCCGCCGGTGTTGGGGCCGGTGTCGCCCTCACCGATCGCCTTGTGGTCCTGGGCGGCCGGTAGGGTGAAGAGGTGAGTGCCGTCGGTGATGGCCAGTACCGAGCACTCCTCACCGAGGAGACACTCCTCGATCACCACCTCGGCGCCGGCGGAGCCGAAGGCGCGCTCCACCATGATGGTGTGCACCGCCGCCTCGGCCTCGGCCACGGTCTGGGCGACGATGACCCCCTTGCCGGCGGCGAGGCCCGAGGCCTTCACCACGATCGGCGTGCCATTGGCGCGTAGGTAGGCAAGGGCCGGCTCCAGTTCGGTAAATGCGGCGTGCGCCGCCGTGGGGATGTGATGGCGCGCCATGAATGCCTTGGCGTAGGCCTTGGAGCCTTCCAGGCGAGCGGCGGCGGCGGTCGGGCCGAAGACCGCCAGGCCTGCCGCCTGGAAGTGGTCGACAATGCCCGCGACCAGGGGCGCCTCGGGACCCACCACCGTGAGGTCGATTCTTTCCTTCCGGGCGAAGGCGAGGAGGGCCTCGCTGTCACTGGCGGCGATCGCGACGTTCGTCGCCACCGCCCCGGTGCCTCCGTTGCCCGGCGCACAGAACACCCGGGCGACGTGTAGCGACCGGGCGAGCCTCCAGCACAGGGCATGCTCCCGGCCGCCGGAGCCGATAACCAAGACCTTCTTGGCTGCACGCGGAGTCGTGATCACGAGACGAGGACGCCTTCGTTGGGCAAGTAGGTGGTAGGTAGTAGAAGTAGGTAGGGGTTGCTGGGTCTTGGCGATGGAGAACTACCGCCGCGCTCTACCTGGAGGGCGCTGCGCTGCCGGAACCTTCTCATTGCCCACCGCCGCCACTGGTCGCGACCCCTGTCTGTTGTCTGCGACCTACTATCTACTGACCTAACCTAATGCCGGAAATGGCGCATGCCCGTGAACACCATCGCCATGCCGTGCTCGTCGGCGGCGGCGATCACCTCTTCGTCGCGGATCGATCCGCCGGGCTGGATCACCGAGGTGGCGCCGGCCTTGGCCGCTTCGTCGATGCCGTCGCGGAACGGGAAGAAGGCGTCGGAGGCCAGGGCGCACCCTCGGGTGTCGGACAGGGCCTTCTGGGCGGCGATGCGAGTGGCGTCGACACGGCTCATCTGGCCGGCGCCGATGCCGATGGTACGGTCGGCGCGGGTTAGGATGATGGCGTTCGACTTGACGTGCTTACAGACCACCCAAGCGAAGCGCAGGGCGGCCATCTCGTCGTCGGTGGGGGCGCGCTTGGTGACCACCTTCGGCTCGCACTGGTCGAGAGTACCGAGGTCGCGGTCCTGGAGGATCAGACCGCCGACGATGCGCTTGTAGTCCAGCCCGGGGCTCGGGGCATTGCCGAGGGGGCCGACTTCGAGGAGGCGCAGGTTCGTCTTGGCGGCAAAGACCGCGCGCGCGGCATCCGCGAAGCTAGGGGCGATGATCACCTCGGTGAAGATCTCGGCGATGGCGTAGGCCGCCGCCTCGTCGATCAGCGTGTTCACGGCCACCACGCCGCCGAAGGCCGAGATCGGGTCGCACGCCTTCGCCTTCTCGTACGCCTCGGCGAGGGAGGTGGCGGTGGCGGCGCCGCACGGGTTGTTGTGCTTGATGATCGCGCAGGACGTGGGTGGTAGCTCACGCACCAGCTCCAGGGCCGAGTTGGCATCCTGATAGTTGTTGTAGCTCATCGCCTTGCCCTGCAACACCTTGCCGCGGGCGACGCACGGGAAGATGTAGCCCGGTTCGCTGTAGACCGCGCCGGACTGATGCGGGTTCTCGCCGTAGCGCAGGGTGGCGAGGCGCTGGAAGCGCAGGGTGAGCTGCTCAGGGAACACGCCATGGTCCGTGGCGGCGGAAAGGTAGTCGGCGATCAACCCGTCGTAGCGGCTCGTGTGCGCGAAGACCTTGCGCGCCAGGCGGCGCCGGGTGCCGTCCTGCACTTCGCCCTCGCGGCTCAGCTCATCCAGAACCAAGGGGTAGTCGGCCGGGTCGACCACCACCGCCACGTCGCGGTGGTTTTTGGCGGCGGAGCGCAGCATGGCTGGGCCGCCGATGTCGATGTTCTCGATCGCCTCCTCGAAGGTGCAGTCGGGGCGCGTCGTGGTCGCCTCGAAGGGGTAGAGGTTGACCACCAGCAGGTCGATGGGGGCGATGCCGTGTTCTTTGAGCGCCGCCAGGTGCGCCGGGTTGTCGCGTAGGGCAAGGAGCCCACCGTGGATCTTCGGATGCAAGGTCTTCACCCGGCCGTCCATCATCTCAGGGAAGCCAGTCACCTGCTCGACTGGGGTGACCGGGAGTCCCGCCTCCTGGATCGCCCGGGCGGTACCGCCCGTGGAAATGAGCTCCACCCCGCGTGCGGCGAGCCCACGGGCGAAGTCGATGATGCCGGTCTTGTCGGAGACACTGATTAGGGCACGCTCGATGGCGGGCATGGGCCGCTCCTTCAGGGAATTCGAAAGGGCGTAGACGCTACCACGGAAGACGAGGGGGGCTCAAAGGCTACGGACCCAGCGTCCTTCTGGTGCCGCTTCCTTGACCGACGTGACCCGTGTCTCCGGACGGGCGGCCGACCGCAAAGCGACCTACGCCTGCCGGTACCCCTGGAGACCGATACGCCTACGGCCGGCGATCCTGCGGGTCAGAATGGCCGACTTCCCGTGGTCGGGGAGGGTCGCTCGGCGAGCCGGGTGTCACCGTGTCGGGTGCCGGCGTTGCGCTGCCCGACAGGTCGGGCCGTGCGCCGGGGAGGTGATAAGCGGCGCGTTGTACGGCGAGGAACACCACCAGGGTCACCACGACCATGGCCACGAAGACCGCCGCAACGATCAGAAAATAGGTGCGAGGGGTGACCTGCTTGGCCATAAACGAATATCGAGTTTGATGACGGGCTACGCCTCCGTCCCCGGTCTGCCTTACTCGTGGGGTCGCGTTCTTGCGTGAGTCTGCGGACTATAAAAGGGTGACATCCGCTAACCCAAGGCGATTCCCCTGGTGTTTCTCAAAGTCGACGGACAGCCCTCTGCCGAGCTCTCACCAGCCCATTACGCACATTCTTTGCCTACGGTCCACTCACCTCACAGTGATATGCAGCATTATTCTGGCCGCCGCCGCACGCCATAACATCGTTAACGCATGAGGTTCGAGGTGGTAGTGGTTGGCAACGGTGCCGAGACGATAGACGGCCCACAGCTAAGTATTAGCCCCGGTCTTTCCGCAGGTGCGCTGCAAGCGGTATGTCGTCGCACGAGCACTGTGGATACGCAGTTGGAAATCGGAGGTACAGCGAAAAGAAAGAACAACGCCCATTTTTTGGCGAGGAATGGTTGCCTCTTGCTAGAGTGGTGCCTATACTATTTCAACTTTTCACCTTCATGTTTTTTTCCAAGGAGAGGACGCATGCCACGGACAAAGGATCTTGGGTTAACAGAGCTGCCTCTGAATACTCGTTTCAAGAGGAAGCCGCGCACTCCGAACGTGAAAGCGATCCGTGAGAAAGCGAAGCTCTCTGTCGCTTACTATGACGCGGATAACTATGGGGTGACGCTCAAGCGTGGGATTACGATCGTCAAGAAGTTGAAGATGCCGATCAAGAACATAGACATGACCCAAGCAGAGAAGGCCCTGCGTTCGGAGGTCATGCGCGGCGCCTTTGATGACGATCTGATCAATGGCTACCAGCGCATCATGGCCGCACGGAAGCGCAAGAAGGGCCGTTAAGCCACTATCAGGTACTCATCGCAGAACCTAGGTCCCCGCGAGGTTTCATCCTCGTGGGGACCCTTCTCATTCCTCTGCGAGCAGGGCTTTGAGGGCGGTTACCATGTTGGCCGGAGGGCCATAGTCTCGGTAACGTAAACGGCCCTGCTTGTCGATCACCATCACCTGCGGTAGGCCGTAGATTCCGTACCTGCGGGCAAAGACGCCTGCGGTGTCCATGAGGATCTCAAAACGTAGCCCGTGGCGCTGCTGGGCGCGCTCGACCTGCCGCAGTCCTTCCTGTAGGTTCACGCCGAGTACCCGTATCGGCAGCGCCTCGACTGCCGCTACCAGCTGATTAATGAGAGGAAACTCCTCCCGGCACCGCACTCACCAGGAGGTCCAGGCAAACAGGACGACGACCTCTTTGCCACGGCTATCCTCCAAGTGGTAGCTGCCGCCGGCGTAGCTTCGTAGGGTGAAATCCGGTGCCAGGACTGCGGCATGCAGTGCGCCTGCAGTGCCGAGTAGTAGGACGAGAGACTGAAGGCAGCGGTAGAGTAAGGTCTTCATGAAGAAGGAGTAACTACCGGGGAAACGGCCCCTGGTCAAGGTAGAACGGCGCTGCCGGCATGAGACCTCGGCATGATCGGTGAGGAGCCCGACGGCGCGGTCGCGATGTTCACAGACCGACGTCGACCGCCTTCTCGGTCCAGGCCAGCGCGTCGAGATACGCGGCAGTGATGGCGTCGCTGGATAGACCCAGACGCGCCGCACGGTCACCCACTACCGTCCATTCACCGTGCTCGTAAGCGATTGTCAGGGAGAGCAGCGCGTCGAACGTCCCTTGGTGCTGAAGCAAGGCATCGTAGCTTTCCGCAG
>Ga0299906_10005670_pt1 | contig 10138 bp, 8 predicted proteins | sample RVTome_14_FD_200259 | JGI IMG/M metagenome (GOLD analysis project Ga0299906, IMG submission 200259) | Soil microbial communities from uranium-contaminated site in the Upper Colorado River Basin, Wyoming, United States - RVT145D125 (version 2) ...
TCCAGCAATGATGCTTCCCCGTACCGGAGGAAGGCCACCATCGATGCCGAGGAGGCCTCGACCACGAGCGTGGTCCCCTTGATGTACAGCGGCCTGGACCTCCCCGTCCAAGGAGCCCCAGCCAACTGGTCCCACTCGTCGCTGATCGCCACCATGACCTCGGGGTTGGGTAGCCCGAGACGGGAGAACATGTCGTCGACCGACTCCGAGAAGTGCTCCAGATCACGACTCACTGGACCACCGTTCCGTCGGCCACCTGCCACACCGACCCGCCGACGGGAACATCCTCGGGACGCGCCGAGGTGATGAGGGTCTGGGTGTCATCGGGCAACGCGCCTGCCAGCGCCTTGGCCCGCGACATGTCGAGCTCGCTGAACACGTCATCGAGCAACAACACAGGCGGCTCCCCCACCAATTGGGCTATGGCGCGGTGGGCGGCGAGTTTCACCGCCAGAGCCATGGTGCGCTGCTCGCCCTGGCTCCCATGGATCCTTGCCTCGTGGCCCTCGATGAGAAATCCGGGCTCGTCCCTATGCGGACCGACGGTTGTCATCCTTCGTTCGTAGTCCAGCCGTCTGGCCGCTTCAAGAGCCTCGTTGAGACGTACGCCGTACTCGGACGCCGAAGCTGCCTCGAGCTCTCCGCCCCATGAGGACGTGTAGGTGAACGCCGTGCCGGTCGGTTCGTGGGCGATCTCCGCATATGCGTCTTCCAGGAGCGGCTCGAGGGTCTCGATCACCCGGTGGCGACGGGCCAGCACGCGCCCACCGGCCTGCGCCAGCCTGGAATCCCACACCGAGAGCGTGGCGTCGTCGCGATCACCATGTTTCAAGAAGGCGTTCCTCTGCCGCAGAGACCGGTCGAACTCCGCCTGGTCGAGGTGGGCAGATGGCCACAACTGAACGGCGATATCGTCGAGTAGATCGCGTCGATAGGCCGGGCCTCTCTTGACCAAGTCGAGATCCTCGGGCAGGAACGCCACCACTCGAACGACGCCCAACAGGTCCGACACACGGCGCAGTCTCGTCTTGTCGATCTGCGTTCTCTTCGCACCCTGTCGGGAGATCTCGATCTCGATGAGCCGCTCCCTCTCGTCGCCGGTCAGCGCGGATCGGACTGTGGCGCTGGTGGCGCCGTCGGCGATCAGGGCTTGGTCGGGAACCGAGCGGAACGATCGGAGAGTGGCCAGGAACGACACGCCTTCGAGCAGATTCGTCTTGCCGGCGCCATTAGGGCCGATCAACAAGTTGACACCCGGGTCGGGACGCCACTCCAGCTCCGCATAGGACCGGAAGTCGACCAGGGCGATCCATTCCACCCTCATTCGCGGCCCTCACGCGCCACTAAACCCGGACGGGCATCAAGAGGTAGATGTACTCGGAGTCGTCGCCAGAGTCGAGCACGCCCGGCTTGAAGGAGTCGATAACCCTGATGCGGACCTTGTCCCCGTCAATTGCGGTGACTCCATCCTGGAGATAACGCGGGTTGAATGCAATCGAAACCTCCTCCTCGGAGCCGCTGAACTCACCGGGGAGGTGCTCGGTCTCTGCGCCGACGTCCTGACGGCTCACTGAGACTTCCACACCACCTTCCATGAGCTTCAGACGCACCGGGATGTGGTCCTCAGCGACGAGGGTCACCCGTCCCAGAGCCTCCAATAACCCCTCCTTGTCGAGAATCATCTGGTTTGGGTAGGTCTCCGGGAGAAGGGATTGGTACTTGGGGAAATTCCCGTCGATCAGTCGCAGTCGCAGGATCCCGCGCTCCGACGAGAACACCGCCTCTCGCTCCCGTAGCTGAGCGGTGACTTTTGGGGCACCGATGGTCCGGGGCAGCTCCCTGAGCCCCCGAGCGGGCACCAACCCGGTGACCTCGAGGCCGACTCCGGGAAGGTCTCGCTTGGCCAGTCGATACGAGTCGGTGGCTACCATGCGCAGCCCGCTGTCGGAGCTCTCGAAGAGAACCCCAGTGAGTATGGGGCGAGCCCCGTCACCCGAGGCGGCGATGGTCACCTGGTTGATCGCCTCGGCGAACGCCTCGCCATCGACTTCGACACCGTCGGTCACCATCTCCTCTTGGTTGGGGAAGTCGTCGACGGTCAGTGGCCTCAGATTGAACTTTGGCCCGTTCCCTTGGATCTCGATGTCGGTGTCGGTGGCACCGATGGTGACTTGTCCGGCCGGCATCTTGCGCACCGCCTCCGACAACAGTCGTCCGGGAATGACAGCTCTCCCTTCCTCCATCACCTCGACCTCGGCCTGGGTCCTGACCGTCATGTCGAGGTCGGTCCCGGTGACACGCAGTGTGTTACCGGACACCTCACAGAGAAGCCCTTGCAGAACCGGCAATGCCGTTCGTGTCCCAACCGCTCGGTTGGCTCGGGCGAGAACGTCGGCGAGGTCGTCTCGCTGGGCCCGGATTCTCACAGGCGGTTATCCCTTCTTCTGTTGTTATTGATTCTCACTGAAAACGTTATTAGTTGTAGTAGGGGGCTGTGGATGTGTGGAAAAGTCTGTTTTGATCATGTGTCCACTGGGGTTCTGCCTGTGGGCCCGGATGTTGACGGAGACGGGACAACTCGGGCCACCCGGTGGATAACTCAGGAGGCTGTTGAAAGGCCACCACCTTTCCTCAGGTCCTGTGTGAGTTGATTCACCCGATCGAAGACCGCTCGATCCGAGCGGAGAATGCGTTTCACTTTCTCCACGGAGTGCAGGACGGTGGTGTGGTCGCGGTTGAAGTGCTCGCCGATCTTGGGGAGGGAGAGGTCGGTGAGCTCCCGGCACAGGTACATCGAGATCTGGCGGCACAGCACCAGGGGTTGACGGCGGCTCGAGCTGAGAACGTCCTCCACAGAGAAGCCATACGCGGAGGCGGTGGTCCGGATGATGGTGTCGGGGCCCAGCGGAATCGGCTCGTCCGCGCTCACGATGTCCTTGAGGACCCGCTCGGCTGTCTCGAGATCGATATCGCGGCGATTGAGGGCAGACCAGGCGGTGACGCGGGTCAGGGCGCCCTCGAGCTCGCGGATGTTGTCCGAGACGAGACCTGCGATGTGCTCGAGGACGTCCACGGGAACCGGGCGCGGGGCGAACTCCGCGTTTCTCTTCAGAATCGCCAGACGAGTCTCCATGTCGGGAGGTTGGATGTCTGTCAGCAGTCCCCATTCGAATCTGGATCGGAGTCTGTCCTCCAGGGACGACAGATTTCGTGGGTGACGATCGGAGCTGATCACCATTTGCTTGCCCGACTCGTACAGGGAGTTGAAGGTGTGGAAGAACTCTTCGAGGATCTGCTCCTTGCCCTCGAAGAACTGCACATCGTCGAGCAATAGGATGTCGACTCCTCGGTAACGGGCCTTGAAGTCGTCCGGCCGCTTACGACGGATCGACTCGATGAACTCGTTCAGGAAGTTCTCCGAGGAGACATACCTCACGACGAGATCGGGGTACATCTCGAGTCCTTGATGACCAACGGCGTTGAGCAAATGCGTCTTGCCCAACCCGGCGCCGCCATAGATGAAGAGAGGGTTGTAATGGGCGCCGGGCTGTTCGGCGACAGCCATGGCGGCCGCCCAGGCGAATCGGTTCGACTGACCGACGACGAAGCTCTCGAATCGGTACCGGTTGATGAGATTCGTTGCTCTGGTAGGAGCGCCGGCATCGGGGTGGTCTGTCGAGTCGGTGATCACCGGGAGGGAATCGGCCAGGCTCAGAGGTTGCTCTTCTGGAGCGTTCTCACTGATCCGATAGACCGGCTCGGCGCTGGTGCCGAACACCGAGCGATAAGCGTCCGTGATCAGACCGCCGTGTTTTTCTTGGACCCAGCGAAGATGAAACTCCGACGGTGCGACCAGGACGATGCGGTCACCTTCGGTGTCAGGCTCGAGACGCGAGAGCCACGTCTCCCAGTTGGCCTCCGATACTCCGGATCTCAGGCTGTGCCTGAAATCCGCCCATAAGTCATTTGGTCGCTCGGGTTGGGTCACGGAACCCCTCCTCATAGGCAGAGTTTGTCCACAGAACCGTCCACATCTGTGGAAACCTCTGTGCACATCCTCCCGCGGGTATGTCTTCTTGTAAGCCGGGGTTCGCGTCGGTGTCATCCAGCACGACGGGGAAGCGTGCGCACTCCCGGGGTTAGGTCGGGGGAGTATTGAATCCCGTCCCGACCCCGTCAAGACCGCGAGAATTTCCGTTGTGGATGAACTACCTCGAGGCTATCCACAGCGAAAACCTAACTAGTACTGGTGGTTTCCAGTATATGGGCAGCAGTCTCCCGCCGTTCGGGGCGACCAACGAGCGCTAATCGACTTTTCGCGATGTTCGTGTTTTCTTCGCGAACCGCACTCGCAGGGCGTCAAGTGAGATTGCGGAGCCAACCGGGCTCTCGTATCCTTCGGCCTTTCCCCGACCCCGGTTTGATCTGGCATGAAAAGGACTTACCAACCAAAAGTTCGTCGCCGAAAGCGACGTCACGGTTTCCGCAATCGGATGCGTACCCGCGCAGGAAGGGCGACGATAAAGGCTCGTCGTCAAAAGGGCCGAAAGCGCCTCGCTGCCTAGTGGCGCGCTCCACAGGTAGCTACGAATCCCTCCGAAACTCCCAGGACTTTCGTAGAGTTCTCTCCCACGGGACCCGCCGCCGCGAGGGTGGAATCGTCATGGTGTGCTCGCCAGGGCAGCCCGGCACTCCTCGACTTGGGCTGCTGGTCTCGAAGAGATGCGGAAACGCGGTCACCCGCAACCGTATCAAGAGAAGACTTCGGAGCGCGACCGGCACCGTCGAACTCAAACCAGGAATTGACTACGTGATCATCGCAAGCGGAGAGGTAGCCGACGTTCCCTTCGGACGTCTCATCGGATGGCTGCGACGCGCCCTGACGGAATCTGCCGATGCCTGACCTGCTTCGACCACGGACATGGGTGAGCGCACTCATCGGCACTTACCAAAAACTGGTAAGTCCCAATCTGGGAGCCAACTGCAGGTACCAACCGACCTGCTCGTCGTACACCCGCGAGGCGATGGTTCGGTTTGGAGTCATTCGCGGGTCCTTGCTTGGTCTGAAGCGGATAGGCCGGTGTCATCCACTTCGTCCCGGCGGATATGACCCTGTTCCCGATAGCTGGAGAACTCACTGATGGGTGACCTCTTCAATTCCCTGGTCGAACTTCTGGGCTCGATCCTGGCCTTCTTCTTCGACTTCCTCCATGAGGTCGTGAACAACGGCATGGCCTTTGGCCTCTCGATCATTCTGTTGACGATCCTCATCAACATCGTCGTCTTCCCATTGACGTTGAAGCAGACCCGGGCGACCCGGGCATTCAGCACGCTTCAACCGCAGATCAAGAAGATCCAGGAGCAGTACAAGGACGACAAGGAAGAGATGCAGCGTCAGTTGATGGCGGCGCAGAAAGAGGCGGGCGCCACTCCGGGGGGCTGTCTGCTGCCGCTCCTGGTGCAGATGCCTATTTGGTTCGCCCTGTTCCGCCTGCTCCGCGATCCCGACATCTTCATCTCATCGGATACCGCCCTCCACCAGGCCATCGCCGAAGGTGGAAATTCCTTCCTGGGCATGATGCTCAACGTCTCGCCGTCGACGGCAGTCGGTGACCTGGGTTTTCCCAGCGCAATCCCCTACCTGGTGATGATTGTGTTGATGGTGGCGACTCAGTACATCCAGCAATGGCACGCCACATATGGCCAGGTCAGGGACAGCAATCAACCCGGTGCCGGGGCACAGCAGGCGGTGACCAAGATCATGCCCTTGTTCATCGGTTTCATCTCATGGTCCTTCCCCGCCGGCCTCGTCCTCTACTGGGCCACCTCGAACCTGTTCCGTCTGGGTCAACAGGTGCTCATCTTCAAGATCGACGGACGCCCGACAGCGCCTGGCTCGCAGCCAAAAGAGTCGAAGTCGAAACAGCCCGATGTCGACGACGCCCCTGAAGTGATCCCCCCGAAGCCACAACAGGGCGCCACCAACAAGCGCCGGAGGCGCAGGAGGAGATAACATGGATTTCGTTGAGATCGAGGTGAAAGCCAGGACTGTCGATCTGGCCGTCGCCGCCGCGATGCAGGAGTTGGGGGTCGATGACCGTGACCAACTCGTCGTCGAGGTGGTGGAGGATCCAGTGAGGGGCTTCCTCGGTATCGGTGGCCAGGACGCGGTGGTTCGAGTCAAGAAACTCCCGCCCCGACGTAAGAGAAATCGTCGTGGTCGTGCCGAGAAATCGAACAAGTCTGAGAACAACGACCGGAATCGGCAGCAAGGTCGGTCACGGGGCGGTAAGAATGGATCATCCCAATCGACAAGACAGTCGCGACCGTCAAGAACCGAAGGCAGACATGTCAAGAAAGATAAGAAAGTGACCGACGACAGGCCGACACTCGATCTCGAACAGCAGGCCCGAGTGGCACGTGAGTTCCTGGAGGGGTTGGTGGAGGCCTACGGGTTGGAGGGAACCGTCAGTGCCGAGATCGATGACGAAGTGATCATTGCCGACGTCCGTGGTGACCAGACCGAAGCCCTGGTTGGAGTGCGGGGAAGCGTCCGCTCGGCGATTCACGAGCTGACACGGACAGTTCTACAACGTTACAGCGCCGACACGGCACGTTTGCGGCTCGACATCGCCGGCTACGCAGAACGTCGTCGCGAAGCGTTGTCCATCTATGCAGAACAACTCATCGAACAACTCATGGCCGAGGGCGGCGAGATCATGCTCGAGCCGATGAGCCCGGCAGATCGCAAAGTCATCCACGATGTGGCCGCAGCGCACGATGGTGTCAACTCCTACTCCGAGGGCGAAGCCCCCCGTCGTTATGTGGTTCTCTCCCTGAGCGACGCTTCCGAAGAGGAAGAGTAGAAGGTATCAGGTATCAGGTATCAGGTATCAGGTACCCGATACTTCATACCTCATGCCTCATACCTGTTTCACGTGAAACCGATCGATCGGGTCCTCGACTTTCTGCATCTGAATCTCGATGACCGGCAACATCAACAACTGCTGACCTTTGGGCAATGGCTGGCAACCGAGGCGGTCGCTGCCGGGGGGATCGGCTCGGGAGACTTATCTCGACTCGACAGCCGTCATCTAGCCGACTCGCTCCTGTTCGCCTCGCAATTGGGACCCGTCGCCGAGGTGTGGGATCTCGGTAGCGGAGTCGGTCTGCCCGGAATACCCCTGGCTATCGTTAGACCCGAGACCAGTTTTGTCCTCATCGACCGATCGGGTCGTCGTGTCAACCTGGCGCGACGTGCCGTTCGGGTGTTGGGGCTGGAGAATTGTCAGGTGGAACGAGAGGAGATTGGCAGTCTGACCGGGCCGGCGCCGGCACTGGTAGCACGGGCATCCTTGTCACCCGACCGTCTGCGACCGATCGCAGAACATTTGCTGTCACCAGGTGGTGTGATTGTGACCGGGGGGTCGTGGATCAGACGTCCCCAGCCGGAGGGTTGGGTCGCGATAGAAATCCCTGAGGATGTGCTCGGTCAGCCGGTCTGGCTACTTAAGATGCGTCGCTCATGAGCAGACCGGTTGTCGTCGCACTGGCCAACCAGAAGGGTGGAGTGGGCAAGTCGACCACGGCGATCAATCTCGCCGCCTCCCTCGCCTTTCAGAATCGTAAGATCTTGCTCATCGATCTCGACCCCCAGGGGAACGCATCCAGTGGGCTCGGTATCGATAGGGGGTCGATCGACGTCTCCATCTATGACGTTCTACTCAAGGAATCCCCACTGGAAGACGCCATCGAGCCCACGTCGGTACTCAATCTCTTTGTGGTACCGGCCACCATCGATCTCGCCGGGGCGGAGATCGAGTTGGTGTCGATGTTTTCACGTGAAACCCGTCTCCGTGGCGCCATCGCACAGGTGGATGACGATTTCGATGTGGTTCTCATCGATTGCCCACCATCCCTCGGTCTACTCACCGTCAATGCTCTCACCGCGGCCGAAGAGGTGCTCATCCCCATCCAGTGTGAGTACTACGCCTTGGAGGGGTTGTCCCAACTTCTGCGAAACGTCGAGCTGGTCACCTCCAACCTAAACCCTGAGTTGAAGGTTAGCGGTGTCGTGCTCACCATGTTCGATGGTCGCACCAAGCTGTCCAAGGAAGTGGCCGAGCAGGTACGCGAGTATTTTGGTGATATCGCCTACAACACGGTGATTCCCCGATCGGTGCGGATATCCGAGGCGCCATCGTATGGCGAGCCCATCGAGGCATTCGACCCGATGAGCCGGGGTGCCATCGCATATCGCAATTTGGGACGGGAGTTTCTGGAACGACATGAATAGGGCAATCGCAGAAGGCAGGGTATGACCAGTAAACGCAAGGCCGGTTTGGGACGGGGTCTGGAAGCACTGATTCCGACGGACACCAGCTGGGAAGATCATGTCGGGTATCAGCAGCTGTCGGTCGACGAGATCAAACCCAACCCGGACCAGCCGCGAAGTCGTTTCGACGACAACGCTCTGGAGGAGTTGGCGGCGTCGATCACCGAGGTGGGAGTACTTCAACCGATCGTGGTGGCCAGGGACGGGGACGGTAACCACTTCCTCATCGCCGGTGAGCGGAGATGGCGAGCAGCACGACTCGCCGGGCTACGCACCATTCCCGCGGTGGTGCGGGGGGCAACGGGTGAGACGACGCTGGTGGAAGCACTCGTGGAGAACCTCCAGCGGCAAGACCTGACCCCTCTGGAGGAAGCGCACGCTTACAAGCAACTCCTGGAAAATGCTGGAATGAGTCAGGAAGACATCGCCCAACGTGTCGGCAAGTCGCGCCCGGCAATATCGAACACGCTTCGTCTCCTCCAGTTGCCCGGTCAGATTCAGCAGATGGTCGACGCCGGGACGCTGTCAGCCGGGCATGCCCGCGCGCTGGTGGGGCTCGAGGACGAGCGATATGCGACCTATCTGGCAGAGAAGGCGTCCAAGGAAGGCTGGAGCGTTCGCCAGATGGAGGACGCCGTCCGGGTCCGTCGAGAGATGGAGGGCGATGCCCGTCCCAAGGTGAGGCAGTTGAGGCCGGTCGAGATCATCGAGTTGGAGAAGCGGCTCTCCGATCGTCTCGGCTCCAAGGTCAAGATCAACTATCGCAACGAGAAGGGGAAAGTGGAGATCAGGTTCACCTCACTCCAGGACCTGGAGAGGATCTACCGCACTTTGTCCTGACGGTGGGGCCCGACCGTCTCGGAGAAGAAGTGATTCAGCCCTTCCGCGACGGCGCGCCCACTCTTTTCGTCGAGAGTGCGCAGCGCGACGACGGCGGCGGGGGCCCTTGTCTCCTTGAGCATTGCGCTCGCCCTCCCGTCGACCCGTCCGCCCACCGTTAGCGCCAGGGCGTTCGCCAGCGCTTCGCCGGCTCGTGAAGAGCTGTGCTCGGAAGCGAAGTAGAAGACACAGTCTTCATCCTCGTTGTTGAGCCTGAACACGATGATGACGTCGGAGCCCATGCGGTTGGCGCGGCGTGCCCTCACCCGCTCCGGCAGTTGGGTGTCGTGACTGCGAGACATCATGGGTACGCCACCCGCCTCCTGTATGGCGAGGGCGGCGGCATTGGCTGCTTCCCAGGCCGACCTGGCTTCGTCATTGTCCCGGCAATCTGCATCCAGGAACACCCTCGCCCCGGCGACGGTGGGTGGGAGTAGACGAAGCCATTCCCTCTCCCGAATCGCATCTCGACCCTCTTTCATGTCCCCACGGGTGACCAGGTGGACCTCGGTTACCACCTCAGGACCGACTTTTCCATCTTCTGCCAGATGGCGGTTGCGCTGAAACTCGATCACCGCAACCTCGGTCTCGGGCCCGAACACCCCATCCACCTTGCCCGCGTCGAATCCGAGGGCGTTGAGCCGGGACTGGAGCTCGGCGACATCCTCGCCTCGAATCATCGGTCGGCGCATGAAGAGGATCCGATCACCCAATCGGTAACCGGCCTCATACAGAGACCGCCAGGTGTTGGGGCCGACCACTCCGTCGGCGTCGAGCCCCTTCGCCTTCTGGAAAGCAATGACCGCCTGCTCGGTGGTGTCACCGAAGGTGGACCGCTCGCTCTCGGCCGAGACGAATCCGAGTGCTGACAATCGGTCCTGGATGTCGCGGACGGCAGGGCCCTGGTCACCGACCCGATAAAGG